>Ga0247723_1000087_pt1 | contig 54963 bp, 84 predicted proteins | sample MSEWelMarce5H_FC_FD_189079 | JGI IMG/M metagenome (GOLD analysis project Ga0247723, IMG submission 189079) | Subsurface sediment microbial communities from gas well in West Virginia, United States - MSEEL Well Study Marcellus 5H_FC | ecosystem: Environmental > Terrestrial > Deep subsurface >...
ATGTGATGGCAAAAACCGATACCCTGTTCCGTGAACAGTTTGAAGCAAAGATGCACGAAATGCACCCAGATGTGCAAACTCGTGGTACTGTATCCCGTCCAGAATTGCTGGCTGTGATGCAAGCATTAAAGACTGAGAAATATCCTCTTTGGCTTATGAAAGATAAAGTTGGTCGTGGTCTATATGCAATTAATGGTGGTACTCATGCAGTTGTTGGAAACACTGCACTGAAACCTAAGGTTGAAACAAAACAAGAATCATTTATTGTGGACTACACTAACACTGAAGCACTCATTCCAAAGAAAGATCCGAACTTTGTACCATTCGGTAACTACAATGATTTGGAACATATTATCAAGTCAGGTATCTTTTATCCTGCATACATTTCTGGTCCAACTGGGAATGGCAAGTCAACGATGGTCGAACAAATTTGTGCAAAGCATAAGCGTTCATTGATTCGTGTTAATCTTAACATGATGACTGACGAAGAACAACTCATCGGTTCCAAAACATTGGAAAATGGTAATGTGGAGATTATCGAGGGTCCAGTTCTTATCGCCATGCGCAATGGTACTGCACTCTTGCTTGACGAGATTGATGCTGGCTCTGCCAATACTCTGCTCTGCTTGCAACCAATTCTTGAGGGTAAACCATACTACTTCAAACTCAAGAATGAGATGATTGTTCCAGCTGAAGGATTCAACGTCTTTGCCACTGCCAATACTAAGGGTAAGGGTTCAGATGATGGTCGTTACATCGGTACAAACATTTTGAACGAAGCATTCTTGGAGCGATTCGCTGTGACATTCGAACAGGAATATCCTAATGCGAAGATCGAAGTTAAGATTATTAAGAATCTCATGGAAACTTATTCATGTCTAAATGAAGAGTTTGCAGAGACACTCGTAAAGTGGGCAGATGCAATTCGTCGCACTTTCGAGGATGGTGGTGTGGATGAAACTATTACTACTCGTCGTATGATTCACATTGTTCGTGCTTATGCAATCTTTAAGACCGAACAGAAAGCAGTTGAGTTATGTTGCAATCGTTTCGATGCTGCAACAAAGACTGCATTCATCGACTTGTATGATAAAGTTGCAAATCCGCAACCAGAGGTTGTCGTGGAGCAACCAGTTGCAACACCCGAAGACGAGGTTCCATTTTAAACTTGTCTTTAATTAGAAACTGTAGTATACTTACATCTTGTTATCATTGAAAAAGGAAATTTATTATGTTGAAATTTGCAAACTTGACCCTGTCCCAAAAACGATTCGTTGTGTCTGTTCTTGAGACCAACAAACAATACAAGAAAGATGGTCGCATTACTTTGAAAGAATGCGCATCGATCTATTACACTCTCCGTGACCAGCGTACTGGTGCGAAGAACGAGAAGATTGGTTACCCTAACTGGTTGTTCAATAAGAACAAAGTCGAGCGTGGTGTATATCAACTTCCCTTGCCTACTGAGTCAGACATGACTGCATACAGCAAAGAACTCGCTGACAAGCAGACTCCAAAAGTCACTAAGGCGAAAGCCAAAGTTGCTAAACTTGCAAAGGCTAAAACTGTTAAAGTAAAAGCACCTAAGCAAGTTGAAGCACAGAAGACTGATGCATTGGAATCTTCTCGTCTGCAAAAAATCATCGATGATTCCATTCCTGTGGATGACGATGTAGAAGACTTTAATGCAATTCTTAAAGAGAATGGCATCGAAGTTTAATTAAGATTTTTCGTATCATCTGGGGTTAGCCATCCCCCAGATGATTTTTTCATTTGATGGTTTATTATGGAGATTTATTATATGTCTAAACAAGAACTGTTGTTGACCCACCTGCAAAAAGGTAAAGAGTTTACTGCAAAGCAGATCAAGTCCTCTTTTGGTATTGCACATCCTGCCAGCACTATTCGCAATTTGCGTGATCAAGGTTACTGTGTATACTCAAACCCAGCAGTTGTGAATGGCACTGAAGTGGTTAAGTATCGCATTGGTCGTCCAACTCGCAAAATGGTAGCAATTGCTAATGCAGTAGCTGGATCATCTGTATTTACTCGTACAGCCTAATTAAGTGAGTAATCAATGGACATTCTTCGGAGTGTCCATTTGTTGTTTCATTTGGAGAGATTATGGCAACCAAAGAAGATATTAAGAAGTCTCAAAATGCTACCACTGGTGGTCGTAAATTTGATGGTGGTAAACTACAATATGGTTTACTACCACCACTCGCATTAAAAGCGACTGTAGAAATTCTAACATTTGGTGCAGAGAAATACGAACCAGATAATTGGAAGAATGTTCCAGACTCTAAACGAAGATACTTTGACGCAATGCAAAGACATCTATGGGCATGGAAAGAGGGAGAGCAAGACGATCCCGAAACTGGAAAGAATCACTTGGCACATGCAATGTGCTGCCTTATGTTCTTATATGAACACGATGTTAAGTATTCAAAATAAATTTGTCAAAAACCTCGTTCTGAGGTATAATGTTTTATACATAGTAATGTAATCATTTGAATGGAGAAAAGTAAATGAAACTTAGTAAAGAAACTGTATCGCTAATTAAGAATTTCGCAGGGATCAATTCGAACCTGCTTCTTAAGAGTGGTAATAAACTAGCAACAATCAGTGCACAGAAGAATGTGATGGCTGATGCAACTATCACGGAGACATTCCCTGACTTTGGCATCTACGATCTCAATGAGTTCTTGGGTGCGATGTCTTTGTTTGACGATCCTGAACTTGAGTTTGCAGAGAAATTTGTCTCAATCAAACAAGGTAACATGAACATTAAGTTCTTTGCTGCAGACCCAACTGTGCTAACTGCTCCACAAAAAGCAATTACATTCCCTGAAGCAGAAATTAACTTTAGTATGTCTGCTAATATGTTAAGCATGATTAACAAAACAGCATCTGTTCTCCGTGCAGCAGATGTGGCAATCGTTGGTGATGGTTCAACAATCACAGCAGTGGTTGGAGATAAAAAGAATGCAACAGGAAACTCTTACAGTGAACCTGTTGGAACTACTGATAAGAAATTCAAAGTGAATCTTAAAGTAGAAAACCTAAAGATGCTTCCAGGAGATTATGAAGTATCAATTTCAAGTAAAAAGATTTCTCGTTTTAAATCTCCGAGCAGTGACTTGGTTTATTATGTAGCAGTGGAAGCAGATTCTACATTTGAGTTTTAATTTCAGAGAGGGTAATTCCTCTCTATTCTATATTATGTGGAGATTTATATGATTGAAAGTCGTGATGAGCAGTTCTTGTGGGTTGAGAAATATCGTCCACAAAAGATTGATGATTGTATCCTTCCAGAGTCTTTAAAGAGAACATTCAAGGATTATGTTGCACAAGGTGAGTTGCCTCACTTTCTATTGTGTGGCACAGCAGGTGTGGGTAAAACTACCATCGCCAAAGCACTGTGTAATGAAATTGGTGCAGAGTTTGTGATTCTTAATGGTTCAGATACTGGTGGTCATATCGATACACTCCGTACTACTATTAAGGGTTTTGCTACATCTGTGTCGCTAACTGATGCTAAGAAAGTTATTATCTTAGACGAAGCAGATTATCTACAAGCAAACTCCACCCAACCAGCACTCCGTAATTATATGGAAGAATTCTCTGCCAATTGCAGATTTATCTTCACTGCTAATTATAAGAATCGTATCATTGAACCGATTCATTCTCGCTGTGCTGTTATTGAATTTAAGATTGACTCTAAAGAGAAGCAAGAGATTGCTGCAGCATTCTTTAAACGAGCAACTGCTATTCTCAAACAAGAGGGCATTGAGTTCGATCCTAAAGTTGTAGCAGAACTAATCACCAAACACTTTCCTGATTATCGTCGTATTCTTAATGAGATGCAACGATACTCTGTGTCAGGTAAAATCGACTCAGGCATTCTCGTCAATATGTCTGAAGAATCTTTCAAAGGTTTAATTAAACTTATGAAGGACAAAGACTTTACTGAAGTGCGTAAATGGGTTGCCAAAAACTCTGATGCAGATACAACTGCATTGTTTCGTGAATTATATGACAACGCATCTGCGAACATGGATGTGAATAGTATTCCACCAATGGTTCTTATCCTAGCAGACTATCAATACAAAGCAGCATTTGTGGCTGACCATGAACTAAATATTATGGCAGCACTAACTGAGATTATGGCTCAGTGTAAATTCAAATGAGGATGCCATGGAATTTCTTATACTCTTTGCCGTACTAGTAGTGGGTATCCACTGGGGCTGGACTGCTCGTGAAGCAGTTGCTAAACGAAGAGCAGACTTTCTTTTATCTAAATTACAAGAGATAGAAGAAGATACTCCAGAAGATATTATCCGTATTAATATTGAAAAAGATAATGGTATTCTTTTTGTATATCACGAACAAGACAGTCGTTTTATTGTTCAAGCAAACAGTCGTGAAGAACTGGAGAATAAACTAAAAGAATTGTTTCCAGGAAAACGATTTGGTTGTTCTCCAGAAACCTTAAAAAAATGTGGTTTTATATTATGACTCCCTTTGACTTTATTAATGCAATTAACTTAACCAAAAAGAATCTGTTCGAAGACCCACAAGCAGAGAAAGACTATGTCCCCTTTCTTGTGAATCGAGGGTTGTCTTATTTTCCCGATACAGTCCTTTATGCCAACGAGATGAATCGTAACTCTGGCATCCCAAAAGACTGGCAATTTTCCTTTTTCCTAAATACTATACCAAAGAAAAAGAGATTCAGTAAGTGGCATAAAAAAGATGCCGATTCTGATTCCTTGACACTCGTTAAAGAGTACTTTGGTTACTCATCAGAGAAAGCATTAGAAGCATTGAGCATTCTCTCCGATGAACAGTTGGCTATGATAAAAGAAAAATTATACAAAGGTGGAAAATAATGACTGTTGAGATGATTTACTACGACTGGACTCCCGAGTCCATGCTTGAAGTGATACTGCCAGAACCAGACAATTTTTTAAAGGTTCGTGAGACACTTACTCGCATCGGCATCGCATCCAGAAAAGAAAACAAGCTGTATCAATCGTGCCATATCTTGCATAAGCAGGGTAGGTATTTCATCGTGCATTTTAAAGAATTGTTCGCTCTTGATGGTAAAGAATCAAACATCACGAGTGGAGATATTGAGAGAAGAAACGCTATTGCTAGTTTATTGCAAGACTGGGATCTTTTAAAGATTCTAAATAATGCATTGGTAGAACAAAAAGCATCACTCTCTCAAATTAAGGTGGTCTCTTATAAAGAAAAAGACCAGTGGGAATTAGTTCCAAAATATAACATAGGAAAAAAATCAAAATGATCAAACTTGAATTGACAGTAGATGAGTGCAATACTATTCTTCGTGTATTAGGTAAGCACCCATTTGAGGAAGTTGTAACAATTATTAACAAGATTAAAGCACAAGGCGAGCCACAAGTGCTAGCCATGGCAGAAGCAGAAAAAGCTGCAGCTGACGAACCAAAAGCATAAATACCATTAGGCATAACTAATGATTTTACTTAGGTTGTTTTTATGTTCTCCGTTATAAGTATAAATGTCCTCTATGGACACTAACTTAATTAAGGAGAAAGATTATGTGGACAAAACCAACAGCGACAGAAATGAGATTCGGATTCGAAGTAACAATGTATGTGATGAACAAGTAAGTTCAGAACCTACAAAAGAAGATAAAGAAATAAATATGCAGAAATTACTCGAAAGTTTGAGTGACTGTGTATAAATAGTAAAGAATTCACCTTAGGACCACTAAGTTGCGAATCGTATAAAGCGGACATGACGCACGATGTCGCTGGAATCGTAACCAGCAAACCCTCTATGCCCATTTGGGGTAGAGTTTTTATTTAATCTCGCTTAATAGGAGAACTATATGTTACAAGCAGTAAACACATCCATCGACACCATCTCTGGTGCAAAAACTCAATTCGTTAAGACATTTGTTAAAGACGAAAAGATCGCAAAACAACTCCAAACTTACATTGATGCACAAGCATCTTTCGCAAAAACTGTAGCGAAATCTACTAATGATTTCTTCACAGCTATTGTAGTTAAGTAAGGAGATAACATGACAAACAATTTCATCCCTACAATCTGGGGAACTAAAGACTTTGATAAGTTCTTTGTTGGTTTTGATGAGCAATTTAAGACTCTTCAAAAATTACATGATGATGTCACTAAGAACATTCCTAACTATCCTCCATACAATATCAAGAAACATGACGACACTCACTACACAATTGAGATTGCTGTTGCAGGTTTTGCTCAGCAAGATATTGATATTGAAATCGATGGTGGTAAATTAGTTGTTCGTGGTAATATTAAAACTGAAGACCAAGAAGATAGTTTCTTGTTCAAAGGTATCGCCAATCGTGCCTTCACTCGTTCATTCGTATTGAATGATGAAGTGGAAGTAAAAGATGCCGAGATTTTTAATGGTATGCTTAAGATTGCTCTGGAGCGTTTAATTCCAGAAACAAAACAGCCAAAGAAAATCGCAGTTAAATCAAAAGGTGAGAAACAGTTATTGAACGAGGAGAAATAATGAAATCATTTTTCCGCAAAGTTTATATCTGCCTAAAAGGTTTAGGTTACGCAAAAGCTGCAGCAGATCTCGCCAGAAATGGTAAACATAAAGAAGCCCAAAAGTTAATGGCTGCTTATGGGGAATGTAAATGACCAACTGGATCCCAATGACAGATGATGATTGGGAATGGGTAAACGGTAAACAACCTCAACCAGTCAAGTCGTAGAAACTTTAGGGAGTCTTCGGATTCCCTAAATACTTTCTATGATGAGAGCAAAACTATCACCCAACATGATTTCGTTTGTCACAGTTCGTCGTGGCGAATGGATCTTAAAAATATCTGTGTTTAAGAATAAACAGATAATGGTAGTTGCACAGCATTGTTATGAGTTGGAAAGATTGATAATTAAATTCTTCACTGACCAAAATTATGCTGCAGATTTTATTGAACAACTTGTTATAGAGGAATAGAATGAACAACATTAGAGTATTTAAATTGATCAGTGGTGAAGAACTTATTGCAGAGATTTTTAGTCATTTCGATCGTCACATAGAATTAAAGAAACCAGCATCAATCGTGATGCAGAGAACTGAACAAGGTGTTGGGGTAGGACTTGCTCCATACATGCCTTATTCAACAGGAAACATTGATCTACACAGAACTGCCATCGCATCAGACGCTGAACCCGACACTCAACTAGTCAACGAATATAGCCGACTTTTTGGCTCTGGCATCCAAATAGCATCAGCATCGGCTCTTAAGTAAGTAAGTGCTAACTTACTAGAGACGAGAGACCCTGTAGAGACAGGGCTAGAATAACCCTACTTTTAGTAGGGTTTTTTGCATTTAGTTGTTGTCTTTAATTGCAACTTAGGGCATAATAGTTATATTATGATGAAGAAAGGTGAACAAATGAAATTTTCAAATATCGCTAAAGTTGGTCAAACTATCCGTGCTTATGACTTCAAACCTATGATTGGTCGTGAAGACTGTTTCGTTGAAGGTGTTGTTGAGCAAGTTCGTAACACTGAACAAGGTTATATGGCTTACAAAATTACTTGCACCAAAGATGTTTTCTCTGGTGACATTCAACCAAAAGGTAAACATTCTCGTGTTGGTAAAATTGTGTTCGTGCCATATGAAGTGTCATTCATGGAATACGATGCACGAATTTTGAATCTGTCTGTTTAATTGAAAAGGAAATTGATTATGAAAAAAGCTGAGAAACAAATGATTGTTGCAACGATTTATAATCGTAGTGTTAAAACCAAAGCTGAAGTTCGTACTGAAGGTGAGAAAGCATTGAAAGCATTCTTACGCAAAGGTGGTGTGATTCAAGTTGACGAGAAAAAACGTCGTGTACCTAAGTCCAAGATGTCTGCAAAGTCGTCTCGTGGCTTTGTGTCTGGAACTGGTGGGTTTGCAACTGGATTCCCACGCAAAAGTCTTGCAATTTAATAGTTGTCTTTAATTGCGAGTTGATGTATAATAGTTATATTATGATGGAGAATGTGATGCAATCTTGGGAAGAAATGACTGTGTTGGAGCAAATGCAATGCCAGTTCTGGGATATGTATAAGGATGCCTATGGTGTCCGTCCTCGTGGTATCGATACCACTAGCTGGACTGAGGCTGACTTCGAAGCCGAATTCCAAATGCTGGGTAAGGTTATCGAGCAAGAGGACATTGCTCGCAAAGAAGCAGAAGCAGAAGCCACTGCTAAGTTTGAACAGCATGTCACCAATACCATCTGTATGGGTGCGAAAGATCGTGCCACTGCACTCCGCTGGATCATGGATGCCAGCCAAGCAGGTGATGACTGGGAATACTTCTGTTTCCTCAATGGTCTACCCTATGGTTACTTTAGGGAAGCAGCATGATTCTCGCTAAAGAGATCACTGTCTGGTCTACAGACTTTCAACCAAATCATACATATCTAATGAATGATTCGATGGATAAAATCATTGGGTATTTCAAATGGAACAATCCAAAAGACTTTACGAAGTTTAAGAATCCTCTAAGATTCGATACTCGTTATCGCAAATTCAAAATCCTCCAGCGTTATGAAGACAAAACAAATGCCAAGCGATGGAAGATTAATGGCAGTAAAGACCATGTGTATTATGTAGAAGAAACCGACAATGGAATGTCATGCACATGCATCGGTCACAAATATCATGGCAAGTGTAAACATATTGAACAGGTGAAGAATGAACATCAATAAATTTTTAGATAGTCTAGCTGCGAATGCCTCACGCAATTTCAAGATCGACCAATTAAACGCACAGAGCGATAACGAAACTCTGCGTGAGGTCATTCGTCTGGCTCTCGACCCATTTACGCAATTCTATCAGCGTAAGATCCCTCAGTATGTTACTGATTCTAAACAAACCTCTTTGGAGAATGCACTTGGAGCACTTTATGATTTATCTTCTCGCACTGTTACAGGTAATGCAGCAATCGAATATCTACGCATGTTGCTCGCATCTTTATCACCAGATGATGCTAAAGTTATCGAACGAATCATTCAGAAAGATCTGAAATGTGGTGTTGATGTATCCACTGCCAATAAAGTTTGGAGTGGATTGATTGCAGAGTATCCATGTATGTTATGCAGTCCATTTGAACAGAAGTTGGTTGACAAGATTAAGTTCCCAGCCTATGCTCAGATGAAGATGGATGGTATGCGATTCAATGCCATTGTTCGTGATGGTAAGGTAGAATTCCGTAGCAGAAATGGTAAACAGATTCATCTGTTGGGCAATCTGGAACAAGAATTTGCTACACTGGCAGGGAATATCGATTGTGTCTTTGATGGTGAGTTGTTGGTTATGCTTGAGGGTGATCATCAGTTTGCAGATCGTCAGACAGGTAATGGTATCCTTAACAAAGCAAACAAGGGTACAATTTCTGCTGAAGAAGCATCGATGGTACACGCATCTGTTTGGGATTTAATTCCGTATGTGATGTTTGAAGCAGGACAATGTTCAACTTCATACTCAAAACGATTCTCGACTTTGGAACAGATTGTAAACAATCAGAAGTCAGATGGTAAAAAGATATGGACAGTATCATCTACAATTGTAGAAACAATAGAACAAGCACAAGAGATCTTCCAAGAATACTTGTCTCTTGGTTACGAAGGTATCATCCTCAAAGATGGTAATGGTATCTGGGAAGACAAACGAAGCAAGACTCAGATTAAATTCAAAGGTGAATTGGAATGCGATCTGAAGATTGTTGCAGTTGAAGAAGGTAAAGGTAAGGCTACAGGAATGCTTGGTGCAATTATCTGCGAGTCTGCAGATGGGATTGTAAAGGTAAATGTAGGATCTGGTTTCAATGATGCACAAAGAAAGCAATATTGGAAAGAAAATTTAGTTGACAAAATCGTGGCAGTGAAGTATAATGCTAGAATCAAAAACAAACAAGGTGAAGAGAGTTTGTTCCTACCTGTCTTTGTAGAAATCCGTGACGACAAAGATGTTGCAGATTCTTCAAAAATTATTAAATGATACTCGAAAGCAGATTAAAACCAAAAAGATTTTTTGATGTTAAATCAAAACAGGATATGAGTCTTGTAAAAAGATTCATCAAAGACCAGACATGGGGAACTGAAGGATGTCCATTTTATCTTGAGTTTCCTTACACAACAATTCCAGATATGGTTAAAGACAAAGTCATACATCATACACTGGGAATAAAATTCAATAGATTCCATCATGTATTTGGAGAACAAAATGAAAGTAGTAATTAATAGATGTTTTGGTGGGTTCGGTATCTCAAATTTAGCATTTGAGAAATTACTTGAACGCAAGGGTATTGCATTTGATAAAGTGCCTGCCAAATATCCAATTCGTGGAAATGACTCAGACTATTACAAAGCTGGTAGTCCACAATCTGATGCGACATACCTAAGTGAGTATGAGTTCTATGAACAACGCAATGATCCAGATTTGATTGCAGTGATTGAAGAATTGGGTAAAGATTCATGGGGTTGGGCATCAGAACTAGCAATCTTAGATATTCCAGATGATGTTGAATGGCATATCAGTGAATACGATGGACTTGAACATGTGGCAGAAAATCATAGGACTTGGTCATGAAAAAAGAATTAGATGAAGCACTCTGTGCAAAGTATCCGCTGATCTTTAGAGATCGTCATGCGAATATGCAAACCACAGCCATGTGTTGGGGATTTGAATGCGGTGATGGTTGGTATAACATCATCGATGTTCTTTGTGGACTATTGACTTCTGAATATCGTGGTGCGAAAAGTCAATACGAATACATTAAAGATAAAGTGAATCAACCAACATATGGTTTTAAAGATAATGGTGACCCTGTTGGTAAAATTATCACTCAAGAACTGATTGATGAACGTAAAGCAAAGATGGAAGAAGAAGAATTGAAAGTTCCAGTTGCTTCTCAGGTTAAAGAAAAGTTCGGTGGACTAAGATTCTATGTTCATGGTGCAACTGATACACATTATAAGTATATCACCTTTGCGGAGAGTATGAGTTATCGTACATGCGAAGAATGCGGTGCTCCAGGAAAAACATATACTGATGGTTGGCATACTACTCTGTGTGATATTCATGCAGCAATGGCTGGTCGTGAAGAAGAATATGAGTATGAGGAGAATGAATAATGTTTTATGGTAAAGATTCTATTGAGGAAAACTTTTCTCTTGTTTTAAAGAAACTTGATGAACAAGAATTGTTTCTGTTTGAACCAATGCCAAGTTACAAATTAAACGAAAGATGGACTGATGAATTTCGTATTCGTGATGGTCATACTAAACTTGCTGATGGTTCATGGGTAACTATTCATAAATTAACTACATATGTTGAGTCCCTAAAGAAAAGTACTACAGAATTATACGAACACTATCAAGAAACTCTTAGTCAGTTGAATATGGTGAGACAACAAAAGCGTGAGATGGAATTTGGTCTGCGTACTGCGCAGAAATCTTTGGATAAAGCACTAGCAATGAAAGGTGATAGAGATGAGTAAAGAATATATTGAGATGTTAAAACAAGAACGACAGGTTCTACTTGATCGTTACGATCCTTACAATGAGGGTACTGGTCATTTCAATACTGCTGTTAGCGTATTGACTGCTCGTATTGAAGAGTTGGAAACTCCATCTAAAATCAAAGAAGGTTCAGTGTGGGTATTGGTTGAAGCAATCATGTCTTACCGTATGCGTTACATGGTCGAAGCACCAGCAACTAATCCAGAGTATGCCATGGATGATGTTACCTGTGAAGATGCTAAAGAGTTTTCTCAATTGGCATTATCAGAAGTGATTACATCGCATCGTGTTGTTTCTGAAGAAGAAGCATTGATTCTTTGTGACATTGATAATGATTACACTAATGGTTGGACTAAAGAGCAAAAGATTAATGCATTCTTCACTAAAGAAGGTGAAGGTCGGGGATTCTAATGTTTATGTTTGATGTAGAAACGCTGGGAGTAGAATCAACTTGTGTGATTCTCTCTGCAGCTATGGTTCATTTTGATCCAGAAAAGCGACCAACATATCAAGACTTGTTGGACAATTCATGTTTCGTAAAGTTTGATGTGAAGGAACAACTACAACTTGGAAGAACATCATCCAAGGGCACACTTGATTGGTGGAAAGGTCAACACGAATATGTTCGTAAGGTTTCTTTGGATCCATCTCGTGAAGATATGACTGTCGAAAATGGCTTAAATGCATTCTATAACTACATGAGTAAGTTTGCAAATGCTGATAAACAAACAATGTGGGCACGAGGTTCACTTGATCAGATGGCGATTGATTCATTGGCAGTTAGAGTTGGCATGCAAGAAATTACAGGGTATAATGTATGGAGAGATGTCAGAACTGCAGTTGATATTCTCTACGGCACTACAAATGGATATGTAGATGTAGATCATCCTTTGTTTAAGCGACATGAAGTCATCAAACATCATCCTGTTCACGACTGTGCACTTGATGCAATGCAACTAATGTATGGAAAAATAACTTAATGGAATTTTACACAAGCGTCCATCCACTGGGCGATAAGATACTCGTTAGAGGGTACGATAAAGGAAGAGCATATCAGCGTAAGGTAGATTTCTACCCTACGCTTTTTGTCACTTCTAAGAAGCAATCTAAGTGGAAGACTTTGGATGATACATATGTTGATGAAGTAAAACCTGGAACGATTAAAGATACAAGAGAGTTTGTCAAACGCTACGAAGATGTAGAAGGTTTTGCTGTGTATGGTAATACCAATTACGCATATCAATATATCAGCGACACTTATCAAGACGATGTCAATTGGGACATGGAACAAATCAAAGTATTCACCATTGACATTGAGACTGCCACTGAGAATGGATTCCCAGATATCCGTAGTGCCAATGAAGAGATTCTTCTAATCACAATTAAGAATCTACAAACGAAAAACATTATCACCTTTGGCACTAAGCCATATGAAAACAAACGAGAAGATTGTCAGTATGTTTATTGTCGTGATGAACAACAACTACTAAAAGAGTTTATCATTTGGTGGCAACAGAACTATCCAGATTGTATCACTGGTTGGAATACAGACTTCTTTGATGTGCCGTATCTTATCAAACGATTGGACAGAGAACTTGGTGATTCATTTTCCAAGAAAGTTAGTCCATGGGGTTACATCAATGAACGCAAGACATTCATTAAAGGCAACGAAGAACTTCACTATGACATTCTAGGTATTTCTCAACTAGACTATCTCGAACTTTATAAAAAATATACATATACAAAGCAGGAGTCTTATCGTCTGGATTATATCGCACAAGAAGAACTTGGTGATAAGAAGAAAGAGAATCCAGGAACAGACTTTAAAGATTTCTATACAAACTATTGGGATAAGTTTGTTGAATATAACATTCACGATGTGGAGTTAGTTGATCAACTCGAAGACAAGATGCGTTTGATTGAACTGCATCTGACTATGGCATACAATGCTAAGATTAATCCTGAAGATGTTTACTCACAAGTTCGTATGTGGGATACTATCATCTACAATCACCTGCGTAAGAAAGGTATTGTTATTCCAGCAAAGACTTCTTCAGGTAAAGATGCACAGTTCGAAGGTGCTTTCGTTAAAGATCCAATTATCGGTATGCATAAATGGGTAGCATCCTTTGACTTAAACAGTTTGTATCCGCACTTGATTATGCAATACAACATTAGTCCTGAGACCCTGACAAGTGAGAAACTCTCTGTCACAGTTGATAAATTGCTTAATCAAGAAGTGGATACATCTTATATTAAACGAAGAGATCTAACTCTGACTGCAAATGGATGGACATATCGTAAAGACATCAAAGGTTTTATGCCTGAGTTGATGGAGCATATGTATGTTAATCGCTCCAAGTTTAAAAAACAGATGTTGAAAGTTGAACAAGAATACCAAAACGATAAGACAAAGGTTCATCTATTAAAAGATATTTCTCGCCTAAACAATCTGCAGATGGCGATGAAGATTGCTTTGAACTCTGCTTATGGTGCGATGGGTAATCAATACTTCCGTTACTTTGATATTCGTATGGCTGAAGGTATTACCACTTCTGGTCAGTTATCCATTCGTTGGATGGCAAACAAACTCAATGCATTCCTCAACAAAACTCTCAAGACAGAGGGTAAAGATTTCGTCATTGCCATTGATACAGATTCGATCTATCTAACATTGGAAGATTTGATTGAGAAGGTTTGTGAAGGTAAAACTACTGAACAGAAAATCAAAACAATGGACAAGATCTGTGAAGAAGTTTTTCAACCATTTATTGATCAAGGATATGATGAACTTGCTGACTATATGAATGCGTATGGTCAGAAGATGCAAATGAAACGAGAAGTACTGGCTGACAAAGCAATCTGGACTGCCAAGAAACGATATGTTATTAATGTTCATAATTCGGAAGGAGTGCAATTTGCGAAACCTAAAATCAAAGTTATGGGTTTGGAGATGGTCAAGTCGTCTACACCTGCGGTTATTCGTGACAAACTTAGGGATTCGTTACAAGTTATTCTTGCTGGCGATCAAAAAGACCTACATACATATGTAACAGCATTTAAGAAAGAGTTCGATAAACTTCCAGTGCATGAAGTAGCATTTCCTCGTGGTGTGAATGGTATGAAACAGTATGCTGGTTCTCCGATTTATACAAAGGGAACACCAATTCATGTTCGTGGTGCGTTGCTCTACAATCATCACTGTAAGCGTATGGGACTAGATAAAAAGTATCAACCAATTCGTGATGGTGATAAGATTAAGTTTGTTTATGTTCGTACACCAAACCCTCTGCAAGAAGATGTGATTGCTTTTAGTCAACATCTTCCAAAAGAGTTTGGACTGGAAGCATACATAGATTATGACAAACAATTTGAAAAGGTATTTCTTGATGCTCTACAAATTGTCATTGAACCACTAGGTTGGAAGACTCAAGAAGAAAGTTCGTTGGAGGATTTCTTTGGCTAATATTAGAGTAATTAAAAAAGGAATAAATGTATCTAAGATACTGAAACAATTACATCAGTATCCAGAGGATTGGGGTGCTCAGAAAAACATTGAGGGTGTAGGAGATCTTGTAGATGATTGTGGATTCCCTGCAGTTGAAGCAGGTGTTCTGCAATTAGTCATGGGAGTTATCTCATCCAAAGACCAGTATGTGGGTGATAGTGAGATCTCCTCATCAACACCTGCATACAATCATCACACGGAAATTATTTCTTTCTTAAAGAGACACTTCAAGAAATTTGATAGATGTGGATTCTTATCATTGCCAGTGGGTGGAGAAGTTGGGCAACATATTGATATTGGATCTTACTATCAAACAAGAGATAGATATCATCTTGCAATTCAAGGTGCGTATGATTATACAGTTGGAGGAGAGACTGTAAGAGTAGAAGAAGGTGACTTGATTTGGTTTGATAATAAACAATCACATGGAACAAAGAATGTTGGAGATGTTGTAAGAATTACATTTGTGTTTGATGTTCCGCATGCCAAGAACAATCCATAATTGTCTTGCAACAAAAGTTACTGTATAATAGGAGATATAAATGAAAGTTTTAAAATTTTATGCCGACTGGTGTGGTCCATGCAAAGCATTGACAAGAATTATTGAAATCGCTGGAGAGAAAGTTACAATCCCAGTTGAAAATGTAAACATTGATGAGAACATTTTTCTTGCACAAGAGTTTAAAGTTCGTTCAGTTCCGACTATGATATTGGTTGATGATACTGAAAATGAAATTAAACGACATGTCGGTTTAGTGAATGAAGAGAAATTATTAGAATTCCTGAAAGGTTAATATGAGCATACTAGACAAAATTAAAAAGAATACAACAATCAAAGATTCAGCAATTCTTGCTCAATCAAAATTCTTCGCTAAGAAGGACATGATTCCAACCTCAGTACCAATTATCAATGTGGCTTTATCTGGTCGTCTTGATGGTGGATTAGTTCCAGGATTAACGATGTGGGCTGGTCCAAGCAAGCACTTTAAAACTGCTTTCTCTTTGCTTATGGCAAAATCTTATTTGGACAAGTATGAAGATGCAGCGTTATTGTTTTATGATTCTGAATTTGGTACTCCTCAGTCTTACTTTGATACCTTTGGTATTGATACTAAGCGAGTGCTTCACACTCCTGTTACAGATGTTGAACAACTCAAGTTTGATATCATGCAGCAACTGTCAACCATCGAGCGTGGAGATCACCTCATTATCGTCATTGATTCGATAGGAAATCTCGCTTCCAAGAAAGAAGTAGAGGATGCATTGGACCAGAAAGCAGTTGCTGATATGAGTCGTGCAAAGCAGATGAAGAGTTTGTTCCGTATGGTTACACCTCATTTGTCCATGAAAGATATTCCACTTGTTGTAGTGAATCATACATATAAAGAGATTGGTCTTTATCCTAAAGACATCGTTGGTGGTGGTACTGGTTCTTACTACTCAGCGGACAACATCTTTATTCTTGGTCGTCAGCAAGAGAAAGATGGAACTGAATTAACAGGTTACAATTTTATTATTAATGTTGAGAAGAGTCGTTATGTTAAAGAAAAATCTAAGATACCTGTTAGCGTATCTTTTGATGGTGGTCTTAGTAAGTGGAGCGGTTTGCTTGATATTGCTCTTGAGTCCAAACATGTGGTCAAACCATCCAATGGTTGGTATTCCAAATGTGATCCAGTTACAGGAGAAGTAGAAGAAAAGAAATATCGTTTGAAAGATACTGACACTAAAGAGTTCTGGTTACCACTTCTTACAGATAAAACATTTTATGATTATGTCAAGAACAAATATTCAATGGGTCAGGGTGATATGATTAGAGCAGATGAGTTGGATAAAGCACTTGAGGAATTGGAATTCGATGAAGAGTAATTTACCCATAATTGTTACAGAAAACAAACACAATGGACTCCAAGCAATTAAATTGACAGAAGGTGCATTTGAGGGTATAATTTATACCTATGGGAAAGTTAGTATTGATGCAGATGAAGAGAATGATAAGATTCATCTAAAATTTGAATATGAAATTCTTGATTATGCGGATAAAGGGTTGACAGACATGAAACCTTTTGAAGCATACATAGGTAAGATACTTGAAGGATTAATCCACGAGGGTGTCAAAGAAAATAATTTAACATACACAGGCGGAGTTGATGAGAATAGAACAGAAGATTCTAAGTAATCTGATACATGATGAGCATTATTGTCGTAAGGTAATTCCGTTTTTAAAGAAAGAGTATTTCACAGATCGTAAAGAAGCAATCCTTACAAGTGAGATTGTTTCCTTCTTCACAAAATACAACAAACCTGCAACAAAAGAAATTCTATCTATTGAAGTTGGAAATAGAAAAGATCTTAATGACAAAGAGTTAGTTGAACTTGCCGATTATATCGGTAGTTTGAATCATGAGCCAGTTAATGAAGACTGGATGCTAGAAAACACTGAGAAGTTTTGTAAAGATAGAGCGGTTTATAATGCGATCCTTAATTCAATTAGTATCATCGATGGGCGAGACAAAATTCATACTAAAGATGCGATACCTAGCATCCTTAGCGATGCACTCGCTGTTTCTTTTGATAATCACATCGGTCATGACTATCTTGATGACCACCTTTCGAGGTTTGATTTTTATCACAGGGTTGAAGAGAAAATTCCTTTCGACCTTGACATGTTCAACAAAATCACCAAAGGTGGACTCTCAAAGAAAACCTTAAACATCGCACTTGCTGGCACTGGTGTTGGTAAGTCATTGTTCATGTGTCACATGAGTGCTGGTTGTTTGACACAAGGTAAAAATGTTTTATACATAACTATGGAAATGGCAGAAGAAAGAATCGCTGAGAGGATTGATGCGAATCTCTTGAACCTTACCATGGATGAATTGAAAGTTATTGATAAGGATATCTTTGAATCTCGTATCGCAAAGATTACAAGTAAGACTAAAGGTAAACTAATTGTCAAAGAATATCCAACTGCAAGTGCTCACTCTGGGCACTTTCGTGCATTGCTGGAAGAATTAAAACTGAAACGAGACTTTAGACCTGATATAATCTTCATTGATTATCTTAACATCTGTGCGAGTCAGCGAATGAAGCAAGGTGGAAGTATTAACTCTTATACATATATTAAGGCAATCGCAGAAGAGTTGAGAGGTTTGGCAGTAGAGTATAATGTGCCAATCGTTTCAGCAACTCAAACAACTCGTTCTGGGTATACAAATTCAGATCCAGGACTAGAAGATACGAGTGAATCATTTGGTTTGCCAGCGACCGCTGACTTCATGTTTGCTTTGGTCAGCAATGAAGAATTAGAAGCGTTAAATCAAATCCTTGTAAAACAATTAAAGAATCGTTACAACGATCCTAGTTTTTACAAACGATTTGTGATTGGAATTGATAGAGCAAAGATGAAATTGTATGACACAGAAGCATCTGCTCAAGTTAATATAAGTGAATCTGGTCAAGATGATGAGCCAGTGTTTGATAAGAGTAGTTTTGGTCGCAGACAAAAAGCAGAATCATTCGAGGGATTTAAGTTTTAGGAGAAAGATATGGTAAAAGTTATTGTAGCAAAACAGAAACATGATATGACTCATATGTTGGGACAGTTCCCTGATGAGTCGCATTATGATCATCTTATCGAGGAAGATACAGATGTATACATGCCAGAGATTCCAGGACATCCAGAGATGACATTCTCTGAAGAGAGGATTGTTCTGAAGTTTCGTAAGAATTATTTTACAAAAGAACAACAAGACCAAGCATACATTGGACTTCGTGAAGCTGCAACTGAGACGCAGAATCGTGGACTTGCAGCTGGACCAAGAGCAGAGAAGTTAGGTAATCGTGAATGGGTCACTGAGTATGAATATGACATCGTTGATTACTTCAGTAATCCTAAAGCCAATCTATTTGGTGAAGATCCAATTGAAGCAATTCGTCAGGCACATAAGAACAAGAAGCCATCTCCGTCTAATCGTAATAATGTTTGGGGTATTTCTACTGTAAAGAAAGACAACTTCGTCTTTGAAGACTGGGTTGAAGCAACAAGAAAACTTTCTGAGAATGAAATGCGTGCAGAAGCAAAACGAGTTGCTGAGAAATATATCTGTGCAACAACCTATGCCAATGGTGTGTTCTCTGGTATTGCTGGGTGGTTCGATCGTTATCCTCGCATTCCTTATGGTCGTGCAACATCTTATACTGCGAATCATCCAGACAAATTTGCTATGGCGTATCCATTCCTACAGCAGCTTGCACAGGGTTTCAAAGATCTGTTGCCATGGAGATATGGTAATCAGATGGAAGCAGCAAATAAAATGGATCCTCGTTTCTTAGTTCCAGAAACTCCATTTACTACTGTCACTGTGAATAGATCTTTTAGAACTGCGTGTCACTTTGATGCAGGCGACCTAACTTCTGGTCTATCAAATCTATTGACATTATCAAACAATGGTAATTATCGTGGTTGCCATCTTGTTGCACCAGAGTATCGTGTCGCAGTAAATCCAAGACCTGGAGATCTACTTTTAATTAACAATCATGAAGTAATGCATGGTAATACTCAGATCGAATTACTTGACGATGTGGCAGAGAGAATTTCATTGGTTGTATACTTCCGTGAGAAGATGCTTGAGTTAGGATCTAAAGAGTATGAAGATTGTCGTTTTGACTTTGTTGAATCTCGCAGACTTAATAAAGAACATCCAGAACAACGACCATTGTGGAATGGTGTATCACCATCAATGTGGGATTCTAAAGAATGGTTTGACTATCTAGAATCAAAACTAGGCAAAGAAGTATTGAACAAGTATCATCCACCAAAGACTACAACTGTTAATGCACTCGAGGAGTTTTTCGGATAATGTGTGCCGTAATTGGAACAATCATCCAGAATCCTTCAACAAAGGATTTTGAAAATCTACTTCGTGTATTCCATGAGTCTAAGATTCGTGGAATGCATGCTACAGGAATCTCTTATGTTAAACATGGTAAAATCCATACTGAAAAGTATCCAGTGCCAGCTAATGAATTTCCTTTTAATTTGCCAGCGTATGTCAATGAAGATGGAAATCTATACCTTGTCGGTCACTGTCGCTATAGCACTTCTGATCTTGAGTATAATCAGCCAATCGCTAATGATAATCTTTCAGTAGTTCACAATGGAGTTATTACTCAAGAACTGCCAGAGAGATGGAAAGAGTTGTATGGTTACGATTGTGAAACTAAAAACGATACAGAACTAATTTTACATACAGCAGAAGATTGCATCTCTCCGTTAGTTCGTTGGAAAGATTCTAGTCTTGCAGTTTGCGAGTTGCATGTTGATAGAGTTATTCGTGCATATCGCAATGGCAAGCGTCCATTATATTTGACAACTTTCAACAATGGATGTATAATTACCTCTACTGAAAATATTCCTGCACGAGCAGGTATTGAAGGATTTACAACTGAGTTACCTTTGAACACTTATATAACTTTTAATGATGCATTGGCTATGATGGTTGAAAAAGAAACGATAGCTGACGCAGTGGATTTCCAACACTATGAACTTTGTTAATTCTACAAGAGTAGAAGAACTAATTAAAAACAGTCCAGCTGGTAAGAACACTAAGTTCTTATCGGCTGCACACTCATTGTGGTATCGCTTTCATAATTATGACAAAGCACCACCAATGACATATGAAGTAAATGGTGAAGTTGTATCTCTTATCTTCGCTACATTCAATCGTGACAACTACTCAAATCTATACGAAATCGTTACAATTGAAGGACATGAAGGTAAAGGATATGCATCCAAGTGTTGGGATGCATGGATTGATTATGCAGTCAAAGAAAGAAAGATGACTCGATTGAAAATGTCCTGCACACCATCATCTGTTACATGGCACTATAAGAATGGTTTGATTTGGTGGGCAGTAGATCCAACAGGGTCACTTCGTTCTGATCAACCATTGTTTCCAACGAGAGCAGAGCAGATTGCTTATAGAGATTATGCTATTGTGAATCCACTTCAAGCACTACCACCATACAAAGCAAGAGAACAATTTCGATTAGAGGGATTAGAATCCTACAAGTGGGGTGAGAAAAAGAAAGCAAAAAGCCAAGCAGCAATTGATGCAGTGGGTAAGGCATGGTTAAGAGAAGCACTAATGGAACAACCCTCTTTAGAAGAATTTTTAGTATAATGGATTATCGTTTGGAAGAAAATCGTAAGGAAGCATTCATTCGCTGGTATGCTTGGTCGTTGAAGTATGATGACTGCGATCCTGCTGTATGGGCAACAAACTATCTGAACAATCGTTATGAACATAATGATGAGCAGAAGTTGTGGTTGTGTTGGTTGTATGGTAATACATACTATCTTCCAACTGCATGGATTCTTATGAACGAGTTTCCAGACTTTGAGTTAGCCACTGTAGATCGTATGACACAATGGAACACTACAAACTATAAACGATTAAGATACCAAACAGATACAAAGTGGAACAAAGGACACCTCCCTACCATGTTCGCTTCTTACCAACAATTTGTGGGAGACAAAACACAGAGAGAAAGGTTAGAAGAATATTATGGACGCAATGAAGAAGAGAACTTTAATAACCTGTGGACAGGCATTAAGTCTGGGTTGCATAAGTTTGGTCGTTATTCCACTTGGTTTTATCTTCAGCATCTTAAGCATACTGCTGGTGTCCATATCAATCCTACTTCTCTCATGTTGGATGATTATGATGGCTCTCGCTCTCATCGTAATGGATTGCTTTATGCCGTTGGACAGGAAGACTTTGTGGATAGAAAACTCACTGGAGGACATTATAGCAACCTTGAAGCACAAGCGTACGAGATTCTTTGCGAGACGAAAGCGAGATTTCCAGAACTAATTGATCAGATAGATTACTTTACCATGGAAACTTGTTTGTGTTCTTTTAAGAAGATCTTTAGAGCACATCATGGTCGTTATCTTGGATACTATCTTGATAGACAGGCAGAAGAAATTATGCAGTGTGAGAAGGATGGATGGTATGGTATTGATTGGGATGTTTTGTGGCAATCACGAGAAGAAACTATCGACTTGAGATTAGACCACAGAAGAGGAATTGATAAAGAAAGATTTTCTAGTTTTATTAATACAGGAAGACTAGAGAATTTAGAGTGGATGTTTGATGATGAGCAACCTATATTAAATGGATTGGAGATTTTTGCATGAGTTTAACAACGACAAGTTCTGTTTCTTTACCAGTAAGCATTAGTGATATGACCACTGGGAGTATAACTATATCAAACACCAGTGGTAGTTATGGAACCATTGCCATGGGTGTAATAACCGATGACTTACTAGACAAGTATGAGTTTAATAAACTAACTGTTGATCATAAAGTATCAGCACATGAACTCTTAAAGTTAAAAGATACTGTTCCAACTTATGCAGACGAGATTAAAGAAAACCTTGCTAAGAATGCATCAAGAGAATTGGTAAAGAAGATTACCTTTACAAAGAAACATGATGTTGACTCTGATGTGCATCACTTTATTGGAAGAGTCTGGGTATTTACAGAGGAAGAACTAAGAAAACTTATTGAGGAAGTGAAACATGCTTAAAGAAATTGTAGGAACAACTGATCAAATTTCAATTCAGATTATTCGTGGAGAACCACAGGTGCGTAAACTAATCGCTGTGGGTGGTCAACCTGGAACTGGTAAAACCACTCTATTCCGTAAGTTTATGGAGAAGTATCAATGGGAGAAAGTCGAACCTAAAAAGATGCTTCCTGCTCTATATTGTAAAGAACTAGACCTATACATTCTAGGTAAGTATGATGATGGAGAAACCTTTGCTGGCACAGATCGTCTAAGTATGGCTGTTCAACCAGTGGCACAGGAATTTGTTAGAGAGACCACCTCCAATATTCTATTCGAGGGAGACCGAATCTTTAATCAGTCCTTCCTAGAGTTTGCAATGGGACTTCCTAATACGGATCTTCAGGTAATTTACCTTAAAGTTCCAGATGCTATGCTAAAAGAACGCTATGCAGAACGAGGATCCGACCAATCTGAGACTTTCCTAAAAGGTCGTGCGACTAAATATAGTAATATATTGTCTAATTTTGAACTGATGCCCTACATTACAGAGTTCGTTAATACTAACTTAGAGGAGCAGGGAAAGGTTTTGAGTTTCTTGGAAGGACATTTCAAGAGATAAAATGCCTTTCTAGGATGTAAAATGAAGTTCCTAGAAAATGCCAATTTCGACTGGATGGATCTACTCAACTTTGGGGAACGACCATTCAGAGCGAAGTTCATTCCTGCAAAGGTTTGGAAAGATCTTGATCTCTATCGCAACGATGGCAAGGGTCTTTCCAACTACTTCCGTAAGTGGCGAACAAAGATAGAGTTTCGACCAGAGCCATCCAAAGCCAAGATGTATGAATCCTATGTGGCTTGTGGTGGAGAATACGATCCCACTACTCGCCAGTCTACAATATTCATCTACACCTATTACTTCGATGAATTCCCATTCACAGATAAAACTTGGGACAAATTCAAGTATCGTCTAATTCAAGTGACTATGCATGAGTTAATACACTTCATGCAGTTCGATCGTAGAGGAGACGAGTGGAGTGGGTATGTAGTTCCTTACAAAAAGGTTAAGTCACAAAAGAAGAACGACGAGAGAAAGTATCTCTCTGAGTTTGATGAAATACAAGCATATGCACATTGCTGTTTGTTAGACTTTAAAACCTATCGTCCAAATGTTCCTATTGACATTCTGTTATCTCGTGCAAAGAAATACAGAGACTCATCAACCCTTAGATCCTATCTAAAGTCCTTCAATTACGACTACAAGAACAATGTTGCAATCCCAAAGATTATGCAACAGATTATCAAGTGGGATCGTAAATATCAAAAAACAGTCCGAGCATCTCGTCGTCCTAAATAATTAGTATTTACTAATAGGGACAGTGATGGCAGCACAACAGGGCTTCGCCTACGAAAACAATGCATACAAAGCACTTGCCAAATTCGGTATCAGTGCTGGGTCAGGTGCAGCTGGAGCATCGTCCGATCGCCCAGATCTAGAAATCAAACTTATTAGAGATAAAACAGGTGTCAATAAAGAGGGATGCGAGTTAAAGATTGCACCCACTGCAGCAGGTTCACTAGTCCTTAAATACTATGATGGTAAATGGGCATATGGTGTGACTGATGATGATCCTGAAAAGGAATTATTAGTAGCACTTGGAAACAAATACAAACTATTAAATGAGATGAATGTCTCAGGTACATATGGTAAGAATTGGAGAGGTAAAGTTCCTTTTTTACAAAATGATAAAGCAGGTAAGAAGATTGTTCCAAGTGGTAAGACTAAAGCAGATGCCTACAAAGAAGACATAAAGCAGTTTAGTGGTCCAAACGAAGTCCATATACCTGTCCCAGCCAAAGCAATTTGCGACTACTATAACTCAAAGAAGTGTGCATATATTAATGTTGGCACACATGGATTCTTTTTACTAAACAAAGCAGATCCATTAAAACTAAATCAAAAACTGAAGAACAAAATCCCAGACTTTGCTGACATTGCATCATCTAGAATTAGAGTGCGATGTCAATATAAAGGTTCTGGGGATTATCAATTTGTCATGACATTAGAGTTTAGTAAGATGGCTAAATCATTGTATAACATTGCACCAGTTATGAATGCCTCTAACATAACAATTAATGAGATGGCATATCAAACAGAGTACAATAAACAATTAATCGGAGCATTTGCGTAATGTTAAATTTTAAATCATTCTTAAAAGAAGAAACTCTACTAGTAGAGAAAGCACTGAGCAGTGCAGTGGACAGTGATGACAAAGGTAAGTTACACGAAATCCTTTTATCAAAACATCTACATCCAGAAACTAAATTACCTGATCATCATCGTGCAGAATCTGAAAATGAAGACCATGCTGGCACACCACAGCAAGTGCATGATCGCTTAAAGAAAAAAATTGGCGACGCTGCATATAACGAAATTGATTCTCATGCAAAGTCTACAGCCAAAGCATTACACGATCATTTAGTACAACAGGGACATATCAAACCTGGACATAAGATTGGAAATGTTTACTGGACATCCAACGCTGACAAACCAAACAAACCTGGAGATCATGAGAAAACTACTGGCATTAAAGATGTGAACTCAAATGCAGATTTAATCGCAGAAATTCATGATAAAAATGGTAAGGTTATTGGACATCATGGGATCTCAGCAAAGTATGGAACAAACAAACAACCAAACTATCGCAATCCAGGACTTGACTCTTTAGAGAAAACTGCAAACATTGCAGCAGGTTCTTTAAATTCACATTTAAAAGTTCATGCATCAGCGATGGAAAAATTAGGTTACACTGGTTCTGCAGAGGATCGTCATGCTCAATACAAAGCAGACAATTTGGGTATTGATAAAGTAAGAGCAGAACACGCTCGTCTTTCTGGATTACTTTCTTCTGGTAAAAAGTTATCCGCAAAAGAAAAGAATACACATAAACATTTTGAGATGTTTGTTAATGCTCATGACAAACATAAGAAACCAGATGAGTTTCTACAGATGGCTGCAGCAAGAGCAAAGTCTGCAGAAGAAGGTGCATTGATTGCTAAACGAGCAATCGCCAAGAAATTTGCAGATGGTTTGGCTACACATGATGATACTAAACTTAGAGAAATTGTTAATCAGCATGTATCCGCACCAACTAAAATCCCGCACACTGTGGCACACTCTCATGTTCAAGATGATGGTTCATCAAAACCTGTAGTAAAACCTGCACATAAAATTGCTGATGAACACTTAGATAATTTTGAAAATCTTCATGTAGTTCATAATGGTGGCATTGCTGTCAACATTAAGGGTACACATAAGAAAACTGGTAAGATTATGAATGTGGCGACCATGACTATGAAGGGATCTTCTGGTCCACACAAGGGAGCCAACGGCACTTTCACTCTAGGATAATCCCCTCAAGTCTGTAGGGTTATTACAGAAAGGTGTTGTCTTTAATTGCAACTTGCGGTATAATAAAGGTATGAAAAGGTTTAGAGAATACATAGAAGAAGCGGTGGTAGAGCCGACTGGGAGTCTAACGATATTCGATATCGATGACACTCTATTCCACACCACTGCTCAAATAGCAGTTGTCAAAGATGGTAAGACTATCGCCAAACTTACCAATCAAGAATTCAACAACTACAAATTAGGCGACGGAGAGTCGTTTGACTTCTCTGAGTTTAAAGATGCTCATAAGTTTTATCATGAGAGCAAACCAATTGGTAGAATGCTGGCAAAAGCCAAAGCAATCTTGACTAACTCTATTAAGAATCCGTTGAGTAAAGTTATCATTCTTACTGCTCGTGCAAACTTTGATGATAAAGATAAATTCCTATCAACATTTCGTAAGTATGGGTTCGACATCGATAAAGTTCGTGTTGAAAGAGCAGGTGAATTAGTTGGCAATGAGATTCCAGCTATCAAGAAAGTAGTCATCGTTAGGAAATATCTACAAAGCAATCAATACGGTAAAGTGAGATTGTTTGATGACTCGATGAGTAATCTACGAGAGTTCTTAAAATTAAGAACAGAGTTTAAGAATATTAAGTTCGAAGCATTCTTCGCAAATCCAGATGGTTCAGTAAAGGTTATTAAGTGAAAACACTAAAGAATTACATCGTTGAACAAAAGAATACTCACATGACTCATGTGGAAGATCTGGTATTCGATGGTGGTGTTGATGGTACTCGTCAAGCAATTAACTTTTTACGAGATCTTCGTGACATGCTCGCTGGTAATTCAAAGACTAAAATTACTGCCACTGTAAAGTGGGATGGTGCACCTGCAGTGTTTGCTGGTATCGATCCAACAGACAAGAAGTTCTTTGTTGCTAAGAAAGGTGTCTTCAATAAGAATCCAATAGTCTACAAAACAAATGCAGAGATTGATGCCGATACCTCTGGTGATCTTGCTGCAAAGTTAAAGGTGGCTCTTGCTGAATTTAAGAAACTCGGAATTAAGTCTGGTGTATATCAAGGTGACCTTATGTTCACTGACGATAAAAAGATTGTTACTATTGATGGACAGAAGTATGTTACCTTCCATCCAAATACAATCGTCTATGCTGTTCCTGTTGGCACAGAGTTAGCCAATAAGATTATGAAAGCAAAGATTGGTGTAGTGTGGCATACTACATATACTGGCACTACATTTGAGTCAATGACTGCGTCGTTTGGCAAATCAATCGTATCAAAGATGACACCATCTGCATCTGTTTGGATGGACGATGCAAATTATAAAGATTACTCTGGCACTGCCACATTCACTCAAGAACAGACTAAAGAACTGACTGCCATTCTATCACAGGCTGGAACATTGTTTAGTTCTATTCCCTCTGCAACTCTTAATGCCATTAAAGACAATGAAGATCTTAACATGGCAGTCAATACATATAATAACTCTAAAGTTCGTGCTGGTGAACAAATTACCGACACTCATGCTCATGTGGTTGGTTTGTTCAATTATATTCACGATAAGTATCAAGGTGAAATTGATAAACTAAAAACAGAAAAAGGTAAAGCAGGTAAAGAAGAAAAACGAAAGGCAGTTTTATCTTTCTTCGCAACCCATGACAAAGCAGAGATTGTAAAGATATTTGATTTGGTTAATTTACTCGCCAAAGCAAAACTGATGATTATAACAAAGATGAATGAAGCAGGACACATTAGCACATTCCTTAGAACTACTGCTGGTTATAAAGTTACTGGTGTTGAAGGATTTGTTGCTATTGATCACCTAACTGGTGGAGCGGTTAAGATTGTAGATCGTTTAGAGTTTAGCAAGTCTAACTTCTCTGCTGATATTATTAAAGGATGGCAACGATGAAAAAACTTATAGTAGTTCTAGCACTTGCTTTATCTGGTTGTGCATTTATTTTTCCAAAGCCACATGATCCAGTAATGTTTGGATATATGGTTGATGTTAAAGTTGGATTGAGTAAGGTTACTTGTGATGCAAAACAAGAGTGGAAACCTGTAATGGAGAGAATCGAGACTGTTAAAGTCTATTCTGATTTAAGAGGTGATCCACAGGCTCCAGCATTAAAGAGTTTACAAGATGCTGTCACTAAAGCATATGATAGTAAGAGTGTTACCTTTTGTGAAAGTGTCCTAAAACTTAACAGAACTAGAGTCGATGTCGCCATCGATGCATGGAAAGGAAGAAAATGAGCATAATGAATTCTCTAAGAGAACAAGCAGGACTTGGTGGTCCAGCTGCAGTATTAGCCAACGAAATGTTAGTGATTCGTGAGAACTATGAGCAAGGACAACTAACCAAAGAAGAATACGAGTTTCTATTGCAAGAGATCGCCAGCATCCGTGCACAACAAGACTTAGCGTCAGACGAGATCGCCTGTCGTTGGATCGTTGCTGCAGCAGAAGCATTGATTGCAGTAGCGTAACTCCTAAATAATGTAGTAAAACCCTTTTTATAGATGGATTAAATGAAAGATTACAAACAGCTAATCAAAGAACTACCAGCGAAGTCTGTGGTATTCGCATTCGGGAGATTTAATCCCCCGACTATCGGTCATGAACTATTGGTTAAGGCAGTCAAAAAACTGGCTCAGCAAAGAAACGCTGACCATGTAATCTATGCATCTAGGTCACAAGATGCTAAAAAGAATCCCCTATCTGTAGAGAAAAAGGTTAAGTATCTTAAGCTGATGTTTAAGAGCACTAACTTTGCTGCAGCCAATGATCAAGAAAGAACCTTCATTGAAGCAGCAAAGGCACTGAATAAGAAGTATAAGAACATTATTATGATTGCTGGTTCAGATCGTATTGCTGAATTTAAACGATTGTTAAATACGTATAACGGTAAAGATTTTAATTTCGATACCATTGAAGTTGTATCTGCAGGTGAAAGAGATCCTGATGCGGATGACGCTACAGGTATGTCTGCATCTAAGATGCGTAGTCTTGCTGTTAAAGGTAGCTACTCAGAATTTAAGAAAGGTTTACCTTCCACTGTCCGTGACATTGATGGTAAACGATTGATGAATGACATTCGTGATGGTATGGGTCTTGAACCCATCAAAGAACAGATTGTTCTTGTTAAAGATGAACTTCGTGAGAAGTTTTTTCGTGGAGAGATCTTTAATGAGGGAGATATTGTAGAGTCCGCTGGCGAAAGATTTACTATCGTTAAGCGTGGTTCAAATCATTTACTACTAAAAGAAGCATCTGGAAACCTAGTATCAAAGTGGATTCAAGATGTTCAACCAACAGAAGAAAAAGAAGATATGAACGAAGCACTTACAGATAAAACATTAAGACCGACTGATAAGATTAAAGTCGCTCGTATTATCGCAACCATGCTTGGTGTTGATAATGCAGAGACATCCTCTAATCCAGAGAATCTTATCAATCAAGCACTGCGCAAAGTTCGCACGAAGGCACTTAATCCAGAAGCACTTCATATCCTCGATAAAATGCTTAATCTTGCCACAGAGCAAGGTATTCAATACGATGCTACATTAAAACCATCTAAGTTAAAAGAAGGTGTAACGCAGATTGGTGGCACAGATAAGATTGAGACAACTACAGATTCAGTTGTTGTGAATAAGAACAGTAAGTATAATATTGCAAAAGATATTCTTCGTTTCAATGACTTTAAAAAACTACAAAAGATGAATTCTGTTAAAGAGGAAGAAGAAATAAAAACTCCAGGACAGACAAATCAAATTGGTGGCACATTAACATCAAGTGATACTTCAGATAATCTTCGTCGTCGCAAGATTAAATATCATTTAGGCGAACAGAATAAACCTCCTCATGTAGACATGTCTGCATATGAAGATGAATCTGCACATGAGAATACTGTTGATCATATTATTAGCAGTCCAGAACATACTGAAAAACAAAAGAAATTAGCAAAATCATTTATCGATAAACTTCGTAGTGTCACTGAGCAAGATGATAGTGCAGCAAAAGAAACTGCCAAAGCAAATCTAATGGCTAAACATGCCAGAGAAAAACAATCTCTTGCCGATAAACAGACTAGAGAAAAAGAATCATTAAAAGAAGAACATATTGTTCATGTTGATGATGGTAGTAACTATGGTGACAAACCACATCCTAAAGATGTAGAGCATGTCAATGCTGGAGTTAAAAAACATGGTGGTGAATTTGATGGGCATTCAGACAAAGGTGCTTACTTTAAATTTAACTCTAAGACAGACGCTAAAAACTTTGCTGATCATGTTAAAAAATCACCACATAAATCTGTTTATGCAGACCTACATGAAGAAGTTCAATTAGAAGAAGCGACTGTTAAGACTCAAAAGTATTCATGGGGAACTATGAAAACTGTTCATCATGGTGCTGACTTCTCTATTCCTCTGCAGCCAGAACATCACCAAGCAATCGCAAAGTTAAAAGATGAGCAGGAGCATAAGTTTAAAACTGAAGATGGAAAACATTGGACTGCTCGTCGTAAAGGCGATGAAGTTCATTTCCAAGGTGCTAACAATGGTGGTTCTACTAAAGTTAAACACGCTGATCTAAAAGAAGAAGTACAAATCTGCGAAACAGCAGACGCTGGTCTTGCTGCCAAAGCAGAGAAGTCAGGTGTTTCAATTGGTACACTACGTAAAGTATACAAGCGTGGTGTTGCTGCTTGGAACTCTGGTCATCGTCCAGGAACTACTCCACAGCAGTGGGGTATGGCTCGTGTAAACTCTTACATCACTAAAGGTAAGGGAACATATCATGGTGCTGATAAAGATCTACGTGAAGAAGAAATTCAAGAGAACAATCTACCTGAAGTTCCAAAACATAAAGAGTCTGGTCTTCCAAAGAAGTATGTAGCTGGATTGTCTGACGCAACTGCAAAGGCACGTGCTGCTCATTTCGATAAAGCCGATAAGTTGTCAGATAAAGATCCTGAAGCATATAAACCAGCACCTGGAGATGCAACTGCTAAAACTAAACCAAGTAAACATACATTAAAGTATCGTGCCATGTTCGGTGAAGACATGGACGAAGAATTGTATGAAGCGTGTTGGGATACTCACAAACAAGTTGGTATGAAGAAGAAAGGTAATCGTATGGTTCCTGACTGTGTACCAAAGAACGAGGAAGCAGAAGTCTGTCCAGTTTGTAATAAGAGCCCATGTGAGTGTGATAAACCAAGTGCTGGTCCAGTAACAACAGAAAAACCATTTGATGCATTCTTTAAAGAAGATGAAGATGAGTTTGACTTTCCAGAACCATCTGATGACGAGATTGAAAGTATGGCAGATGAATTATCAGATGATGATTACCTAGACACTTATGAAGAAGATGAACTAGGCATTGTTGATGATGAGACTGGAGAAGAATTACCAGAAGATGAAGAGGAAGAAAAGAAACTCAAAGAATCTGCTCTGATGGAAGTACTATCCCGCATCGAACGAATGAAAGCCAAAGCAAGAATTCGTCGCACATCAGCAAAACGTGAACGAGCAACCAAGATTGCATTAAAGCGTTATTCAAATACTGCTACAATTAACAAACGAGCACGCAGACTTGCAATTAAACTAATGAAGAAAAGATTGCTTCGTGGTAGAGATCCATCAAAGGTTTCTGTTGGCGAAAAAGAAAGAATCGAAAGAACATTAGAAAAAAGAAAAGCAGTTATTGGTCGTATTGCCACTCGCTTAGCACCTCGTGTTCGTAAAGTAGAGAAAGCAAGATTGTCTCATACAAAATACACTCAAGGGAGTCAACCAAGTGTCTTTTAAATCTTTTAAATCGTGGCTTGAAGAAGCAGCAGTTGATGCCAAAGGACATAAAAGTTCTACTGGTGGTCTGACTCAAAAGGGTCGTGACGCATACAACGCTAAAGGTGCTAACTTACAAGCACCAGTTACCACACCACCTTCTAAATTAAAACCTAATAGCAAAGCAGCAAAACGCAGAAAATCTTTCTGTGCACGCATGGGTGGTATGGAAGGTCCAATGAAGAAGCCAAATGGTGAGCCAACTCGTAAAGCACTTGCACTTAGAAAGTGGAACTGCTAATGTCACTCAAGCACATAATCAAACATACTGAAACAGAAATTGTTTTTAAGTGTTACGCAACAGCTGCTGGAGGTGCTGATGTGGATATCAGTATTCAAAATGACTGTACAAAATCTACACAAGCATATGTAGCACCAACATCTATTCCAGATGAATCTGGTGGAGCGTTTGTTAATTATACTGGATCTAGAGTTTATATCACTGGTATCTGGTGGGGTATAAAATCTGGTAAGCAGCTAGATATTTCAAGAATTATTGATACTACTCCAAACCCAGACACACTACATGGGCATTATTATCTTATGCAAACTGGTTTTCATGATTTCCATGACTTTGCAGATAGAGTTTATGCCAACAAAGATCTTCGACTAACATTCGATGGTCCAGGACATTGTATTCTTCGCCTACGTAAAGAAGGTTGGAATCCTAAAGTTGAGACTGCTGTATTTGGTCCATACGATAACGAAACTGCGGTAGGTTCATAATAGAACTGTTAATTAAAACTAAATAAGAAATAACTGGAGAAGAAACATGCAATTTAAATCATTTATGGAAGCATTGAAGGGTAAGCAGCATAAGATCGACAAGAATAAGAATGGTAAGATCGATGCTCATGACTTCAAATTGCTTCAAAAAGAAGAACAAGAAATAGAAGAATCTGAAGAGCGCATGGCTCGTGCAGATTACAAAGTTAGTCCATCTGGTCGTAAATCTCACAAAGAGATTGTTTTCACTTCTGGTCAAGAAGATAAAACAAAAGAAACAGTTAAAGAAGAAATGACTGATGCGCAAATGAAAAAGCGTGAAGAGATCGTCAAGTCAATGAAGAAAGACAAAGCAGGATTTAAAGATCGTTATGGCGATCGTGCTGAGACTGTTATGTATGCTACTGCCACTAAAATGGCGATGAAAGAAGAAGCTGAAGAATTAGATGAAAAGTCTGATCAAGCTAAACAAAACAAGACAATGAAGAATATGATGGACGCATCTCGTGGTGCTCGTTTTAAACTTAATAATCCAGTTCCAGACGCTGAGCCAGAACACAAAACTTCTAGAGCACATAATGTAGCAATTGGTCGTGCATTACGCAAAGAAGGTTATTATGAAAAGCCAGCATCTGCTTATCGTCGTAAGGGTGACGAAATCGGTGGTGGTTCTTCTAAGAATGATGTACCATTCGATGGTCCATACACTAAGGCTACAGGTAATACTACAGACAAGTCTGGTGCAGTTCACTCACCAATGAGTCGTGCCAAGCATTTAGCAAAAATGGCAATGAAGAAATCAATGAAAGAAGATATCGATCGTTTGTTTGAGAAAGATGATGAAGAGTATAACTACGAAGGTGATATGGCTATCACTCAACTCAAGACTATCTCTCGTCACGCTGAAGCACTACAAGCAAAGATGAAACCAGATACTAATCTGCCAGAGTGGGTTCAGTCTAAGATTACTCTAGCAACAGATTATATGCAAACTGCTCATGACTACCTAATGTCTGAGTTGGATGAGCAAGCACCAGTTGCTCCAGTTCCAGGAATGAAGTTCAAAAATCATGCTGTCATGGTTCATCCAGAAACTAAAAGTCGTGTTGTAATTAATCGTAAAAACATCGACAACTACACTAGTGATGGATACAAAGAAGTTCGTCCAGGACAAAAATTAAAAGAAGACGAAGAAGTAAAGTTTTCTTATGAAGAATTCGCAATGATACTTGAATACACTCCAGGTGCTGGTGGTGTGACAAGAATTCGTGGTCGCTCTTATGGTGCAGATTACTCTGATCCAGAGGGTGCTGATGATTATGACGATAAAAAACCAATGAAACCAGCAGCTGAAAAGCGTGGTCGTGGTCGCCCAGCTGGATCACAATCTGGTGCACGCAAAAACTTTGGCAGTTCTAAACTGCATACAAAATAAATTTAAGGAGAATTAAAAATGGCACTATGGGGAAATAAAGATAGTAAAACTGCTAGCGGAACAATTGCGATTGCATCACCTGGAGGTGCAGTGACTGGTTCTTCTACTTCTTTTACTACACAAACAAGAGTTGGTGATTATATCCGTGTTAGCGGAGAAGATTACCTAATCACAGCAATCGCATCAAACACTGCAGCGACTGTTCGTGCTGGTGTTCCAGGAGCAACACTAACAGTTGTTAATGCTGGCTCATCATACACATTATCAGAAAAACCAGCATCTGTAACTACTGCAGAATCAGCAGGTTCAGCATCTGGTGTTCATGGTGATCCAACTAAAGTATTTGGTATGGACACTACTGAAGTTTCTGCTGGTGGCGATAATGTTACTGCTGTATCAGTTGCTGGTGGTGGAACTCTATATGTAGAAGCACCAACTGTTGCATTCTCTGGTGGCGGTGGATCTTCTGCTGCAGCTACTGCAACTATCTCTGGTGGCGCAGTAACTGCTATTACAGTAACCAATGTTGGTTCGGCATATACTTCTGCTCCAACTGTTACAATTCCAAAAGCACGAGTAACAATTCCTACTTCTGGTATTACTACTGCCACTGATACTATTGCATATACTGCTCACGGATTATCTGCTGGTGATTCAGTTGTGTATAACAATGGTGGCGGAACTTCTGCTACTGGTTTAACTTCTGGAACTACTTACTTTGTTATTGCTTCTGGTTTAACCGCTAACGCATTTAAAGTTTCTGCTACATCTGGTGGTACTGCAGTTGATATTACTGGCACTGGTAACAATGCTCAATATTTTGAGAAAGTAGCATCTACTGCCTCAACAGCAACTGCTGCACTAGGTGAAGGTACTATTGGTGGTGCTGCTCACGCTGGTTGGGTTCGTCGCACAGTAGGCACTGGTGGTCGTGCTGGTCGTATTCAAACAGAAGTTTTAGTTGCCATGGGTTCAATGACTGGTGACCAATCTGACGATATTCAATACCCAGACGCATAATAAATACATGATGTAAAGAGGGAGAATGTTCTCCCTCTATTTCTGTGAAGAGAATATGGTTAGTGAAAAAATAAATGAAGGTAACTTTCTTGTCTATGCGATGCATCACTATGATAACCCACAGTGTCATAGTTTAGCAGAGTTTGAAGAAGACCTCAAGAAGTTTTTATATCTTAAGAAATTACTTTCTAGGTATAAGAACAATGGTGAACTGCGAGAAAGATTAATCCTCAATCACATTATTGTGCTTTACAATATATTTGGAGATGCGGCAACCAGAATGTTGTTTCATAAAATTGAAGAATCCTGCTGGGATGCTTTGATAACATTCTTGGTCTATCTTGATAGAATGCCTGAGTCTCTGCCAGAATTTAATATTGTTTTATCTGAAATTGTTTTGGATGAAACAATTATTGCAATACTAAGGAAGATTTAATGAGTCGCATTGTAGATAATTTGGTCGCTTATAAAATCCTTTCAATGTTAGTAACTAACTTTGAAGATACAAAAGCATACAAATTAAATATCATTGATAAGAATGGTAAAAATCTAAAGAAAGCAAGTACTCTTAAGACATCTGAAGAGAAGGATGCTTACACTTATCTGACTCGTTTAGTTTTCAACATGAAAAAGATCATCAATAAAATTGGTGGTGAAAACAAACTTAAATCTTTAGTTGCAGCACTATGGTTAGTCAAAGAGCAGTATGAATCTGGTAATCGTTCAACTGCATTAATGGAAGATAAATTTGATAGAGTGATGAAGTTGTTGGATAATAACTGTGTTCTTGTTGAAGAAGAGATTATTGTTAAGAAGTTTCTTGATGAAGAAGCACCTGCGAACTCTACTGCTGGTGCTGCAGTAAGCGAACCAAAGATCCAAAAGAAAGACATCAAGAAATATCAGGTTATGGCTAGGAGAAAACCTGTAAATGTTCCTACTTAATTTTATTCCTGATGCCCTTATTATTTGGGTAGTAAATGCAATCCTTATCAGCGGTATCGTTGGTACGATTGTTTCATTTTTCTTTGGATTCTTCGCTAGGTTTGTTCCACAGCTATATGCGATACGAATGCCTCTGCAAATCATCAGTTTGATTCTTCTAATTGGTGGTGTATATTTTAAAGGTGGTGTTGGTGTTGAGATGGAATGGCGAGCAAGAGTTGCTCAACTAGAAGCACAGATTAAAGAGTCTGAGGCAAAGTCCAAAGAGACAAACATTCAGATACAAAAAGTTTATGTGGACAAAGTAAGAGTTGTTAAAGAGAAACAAATAGTTGTCCAAGAAAAGATTGTTGAGAAAGAAAAGATTATTGATGCAGAGTGTAAAGTTGTTCCTGAAACGATAACAATTTTAAACGATGCAATAAACACAGGAGTTAAGAAATGAAACTTCTGTTAATATTACCAGTATTATTATTGACAGGATGTTTAGTATCAACTCCTGTTAAACGAAATTTCCCAGAAGTTCCAAAAGAACTTATGGAAGCATGCCCTGATTTAAAGAAAACAGAATCCACTGAAAAGTTGTCTGAGGTTCTTAAAGTTGTTGTTGATAACTATGGACAGTATCATGAATGTAAAATTAAAGTAGATACTTGGGCTGAATGGTATAAGACACAAAAAGACATTTTTGAGAGTGTAAAATAAATGGAATCACCAGAAAGAATTGCTAAATTGGAAGCACAAATGGATGCCCTAAAAGAAGATGTCACAGAAGTTAAACATGACATCAAAGAGATTCACTCTCGTATCACTACTTCTAATAGAGAAATTGTTGATAAGATTGACGATATGCAAACTCGTCTTGAACATAAGATGCAAGCGACATCACAAATATCTCAACAGCAACACGCTGAGATTAAAAAAGATGTTGTTGAAGATCTGGAGAAAATGAACAACCGAGTATCCGCTCTTGAGCAGTGGAAGTGGTATGTCATTGGTGGTGCTGCAACAGTTGGTTTTGTTCTTGGTCACATCAACGAAATTGCAAAATATCTAAAATAAAATTTGCTTTGTAATGATATGTAGGGTATAATTGTACTCTATATGTGGAGTTATTATGTTATACATTGATGCAAAGTATGCCCAAATTCTGGGTAGTAGGTTGCGAAATTTCAAACAGAAAAAAGATTATCTCTGGAACTATTCTTGTCCAGTGTGTGGTGACTCATCTAAAAATAAGTTGAAGGCACGAGGTTACATCTATCGTGCAGAGTCAGATCTATTTGTTAAGTGTCACAATTGTGGTTATGGTACGAACATTGGTAATTTAATTAAGTATGTAGATACAAAGTTGTATGATGAGTATGTGCTTGAAAGATATAAGGCAGGTGCTACTCGTTACAATGCACATAAAGATGTAGCTGAGATACTGGAGCAACCAAAACAAGAACTGCTTGAAGATGATATCCTTAGTGGATTGACTCGTCTTGATAAACTCGCAATTGACAAACCAGATCATCCTGCGATAAAATATGTAGAGAACAGAAAGATTCCTCGTGACAAATGGTATCTTCTTTACTTTACTGCAAAGTTTAAAGCATATACAAACTCTATTACACCAAAGTTTGTTGAGCCAATTGTTGATGAACATCCGAGGATGATTATCCCATACTTCACTTCCGCAGGGAAGTGTTTTGCATTTCAGGCGAGAGCGTATGGAAATGAAGAGCCTAAGTATTATACCATCAAGGTAGATGAGACACAAGAAAAGATTTATGGTCTTGAAAGGATTGATTATGCTAAAAGAATTATCGTTGTGGAAGGTCCAATTGACTCACTGTTTCTACAAAATGCAGTGGCTGTTTCAGGAGCAAGTTTTGATACCCCTACTATTCGTAGCATCCTTACTAATGCTACTATAGTAATGGACAATGAACCTCGCAATAAAGACATTGTCAAACAGTTAGAGAAGTATATTAATCTAGGTTATAGCGTTTGTATGCTCCCAGATTTCATAGAGCAAAAAGATATCAATGAAATAATTTTGCATGGTAAAAAGACTGCCAGTGAGATTATGGATCTAATAAATACAAACACCTACTTTGGTATGGAAGCAAAATTAAAATTTAGTACATGGAAGAAAATATGAAAGTAAGGTTGATTAGTTATAGCAATCCATCCAAAGAAATTGCTGAGCAAGGGCTGTATGATGTTCAAGAACTTATAGCATTCTGCGCAAGGGTGAGCAACCCCAGCAATCAAAACAATACAGAGACATCAGAGAAGTTAATTAAGTATTTAATTAAGCATCAACATTGGTCACCTTTAGAGATGGTCAGTGCCTGTTTAGAAATTGAAACAACTCGTGACATAGCAAGACAAATATTGCGTCATCGTTCTTTTTCGTTCCAAGAATTCAGTCAGCGATATGCTGATCCAACCAAAGACTTATCTTTCGTTCTTAGAGAAGCCCGACTTCAAGATACGAACAATCGTCAAAATAGTGTTGAGAATACGAATCTAGCATTGGCTGCTTGGTGGGAAGAAAGACAAAAGCGAGTAATTGAAGAAGCGAAGAATGCTTATGAATGGGCAATCCAAAATGGTATCGCCAAAGAACAAGCAAGAGCAGTATTACCAGAAGGATTGACTGTCAGTCGTTTATACATGAATGGCACATTACGCAGCTGGATACATTTTATAGAATTAAGATCTGCGAATGGTACACAAAAGGAACATCAAGAAGTCGCACGAGAATGCGCAAAAGTTATTGCTGAAGTATTTCCTTTGGCAAATGAATTAGTAAAACTATAATAATATTGGGGCAAGATATGGAAGAAATTGTGCATGGCATAAAGGTTGATTACACTCTTGATACTTTGTTTGACGATTTAGGTAAGCTACGATTAAAAGAAAGTTATATGAAAGATGATGAAGTGAGTCCTCAAGAGAGATTCGCTTTTGTTAGCAGTAAGTTTAGTTCTAATCCAGAACATGCACAGAGATTATACGAATACAGTAGCAAACATTGGCTGTCATATTCAACACCTATCTTATCGTTTGGTCGAAGCAAGCGTGGTTTACCAATCTCTTGTTTTTTAAATTATATTGAAGATACAGCGGAGGGTTTAGTTGATAATCTTAGTGAAACTAATTGGCTTAGTATGCTTGGTGGCGGTGTCGGTATTGGTTTTGGTATTCGTTCGGCAGATGATAAATCGACTGGAGTTATGCCTCACCTCAAAATTTACGATGCGTCGAGTTTGGCATATCGCCAAGGTCGTACCCGTCGTGGCAGTTATGCTGCTTATCTTGACATTAGCCATCCAGATATTATTAATTTCTTAGAGATGCGTAAACCAACAGGGGATCAGAATATGAGAACCCTGAACATGCATCATGGTATTAATATTCCAGATGCATTTATGCAAATCATCGAACAATCAATGATTGATCCAGAGTTTGATGACTCATGGGAACTTATCGATCCAGCATCATTGATTGTCCGTGAGAAGGTAAGTGCAAAAGAATTGTGGCAACGAATTCTTGAAATGCGTATGATGACTGGTGAACCATATCTACATTTTATTGATACATCCAATCGTCATTTACCACAATGGTTAAAAGACAAAGGGTTAAAAGTCCACCAATCAAATCTCTGTTCAGAGATTATTCTCCCGACAAATGAGAAACGAACAGCAGTCTGTTGTTTATCTTCTCTTAATCTAGAGTACTACGATGATTGGAAAGATGATGCTCTCTTCTTAAAAGATGTCGCTGAAATGCTAGACAATGTTCTTCAGTATTTTATTGACAATGCTCCAAAAGAAATCAAGCGAGCAAAGTATTCTGCCATTCGTGAAAGAAGTATTGGTATCGGTGCATTGGGTTGGCATGCACTACTACAGCGTAAGAATATTCCATGGGAATCATCTATGGCTGTTGGTCTTAACAAAACAATTTTCGAAAGTGTCAGAGGAAAATTAGATGCAGCTAATAAAGAACTTGGATTGGAGAGAGGTGAGGCTCCTGATGCTGAGGGTACTGGTAATCGTTTCAGCCATCTCATGGCAATTGCTCCCAATGCTAGTTCTTCCATTCTTATGGGCAATACCTCTCCTAGTATTGAACCTTATAGGGCTAATGCTTATAGGCAGGACACTCTGTCGGGTTCTCACTTAAACAAGAATCGTTATCTTGATAAGATAATTCAAATTGAAGCAGGTAAACATAATGAAGGATGGGCAGAAGAAGTTTGGCGTAGTATTATTGCGAATGATGGTAGCGTTCAGCACTTGGATTGGATGGAAGAGTGGACAAAAGATGTTTTCAAAACATCTATGGAAATTGACCAGCGTTGGGTGGTCCAACATGCAGCGGACAGACAAGAATACATCGACCAAGCACAATCGTTAAATGTATTCTTCCGTCCAGATTCTCATATCAAATACATTCATGCTGTGCATTTTCAAGCATGGAAGTCTGGATTAAAAACCATGTATTACTGCCGAAGTGATAAGATCGCTAAAGCAGACAAAGTCTCTAAGAGAATTGAACGAGAAATTATTAAAGAGATCGACTTAACAGCACTCACAACAGACGAAGGTGTATGTCTGGCTTGTGAAGGATAACAATAAAAGAGAACAGAAATGATTAAGAAAACTCAAAGTAGGATGACGGATGAACGAACATATTTCAAACCATTCAATTATCCTTGGGCATACGATGCATGGTTAAAACATGAGCAAGCACATTGGCTACATACAGAAGTGCCAATGGCAGAGGATGTAAAAGATTGGAAGAAGAAACTAACTACTGAGGAAAAACAATTCCTTACTAACATCTTTCGTTTCTTTACACAAGGTGACATCGATGTGGCAGGTGGATATGTTAAGAACTATCTTCCCTACTTTCCGCAACCAGAAATTCGTATGATGTTATCTGGATTTGCTGCAAGAGAAGCATTACACATTGCTGCTTATTCTCATCTAATTGAAACACTTGGTATGCCAGAATCTACCTACAGCGAGTTTCTTGAATATCAAGAAATGAAAGACAAACACGATTATGTTACGGAACTCAGTTCGAAGAATGGTACTCTTGAATCAACTGCGACACACATCGCTGTCTTCTCTGCTTTTACAGAGGGCATGCAGCTTTTTAGTTCTTTTATTATGTTGCTTAATTTTCCTCGTCATGGTATTATGAAGGGGATGGGACAGATTGTTACTTGGTCTATTGTTGATGAAACAATGCATGCTGAATCAATGATCAAACTGTTCAAAGAATACATCAAAGAAAATCCAGAGATCTGGGGTGATGATCTAAAAGGTAAGATTTATACAATCGCTGAAAAGATGGTTCAGTTGGAAGATAAGTTTATTGATTTATCTTTTAATGGAACACACATGCGTGATTTAGAGCCAGAAGATGTTAAACAATACATTCGTTATATCGCAGATCGTCGTTTAATTTCTCTCGGCATGAAAGGTATCTTTAAAGTTAAAAAGAATCCACTGCCATGGGTAGAAGAAATGATCAATGCTCCAGTGCATGGTAACTTCTTTGAGAATCGTGTCACTGATTATGCAAAGGGTGCTTTGTCTGGTACATGGGAAGATGTTTGGGCTAAAGCAGCATAATGGCACATATAATTGCGAACCTTCCACCTGTGAAGTGTTTCGTTCGCAGAGAGTTTCTCTATGACTTTGAGAAAGGTCATGGAGAACTTGAACCTTGTTGGTGGATAAGTATTAAGTCTTTAAGAGGGCAAGCATTTCGTATTGAGTCATATCTTAATGAATATGGTGCTCTCTATGATAAACTACCACTACACGCATATTGCTGGAAACCAATTGATGGTGAACCATTACCATTAGATTATCTTCAGTTATGGGATTGTTTATCATATGATATAACTGTGCTAAAGAAAGCACAGCTACAATCAATGAGATGTAAGTTTAAGTTAAAGAATGGGGATTGGATGTATGGTGTTTATCTTTTTACAGTTGATTCTGCTCATCCTGACTTTAACATTCTTGATACAGGGTTTTCTGAAGATGTCGAGGAGCACAAGTCTTATAATTTCATTCAGTGTGATAATGGGCAGTTTGCTGCTCAGCCAAATAATCGTTTAATTATATTAGAGCCAAGTAGTAATCCAAAAGAACTTAAGAAACCAGATTTTAGAGTAGCAACAAAACGCTGGTCTGTAGAAACAGACTCCAAGTGGGCATTGGGAGATACCAATACCATAATGTACGAAAGGCAAGATGGCTGAGTTAATTTATCTGTTGGTGATGACACACATCACCATTGTTTGTGTTACATTGTTTTTACATAGAGGACAAACACATAGGGGTTTAGAGTTTAATTCTGGACTATCTCATTTCATGAGATTTTGGTTGTGGCTAACTACTGGCATGGTAACGAAACAATGGGTTGCCATACATCGTAAACATCATCAGAACTCTGATAAAGAAGGTGATCCTCATAGCCCACACAATGAAGGTATCTGGTTTGTTTTATTTGCTGGAGTTTCTTGCTATGTTCAATCTGCAAAAGATAAAGAAATGATTCAGAAGTATGGTGTTGGTACTCCAGATGATTGGATTGAGAAACATGTTTATTCCAGATTCCCATATGCTGGAATAGTACTTATGTTAGCAATTAGTTTAATGCTGTTTGGTTGGTGGGGAATTTGGTTCTGGGCAGTTCAAATGGTATGGATTCCATTTTGGGCAGCAGGTGTTGTGAATGGTGCTGGACATTACTATGGATACAGAAATTATGATAGTAAAGATAAATCAACTAATATAGTTCCATGGGGAATTATTATTGGTGGTGAAGAACTACATAACAATCATCACGGAGATCCAGCAAATCCAAAACTAAGTAGAAAGCCACTAGAGTTTGATATGGGTTGGATGTGGTTTAAGATTTTTAACAAATTAGGTTTAGCAAAGGAAAGACAATAATGGCTTACTCAGACAAGGTTATAGATCATTATGAGAATCCTAGAAATGTAGGAAGTTTTGATAAGAGTGATAAAAATATTGGTACAGGAATGGTCGGTGCACCAGCGTGTGGTGATGTGATGAAATTACAGATAAGGGTAAATGAAGATGGGATTATCGAAGATGCAAAGTTCAAAACTTATGGGTGCGGTTCGGCAATTGCTTCTTCCTCTCTCGTTACAGAATGGGTCAAGGGTAAAACGCTTGAGCAAGCTGGACAGATTAAGAACTCTGAGATCGCAGAAGAACTCGCACTTCCGCCAGTTAAAATCCATTGCTCGATTCTTGCAGAGGATGCGATAAGAGCAGCAATAAAAGATTACAATCTGAAATGTGAGTGCGTATGATTACCGTAACAGAAGCAGCAAAAACACAACTTAACGAAATTCTTTTGGATGAACCAACTGCCAAATTTGTAAGAGCATTTATCTCTGGTGGTGGGTGCTCTGGTTTCAATTATGGATTTACTCTCGAAGAAGGTAAAGAAGAAGATGACTTTGTTATTGATAATCTTATAGTTGATTCGATGAGTATGCAGTATTTCGATAATGCCACGATTGACTTTACCAGTGATAAACTAAAGGGTTCACAATTTGTAATAAGTAATCCAAATGCAAAAACCACATGCGGGTGTGGTAGTTCATTTTCAGTATAGGACAATAGATGACAACTAAATACTTTGAGTGTAATGAATGTGGAGCGAGAGGAAAGATCGTCCTCAAGGGAGATGACCACAGCACAGAAGATTTGGTATATTGTCCAGTCTGCTCTGCTGACATCTATGAAGAGGAGGATCTTGACGATGAAGAATGACTTGGTATTATCAAAACAATCCCGTAGAGGAATTGCCTGAAGATTGTGTTGGCTTTGTTTATTTAATTACGAACAAAGCCACCAGTCGTATGTATGTGGGTAAGAAATTAGCAAAATTCTCTAAAACTACATACAAAACAATCAAACAAAAAAACGGAACAAAGAAGAAGAAAAAGATCCGTAGTAAAATAGACTCTGATTGGTTGGAGTACTATGGTTCAAGTATAGAACTAAATAAAGATGTAGAGTTACTGGGAAGGGATAACTTCACCAGAGAAATTTTATTTTTCTGTAAATCAAAAGCAGAATGTTCATACATAGAAGCACGAGAACAGTTTGCACGAAAGGTATTAGAATCTGATGACTTTTATAACGGACAAATATCTGTAAGAGTTCACGGATCTCATATTAAAAACAAACTATGACATACTTACTATTCACAGTTGCATTAGGACTTTCAGCAGTTGCTGCATATTATGCAGTTGCTGGTCTGATTGCCATCTTTGCTGCAGCTGTGATTCCAATTGCAATTATGGGTTCGTTGCTTGAAGCATCAAAACTCGTAGTGGCATCATGGCTTTATAGAAACTGGAAAGAAATACCACTTCTCTTAAAGTCATATTTTACCGTAGCCCTAGTTGTGTTGATGTTACTAACTTCAATGGGCATTTTCGGATTCTTATCAAAAGCACATTTAGACCAAGCAATTCCAACAGGAGATGTTCAGTCTAAATTATCATTGATTGATGAGAAAATCAAAACAGAAAAGGAGAACATTAATGCAAGCCGTAAAGAACTTTCTCAACTCGATGCTCAATTGGATCAAACTATCTCCCGCACCACAGATCAAGGTGGAACAGAGCGAGCCATCCAAATCAGAAGAAACCAGCAAAAAGATAGAAACAGAATCCTCAACGAAATCGGTAGTGCCCAAACCAAGATCGCCAAACTCAACGAAGAGCGTGCCCCGATCGCCAGCGAAGTCCGTAAAGTCGAAGCAGAAGTAGGACCAATTAAATACATTGCTCAAGTAATCTATGGTGACGCTGATACTGATCTTTTAGAAAAGGCAGTTAGGTTTGTCACCATATTAATTGTTCTTGTATTTGATCCACTTGCTGTTTTAATGTTAGTTGCTGCAAACTGGCAAATGAGAAAAGATAAAGAAACTATTGAGCCAGAACCTACCAAAGAAAAGGTATGGGATACGTTCTTCAAAAAAGAGCCTGTTACTGAATTTCCAGAAAAAGAACCTGAGATTAAACACATTGTTATAGAAGACAATATACAATTTAAAGATACAATTAATCCAAAAGAACAAGATTCAGAGTTACCAGAGATAGAAGTAGATGAACATAACAAAGACTGGGAACCAGAACTTTTTGATAGAAAACAGGTTAAAAAGATAGAATATGATTCTGCAGGGAGAAGAATTACTCCTATTACAGAAGAAGAATTGAATCCTCCAACTAAAACACAATCTTTCTTAAATAAAGTACAAGAAGTGTTTTCATCCCCTAGTGTAAAAACTATCGAAAAAGAAGTAGAAGACTTACAAAAGAAATAACATTAGTTCCTAAATAACATTAGAGTGAACGCAATAACTTGTTATTTTCCGTATAACTAAAAAAGGTTTAAAAATGACCAAAAAGATCGCTACAGCGGTGCTTTTTGTCATGACTTTGTCTTCTGCGATGGCTGATCCCATCGTGACTGATTCGACTAGTAGAAGTACAACTGATTCTACTTCAAATAGCACAACAACAGTAAAATCTCCTCCACCAACAGCAGTGGCTCCAGCAATCACAATCATTAATAGTGATGTTTGTGCAGTTGCGGTGTCAGGTGCAACTCAAACTCAAATTCTTGGTATCTCTTTTGGAGCCACGATGACTGATAAGAATTGCGAAAGATTAAAATTAGCTCGTTCTACATATGACATGGGTATGAAAGTAGCAGCAGTTGCTATTATGTGTCAAGATGAAAGAGTATTTACAGCAATGATGAATGCTGGAACACCATGTCCAGTAGATGGTAAGATTGGCGAGCAAGCCAAATCAATCTGGGAAGCAAATCCAGACAGAATTCCGCAAAAAGTCAAGAGTAAAGACTAATGAGATTTTGGGGATTATTGCTTGTAGTATTGTCGGTGGTGCTTGTAACACCTAAAGCACACTCACAAATAGTGACAATTCCAATTCCAGGAAGTCCACTGTCACTAAATGTGATGGCCAATCCACAACCACTACAAAACATATACAATAATCCATCAGCAGTGCCTTATCAATTGTGGGATGATGGATGGGCAAATGTGCCATTACCATTCACATTTCCATTCTTTGATAAAACATTCAATAACTCTACAATGTATAGTAATGGTGCTGTGCAGTTTGGACCACCAGTAACAGGATTTCCATCTAACAACACTTTCTGTTGTAGTGGTATTACGATTGATAGAAATACACCATCGGCATACAATTATAGCATTCTTATGATGCAAGACGATTTGTATGGAGCGACTGGAAACAATCACTATTCATTGGGCACGTCAAACACAATGACCTATGGTTGGTATAATGTTGAACGATTGGGAATGCCTCAAAACAAAACCAGTTTTGAATTAAAGATTGATAGCACTGGCGGTATTGATATGCGTTGGACTGGTGCATTACTATCGTACAGTTCACCAGCAATTGGAGTAATTGGTGATGCATCCAAAGGAGAGTTTGCTGTTCTTCAACAAGGTGGTCTAACAGCTAACACTTTCTCAATTCCAGGATTGACTCAGTGGACAACTGGACAAACTCCTGATATTATTATTGATCCATGCACAACTAATCCACTTTATGCACCATCATGTGCAGGTTATCAAGCAGCATACACTGAACAACAATGCTCAATTAATCCATTATACTCTACAACATGCTCAGGTTATCAGTCTGCATATACTCAGCAGCAGTGTTCTATTAATCCATTATATTCTATGACATGCTCTGGTTACCAACAAGCATATCACAGTCAACAATGTTCTCTTAATGCACTCTATTCTACTGACTGTCCTGGATATGCATCTGCGTATTTAAATCAGCAGTGCAGTATTAATGCTCTTTATTCTACAACTTGTTCTGGATATCAACAAGCATATCATGATCAACAATGTTCGATAAATCCTTTGCATGCTATTACTTGTTCTGGATATCAACAAGCATATCATGCTCAACAGTGCAGTATTAATGCTCTTTATTCTACAACTTGTACTGGTTATGCTGAAGCATATAAAGCACAACAATGTTCATTAGATGGATTATACGATAGAACATGCCCAAACTATTCAACTGCTTATGCAACTAAAATGTTACTTGAACAACAAGGCACAGCAGGAACAGTAGCAACTGCAGGTACAGTGGCACGAAACGATCCTGCCAATCAACCTGTTTCTACAACAACTGCTTCAGCTACAGTTGGTTCTGATGGCGCAGTTGCTGTTGGTGTTTCAAAAACAGGTGATAGTAATGTGGACAAAGCAATTGCTCCTCCACCACCAAGCGCAAATTCTGCTACCGCACCTGCTGGCGCAGTTCAGTTAGCACCACCTGCTCCACAACAACAAATGGCTCAGAATGAACCAAAGGGTGGTGGCGATAAACCTGAACCAAGAGGTGGAAATAAACAAGAGGATAAAAAAGATGATGCTCCGAAAGGCACTGGAGGCAGTTCTCCGTCACAGAGTACTAATACTACTGCAGCATCATCTGATAAACCAGCAGCACCTACTGCTCGTCAGGCACTCCAAGAACGAAGAGAAGCTGCAGCAAAAGCAGCAGCAGTAGAACAAGGCAAAAATCTTGCCAACGAAATGGGTAAAGCTGACAACATGGAACAACAAAAACAAATTCAAAATGTTGTAATCCAAGCAATGGGATTCACACCTGGATTTGATACATATGGTAAAACAATGTTACCAGATGTTGCAGGATATAAACCATACACAGTTTATACCAATCAAAAAAATGTTGAAAATCGTAGCACATTAAGAATGTTTGGTGGTACTGATTTAGTGCATCAACAAATGATTGAGTCTCAATATAAGAGGTAATTATGGAAACACAATTAGCATTAGTGGCTTATATTTTAGCAGTTATATCTTTAGCAGTATCAGTATATGTTGCTTATCTCTTAAGTGAATTAAAAGATAGAATAACCCCACGAAAAGACAATCATATCCAACGACAACCTACAAAAGCACAGAAATTAAAAGGTCATTGGGACTAAGGAGTAAAAGATGTCAGAAGAAATTAAAGATGTCAATGCAAAGATTGACGAGGCAGAAGCTGCAGTAAAAAAGTATGCCAGCAAAGATACTGTAATTAGTATCGGTGGTTATGAGTTTACTCCAGCTAAACTTATGGTAGCATTTACTCTAGTATCATCATTGCTTGGTGGTTTATATGGATGCTTCGAAGTTTATAAAGATTATATGGGTATGAAGAAAAAAATCGCTGAATATGTTACACCTGATCTTACTGAAATCTACAAAAAAATGGAAGTGTTAGATGCTAACACTAGTAAGATGGTTGAGTATACTGAATCTATTAAGGGTGATTTGAAGAATGATGTTCGCAGACTAGAAGGTGTAGTAGAAAATGTTGAAAGATCTAGTAAAACAGACCAGCGTTTGACAGATGCCACAGTTAAAGACATTAAGCGTGAGAACGATGCCACAGTTAAAGATATCAGAAGATACACTGATGAAACAATTAGAGATGTAAATCGTGAGATGGTAAAAAATCAAAAAGAAACAACAGCGGAAATCCGTGCGTTGAGAAGCGAAGTTGATATGAAGATTAAAAAGGCATTGGATAATCCTCTATCAAACTAGGAAAAAAGAAATGACAGAGCAAATTAAAGATGTAAATAAAAAGATTGATGAGTTAGAAGCAGGTGTTAAGAAATACGCCAGTAAAGATACAGTTATTAGCATTGGTGGATACGAATTTACTCCAGCTAAACTTATGATAGCTGCAACTATTGTATCATCATTGCTTGGTGGACTATACGGAGCATTTGAAGTCTATAAATCATATCAAGATATGAAGACTAAAATTGAAAAGTACGTAGCACCAGACTTAACAGAAATTGAAAAGAAGTTGGCGATTGTTGAAGAGAATTCTCAAAAGTCATCTGATTATACTCGTGATATCAAGAACGATCTTAAGAATGACATCCGTCGTCTAGAGGGAGTTGTTGAAAGTGTGGAAAGATCATCTAAACAATCTCAAAGAGAGACTGAGCAAGATGTTCGTAACTTACGAAAAGAAATAGATAGTAAGATCCAAAAAGCGTTAGATAATCCATTGGCAGGAAAATAATTATAAGGAATTTGCCATGAATGATAAAAAATTATTTAAATGGGTAATCATACTTCTTTTGTTACCACTTGGTTTGGCATATTTTGGCGGAGATCGTTTTAGATATCCATGTCAAGATCCAGACAATTGGGACAAAGAGATGTGTAAGATGCCTAGATGCGACGTAACTAGAACTTGTCCTGAACATATTTTTAAAGGACAAAGAGATCCTAGACTTGGTCCACCACCAACTAGAGTAGAACCAATGGGTGCAACACCAGCACCAACATGTCAACAACCAGCAGGAGCATGCAAATGAGTGAACAATTTATGTACACAGAAGACCAGTTGATGGCTCGACTAAGATTCTTTATTGGAATCTGTTTGGCACTAACATTGACTGGCATCGTTTTTGTGGTTTTATATTCAATTATTTTTGTGACACAACCACTAAACGCTATTAGTCCAATTGACCAAAAATTCTTTGAGTTAATTATTCCTATTGCTACTTTCTTGACTGGTACTTTGTCAGGCATTATGCTGGCTGGTAAAGATCCTGAAGCAAACAAAATGGCACTACAAGCAGCAAACAAAGGATGGGATAAACCACCAACACCATCTGCACCATCTTCTGGTGGTATGCCACCTCGTCCATCAATCGGTGGAATGGTAAGTGGACTTGCAGCAGGTGCAACTGGTTTTGGTATGAGTGCAGGTTCACCAGTAATGACTAGAATGCCAGACTTAGAACCTGGAGATCCTACTCACAGAAATTTCCGTAATGATTAATCCCTTTGATGTATGGGTAAGAACCATGTTAGAACTATGGTTCTTACCCTATAAAATCATAGGAATGGCTTCCAAATAACCCTACAATCTGTAAGGTCATCCTAAACCCCTGTAAATACAGGGGTTTTTTCTTGTAAAAAGTGCTTGTCTTTAATTGCAAATTAGGGCATAATAGATGTATGAAAAGTGAAAAAGGAGTTGTTATGAAAGGTTCGATTCGTTTAGTTGTGGGGTTTCTCCTCGTGTTCGGTGCTGTTGGTGGTCTTGACAATCCTGAGAATCCCGTGATGGCAGGAATTGCTCTTGCTGCAGTTGGTTTGGGTTTGATGTACTCTGGTTCAAAAGCGATGGAGCGTGTATAATGGGTAAATTAAAAGAGTCTTTGATTACTTTGGAAGAAATGGTCGAGCAGGGGTTCACTGCTACTGAGATTAGCAATCAACTCGGTGTTTCTTATGATTTGGCAATGCAATACATTTTTCAGCGTCATGAACTTGAATTGCAGAAACAACATGAATTTATGTCTTATGGAGAACAGCAATGAAAAATACAATTGAATATCGTGGTCAGACTTTTGACCGCACACATGGTAGTCCTTTCGATCGTGGTGCAGCTGATAGCTGGTACAGTCGTCCGCAAAGTCCACACTGGTATCCAGAGGGATCTTATCGTGGTGACCGAGTTGAATCTAAAGACATGAGTATTGCAGAAATGCGTGCATACTTCATGGGCTACGAATACAATGAGCAGTTCGGTGATAAAAAGAGTTGGGATTAAAACCCCATAGTCTTACTGGAGGAATATCCGTGGCAGACTTTAAACAGCCAAAACAGCAGTCTATATCTACAGGTCGTTGCGTCCTTTGACTGAGAGACTATAAAGAAAGAGTCATAAACTGATGCAGTCTATTTTTGCTGGTTACAGACTATAAAGAAAAACCAGCACTAATTTTGAAGGAGTTGTTATGTTAGCATATTGTGATTACATCGCTAAAGTGATTAGCGAATCAATGAAGAAAGACTCGACTAATAATTATATGTCTTACATTGATAATGTTGGAAAGATCCAGTGGGATCTCGGAGAGAAGGGAGAATTCCTTTCTACCAAAAAGACCATGTCTGTTGTTGACAGAAATGGAAAGTGTTATCGTGTAACTGTTGAGGAAGTAAGATGATTAATGTGTTGAAGTGGGTTGCCACCATCGTTACAATCGCAGGTGCTATCGCAACTGCATTAATGATTGACCCATTAAACATCTGGCTGTTAAATTTAGGTGCTTTCTTGTTTTTGATTTGGGGTGTCCTAATCAAAGAAAAAGCGATGATTGCAGTGAACGCTGGTTTACTGCTCGTGTATGTCGGTGGAATTTTTTATAGGATGTAAAATGGATAAGTTTGTATTGAATAAAGCGATTAATGAACAGAACAAAGAGATTCTTCTTATTGCTCAAGAAGAGTGTGCTGAAGTCACACAAGCAATAAGTAAAGTATTTCGATTTGGAATTGAAGGTGAGCATAATGGATTTACTAATCGTGAACGACTCGAAGAAGAAGTTGGCGATCTATTGTGCATGATTGATCTTATGATAGAGAATCAAATTCTAGATGCGAATGTTGTGCATCGTGCCACAGTAAATAAAAGACATAAACTTGCAAAATGGAGTAGCATAAAATGATTCAGATTAATAATCTATCACCTTATGAAGTAGAAATGCTTGACCATATGTGGACTCTTGAAACAGAAGAAGAGTTTTTTGAGTGGTACAATTTATTGGATGAGGAAGACCAGAAACTTGCAGACTATTTGCAAGAAATGATTATCCTTGCTCATGCAGAAGAAGCAATAGAACAAACAGAATATAAAGAAGCAAAAGAATACCTAAAGAAATTTGCCTTGCAAAGAAATTAAATGTATAATAGAACCTTGAAACCTAGAAATCCTATTGCAAAGGATCTCCGCACTCCAAAGTATCGCATGCGAAAGGTGGAGAGCAAGGTTCAGTACATTCGTAAACCTAAGCACAAAAAGGACACATATGAGTCTTAATTATGAGGCAGAGTTCTATCGCAATGGTCTGTTAAAGACTATTAAGATTAAAGAACATAACATGAGAACATCTTATGAAACGATTGAATTCACAATCAAGAGTAAGTTGACTGATGATAATGGTAAAGTTATAATTGATAATGGACACACTTCTTTCTTTTCTCCAAAAGAGTTTATAGAATTTTTTGGTCCAATTTTTAAAGATATGAAAGAGAGAATTGACAATGGCATTTCAGACAGTGTTCAAAACGGATAAAGAATTCGAGGAATTTAAAACATGGACTCTAGGGATACTTCACGATGAAAATGCCAAAGATTTGTGCATTACTTTCACCAAAAAAGATGGTACAGTTAGAGATATGCGATGCACTCTCAGTGCAGGACGAATTCCAGCAGACAAAACACCAACCACCGAAGGAAAAGGTAGCCAAACTACTGGATCCGCAGTTCGTGTCTTCGATACAGAAAAACAAGAATGGAGATCCTTCCGCTGGGACTCCGTAACGAAAGTGAGTTTTAATCTATGAATAAAATCTTAGGTACATTTGGAGTAATTATAGGCATTGCCATTATTATTGGTATTGCTGTTTTATTTCCAATCTTAACTATTTGGGCATTGAACACTCTGTTCTCGTTGACTATCCCTTATACATTGGAGACTTGGTCAGCAGTTGTTCTGCTACAAATTTTCTTTAAAACATCTATTAGTTACAAAAAGGATAAATGATGAATTATGCTTTAACACCAGAGCAAAAGAATGACTTGCAAAAAGCCATTCGTGAGATTAGCGATTCAATGACAAGAACTGAAGCAGAACGAGATCTAATTAAAGAGATCGTGAAAGACCAATCAGACACTTTGCAAATTCCCAAGAAAGTTATTTCCAAGATTGCAAAGACATATCACAAGCAGAATCTGCATCAAGAAGTTGCAGACCACGAGGACTTCGTGGCTCTATACGAGAAAATTACTGCAAAATAGTGCTTGTCTTTAATTGCGACTTGCGGTATAATAGATATTATATTATGGAGGTTACAAACCTATGGCTGTGAATACTGCAAAGCGTCGTGCAAAGAATCAAGCAATTCTGGCATCACAAAAGAAATACGAACCAACAATCGACCAGCTGGACTATACGACCAGTCTGAGTCGTGCGTTGGGTTATTACTCTACACACACTGGTGCGAAAGAGCAGAAGTTATTTGCGATTGAGTTCTTCTCAAAGAAAGAACCCAAGATTGCCAAACAACTTAAGAAACTTCCCGACTACAAATTTCAGACATTTGGTTCACTATGTCGTATCATGTCCAATGATCAGACAGACTTGAAACAATTGTCCAATGTTAGTCCATTCTTTACCAATAAACTAAAAGAGTTATTGGATGATGCTAAGAAATACATCGAAGAGATTGAGATTGTGAAAGCACCGACCAATGTCATTAGCATACAAGATCGTATGGAAGAAAAAGCCAGAGAACATGCTGGTGAATTCGAGGGTGCTATTGACGAGTGGGTTATTACTAAAGGCAAGAGCACATTCTCTGCCAAGAATTATCTTATGTCAAATGAGGTGAGTGCACCCATCGCTAAGCGAATTGGTGAATTGTTTGTTGGAACTGCACAAGAGATTCGTGAAGCCATTGATGGTGAAGACGAGCAATTAACTGAGGGATACTCACACTTTACGAAGAGAGAACTTAAGAAGTTTGCAGAGTTTATTGAGGCTATGATTGCTGATTGTCAGCAACAAGTACAAACTGCAAAAGCAACTCGTGCACCACGCAAACGCAAAGCACAGCCACCAAGCAAGATTGTTTCTAAAATGAAGTACATGAAAGAATTTGCTGAGTTTAATCTCAAGTCTATCAAGCCAGAGACTATCGTTGGATCGTCTGAGGTATGGGTATACAATACGAAGTATCGTAAGGTGACTGTGTATAAAGCCATCAATGATGTGCTGACAGTTAAGGGTACGACTCTGATTGGCTTTGATGTGAAAGAATCTAAGACACTGATGTTGCGTAAGCCAGATGTATTCTTTAAGGGATTAACATTGGGTAAGCGACCACTGAATAGTGCGATGAAGACATTGACCACGAAGCCAACTGTGCCGAATGGTCGTATTAATGAAGAATGTATTTTGCTGGGAGCATTTTGATGATATTAGTTGATTATAGTCAGGTGGCACTTGCAGCCATTCTTACCTTCCAGCGTGAGTTGAAAGGGACAGAGTCAGAAGTGAAAAATCTTATTCGTCATGTGACTTTGTCCACCCTTAAATCATACAAGAAGAAGTATGGTAAAGAGTATGGCGAGTTAGTCATTTGTTGCGATGGTCGTAAGTATTGGCGTAAAGAATACTTTGAGTTCTATAAGGGTATGCGTAAGAGCAATCGTGATAAATCAGATCTCGATTGGAAGTTGATCTTTGATACGCTATCAGAAATGCGTGAAGACATTGCACAACACTTTCCATATCGTGTTATGCATATTGATCGTGCAGAAGCAGATGATATTATTGCTGTCATGACAAAATATCTTCAACAGAATCTCTTAATTCAAGAGGGGTTGGTGGAAGAACCACAGAAGATTTTAATTCTGTCCTCTGATAAAGACTTCAAACAATTGCAGTTGTATCCTACTGTTAAGCAGTGGTCTCCAATGCAGAAGAAATATATCACTGCAACGAGAAAAGAAATTGTAGAACATAAGATTGAGCATATCGTCAAGGGTGATACTGGTGATGGAGTACCAAACATTCTAAGCAAAGATGATGTATTCATGAAGGGTGAACGACAAAAGCCAATGAGTGCTAAACGATTACAAGAATTCTTTGATAATGGTTTTACTGCTTGTAGGAATGATGAAGAAAGACGCAATTGGCAACGCAATTCGACTC
>Ga0247723_1000088_pt1 | contig 54730 bp, 68 predicted proteins | sample MSEWelMarce5H_FC_FD_189079 | JGI IMG/M metagenome (GOLD analysis project Ga0247723, IMG submission 189079) | Subsurface sediment microbial communities from gas well in West Virginia, United States - MSEEL Well Study Marcellus 5H_FC | ecosystem: Environmental > Terrestrial > Deep subsurface >...
CATCATGCATGCATGGAAATCCATGACCGGGACCAATTCCATTCTGAAATTGGGGGAAGGTCGGGGAGGGGCAATTTGAAAATGAAATTGGGAAAAGGTCGGTGGAGGGGCAATTCTCTCCTCAAATTCGTGTGCACCCCATGAAACCCGGAGGCAATTCCTCTTGTGAAATCAATGGGATGTCACTCGCGTATATGGCGCCTAGTTACGTCATCGTTGAATAGGGAACTAGTACCTAGGTTGGTCATTATCGGATCTTTTTGGGCGTGTATTTAACTATGATATTTCCATTTCGTGTAAAACCCGCAAAGGTGTATCTGCCAGGTGCGAGAGTCACCTCTCTCTCCGGGGTGTTTCCTTTACTTATACGGTTATTCTTTTCATTTATAGCAGGATACCTCCCTGGTTTTAGTACAAGTACCTTTTCACGTATATTATTGTTATTTTTTCCGGTTCGTGTAAAACCTATGGCTACGTTCTTATTTTTACTAAATGAAGATAGATAATTGTCGTTCAAGTAACCATTTAGGAGCAATTTTCTAGTAAATTTTGCATTGAGTCCTCTGTACAAGTTCGTATTGACGCGTATAGGAGATGCGTGCATGTAAGCCACGAGCATTTGAAAGTAGGTTTTTGCCAATTCCGGGTTATTGTGTAATGAGACATTCCGCATAGTCAGTCCTTTATGTTCGAAATAAGCCTTCATGTAGTTTGTACGAGTTGGCATTTATATAATCGCGAGTTTTTAAATGGAGCTATAAATCTGCCCTAGAGGAGTGAGTGACCCGTCATCGTTGAATAGGGAACTAGTACCTAGGTTGGTATCGGACAAGGTGCGGGTCTTCCATGTGTACCGCTCGACAAAGTCCCGAGACTCGAGGCCGGCACAAGCACCCTTCATGAATTCCTGAACTAAATTCACGTCATAGCCGCCAGGGTACTTGCCCGCCCAGTCAGCCACCGCAAACTCCGTGACCCATATGGGCTTCTGGTACTTGGCCCATATGGCGTCAATTTGTTTCAGAAATGAGTCGACGTTGGGTGGAGCGTACCAGTGGACGCATATGAAATCCACCTGAGGCCCGCCCGCCATGAACTGCTCGAGCCATGACCCAGACTTGGATGGATTCGTCGAGGTGGCCGGGCTGCCGAGACGGCGACCTGGCGCCACGAGCAGAGGCCAGAGGTTCAGAGCCTCTGCGGGTGAGATGTTCGACTGGTCGGTCCGGTCAGGCTCGTTGAACCCGAGGAGGACGGGCGTGTTCACCCCCTTCTGTGGAGCGCCATGGGAGCCCCAACACATCGGCGTGAATGGAAGGTCATCGAGTCCTAGGACAGACGTGGGTCCCCACGTGTAGTACCAATTGGGCGCCAGGCTCTTGATCTTGGTGACGATGTGAGGGTCGGTCGAAGATATCACAGCACCCTTCTTCGTCATATTTTATTAGTATGAAATATAATAGATGGTGCACACCCTCCAAGACCTGGCGGGTTTCGGTCGCCTCTTCAACCTGGGCATCCTCGAGAGGAACCTTGTGGTCAAGGCTATTCAGCTAGGCTACCTTCAGAAGAACCTGAACCGGAACGCGCTCAAGACCAGCGCCAACTACAAGAATGCCTATAACAGAATCATCAGGGCTCACTTTTCCAACCAACAGAAGCTCAATATGCTTAGGGCCATTGAGGCCGAGACTAACGCCGAGCGGGTCAAACTCGCCCTCAATTCCGTCGACAAAAATCTATTGAATAGAAACTCCGCGTATAACAACGCCTATAACCGGGTTCTGAACAAGCATGGTCTGAATCGCGTCAGGACTCGCAAGCAGAATTCTGGGACGTGCTGGTTCCATGCCATAGTCAACGGCCTCTTGATGAGTCCTCGCCCGCGTCAACTCCTGAAACGGATGACGGCGCGTATACCAGCCGGGTCGCCCGTGGGTGCGTGCCCTACCAAAAGTGCCAGTCGTGAGTGGTTCCTCAGGTACGTCAAGCACCGTCTTGAAGGCCCCGGGACCGTCAGTAGTATATTTAGGAATGTAAATGTGATACGGTCGACGGGCCTTCGCGGCCTCGGAAGCCCCAAGTCCGCACGGTATTCGTATTTGTCGGTCATTAACTCGATGACGGGTGGAGAGGTGCAGGGGGGTGGAACCGTAGGTGATTTCAAGTGGTTCCATAAGAAGATGTTCCCTGGAAACGTCTTCATTATTAAAAAATTCGCCAACCCTGGAGGTTTCTTTTTCGGTCGGGCGAATCCAGAAGTCCCCCATTTTATAACTCAAAATGGCCTAAACTACGAACTTACACACGCTTTCATAAACTTTCGGGTCAAACCCAATTCTGCTCACGCCATCACGGGATACAAGACGGCCACAGGAAACTTTGTAGCGTACGACTCGGCGTTCGGCAAAAAGGTACCGGACTATGACTGGACCAAACCGGCGCGAATTGCGGGCCCGTCACTCATGTGGGCAGAAAGAGGACGCAAGACGGGTGGTATGATTATTCACGGCGCGTATATGCTCAGTCAACGTCAAGGTCCATGAGTAGGCTATTTTCATACATAGTAACCTCCTTGAGGATATCAGATAGGATCTGGGCATTATCAAGTAGGGTGAAGCGCTGTTCGCGGCTTGTGGCATTCTTGATGCGGGTCATGACGCAGTGAATCATAGAGAGGACGTTAAGGCGGTTAGACATCGTGAGTTTGGGTGGGTTTGGGGAGACGAGACGGGAAGTGTGAGCCGAACAGAACACGTTTTTTTGACTCACCCAATGGGACCACATGGGATGAAGTTGAAGTGACTCTGAACCATGTGGTCGAGGCACATCCCCCGTCCCGTCATTGCCGGCATCTGACACGTGGCGCGCGAACACGTCATCGTCTTGACGGCCACGGGCGTGTGCCGGCACATGGGGCACGATGATTTCATGGCGCTCCATTTCTCAAGGCAATCTTTGTGGAATTTGTGATTGCATGTGGTCGTAGCCGTGGGCCACCACTCGAGCGCCTGGCAGCATACGGGGCAATCCTCCATTTAGTCAAGGGCTTTTGGGGTGACGCGGGAGACGAGACGAAAGGCTTGGGCAGAACAAGACACGTTTTTACACAAATTCAACCTCTGCAGCCCAGTCGTTCAGTAGAACCTCCTCCTTAAGGCCACTAGTAGGCCAACCAGCGCAGCCGTGCCCGCCGGCCGTCTTGGGTGAGCAGCGGGTGACGGTGACGCCACCCTCGAGCCATAGAACCCAACCGCGGTAGTTCGCCAATACCTTGAGCACCTTTCCCTGTAGAGCATCCGGGGTGGGCTCTAGACGTGGGGTGGTGTCGGCCGCAAGAATCGCGTGAATAGCCTCGGCCTCCGTGACGTTAGGAGTCGGGCGCAGGTTGCCGATGTTGAGGGGGCGGAAGCTCAGAAACTTGACGGAGGTGGCCATGGCGTTTGTTTGGTGATCTTGACAGAAGCTTGCAGGAGTCCTGAGCCGTACAGGACGCGTTTTTTTTAGATCCAGCCAGGTCCTCCACGTCCGTGCGTGAAGGCGTAATGAACGGCGCTACAGTATGCCGCGGCCATAGCAACGACTACTATGATGAACATAACGTTTATTGGTTGGTCTTGACAGAAGCTTGCAGGAGTCCTGAGCCGTACAGGACGTGTTTTTTTTTCACTGCCGCGCGCGCTTCGCCCTTGCTGCGTTATAATTAGCCAGCTTGCGCTTATACGTCTTGACGTTTGTGGCGTTGGTGTGATTCTTGACGAGTGGAGTGACGTTATTGTTATTCGTCAGGGTCCAGTTGTTATTGTTTATTCTATTCGTCACATTAGTCCCGTTACTATTGAACCAAGCCGCATTGTTCACGAGGTACATGCGTTCTTCGGTGGCGTTACGCACGCGCTTCACGCCCCCACGAGTCGTCGCGCGTCTGTTGAGGATATTTCTGAGCTCTGTCTCATTGACGGTATATCCGGCTTTATTGGCATAGTTTCTTAATCTTTTTGCGAATTCTGAATTAGATTTGGAATTTTTCCAAAAGTAGGTGAACATGCTCTTGGGGACGGGTGTAGGGAATTTAGCAGCCAATTTCTTTCTAAAATTCCTAAAGTTGGGCCCGTTCTTGTTCACTTTGAAACCCTCGCGGCGCTCTGCACTATTCACGACGCGCATACCATGGTTAAAAGACCCGGCTTGACTCAAGATGGCGTTAAAATGGGTAGCCGTCATGACGGGTTTGGCTGCATTACTCCTGATAGCCTCTGCTAGAATTCTAGGTGCAAATTCTTTATGGACATTACCCGTCATCAGGAAGTTTGTGGTACCCGTTCCCCAATTCCTTTGAAATCGTGTTAAATTTTCCTTGTTGGCATTTGTCAAGGGGCGGTACCCACCTGCAGGCATCAGGCAGTACGGTGCGATTGTATTCGTGTATTTCTTGAGCGTGTACAAAATGACGTCGAATACTATCTTTTTTGCTCTATTTGGTCTGTAATCGAGTCCGATCGAACCAAGTGCTCTCAGAAGACCCGTCCTTGTCCACCACTCGCACTCTCTGAAATTCGTCGGATAATTAGAGTCGGTAATATATCCTTTACCGTTACGGATGCTACAGCTCCATACGTGGGGAAGCCGACCGGAATTTTCAGCAGGCTCTACGTACACCACAGCTCCCGTCAGTTCGTACATGCCTTTTGTAAGCACCAAGCCAACGTTTTCGTTCGAGTTGGGCCCTTTATTATTATTTTTTCGCGCCTCCGGTAGAGGAATTCCTGAATAGAAGCTCTTGGACCATTCACCATGAACCAAAAGTATAGGGTTCGTCCACTCGCGCGGGAACTTGTATTGGTGGTTGGAAGTTCTCACGACTCTGTACTCCGCGCCGCGCCGGAACCCTAGATGACTTAGGATGGTCGGAAGTTCGTAGTGGGGCCACCCACCAGCCACCCCTTTGGATTCACGCGTCGGCTCGTTTTTCCATTTGATATTCTTTAACAGGTACGCATTGAGACCTGATTTAGGAATGAGGGAACCCGGGCCGCCCACTGCGCATATGTACTGGTTCAGGAATTTCCAAAAGTAAACCCGTGGAGTCTTATTCGTTTTCATGTACGGGCATGGAACCCCTATATTTGAATTAAAATAGGCCTTCTGTTTTGGACCTAGACGAGGATAAACCCGTCTGAGCTTGTCCCATAGAACTTTAAGACCGTTGTCTGACGTCAGAAATATGTTCAAAGACGAGTTGAACCAGCACGTACCACCCGTCTGGCCCAAGCCCACGTTCATTACTATTACACTCAGGAAAAGTTATCCGCCACCGTCTTATCGCCGCGGATCTCCACAAACACCGGCAGAAACAGCGACTTCAGGCCCGTCTTCTTGTCGTCGATCAGTGCGTTGTACTTGACGGCCACAATCTTGCCCAAGAATTCCGAGGGGTCGCATGACCGCTCCTCGTCATCGAGGCCTGTGCCGACCGCCGACTTGACCTTGCCATCAGCCGACTCGACCAGCAGCGACCCAATTTTGCCCTCATATTTGCCCGTCCCTGGAAGGAACCCAGTGACGCGCAAGTCCGCCTCGAGCTCCGCCTTCATCTTGACCTGGTGCTTGACCCGCTTGTCCTCCCACGCACCCTTGGGGTCCTTGAGAATCACCCCCTCCTCGCCACAGGACAGCTGCTCCTTGTAGATTTCCTGAACCTCCTCGATGCTAGCGACGTCCAACCACGTCTGGACGAGTATGATCCGGGTGGGGCGCGCCGCCTTCAGAGTACCACTAAGAATACGGAAGCGCTGAATGTACCCCACAGAACACGCGCCCTTGGCAAAGTCGGCCACTGGGATCACGTCCCAAACCTTGGCGTGAATATCACGTCCCGCCACCAGGGTACCTGTACCCTTCTGGAACTTGGTCAGGATACCGTTGCCCGTTTTGCGGTCGCAGTTGGCCACGAGTAGCTCGCCGTCATAGACGCCGTCGGGGAGTTTTTGGAAGTCGGCCTCGATGGGTAGACCAGCAAGCTCCAACTCCTTACCAGCGCGCGACTTGAACGCCACGTGTCCACTCTGCACATGCGCGTTGAAGCGCATGCCGTCCATCTTGGTCTGTGCAATGCACGGGAACTTGATTTTCGTCTTGTCATTTAGCGGGCTTACTAGCATACAGGGGTAGGTGAGCTTCAGGTCGGGCCAGGTCTTTTCGACCGTCGCTTCGCTCACGCCGCACTTGAGGTTGCGGCCCAGGACGCGCCGCAGAACCTCACGGTCATCCGGCTCGAGACACGTCAAGAGGCGGTGGACGTGGGTCGTGGCGGCGTTTCCGCGAAGCTCGCGGGTCGCAAGGTGCTTTTTGATGGATTCGAGGGCATCACTCAGGGTCCATGTGTCTGCACCCTCGCGCGCAGTGCCCGCCTCGGGCAGCTTTTTGATATAGAAATTCACGAGGGGGTCTAGGGTCAAGCGACAGACTTCCTTGAAGACGGGGTCGGTCGCGTGAGCCTTGAGGATAGCCTCCTTCTCGAGGCGACCGGAAGCGGCTTCGAGCTGGTGGAGGATCTGAAGAGCCATGGAGTGTGTTTGGGTGGGTGGGTTGGAATGGGCAGTCCTAAACCTGACATGGTCAGGACACGTTTTTTAACTCACGCTAGAGCCTTGGCCAAGACTAGTGTCACGGTGCCCAGTAGACAGAACGCAAATGCGACAAGGCCCTGCGTCTTGGCCTTGGGCTTGTCGGTCTGGGCCTTGCTCAGAGCGCCGACGGCGGTACCTATGCAAATAAATATGAAAATAATCGCCGCCAGATACATACCCATAATTATCGGGAAGGGGAGCATTTACCATTTTCCCATATTTTATTCTGGCCTGATAGTACCATGAACACCAAGAAGTACGTTTCGAACGTCCTCAAGTCTCTGCGCAAGTCCGTGACCGCCGCCAAGGCGTCCAACGCCAACGTGGTGCGTCAGCTCCGCAACGCCACCAAGGCTGTGAAGAAGGTGGGCCGCTCCGTGAAGCGCGTTAGCCGTTAAAATCCTAGTAAAAAGTAATGATTAGACGTCCCAGGCACACGGTCGTCACGACCCGCCGGTGGCCAGAACGCTATTTCAGCGGTCTGTCCAAATTGTGGAGGAGGCGCAGGGAGGTTGAGCTCCTCAGGCGCCGTAGCAATCCTCATCCTAAATTGAGCAGGTCCAATCGGGTCGTGAAAAACAGACCCAAGTCCAAGTGGACCCTCAGGTTCCATCAGGTTTATCCTGGCCTGAAATTCAACAAGGCGGCCATAGCCAAGAAGACTGGTATTAGTCGCGCGACCCTGAACACCGTTTATGACCGGGGACTCAAGGCGTGGAAGACGGGAGGGTCGCGACCTGGAGCGTCAGCCCAGCAGTGGGCTGTGGGTAGAACATACCGATATGTATTAATTACAAAAAAGAAAGCACCCGTTAGCTGGTATAAATGGCGATACGATCCCGACGATGATCTAAGGAGGCGAGGAGATCGTCCGGATAACAACTTGAGATTACACAGATAGATATTTCAATGCACCTTGCGTGTCCTTGGCGTTCAGAAAGGCGCGCAGCCGCGCCATGCGCTCAGCAAACTGCTTGGCCCCTGTAGACTTGAGGTAGTTGTGCCAATAGGCCTCTGCCCAGTTGGCGTGGTAACTGTAAACGACGGCATTGAACTTGGCGTCGTTTGCAATACGGACCGCCTTGCGAGCGTTGCGGATGTACTCGCGCTGGATGGCGTTCATCTTTGACTTTGGTTGGAAATTGAGTCAGTCGACCCTGACCTGACTGGCTCATGACACGAAATCTTCACGTCGGCCGACAAAGTACTCCAGAAGGTCCTTCTCAAATCTACGACCTGGATTTGTCAACTGAATTAGACCCGCACTCGTCTGACCAATGTCGGTCAGAGGGTCGAACTTATTCTTGGTCAGGATGTCCCAACGCTCACGGTACTTGCGGTCTTCGTGACGCCCGTGCCAGTGGTGCATGATGGTCCCATCGACGTACGAAACCTTCAGACCCTTGCACATACACTGGTACTCCTCGAGCCACGATCGGTAATTCGGGTGGATATTTCCAGGAGCGCTATCCGTCACACGACCTATCCATGCCATCGACATGTGTCTGTCGCCCGACCCCAGAATGGCCCAATCTATGAGACCGCCCATCTGGAGCCAGGCTTTGCGTGTGCAGGCCCATGCATATCCCGGGTGCCAATACCCGTACTTGTCCGTCTTGACGTAGGGGGTCCCACTGTCCCGGTGCATGTACCCAAAGCCCTTGTCAATCTTGAGAGCCTCGTTTTTCGATCCTAAATTCACACACGTCTGGAACATCTGGACAATGTCCCAAGTGCCCAATTTCGAAATTGTATCATTGGCCCAATTTGAATTCAAAAATGAAATGTCGGCATCGACCCATGCCACATATTTCCACCCGGTGGGTAGACGGGCTATGGCCATGTTGATCAGGTTTTCCTTGAGCCAGACGGGACTGTCCGTCTCGTACTTCAGGTGCTTGAACACCTTCAGGTCTGGAAGTGGGGCTGGTCCGATCGCTTCGGCTATGACCACCTGAACCCCTGACCCCTCAATTTGTTTTACAAATTCGACAAAGAGGCTCTGACGGCGCTTGAAGCCACAGAAGTTGAAGTAGGGTAAGACGACGTAGAGGGTCTCGGCCTGAGCACGTGACCCGCCGAGACAACACGCCATCTCTTCTGGTATTACGTCCTAAAAGTTTGGGGCTTGGTTGGCCATACGTACTCGGCATCGACCCATGTGGGACCGACGTCGAAATGGTACCACTCGGGCATCTTGCGGTTCAGTGACGCCTGATGGGACCTGTGTACAGGGTCCCATCCCCACCACCATGGCGGGCGAGGGTTCCGACAGTGAGGCAATTTCGCCATGTTATTCGTGTAACCACGGGCTACCCACTCGTCAATCATAGTGTTCATGTACTTGGCGAGAAAGCAGGTGTGGCCCTTCCACATCAGGGTCGCTGGATGTTTCGTCCAACCTTTGGTCAGGCCCATGAGGGCCCTCCATATCTGATACGCTTCAACCCTCTGTTTCCCGAGCCGAGATCGGTCCAACGCCTTGGCACACTCCACCAGGTCCGTCGAGACTGCAAAGGTCATCATTTTGTTCCGAGTTGCTCTCGACCGTCCGTTCCTTGGTCGGTACGTGACCCGTATTTTTCAAGGACCCTCCTGGACCCAGGTCCTCCTGGTCGATACCAATTGTGTTTGAAAATTCGTTGAGCCAAGACAATCTTATCCTCGTCAGACTCGATGGTGCCGTCGGGCATCAGGTACATGTCCTCGCCGATGGGGTTAAGTCTGCACCTTTTGACAACCTTACCGAGTTCATAGTCCGTTTCACATACGTAGCTCATAAAAGGAATGGAGTCATGGCTTTTATGTTAGAATTTATGATTGGAATTTTGAGTGGTTGGTTGATTTTCAGACCGTGGCGGACGACTCGAACCGTCGGGATCCAAGTTGGGGAGGTGTGGGGTCAGCCAGTCAAGTCGCAACCAATTTCAATTCGAAATTCGTTCGTACCTGGTTCGCTCAAGAACTATTGGGGAGCAGATTCGTAGCCTGGTCAAACTCGTACATGAGACGCCGGCGGCACGCAGGGTGAGACGGGTCGGTGATGCACCGACGCCATGTCCGCTGCAGGATCTCGGCGTTGTGATTGGCCATGATCATCTCGGTCCGGAGAGGTGCGTAGATGACGCGGTTGTAGACGGCCATGGTGTTGTCGACGACTCGCTCGAGGTGCAAGTCTGGAGCCTCGGGCCATGGAACGTTCATGGACGCCCACACCACATTCTGGATCAAAATTCGACAGTGTTCCAGAATCCCAGTAATGGCATCTACTGTCGAGTATCGGTGGTTCAGGTCCTCGAAACACATGTCTATGACGCGCTCTAGAGCTGCATTATCCGCGTCGGACAGACGGTCCAGGGCATTCCAGTGAGCCATGTTGGTATTCATGACGAGCTGGATTTCCAGAGCTCCACGGAGGTCCGTCTCAAACTCGTCGAGCTGAACGTCCACGCCCCCCGTTGACTTGCGCGGTGCCCGTGGCGTTGCCATTGTTGTTGTTGACCTTTCGCTTGCGCGTGGCTGGACTGGCCCGTGCAGGACTCGAATTTTTCGGGGCTATCAATTTACGAACTAAATTGGTGGCGCTATTCGAGTTGAGGCCAGCCGCAGTGAGTTCCTTGAGAATTCGCTGCTTGGTTTTATTCGTGGGTGTTCCGTGATAGAAGCTCAGGTTCCCACGAGTTAGGAGGTTCTGGAGCGACCCAGGTATTTTAGGAATCAAAATGTTGGTGGTGTAATTCTTGCTATTTGAGTTTATGTTCCGTAGGGCGTTCTTCACGAGCCGGACATAGTTGGCGTTGGTCATGCCCCGATTCTTAGTCTTGGTCATAATGTTTCGGGTGTACGTACCGCTTTCAAGGTTGAACTTGATGGTCCGTCCCTCCTTGGAAAGCTCACCGGCTGCCACGATGACCCGACCCTGATTTCTGACGGGCAATTGAAAGTGGCGCGAGCCAGACTCGAGAAGGTTGTGGACCCGGACGAAACTCTTGTGGTATCTGTTAGTCTCGGGGTTGTACTCGATGAGATAAAGATACACACCGTCGGGGAGGGTCAATGCGTCAGTATTCCTATAGGTTCTGTTTAGGTTGAGGTTTGCGCGGGACTGACCGTAGTAAATTTTGGGCCAGTGGGACGGGATACCTGTGACGTGATTCGCCTTGAGGATTTTCTGGACGCGATTGATGGCGTTGCCGCGGTTGACGACGGGCCAGGGGTGACCGTTGGACACTTTGAACAGTTTCTTGACGTTAATAGTCGGATGGTTCATTACAATTTGCAAACAAAATTACTCGTCCATGGGGTCATGGCGCTCGTCGGTCTCAAGGTCGGACTCGCCCGCTTCGTGACCGCCGCGCCAGTCAGTCTCCTCGTCGAGCTGGCAGCACAGGTCAAAGTGAATCTTGGCCCATTTCGCCTTCTGCTCGCGGCACCACTGGCAGTACTCCACGTAGATGGGGCTCGCGACGTCAAACGGGCACGCGTCGTCCAAGAGCGCGTCGATGAAGGCGCATTCTTTGGCAGAGGCGCGGTCACGCTCAGCCTCGAGGTTCTTCATCTCTTGCATGTGGAGGTCGATGCGCTCCTGTAGCGGCAGTGCAAAGTACGCATCGACAGCCTCCTCCTCGAGGCGGCCGGCGCAGTAGTCGCCACCCTGAATCTCGTAGAGCTCCTCCTTGTTGATTTCGTCACAGATGTACTCTGTGAAAAAGTTGTACATGGACGGGGTGCACGCCTCACCGAGGTACTCTTCAAACACTGAATACGTCCAGGTGAATACAGGCTTTTCGTTCTCGGCTTCACCCTGGAAGCCGTACAGGAGGCGGGACTCGTCGTTCCACTGGACGTAAGCGTTGGGAGACATGGTTGGTTTTGGGGTAACTTTGACTGGTGATTACACTTGCTTGGCCAGCGCAGCACACTTTTTTTTCAGATGGCCGGGAGCCACATCACATTGACTTCGGTATGCAGTGTGACGACGCCTGGGGAGTCCACGTGGGTCACGTGGAGTAGGATCCCGACGTCGTCGTGCGTCAGCGTGAGCTTCTGGCCTGGCGCGACTTTGCAGCCGCAGAGGACGTTCCGGACGGAATTAGGGAGGTTGTCGGGCATGGGACCCGGCTTGCTCTTGACGAACTCGGCCTGTATAGCCACAACCGTGGGCCCACCGGTCATGGGCACGAGGTACTCCTCGAGGGTAACCTCCTCGGAAGGGTAGACTTCCCGGCGCGTGATGGCATTCATACAGACGGTGCCGCGGCGCACGTCCGGATGGGGGATGCACTTGTAGACGAAGCGACCCATCTTGACATATGGGGTTGTCGCGTCAGAAGGGTTGACGTAAAGGGCGTTGGTATTGGCCAGGTCGGCGTTGAGGCTGGGCAGGACATGGAAGGAGGCCATCGTGATGGTTGTTTTGGGGTACTTGACTCTCCGTTCTGCCGACCCTGACTCGGACAAGACACGTTTTTTTCAGGGGCCCTAGTATGGGTGTTAAGCGTCCTCGGGAAGAAAAGAACTATGGGCACCTTCCTAGGACCCCTAGTGGTAAGCTCAGACGGCTCAACGTCATAAACGCCTGGACTAGAACTAAAATTGCACAGGGTATCCGTTCAAAATCCAAGACGGTCGGTCTGAACAATACGAGTAATAACACACGTCAAATGGCGGTGAATATACGCCGCCGATTCATACACAACGCACCCCGGTCCAACGGTAGTCTGGTTCTGTACCGGGGTCTGGCAATTAGCAATCCAAATAACATCCGAAATGAAAATGGACCCTCGTCATGGACCAACCGTCGCAAGACGGCCAGGGTTTTTGCTCTCAAAAATAACCCAAACGGTATCGTCTTGAGACTTTATGTCAATCGGAACATCCCGTACATAAAGATTCCACCCAATAAGAGACTCCGGTATTCGCACCTCGGTGAGCACGTCTTGCCACCTGGGCGGATAGAGGTCAAGGGCTTCAATGCGAATGAGCGCGTCTGGAACGTCAAGTTTGTGCCTCACAAAAAGTACTTGACGAATTGGGCGTTTTATTAGCCAAAAACGCATCTTGGTCCAGGACAGAATGGACCCTGCTTGGGTGACGTCAGTGATTGAAATTTACTTTAAAATTAGACCCGTCCCAGAAACTCAGGCTCTTTATCGTAGCATGGGCCTCACGACATATGAGTACTGGCGGATGGAACTTGACTGGCTCATAAACTCGGCGTGGGACTCGACCAACCCCGAGTTTAGGGACATGCCTGGATCGTACTATTTATTACACAAATATGGAGACGGTCAAAAGATTGAACTCGATGACGAAGACCGCAAGGCGCTCTGGGACAGATTCATCGTGGAGCTTGGGATGTACCCTCCCATTTTCCCCTTGAAATTTACTCCCAGAGGACAAAAGTGAGGCCTTTCAGGCCTCACTTTCCTCCCCTCCCTCCTCCTTCTTCGTCAGCATCGCCAGAGTAATCTTGAACGCGTTGGAGGCTGCCGCCTTGCCCGGGATCTTGTTCTCGGACGTGTCATTGATGGCCTGCAGGAACGCCTTGTACATGGCGGTGGCCTCGACAGCCTCCTTGAGCTCGGCGTTAGCCTCCTTCAGGTCAGCCTTCAGGTCAGTCACGCGGTCGAGAGCCTTCATCAGAGTCTTGGAGGTGGCCATTGTTACTTCTAGGGAGGCCCAAGTTTTTATCTGGGTTTGGAGTATAGGATGGCGAATGCAAATTCGAACAACGGCGCCAACCCCGCAAATATATTCAATGCAAATGGAACAGTTCCTTATGCTAAAATAAAAGCCAACGTGGGCCCCTACGTGAGAAGTCGCATTTGGGCGTCTCGTGTTGCAGGAACATCTCGCGGAGCCAATACGAACAAAATTGAGGCGGTGATCAACGCGACTAATAAAAGACCTACGAAGAAGATGGTTCTTCTGGCTCTTGCACAAGCTCTCGGAGTCCGATACACGACGACTGGCCGCGGTGGAGGTCTCGAGGACGCTCCATTCATTCCGGGTGTCGCGGCTATACCTACTATTCAACGAAACCTATGGTCAACTGAAGAGGCGTATCTACCCGTTGCCGAAGTTCGCAAACGGATGGAGGGTCACTGGGGTGTAGATGGAATTAACATATCACCTCGCAACCCACTTAATAAACCAGCCAATAACCGTTCAATTGTAATCGACAAGCCTGTGACGGGTGCCATTTCCAGCTTCTATCATCCGGCGTTCACCCAAGTTTGCTATGGAAACGGAGAGTGGCTTATAAACGGATTCAAGGTTCAGAAAAAGGCTATTATTGAAAAAGCGGCTGGGTTTCTCGGAAGAGCCGTCAATTCCGTCACGAGTGGTGCGAATGCCCTGATAGGTCCAGCAGGCAAAGGCGCCAATGCAGCCGAGGCGGACATAACGAAGATCACCATTATGAATTGGCCTGCAGGCAATTCTTCGAATTTCAGTAGGACGCGCATAATCTTCACCATCGGTGAAGACAAGGTTGGTCCGGGGGAAGGAGCACAGGCTCATGGTAAAGAGGTGGCTCAGCTTCGCTTCATCGCGTTCGCCATTTACTACATGTGGTATGAGGTGCATCAATCCACAACACCTAGTCATCCTTGGAAAAGTATTCCATTTAAGAATATCGATATAGAAGCTGTATTTCTGGCCGCCGGCGCCGACAAGGTTCAGAACACAATTATAACAAATCAGGCTAATAAGGAAAAAACATCGTACATAGATCCCACCAACCGGACTAAGAGAAAAATAATGAATGTCGTCCCCGTGAATCTCGATAAATTCTGTGCTATATTTCGTCTGGACGCGTATCGTTTTGCCACGGCGATGACCGCCGTCGACGCCAAGTTCCGGGACAAGATGATAGAGTACTTTTCTAAGATTAAAGAATTGAACCAAAACCCAGCTCTGAACAAAGCCGTCAATAACGCGAATCTCATCAATGTTTCAGCCGGACTAGCGACTCTTCGTCTCAACAACGCAACTCTTGGGCGTAAATTCAAGCCTGTCGTCTTGCGCAAGCCGCGCACGAACTGGAAGAACAACGATAATCGCAAAGCCTGGGAACGTGCATGGTTCAACTTGTACAAAAACTACGCACTCCGACACGCCCCCATGGAAAACCGTACGTCTATACGAAACGCTAAAGTGGCGTTCGGTGAAAATGCAAATATGGGTGCGAATAACAACAAGGCGTCATATTATTCAGGAGAATCTGCTCCGAATATTTTTGAACAGAGGGCGAGAGAAGCTGCGTTCAAGAAAAACGAAGGCTTTAAAATTGAGAAAGAACAGGCCGCTTTGGCGGCATCTCGGGCCGCTGCTGCTGCTGCGACTGCCGCTCGTAGAGCGGAAACCCAAACAGCCAAGAATCTACGGAGGGCCAACATGGCTCTAAAAGCAGCGCAAGCCTCCCAAGTCCTCGCGAATTCTAAATTGAAAATCTCGAGTAACGAGAAGAAACTGGCTGCAAAGCGCAAGGCAAATAATGCCGTTATTGCGGCCAAGGCGGCGTACAATGCAGCCAAGGCGGCAAACAACGCAGCCCAGTTGCCGTTCAATAAAAACGCCTACCTGCAAAGCATAGCGACTTCTAACGCCAACTTTGGTGATGTATATGGTAAATTTATGCGCGACCACGCAAATCTTCAGGGTAATTTAATTCAAAAATTAAAGAACCTGGCTCAACAGAACCAAAATGCCGCCAATAAACTCACATACATAAACCTGCAGCAGCGCGGAGCGAAGAGACGGCGTGTCTGATAAATATATTTATTTATATCAAATGGCCAACTTAAAGGAGGCCATCCAAAAGGCCAGAGCGCGCAATGCTAAATATAGAGAAAACCTCAAGTCTCGAGTCAAGGCTCTTCCGAAAATCCCTCGAGTAATTCTGGCAGCAAATTACGTCAACCCTATCACCCTAGACTTTCCCAAGAGTGTGGTCGTCTATGAGATCAAGAACCGTACGACAGGACGTACCAACTACTACAACAAAGAAACCTTCCGTAAGCTCATTACGGCATTCAAGAACGACTACAACCTCTTGATGATGAACCCCAAGGCGCCCATTCCGGGTGCACGCAACCCAGTGACCCGTGGAGCCATCTACCCGCGGAACGTGCGTCGCGTCACGGTCGCCGCCAAGAAAAAGACGCCCAGCCCCAACACAGCCGCCAAGAAGATCCAGACTGCCGTCCGTAAACGCTTGGCCAAGTCGCGCTCCAAGTAAAGGACTAATTTGTGACTAGAATTAGAGGCTGAGAATGAATTCTCAGCCGCCCCTGGACCCCTATGCGGTCCTAGGAATCCCACGTGAGGCGCAGGACACTGACGTCAAGAAAGCCTATCGCAAACTTGCCCGCGAGCACCACCCAGACAAGGGCGGTGACGCCGAGAAGTTCAAAAAGGTCCAGGAGGCGTACGAGGTTCTTTCAGATCCCCAGAAGCGCCAGAACTATGACCAGTGGGGGTCAGCTGACCCCCCGGGAGGTCAGGGCGGCTTTCCCGGGGGTGGGTTCAACCCGGCTGACATCTTCGGGCAGATGTTCGGTGGAGGGTTCGGGCAAACTCGAGGTCCAGTGCGTCGGGCCAACCACGAGCACGAACTCAAGATTACGCTCGAGGATGCTTACCGCGGTCTGACCAAGAACTTCAAAATTCAACTGTCGAAGCCGTGTTGGTCATGTCAGAAAAAGTGCCCACAGTGTAACGGTCGTGGCCAGATCCAGATCCAGATGGGGCCCATGGCCTTTGCGCAACCCTGTCCGGCGTGTCAAGGTGGCGGGGTCCATGGGTCCGGCTGCCACGACTGTAATTTCAAGGCGAAAAAGACTGAGAACCTCAATTTGGAATTGAAAATCCCCAAGGGGATCCAGACTGGAAACACCCTCACGGCCCATGGACTCGGTGAACAGGCCAGGACCCGAGAGGAAGAGTCTGGGGACCTCATATTTCACATAAGAATTCAGGACCATCCAGAACTTTTGCGTCAGGGTGATGACCTCGTCTGGCATACGAAGATTGATTTCTTGGATAGCGTCAACGGTAAGGTTATCGAGGCTCCACACTTCGACGGGCCGATCAGGATCGACACGGCGGACTGGGGTGTTCTGGACCCGCGCGAGGACTATGTGATTCCAGGGAAGGGTTTTGGTACGGAAGGTACGACGTCCCGTGGCCGGTACCGTGTCGCGTTCAACGTCGTGTACCCGCCGGCTTCCACCAAATTTAAAATAGACAAAGTAGTAGAATGCTCTACGCCGTGATTCTCGGCCTGATCATCGCCATCGTCCTTCTGACTTTGATTCAAAAATCGACGAGTGGGTTCACAGCCGCAGAATGTGACGCTAAGCACACCCTGGCGTACAAGGCGTGCGGTGACGTGTTCGAAAAGGCTGCCAAGGCTTGCCGCGGTTCCAACCAGGAGGGGTGCCGGACCACCGCCCTTCACGCCCGCAAGTCGTGTCAAGACGCGGCTCGCGACGCCAAGAAGGCGTGCTTGGGCGAGGCAGCCGCCGGTGGTGACAACACCGCCACCATGAAACTCAATCAAGAGTCTAAAATAGAAGCGAAGATTGCCCAACGGACCGAGGTGGGCCCGCGTGAGCTCGTGACGCCCGGCGCGGCGTTCACACCCCCATCCCCTCCACCACAATAGTCTTGTACTGAGACGCCTTGGCCATGCGTTTCGTGAAAACCTCCCGTGCCCGCTCTTCACAATCTTCCCCGCAGTCGGCGAGGGCATCGCGCGTCTCTTTGTGATGGACCGACCAACCCGCCGAGTCATCCTTGAACTTTCCGTACTGTCTGGCCCGTTTCAACGTCTCTTCGATGTTACAGCTCGGATAGTGCAAAACTCTGAGCTCATCCTCTGTGAGTTCTTGAGTGTTCCGACCCTTCAGGTAGTGAGGGCCGTGCCATTCACACTCACCCACCTTTCCCGCCGCCTTCCCATTCCCATACGCCGTGAACCTCGTCGGATCGGAATGGAACTTTGTTCCCTCCTTGAAACAGTCTTTGTAGTCCATGCGGTCCGGGGCGAGCTCTTCATTTTTCATATGAAAAGAGGTTGAGCCGGGATATTTTGAAAAGACTTTGGCCGGGTCCTGTCCCCAGAGCAGCTCGTCAGAGTCTATATGGACGAGATACTTGATGCCATCCTGGGCCGCCATGCGCTGACCTTCGTTAAAGGCAATCTCTTGGCGGACTCGAACATTGGCCGGTTCGTCCAGGTTCGAGTCCCATGTGTAGCCGAGCCGCCCCTTCCAGTTCTTGACAACCTGGACTTTTGGATCTGAAATTCCGAGGTCCTCGTTGTCGTCGTCGGCGAAAATATAGAACCGGTCGATGTTCATCCGCTCTTTGTGATGGTCGACCCACGTCCGAATCGCGTGAGGCTCCTTGACGAGCGACACGATGGCGACCCGGTCCCGGCCTCGCTCGTTCATGTACCAGAGGAGGATGAGGATCGCAGCCAGGCACACGATCAGCAGAACCTCTAGGAGCATTAAAAGAGTCCAACATTTTTTGAGTAACGAAATGCAGTGCATGACGACGCGCAGTTGCGCTCAGTGTAAACAATGACAGAAACCTGTGTGCCGAGCGGCGTATGATCAAAGATTTACTGTTCGAGGCCAGGCGCCAAGGGGTCCACCCTTCGTGCCTGGCCCACTGGATCCATCGCAAGTATGGTGATTTTATAGTGAAAAAGATTCGAAAGGATGGCCTTCCAGGGACGTCCCTTCCGTGTGTCGTGTGCCGTAAGGCGCTCGACAGGGCGTCTATTCAGTGGAGAGCCCACGTAGGTCACGACTGGTACAGGAGCACGGATCCCGCCACGCCACCGTCCCGGCCGACCAACCGCCAGAGGGCTCTCAATTTTAAACTTTGCAACAAGTAATATGAACTGGGTTCTGTCAGTTCTTTTGGGCCTCGCCTTGGCGGTGCTCACACTGTACTTGATAAAGAAGCGTCAGGTCCCCGTGCCGATCACCGAGACGTACGTCCAACAGCCGGTCCACAAGGGTGCTGATATTTCAGAGGAGGATTCGATGCTGGTCGCCGTGGGCCTCCAGTCCCTCTACGTGCCTCGCCCGAGTGTAATGGACGCTTCGCAAATATCGAAGGAGGCTTGGCTCGCGTCACAGGCGGCAGCTCTCGCATCCGGTGCTCCGTCGCCCGGTGGCCTCATCGTGATGGCCCAGAGTGCCGAACAGGCTTCAGTAATGGGTGCCTCGGCTGCCGGGTCTCCCATGTGGTCGGCAGGTGCCGTGTCCGGTCAGGGGATGACACAGGCTCAGCCTCAGGTCCAGCAGGTTTTCCTTCCGGGCGGTACAGCCCTGGAACAGCTCCAGGTTCCCGGGGCGGCGATGACCGCCGCGGCGCCGGCACCCCGTGGTCAGACACCCGAGGAGCAGGCGGCGGCGCTCGCCAAGGCTGAAGCGCGCTTCGCTGAAAACCAGGCTCTTCAGGGTGAATCCTCGTCAGCCAAGGCTGAACGGGACCGCATAGCCGCTCTCAAGGCGGCTGCCGCTGGAGAGTACAAGGACTCGTGGCTTCCGGCTCAGAAGGACAAGAAGGACACGGCGGCGAACCGTACTGCATTCGTCGGTTCGCTCGTGGCCAAGCTAGGCCAAGACAAGCTCAATTTCAACAACTATTTCGAATCCGACTGGAAGGCGACGAACGGTCCGTACGCCGGTGACGCAAACAAGACGGCCGCATTCCGCGCTGCCCAAATGGCGGCCCAGAAGATTCTTCAGGATTCACAGGCGACGATAGACGCGCTCGACTCTACGTGGCAGAATAGCAACGCGATTGATTGCTATCCCATGCCATGGACCACATTCGCAACAGAGACGCAGTGCTCCAAGTCGTGCGGTCCGGGTAAGAAAACCCAGACGCGCAAGTACCAAGAGCCTCAGAATGGCGGTCAGGCGTGCCCACCGCCAGCCGCCCGCGAGACGCGCGACGTTGACTGTAACAATCGGACTTGCCAGCGGACCGTGTCGCCTTCGTCTGCGACGTGCGCACCTGGTTGGACCTTCCGGGCGAGCGACAACAAGTGTACGAACGTGTCACAGGCCCCTCCAGCGGAAGGGTGCGCACCTGGCTGGACGTACAACGCCACCACCGGCTACTGCACCAAGACGGGTTTCACGAGCACGAGACCGACCCCACCGGCCGGCTACGTGTTCAACACGACGACCATGAAATTCGAACAGACCGCTGCGCCTACATTCACGTGCCCGACTGCGGGCTTCAACCTGTACACGGGTGTTTTGGGTTTCACGTTCCCTCCCGAATGTGTGGGGTTCGTCTAAAACTCGAGCAATTCATTGAACCTGTTCTGGTAAAATTCTAGGGGCGCGCTAAACTTGTACTGATTTCCAGTGAAAGTATACGAAGAGGCGCGCTTGTTAATTTCTTCGACACTGATCATGTCAAGCATATTTTGAGTACAAATGAGCTTGAGATCATCAAACTCCCATTTCTGGAGGAAAATATTCTGGAGCTCCTCGACTCGAGACGTGGGCAGCATGAGAATTTCAGATTCAAAATCAGGCCACTCTTTGTGACGCATCAAGTGCGTCTCGATCATAGAGCCTATCATAACAGCCTCATCGAGATTACGGAAGGCTACCACGGATGAGATGGAGTCCTTAGGACGACAAGCCAGGATATTATTGACACCCGTATGCAAGGTCCAGTATTTACGATTGCTCTGATTGGTCCGTGCGGACAATTTGGGGCGGACTGGAGGGGTTGCGGTCGCCATTACGCAAGGGACGGGCCGAACCTTTAAGAGTCAAAAAACGTGTCTTGTCCGAGTTAGGGTTTTGGGTTTGGAGGGTCAGTCACCCCAAAACAAACCATGGAGTGTGCCGTCTGCTACGAAGAGTGTGGCGCGCGCGCTTGCAAGCTCGTCTGCGGACACGTGTTCTGTACCGGCTGCGTGAAAGAGTGGTACCGGAAGGGTACAGGCACTTCGGGCTGCCCTATGTGCCGGAGACCCATGTATTTTAAGGGGTTTCACAAGGCTCGCGACGCGTGGGACGAGGAGGCTTACGAGACGCGCTGCACCGAGATCCTAGCCGAGACTATGGAGACGTGCATCCAAGAGGCTTTCGAGATGGCTGACTATTTCCCTCGCAAATTCCGCAAGGAGATCCTGACCGGGACCCTGAATGACCTTCGGGAAATGGAAAAGACGTTCCGTTTCCTGAAGAGCGAGTGCCTCTCACCTGATGACATCGACTACGTGCTCAATGAGACGGACGACTACTACTCAGACCGTCACATCGACCGCTACAGCTGGAGCGACGAGCCTGCCAAGGAGCCGGCGCCCCGCTGCCCCGCACGCGCTGCTGGCCGCGACGGCCGGAGAGTTCGCGCACGCCAGGACCCCTGGTTCACAGTGAGCCTTATTTTTGAAGTGTAATTACTAGAGATGAAGACACTTGCAATCCTTCTACTCGTCCTCATAGTCTTGTGGCTCATGACCGAGCGTCAGCACTCCCCGCCGACCACCCCCATCCTTTATCGTCAGGCGGCTCGCTACGCTGTCGCCTCTTCTCAGGACGAAGCGACCGTCATCAAGGTTCTGCACGCCAATTACGCCATGGGATATCTACTGGCGTTGAAGGATTTGGTACCGGCTGACGAATTCAAGCAGGCGACAGGAAAGGACCTCTTGGAATTTGAACAGGAAATTGCGCGCATCCAGGACAAGGCCACCCTAGCGCTTGTGGAAATGTGTCCAGGCCTGACCCCCAAAGAGGACCCTGAACTTCTCAAGGCTATGTACGCCTAGTCGATGCGCACCTTTTGACCATTCCTCACGAGTCTACTCCCTGCGAATGCGAGCAGTCCAGGGACGAGCACAAACGTCACGAGACGAGCGAATTCTGGTTTCAAATTCAGAACCTCCCTCGCGCGGTGATAGACAGCCCCATCGATCGTCTGATCCCCCACGTCTTCAGAGCCCGATTCGGCTATCCAGTCAGACTGATAGTTGAATATCATCATAAAGGCGATGTAAATCAGAAAGACGCCTGCAGCCTTGGCATGCGGCAGAGCTATATTAGGGTCTATGAGATGAAGTATGAATATGAGGGACAGGACGACCAAGTTCTTGACGAGCAACCCTCTTTCGGGCTCCAATTTATTGAGGAAATTGAGCCAAGGGCGGCTAGTGAAGATGAACCCGGCCAAGGCGATCACGAGCGCAAGTTTCAAGTGCGTCATTACTCTACGATGTGTCCAGATAAAAAGGCGGACCGTCAAGAAGGTAGAAAATGCAGGCTATTCAGGCAGTCCTCGACCTTGTCAAAGAGCGCGATGAGATTGCCGAGGAGCTCGAGACGTACGAGAACTGGTTCGAGGCTCTCGTGGGTGAGAATGTGGTTCTGAGCGTCGGGTCCAAGCGCAAGGCGCGCTTTGTGGACTGTATCGTGACCGAGTTTACTCCGGGTGAGGGCTGGGTCCTGCAGACTATCGACGGCGAGGGTGAGGACGATGTGCATGTGGTGACGTTCGAGGACTTTGTGCGCGGCCGACTTTACATTCAGGACAAGCCGAAGAAGCACGTGACGTTCGACATTGACGAGGTGAATTAAATTGTAGTGTAATTACAAAAAAAATGGTTGAGGTGGCGTCTGTTGCTGACGTGGCTCAGCGCCGCGAGCGCCCCCGTAACCTCTTTATCTACCAGGCGCTTTTCGCCGCGGGTGTGTACTTTTTGACCGGTCAGAATGGCCGCATGACTGCATACATTTTTGTCTTCCACCTTTTCCTGTGGAAGATTCTTCAGGCGTTGGCGCTCGTGTAGAGCTCCTGACAAAACCTGACCAGTTCAGGTAAGAGCTCATTCGTCCAAGTCTCTTCGTCGCGCGCGACGTCGTGACTCAGCACCTGGTTGTTGTACTGCTCTACAAGCCGAGCATGTACAAGACCCAGCATCTGCAGATACACCTGTACCTGCACAAACTCGTACTCGACGACGCGCCCGAACAGACGGTTCGTACGGTTCTTGATCTCGACCAGGACACGTGAGCCGTCCGGACGCTCTTCGATCCGGTCAATCTTTCCGCAGATTGAGAACTTTACACCCTCAATACTCGGCAGTTCTATGTAATAGAACGAATTGTCGCGGACGAGGCGAACCTTCTCATCCACCTGAACCTTGTCCGAAGTTTTGTCTTCGGAGCGCGTCCCATGCGACGTGTAGACATTCGAGGTGATGTGTGAGATGACCTCAGCCTTTTGCTCGGTGCTCAAATTCGTATCAGAATTAATGTGCTTCCGGACGTTGGCGATGATGTTCTGAACTTCCGTGGAATCTTTGGGCTCTATTTTCGAAACACAATCCAGGACTTCACGAGCCAGAGGGGATGCCCGCATAGCGATGTTGGCACGGTCCCTCTGAGTCTGACCCGTGAATGTGTCCGGCCAGTATTTCTTCCACATGTCGTTCATAACCTCCTCACGGGACTTGTACTGATGGCGACCGACGCATGCCGCCACGTCACTGGCACGAATCGTAACGCGCCGGGTCGTCATGTTTAGGTAGTATAGGTGCCGAGTCTCTATTTAAGGACGTGGCCCTCCCATCACACAAATGCTCTCTGTACGACCCCTCATCATCATCAAGGCGACTGCCCAGCCCCACCAGCCCAAACCCAAAAAGAGTGTTCAACTTTCTAAAAAGCTCAAGCAAGCTATTAATCACGCCAGTCTCATTTGTATCAATCACGAGGATACAAAGGAGTGTGGGGTTGCCTGGGACCAGGTTGAGGAGTTGTCTGCGGCGCTCAACGACGCCCTCATTCAGGCTGAAGAGCTTCAATGGTTCGATGAAAAGTCAAAGCGCGAATATGACGTCTAGGCCTTGACGTGGACAAACACCGACCAGGCCAGCAGAGCCGCCTGGACCACAGCCATCCAGTACAGGACGGTCTGCTGGTAGCCACCGGCGCAGCCGCAGGCGCTCTGGCGCAGGCCACGGACGTACGTGATGGTCACCCACAGGTACACCAGCGACGCGACGCCGATCGGGCCACCCAGCATCTTGATCAGGTCCTTGGACACGCCCGTGAGCAGGACGGCCTGGAACAGGATAACCGCCAGGAAGAAATACTTCATGTAATCGCGGCGCCAGTCACGGGAGCACTCGCAACCGCTCGACTCCAGACGCGTGATCCACAGCAGGGCCAGACCATAGAACAGAATGTTAACCAGGGGGACAATCGACTTCATTTAATTTAGTAAAATATTAAAAATTCGTGCCCTGAGCCAGTCAACGTCTTGACGGAACCACCCACGTCACCCCAAATGGACTCTGCCAAACGCCAATCCAAACGTGACTCGGCCAAGAAATCCAAGGACCACGCAATTTACACCCAAAAATCAGTCAGGGCTAAAGAGGCCCTCGTCGAAAAAAAGCTGTCTTGTCCTGGCCAAACCAAGGGCAAGTGACGACCCGGCCACCCAAAAACAACCATGGCTTCCCTCAAGAGTCCCGGCCTTCAGTTCTACGCCGAACAGTTCGGCACCTTGGATCTAGAGCGCGGCCCTAAACGCAACGAGCTCTATGTAGTATGCCTTGACGGTTCTATTCAGATAGTTCACGAGCCTAGCCGGCCTGTTGAATGGGAGCTTATTGAAGACGGTCCCGAGTGGTTCTATCGTGTGAACCAGCATCCCCGCAAGCACTGTGCGGTCCGCTTTCACAGCTGGACTAATAACCCACCACCTGGCCGTGGGTCCCCCACGCACGCCGAAGTGACTGACCAGAAGGACGAGGGCTCCGAGGTGACCTCACAGCTCAAGTCCATCTCTAAAATAGACCCTCTCCTCGCACACTGCGCGGTGATCCTCGACGACCCGGTCCAGACGGCCGCGATGGCCAAGTTCGCCGAGGGTAAGATGAGCTACGCGGAAATGCGCGGACTTTGCGGGTGAATTTTATTGCGCGAGTGTAACGATGAATAGACCTTGCAGCCAGTGTCGCTTCTACCGTCCCGGCCCCTACGTCCGTACAGGTCAGTGCACCCTCTACACCGCCTATCGTGGTCGGGGTAAACTCGTCTATGAATTTTCAGACTCGGTTCGACTCGACAAGTCCAAATGTGGGCAGGAGGGCCGCCTTTGGACGCCTGCGAAAGAAAACACGTCGCGTGAGCGTCACGAGATACTTCGGTCGTTGATTGAAGACGAGGAATAAAACAGACAGTAATTAGTAGTGGTATGAACAAGCCGTGTGTCCAGGTCCGGGTGGTGGTCCGCAAGGTCCAGCGTCACCCAATTACCCAGAGGACATTTCGTTCTGGAATTCTCATCAAGAAGCACGTGGTACGAGGGGCGACTCTAGGCCTCATACCAGATGCCCTAAACGATTTCGCATTTCATCATGCACCCCTGACCGTCAACGAGGCGGTCCATATTCTTCAGGATCAAGTCACCATCAGTAGTCTATCAGCGATGATGGCCATTGTGCTCATGGCCTCGAGGGTCGAAAAATTCATGTAATGTCCAGGTCAGGGTCCCCGAGCCGACCCTATTTTCAAAACAAAAAGCAAGCAGGCAGGATGGAACACGCCCTTCGCGACTTTGCCCGTACGCGCCTCGGTGCCCACTTCACGGGTGTGGCTGTTCGGAACGCCGAAAAGTCCATCTACAACTGGGCGGTCCAGTCGACCCGAGCCCAGAATGACGTGGCGAGTTGGGAGAACCATCTGTTCCGCTGGCGCTACAAGCAAAAGGTTGTGGGGCTTGTTACGGAGCTCGGGCGTGCTCCTATGGCTGCAGTAGACCTCGCAGTCACGGGTGACCGCGTCACACTCGAAATAAAGGTGATGCCGCAGCTCGTGCGCCGCTTGCAGGTCAAGGAGCTCGACATGAAAAACCTCGCCAAGTACCCAGCCGACGTGCTCTGGCCCGAAGGACCGATGGCCCGCACCGCCTTCGAGCTCAAGAGCCGCGACCTCCAGATGGAGACCGCCAAAACCAAGGAAGAAGACTATTCCGGGATGTTCACCTGTGGTCGCTGTAAATCAAAGCGCACAACGTTCTATTTGCTTCAGACGCGTTCAGCTGACGAACCCATGACCGCGTTCATTACATGTATGGCTTGCGGTAACAAGTGGAAGGGTTGAGTGTAATGAATGTCACGCGTTTTCCCAAGCCAGGCCGTCCCGTCCCATTTTAATTTTCTCGACAAATAGTACAAAAATGAACGGTCCCGTGAAGCGTGCCTACCGCGCTCGTGTCGGTCGCAAGGGCCGCAAGGTTCCCAAGGCCCCAGCCGGCTCCCCCAAGCCCACGTCCTTCATGAACGTGAAGCGTCGCGTCATCATGCAGACTGCCCAGGGCAAGTACGTCGTCAAGACGGACAAGGGTCTGAAGTACGCGCCGAAGGCCAAGTACTACCGTAACCCCCAGGGCTCCACGGTGAACGTCAAGTACGCCCACGCCAACGTGGCCATCCCCAGCCCGATCCGCCCCAAGCTGATCCGCAAGGAGCGCAAGAACGCTGGCGCGGCCCGTGGCAAGTACGCCCCGCGCAAGGTGGGCGTGCGTGTGCACCACGTGAAGCGCGTGGCTCACATCGGCGCCATGATGGAGGGCTATGCCCCCAAGCGCCCGGTCGGCCGCCCCCGCAAGCACAAGGTGTCCCCGGGTGGCAACATGGGCCTGGCTGCCCTGTTCGGTGGCAAGGCTCCCCGCAAGAAGCGCGCCAACGCCGGTGTGAAGCGCGGCCCGCGCGTCGGCAAGAAGACGCTGGCGGCCAACCCGTTCGCTCGCCTGGCGTAGGTTGTGCGTAAATTTAGATAAAAACAATTCAACCCGACAACATCAGATGACGCTCGTGCGTGTTTGGACAGACGTGGGCACTCGCAAACCGGTACCACTTCTGGCTAGAATTGAAGAAAAGGATGGCGTGATTTTCACCATCCGTTACTTGTCCGAGACGTCCAAAGGTATTTGGTCATGGGAAGATGATACGTACGAAATAGATGACGACTCGATCGCCGAGTATATCAAGGCGGACCTCCTCGAGGACCTCGGCTTCAGGTCGTTTGGTGACGAAGGATCTTTCATAAAGTGCGAGTCGGACGACGATTACATCCCAGACACGTCAGACGAAGAGGAAGAGACTGACGAGACGGACTCGGACGACGAAGAGACTGACGACTCGGGGTCGTTTGAGGACGAAGAGTCCGACGAGGACGAGGAAGAATCTCTTGACGAAGAGTAAGATGAAAGCGTCCTCTCAGGACGTGATGTTCTGGGGCCTCCTGCTCACCGCCACCGTCCTCGTGTTTTTCCGCCCCAAGTCCGAGGGATGCGGTCCGTGCATGGGTTGAGCTTAAAAAACACTCGCGTCTATTAAATAAATGACGACGGTCACTGCTAAATTCATCAAGGCGTTCGATGCCAAGAATGAGACGCACGTCAAGTGGCTCGGTGCCATGTTCGACATGGCCGAGAGCATGGGTGACCCGTCGGCCAATATCCGCCTCGTCAAGACGGTCAACGAGAACCCTATGAAGGTTAAGCTCGACCAGCGTGACGCACTCGATTGGCCTCACATCCACTTTGCACTGAGTGCCGTGTACGCCAAGGAGGTTTGGAATCGGCGTGCGTGGGTCCCTCCTCAAAACTAAACTGACGGATTAGTAATTATGGAAAACTCTGGAGCCTTGTTTCCGACCCTCGTGTTCAGTCTCATGATCGTCGGGTGCATGTTCCACTTGATTGACGAAAAAAATGTGGATGAAAAGTAGTATGGGGAACAGCAACGCCCCTTCACAGACGCCCGGGTGGCTCATACCCGTAGGTGCTCTCGTGCTTCTTTTGATCTGCCTCTGTTGTAGTTCTTTGTTCATGTCCTATTCACGCGTTGGAAACATCAACATCTTCAGCTCGGGCTCGAGTGGTCTGAGCGCTGAAGAACTCGCGTACGCTCAGGCCCATGGCGGTGCGATGCCTCCAGGGTCCTCGTCCACAGGGTCGAGCGGCCTAGGCCTCTTGGACGCATTTGGCGTGAAGCAGAATTGCAAGGTTGGTCCATGGAGTGACTGGAGCGCGTGCGACGCCAATTGTGGTACGACGGCCCATCGCACCAGGACGCGCTCTGTCGTCACGCCAGCCAAGAACGGCGGGTCGTGCATGGACCCGCTCACAGAGTCAGACCTGTGCACCGGACTGCCGGCTTGCGAGGTTCCGGCCATTAATGGCCAGTACGAGCCTTGTACGGACGGAGCGTCTTTAACGGGAGCGTCGTGCATCGTCACGGGTACGCACCCACCGGCGGACGAATGTGAAAGACTCAAGAATCAGGCTGTGAATCAAGCAGCGGGTGAGGGTGCGATGTACGGCGCGGCTGGTACGGCCATCGGTTCTGCATATGGTGCAGCCATTGGTGCAGCCGTCGCATCTAGTAATTTCGACTGCTCGACTTTTTACTATTGTCCGACTGGTTTCCGTGATACGCACGTTGAACAGAAGTGCGACAAGGACGCCGTGCCCAAGTGCCCCACGGGTGGTTACACATGGAACAAAGATCGCGGGATGTGTATCATGCAGTCACCGGCGCCCTCGCCTCGCGCGTAATTCCTAGAACGTTTTCGAGCTTGCTCTCGGCTCGGGCCAGTGGCTTCGACCTTTTGAGCTTGAGCGTGTCCGATGAGCTCGTGGAGTTCTGGATAGCCTTGAGCCGTCCGCGGTCTTTGGCGGGGGTGGCCGTTGGCGCTTCTGCCGTCTCTGTGACTGGCGTGGAGGTTCCACCAACTATGGGCACGTGACGCTTCTGATCCGGCCAGTGAATGATGGGCGGCTCGACGAGCCCACCGTACGACCTGAACTCCTCGATGGTCATCGTACCGCCGAAAATCTTGAGCGCTTCGCGATTCGGCGCCGGCCACAGAGGTTCGTAGCGTCCGATGGCCCTCCGGCGCATCATCATGAGGATCATCTGCATCTCACCCGAACGAGCCGAATTCTGGTCGTGAGCCCACGCCTTGGCACACTGCCACGAGCAGAAATTCCCCTTGGTTTCAAAACGGTCGCGCTTGTCGTCATATTTCATAGGCATGTGAATGCAGGGCAACTGTGGCAGAGCGTGAACGCACCACCAACAGACCAGGTCTCCGGCAGGCTCGGGTGGCGGCACCGGTCGCAGAGGTTTTTCGACGGCCACTTTTCTCTTTGCGATCCTCTCATCGAGCGCCGCCTTCTTCTGCGCACACACGCTCATTGAACTTAAAAACCTGATAGTCTTTAATATTAGAGATGATTCTATCTATTGATTGTGGAATCAAGAATTTAGCGATGTGTTTGATTGATCCGACCGATCGCAAAATTCACCAATGGGACGTCTCGGGCGTCCCACCCCTGCATGCTGACGGCGTGTTCCCGTGTCTGGTCCGTCATCTGAACGAGCGGCCGTGGGTCCTCGGTGCCAATACGGTCATCATCGAGAAACAGCCGGACAGGAACCGCGGCATGAAGGCGGTCGAGAACCTCCTCCACACATACTTCCTCGTCAAGAATCCAGACCGCAAAGTGGTCATCTGGGACGCCCGCCACAAGGTTCCAGATATGGCTGGGCCTGGCGCGGCGCGCTACGCCCAACGCAAAAAGGCGAGTATCGAGCGCGCCCGGAAGTTTATCGAGGCGACCGACGTGAACAAAGAATGGGTCCCGTTCTTCATCAAGCATTCAAAAAAAGACGACTTGAGCGATTCCGTGATGCAAGCTTTGAGCTTTATAGATAAGCGCCCGGCACCCAACGCCCCTCCGGTCAAGCCCAAGAAGGTGACGCCACGCAAACCGACTGATAATCAGACACGCACCAAGTATTCAAAGGCGAATCTTGCTTACCTGGTCAAGACCAATGCCAAGCAGGATGCGCGGTTCAAAAAGGACCTCGCGAGATATTACCGCTCAATTGATGAGCTCAAAGCTGAATTTTCAATTTAAATCACTAGCGCCTTCTGGTGACCGATGCGAACCTTGGTGTCCACATAGATGGGGTGACCGGCTGCCGTGAGCGCCTTACAAAACGACACATCCTCAGAATTCATATCAACCACGGAGTCGCTGATGACCTCAAGTGGGCCGTAGAACCACGGGTACTTGAGATCCTCCACGACCCCCTTCCGAATCATCATCCAGCCCATACCCGAGTAAGCCACCGGGAGATAGCGGGTCTCGGGGTCAACGTCGTCCGGGCTCAAGAACTTGAACGAGCCGTGCTCGGCAAAGTGAGCCGTGTCCCAGTCCTTGACGGCCGCAAACTCCTTCATACTCTCCATCATGTACAGGCCGGCCGTCACGTCGTGAGGGCTCTCCAACAGAGCGAAGAAATCGTCCGGTCGGAACACCATGTCCGAGTCGATCCACATGATGACGTCATAGTCCACCTGACCCTGGAACGGCTTCTGGTTCGGGCCCTTGAGCACGTCACCGCCGAGGCACTTGGCGCGGGCAAAGTGCACGCAGCTCGTGTACTGCTGAGAGACCATGCACTGGTGGCCACGGGCCGAAGCCTGCATAATCAGATCCGTCCATCCCAGAAGGAACTCGCGCGAGTAGGTGCGACCGGGCATACAGAAGATGACCTTCACCATTTTAGAATTAAAATAGCTGTATTCTTTAGATGGCGATAGCCTTGGCGGCAATTGGCCTGTGCACGTGTTCGGCCGCATTGGGTTGGTTCCTGCCTCCACCTGAGAAGATTGACCAGGGGAAAGAATCCGCCTTTTTCAGAATCGCTTCGGGTCGAGCAATTTATGATCCTAATTCGGTCCCAATCGAGTGCACCTCCAAAGACAAGAAAGTGACGTCAGAGGACCTGGGTCGTATGCAGTGTGAGTTTGATTGGACGTGCAAGGGATACAATGTATGGAAGACGGTCACCAAGGGCACTTTCAGTGACGAAGAAAAGTGGTGGGTCCTCAAGTCCAAGACTCCCCCGAACGCTTGGCAGAGCGTCCCAGGGTATTTCGTCAAAAAAGAGGATTCTAAAATTTATCTCCGAAAAGAGTAATGGCGCGACGCTCCGTGTTGCTCTGGGCCCTCTTTGTCCTCGCGGTCGCTCTCATTTTGTTCCGCAAAAAGTCCTTTGCGAACGTACACGCGGCACCGCCCGGCTCTCCCCAGACCTATTTCATGAACCCGGGTGAGGCCTGCGCCGAGGGTTACACTCAACCGGATAAACGCTCTCTGAAGTGCCAAAAAAAATAAGACCTTAAATTAGATGGACGTGGCCGTCCTCGTGGTAGCAGGGTGCTGCCTCTTTTCGTGTTGCGTGTGGTTATTCCTTAGAGTTTACTATGGTCCCGACGCCGCCAACACGATTTTGACAAAGGGTCTCGTAGGAGAGGCCCTCCAGGGGTTCGAATTTGACACGTCATCTGGTCTACCCAATATCCAGAAGCGGACCAAGACTGTCAAGCCCCAGAGCTTCAAGTCGCGGCCCAACTTTGCAGTGCCACCCGAGAATAACATCGGTCCGCCACAGGACAAGGATGACTTGGGATGTTCGGTCCTGTGTTTCGACACGGAAGGGTGTACTGGATATTCCATGGAAAATGGCAAGTGTCAGCTCAAGGGAAACGTCACAATCATCAATTACGAAAAGGGAAAGGAAATTCACGTCTCGACCGACGTCGGCTCGACCAAGTTTGGACAGGTACCGTTTGACCTTCAGGATAAGACGGCTCCGAGTCTCTGGACCAATTCGTCATGGACATTGGCACAGGCGGCTGACAACTGCTGGTCCAGTGAGGAATGTACGGGATTCACATACGTCGGAGGGGTTGCCACGATGTACGGGAACGCGTTCGTGCTCGATTCGGGTTCAGTCGGTAACACGTACGTGAAGTTTGACTGGATGGACAAGTCGGGCCTGGGTCAAAAGGGGACAAAGTACACCGATGCGGCGAGCGCCGGTGGGTTCAGCATCGAGTCCCAATACTTCAAGTCTGACAATGCGTTTGTGGCGCCGCCCGCACCACCCTCAGGGTCGCGCGGTTGGCAGTACTACGACAATGACCTCAAGTATTTCAAGAAGGAATCGACCCAGAACTGGAACGCCGGGAAGGACAAACGGGGAACGGACCCCAAAAAGATTTCGGGCGTCACGGAAGCCAAACACTGTGCGAATGTGTGCATGTCCAATTCTTCATGCCAATCGTTTGTGTTCAAGGATGGAGCGAACGAGTGCTACTTCCGGAGTGACCTGTCTCGAGACAATAACAAGCGTTACGTGTGTCAGAGCAGACCCGTATTGAACGACTCTATCAACAAGTGCAGCGGTGGTGAAGAGATATTTCCATTCAATCGTGGAGCCGAGTGCCAGACGTCGAGTGGGGCCGTGAAGGCTGTCGCTCAGTGCTGGTCGGAACAGGGTAGTTTTGGCGAAACGGGGTCCCAGACGTACTGGAAGCTCCAGGACCCCATGGAGAAGCAGTGCCCGGAGAAGTGCGCGCAGGACGGTCTTTGTCAGGCGTCAATGTGGAACAAGAATGACTGTTCGATTTTCGAGTTTGGACCGACGGTCAAGGCGCAGGACACAAACTTCACGACCCAGTGGAAGTTTGATTATTTCCCGGGCAATTAGTAGTAATGAACCTCGTGACGGTTCTCTTCCTGGCGTTCGCCATGTGCGTGATGCTCTCGTGCGTCGTCGCAGGTGGGTACGCCCTGCTCAACAAGCCTCAGGCTGAAGGTACGACCCTCCTTTCGGCCGAGGACCTCGAGGCACTTGCAGGGAAGCTCAACGAGGCTGAGAACGCGGTCCAGTATTCGAACGTTCTGGATGCACGCATAGGGTTCGACTCGGGGTCAGGGGTCATAAAGACAGCCTCTTTGGCACCCATGGACTGCCAGACACTGTGTGCCGGCACGGCCAACTGTCAGGGGTTTCAAATTTCCGACCAAAATGGGTGCGACTTGTTGGCGAACGTAACAGCGACGTACGGTTTCGAAGAGTCTGGAATTAACCTGTTCACTTTACCGATCAAAATTCCTCAACAGGTGTTCGGGCCGCCTCATCAAGGGGAGATTTCAGGGAAAGACGTGGCGCCCGTGCCGTCCGCTTCCCCTTTGACGGGTGTCCTGACCAAGCAAGCCTGTGCCGAAATTTGTCACGACTCGGCCGGGTGCAAGTCCTTTTCGACGAGCCCTACACTCGGCTGTCAGCTCAAGTCGGCAGCAAGCGCTGCAGATGCCTCGATTTACGCCGGAGGTGATTGGAATTCGTACTTTTTGAAGGACGTCAAACATAGTACCGGCTGGTCATGGGCACCTGCCCCAAGTCCTGCTTAAAAGGGTCGGACGAATTCTAAACTAAAATGGAGGCTCGACTGGTGGACTCGATGGGCTCTGACGCTGCGATCGTCCAGGCTGCCCGTGTGTCCTACGGCGCGGGGACCAAGTCCGTCAGTGATGACCGGGCACTCATTCGTTACCTCATGCGGCACAAGCACACGACGCCGTTTGAGATGGTCGAATTCAAGTTTCGAATTAGGGCACCCATCTTCGTGGCGCGCCAGTGGCTCCGGCACCGTACCGCCTCCGTGAATGAGATTTCTGCCCGGTACTCTGTGGTCCAAGACGACTTCTTCTTACCCGAGGAGCTCCGGAAGCAAGCGACGGCCCGTGGGCAGGGTGGAGAGGAGCCTCTGGGTGACGCCTCCACGAACCTCCTCTTGAAGCAAAAGGCTTCATGTGACTTGGCGTTCCATACCTATAACGAGCTCCTGTTCAAGGGTGTCTCTCGTGAACTGGCACGGACTCACCTGCCTCAGTCCACCTTTACTGAATTTTACTGGAAAATTGACCTTCATAACCTGCTTCACTTTTTGAAGCTTCGGATTGATGACCATGCCCAGAAGGAGATTCGAGACTTGGCCCAAAATGTACTGGATCTGATCCGACCCGTAGTTCCAGTGACCTGTGAAGCCTTCGAGGACTTTGTCCTCGGGTCGGTTACTCTTTCACGTCTGGAGATCGAGGCCCTACGGGGAAACTCTTTGGTTCGGGCGCCTCGGAGCGTTCCAGGCAAGGGTGAGAATGCAGAGTGGGAAGAGAAACTCCAGAGGCTTTTTTTGTCGAGCTAATGTAATAGGATGGGTAACAAGCAGTCTATGGTTACTGACATAGTGAACAACTTCACTATGACGACCACATCCGACTACGTGACCAAGAACGTCTTGAACATGAGCACGGACGTTACGAACGCACAGGATCTCGTCATCAATATCGGCATCGCTGACGGGTGTCCGGTGAGCGCCTCGCAGAAGATCAAGAGCTCCGTGACTGTCAAACAGTCCATCGACCAGGCGGCGACCAAGAACCTCGCAGCCAAGCTCCAAGCCAACCTCGAGAATGCCCTGAGCCAGAACTCGAAGATGATTAACGGTCTGGCGGGCGCCTCCGGCAATGAGCAGGATGTCCGGGCGAGCATCCGCAACACCATCAACCAGTCTATTCAGACGCGCGTGACCACCGAGAACATCATGAACATCGCCACGTCATCCGTCAACCTCCAGTCGGGTAAGATTAACATAGCCGTCTGCCGTAACTCGCCTATCCGCATGGACCAGAACATCGAGTCGGACGTCGTGGCTCAGAATCTCATGACTCAAATCACTGACGATATCCTCAAGAATGAAGTGATTGCGTCAGCAAAAAATACAGTGACTCAGACAGCCTTTATGGAGAATAAGGGGCTCGAGTCCATCGCGGGCGCCTGTGCCGGTTCCTCGGCCATCATCGGTGTCCTGCTTCTCCTGGCGTGCGTGGCTATGATGATGATGGGCGGTGGGCAAAAGTCTACGAATTCCAGTGGCAAAACGTCCTAGATGGACGCAAGACGGGCCGCCAGCAAGTTCTGGCTCGACGGCCCAGAAGGTCCGGACTTCATCATGAAAATCAAGAGGACCACGAGCAAAATACACGTGACACAGCAGGACGACATGAAAGCGTACTGCTTTGTTTCCGTATCGAAAATTCGGGCAAAAGGGCCCCACGTCACGGGAAGCATCTTGGCGTCAGCGTCATCGAAAGGCGCAGCTCCGGGTGCACCGGAAGGACCTGGAGAAGCCGCGGCTCCACCACCTCCCCCGCCGCCACTTGCAGGGTCCGCTGGGAAGTTGCATTCGGCTTTGACGGCTGAATTCATAGCGACACGCTGATTGATGTCGATGTTACAGACATTGAGGGTCACGTCGCCGCACGACACACCCTCGGACTCGTACGGGAAGATGTCCATCGCATCGCCTTGCTCCTTGGACATGGCGCAGTCCTGTGATAGGCACCCCGTGTCGACGTTCATCGCCTTGATCACCTGTAGGCCAGGCCCACCACTCTCGATGAAGTTCTTGAGGCGGTCGTGGAGGCGATTACAGCCCTCGAGATCCTTGCGGTTGTCAGCCACGCAGCTGTCCGCGTCTTTGAAACCATAGTCACGGACGTTGAAGCATGCACACCGCGGGTCATTGGCCGCTCGGCCGGGGCCCGTACCCTTCTTGTCCGCGTGGCCATCGCCACCCCGGCACCACTTGGCCATCATGTCGTAAGCCTTCTGCGTGTTTCCAGACTCGTTCGTATTGACGGTTCTGCGTACGGCATCTATACAATCACCGTTGGTTTGCCAGCCGTTGTTAGGGAGCGCGGCACACAGGTCCAGAACTCGGCCGTTAAAGACTGTCTCATTGCCTCCACCGAAATACGCAAGGCAGTTGTCTTTTTGCTGGATGAGTGCAGACGGGTCATTCGTAGCCATGCAAAACTGCTTACGGTACCCTTGCTGACCATTCACCACGTCATCGGTGAAAGATTTAGCAGCTTCGGTATCAAATACGAGTGGAGCATTTATACTCGAATATGTACACTTGATTTTCTGTGAGTTGTTTCCTGATGAGGTTACTGCGGTAACGGGGCCATACGGTGGGCAGTATCCGGGGCGTTTATCATCTCCAAACCGCAGACACTCTTTCTGTTCCTTTTTCCAGGTTTTACCAGGACACAGACCACAACCACCGGTAGTAGCCCCGCGCCACTCCACATCCCCACCGCACCCTGAGCTACAATTACAACCCGTATTGTAAACATCAGGTGCAAGTGGAGTTATATCATTCGTCGTAAACGACATCTGATATTAGTCCAGATATTTTTGGGTGCGTCCCTATAAAAATATCTCACCCTGGAAACCCAATGGCGAGTCACCTTGTGACGATCCAAGGAGTCATCGAGACTCCGTACTACGATTGGGGTACGCGTAAGTACATCGAGATTCGGACAGACGATGGGGCCATCTACAGGGCCAAGGTCCCATTTCGGTACGGTCGCGTCATGTGTAACGTGACGGGACTGAAGACTATTCAGGAACTTGAAAAAGGTGAGCGCGTCCGGGGGATGATAGAGCGCAAGACGTGGGATGGTGAGACGCACCACGTCATCATCTCTTTGGGACAAGCATAGACGCCAAAAACGCAATACCGGCGCAATACACAAAGCTCGAGCAGCACAACGAAAATTTAACCCACAAGGGGGCCTCTTCCGCCTCGACGGCTGGTGCGGGTGCCACGCTCACCGGCGCCGGGTCAACCTTCGAACCGCCCGGCGTCAAGGACACCACGTGGTCGGGCTGGGTCGTCGAACTCTTAAACAGGACATTCGACTGTCCAGATGAACCCGTATAGACCACCTCATAGAGCTGACCCTGATCATCCTTGAGGTTCCACGCCTGGAGGCTTGGCAAATTCGTTCCAGAGCTGATGGCCTGCGCGCCCTCTGTCGGCCACTGAGTCATCGTCATACTGGACCACGTGTTCGGGTAGCCTGGAGATTTGGCCGGTGCGTCGAGTCCTTCGAGCCCGAGGTCCATGTAGTTCTGAAGGGAGCCCGTCAGCGCCAGGTCGGCGACGGAACCTGTCGAGGGCGCCGGAGCTCCCGCAAAATTCACACTGAGGGCCCCTGACCCCAGATCAAAACTCGCGTCCGTGGCTGGGGCGGGACTGTTAAAGGTCTGGGCCATTTCTAATTTATATCCAGAAATTAATGAGTCTGACGAGGAACGGATATTTAGTCTCTTCGTCAGAACCTGACCTGATAAAAAAAGAACTCACAGTTAGACCAGTGACCCAACATGATGCTCCACCAGGGCCCTCTTTCAAGGTTTGGCGACGGGCCACAGATGGCCGACTTTTGGTCCCACGGTACTACGGTCTTGAGCGGTGCGGGCCGCCCACCAGGGATGCCAGGCGGCCCCCTGATTCTGATCGGCCTATTGGGTTTGTGGGATCGCTTGCGAAACCGACACGACAGGACGAAGCTTTCGCTGCAGGCGTTCGAGCCTTTGAATCGGTGGGAGGTGGAGTGCTATCGATCCCGCCAGGCTACGGCAAGACTGTCTGTGCCTTGGCTCTTTCGGCACATCTGAAGGTCCAGACCATGATCGTCGTCCACAAGGAGTTCCTTGCGAACCAATGGCGGGACCGGATCCAGTCGTTCTGTCCAGGTGCGTCTATCGGACGGGTCCAAGGGGACACGTTCGATGTCCAAGGGAAGGACTTTGTGATTGCCTTGATTCAGACCATGTGTCAGCGCGAGTTTCCCACAGACGCGTTCGACACGGTGGGCTTGCTCATAGTGGATGAAGCGCATCACATAGGTGCTCCCGCCTTTTCTCAATTTATGTTCAAAATTTGCCCCAAGTACACACTGGGACTCACAGCCACACCCGACCGCAAGGATGGTCTGACCCGCCTTTTGTATTGGTTCTTAGGACCAGAGTTCTTCAGGATAACGCGCACGGCGCAAAAGACGACGCGGGTCGAGACTCTGCACTATGTCGATGAGGCGTTCAAAGAAGCCCCGCCGGTGACGCGGTTTGGGAAGATCAACATGGCTGGAATGATTAGCCAGCTTACTGAAATCGAGGCGCGGAACAACATGCTTCTGAGGACGGTCCAAGAGGCCCTGGCTCTCCAAAGGCGGGTGCTCATACTCAGCGACCGCCGAGAGCATTGCTTCTATTTGCAAAGTAAATTAGGTGATGCCTTAAGTGGCTTGTACATAGGCGGAATGAAAGAGGCTGAACTGGCCGAGTCGGCTGAGAAACGGGTGGTCATTGCCACCTTTCAGCTCGCCCAAGAAGGTCTGGACATTCCGGTACTAGACACCGTCATCCTGTCGACACCCAAGTCCGACATCGTGCAGTCTATAGGGCGTATTATGCGCGAAACCAAGGGGAAATTGAACGACCCATTGATTTACGATGTGGCTGACCACTGGTCAGTCTTTCATGCGATGTACCGCAAGAGGTGCAAGGTGTATGCAGCGGGTGGGTTTCAGATGGGTTCAGACGCACCGGACCCAGAGCCGGCTGCCGAACCTCTCAATGGCGGCCGATGCATGTTCACTTGAGGATCATGCGTTCCCGGAGGTACTTGGGCGCAAAGGACATCATGTACGTCCAGTATTCACCCGCTCCCCAAACCTCAAAGTACGCAATGTCCATACCTTGGCCTGCCGCCAGCTTCACGTAGCGAATAAAGGGCAAGACGTGCATTTGTGTATAGTCTATACCGCGCAGGTCTAGTTTCACAACCAAGAGACGATTGTCTGACGCAAGGATTTCATGCATTTCCTTGGTCGCCTCAATCGTCTCTTCGCTGAACGCGTCAGCATCCTCCATCGAGACTGGTTGCTCATCGATGAATTTTGCTCCTGAAAGTTTTAGGTAGAGGTGTTTCGGGTCGCTCTTTAAGCGGTACCAGGACATGAAGGTCCTGAACTGACCCATCCTCTAATTTTAGTTTTGAGATTTCATAGTGTCTGAGAGCGCGAGGGCAAACACTCCAATGACGAAGAACATCACCAGGTAGTTGCACTCGGTCGCATCCTGCTGGGGCACTGAGAGTTTCTCGAGTCGCGCCACGGGTGAGTAGGAGGGTGGTCTAGGAGCCACGACATCCTCAAATGGGGCATAGGACAAACCCATCTACTACTTAGTTGGTGGGATAATTTTTGAAGGAGGTCCTAACTTCAAGTATAGAAAGTAACCCCCACCTCCGAGTATCAGAAGACCGGCCAGAATGATGAGCACAATCTGCCAGGCTTTCAGTTTCTTCGATTCATCCTCTTTAAGAGGTAGGACGTACGATGGGGCTGTCGTAAAGTCAAGTGGTCCTGCTGGGGCGGGTGCCGGAGCGAGTGGTATGGGCGGCGCGCTGACGGACGGAAGACCAGTGACGGATATAGGCGGCGGTTGCGACACGTCCGGCAGACCTGCAACTGTAGCGGCCATTAATTTATACTAAGAAATAACTGGAGATGATGCATTCACCTTGCTGACCACATCATCTACCCAACGCTGCTGACTCGCCATAATCTCTTGCTTACGGGCGGCTGGTACCGCAGCCCACGCCGTTCCGAACTTGGCACTCACGGCCGGCAAAAGTCTGTTTATGAGCTGGTCCTGATAAAACTGTTTTACATCGTCTGGAAGCCCCTTGAATTCAGCCAGATCCATGATGCTCATGGGCGTCGAAGCCGTGTAACCCGAGACGCGCGGCCCTATGAGCAGGAATGCCAAAACTAGCACGAGAGCCCAAAGAATCAAATCTTTCATTTACAATTGCACCTCCTTTTTCTTTGGCTTCGGGCCACGTTTCTTGGGACCACCGACCGACACCTCACGCGTGTCAGGGTCGGCGAGGTCCACGCTGACAATATCCGATACGGACTCGTCGCCGTCACCGCCACCCGGGCGCGTCTGCATCGGTGGAGGAGGGCCCATCATACCCATCAGAGACCCAAAGTCCATTCCTGGACCGCGCATGTCGCGACGGAGGCCCTGCTGAGGCGGCTGACCCGCGCCCTCGACCGGTGAGCCAAAGCCGTTGCCACCACCCTGAGAGCGCTGGACGGCGTCAACCATATTGCGCATCAGGTCCGGGTTCTGCTTCATAACCTGGCTGACGTTCGGCACAGCCGCCTTGAACATCGAGTTGGTCAGATGGAACATCATAGCCGAACCACCAACCATCATAATCAGCTTGACCTCCGGAGCCACCTGGACCTTCGTCTTGTACTTGTTGTACAGCTCCTCAAAGACGCCATCGTAATCCTCGACGTTCTCCATGGTGTTCTGGGACCAGCCGTTCAGCTCCAGGTCGAACGGATCAAACTTGTCATTCAGGAACTCGAACCCAGTCACGGCCGCGACCAGCATACGCCGCTGGAACTTGATGGAGCGGTCAACCTCGATGGAGTACGTCATGCGCTTGTACTCGGTACGGATCTCATCAATGTCCGAGTAGATGTTCAGGCGGGCGCTTGACGTGAAGCCCTTCTTGGTGAGGCGGCTAATTTTGTTCAGCAAATCAGCCTTCTCATCCTCAATGGAGCTATAGCCTTCAGAAGGCACCTGACCACCCCCACCCTGGAACTGCCCGGCGGGGCCCTGCTGTCCCTCCTCCTCTTCGTACTCGTCACCCTCACCTCCGTCAAACTCCTCCGGAGGAGGAGGCGCCTGGGCCGTGCGCTTCCCAGGATTCATGAACATGTCCAGACCGTCGTCCGGGGCCATCTGCGGCGGCGGAGGGCCCGGTGCGCGCTTCGCAAAAGGACTCGGCCGGGAGGGCTTGGCACGCAGAGGGACGGTCTTTTTCCCTGGAACCTGAATAGAAATCTCATCCATCAGGCGCGACTCGTCGTCATTCAGATTCATAGATGGTCCGTCGGCACTCATGTCTATCGAGATGTCACCCATTAAGACTTTTATAGAAATGTTCCTCTTGGCTTTAACGCGAAGTTGGTACGACTTTTGACAGGGGGCCTCCGGCCGTATTTGAAAGGGACCCTTCGGGTCACGTTCAAAAATAATATCCGTAAAAATCAAATGGCGATTAAGGTTGGAAAGATTTTGACGAATGCCCTCATCATCGGTCTGCTCGTGACCATCCTCGTGATGCTGGTCCAGGGCCAGAAGAGCCGCTACACGTGGGAGCCGGCTCCCCTCGTGACCAAGCCCGGTCCGGCTGTCCAGGCCCAGCCCGCGAGCCTGTTCGCCATCAAGCCGTCCCTGGATTGCACTCCGGGCCCGTCCGAGAAGGCGGCGTACCTGACGTCTGGTCTGACCCCAGGTGGCCTGTGCGGCGACCAGGCGTTCATCCACGACCAGATGCGCGACTTTGCGATTGCTGACGGCATCGGCGGCTCGCTGTTGGAGAAATAGACCGAGTCGAGGACCCGCAGGGTCCTTGGGTCGTGATCCCTGGCTGCAAAAAACCTCCCCCTAAAGTAAATGTGTGACACGGAAGTCTACACAGTCCGTGTCGACTCGCTGTATGCCACGTCGAACGTGAATTTCGTGGGATACCTCAACATCCCTCTCCGTAACGTCGTCAAGGTTGAGCTTCAGAGCGCGAGCATTCATGCGAACGCATCTGCGCCCTCGACGACGAGTATGTACTACATCCACGTGGAAGAACTTAAAAGCAAATTTATGGACCGAACGGACCTGAAGTACAACTTGTCCGTGTCTGGTCAGACGGGTAATGTAGGCTCTTCGACCTCAACCGTCTCGAACGTCGGCTACCTTTCGCAGTCGCTGGTGGCCATCCCGGTCACGGACGGCTCTCCCAATTACCGAACTATATTCACTTCCGGAAACTACTTCCCAGTCGAAGTCACCTACCTGGAACCCATCCGGAAGCTCGACAAGCTGACCGTCAGCGTCTTCAGTTCGTCAGGTGCCCAACCAAATATCACGTCGGGTGCCACGTATCTCACGTTCCGTTTCACGTGCGCAAAGAATAACCCGTGTTTGTACCCTAATTAAGTTCCGTGCTCTGTGAGACGAAAAACAATGTTTTTCTCTACTAGATGGACTACGTTGTGTACGTAGATTCCAACAATAGAAATCAGACTCTATTTCCCAACTCAAATTCGTACACGCTGCACTTGGCGACTCCGATCAAGAATGTCGTCCGGGCCGAGCTCGTTTCGGCAATGCTCCCAAGTATCAACGTGTCCCAGTTTGTCTGTCTCGACATCCTCGAGCTCAGGTCCCCTCAGCATCAGACGGCTGATGCCCTGACCCGCTCGACCCGCTCGAACGTCCTGACCGTCACGTCCAACTCTTTCAACGGCGCATTTGCCGTCTTGCCCATCAAGGTTTCAGGGACGTACGAATTTTACAATCAAAATTACCGGATAGGAACCAAGTACCCTTACCCTATAGACACCCTCGACCGCCTGACCATCACGTGGCGCCAACCCAACTCCGGTACGCCCTACTACGACTCGACATGGAACCTGGACCTCGGCCGGAACATGTTCCTTCTGAAATTCGAAACAGTCGTCGAAGACTTGAAACCCGAGAGACCCATGGGCCTTCCGGACCCTGTCGAGTGGGACAATTCAGGTGAGAAGAACAAGCTTTGGATCATAGCTTTCGTAGCGGTCGCAGGCCTCTTGGTGATCATGTCGATGCAGAGGGGGCGTGCCCAGCGTGCCAACATCGAGGCTTCACTTAAATCTGTGTAAAAATTAGAATGTGCGACTCGATCGCCAATGGAGTGCAGAGGGGAGGGGGTGCATTCACCCAACCCCTGGCGAACCTCGTGGTGTCAAACTCGGTCACAGCGACCAACCTGTTTGCCACGACGTACTATGGAGACGGTGGGCTGCTTTCGAACATCACTACCGGCCTGGTCCAACCTTTGGCGAACCTCGTCGTGTCGAACACCGTCACGACGACCAATGAGGCCGTCTCGGGAACCCTGACGGTCGCCGGAGCCATGACCTCCAACACAGCCAACACCACCTTCTTCTACGACACCTTCACAATTCCTTACATAAATACGCAGGTCATCAATGTCGGCGCCATCACCTCACTCACATCGGCCAACATCACGACCCTGAATGTCCAGTCCCTGTTCGCCAACTCGGCCGTGATTTACGGGGCGAACACCCTGAACGTCCTTGGAATTTCAAATCTAAATTCAGTCACGACCCCCAAGGCCAATGTCGGGGCCCTGAACGTTTCTTCAATTTCAAATCTAAATTCGTTGGTGACACCCACGGCCAATATCGACACCCTAAACGTCCTTCAAATTTCAAATCTAAATTCATTGGTCCTGGCCAACAACCTGTACGCTGCAAACGCCCTCTCGACCATGAATTTGTTTGCGACGGGAAACACTTCGACAATTTCCAACATGCTAATTCGGAACTTTGATTTCGTAGTCGCCACGACTGCAGGGTCGTACACAAACGTGTGCTCGATCACAGATGTGCCGAACGGATCGGCCATCTACGCCATCTATGTAGATATGATGGCCCGTGGAGCTGGAGGTAGTGCACAGACCAAGACGTACATCATAGTCAGCAACTACAACGCAACGGGTGGTGTATGGACGCGTGCACTTCCCATCGGAAACCCAGCGGCCGGTGGCCAGACGGGTCTGGACGTCATGACTCTGAACGGCATAACCTATCTGAGGGCGACCAACAGAAATGCAGCCGAATCGATCAACGTAGGCATGGTCATCAAAGTAAGCTCGAGTTCATTTTCGCGTGTCGCAATTACCGATCTAACTTCACAGACCGGAACTGGCGCAACGTCCACTGGCTTCTACCCCACGACACTGCTCACACAGGTGGCCGGTCGTGTTGGTATATCGACAGAGCAACCTACCGCAAACTTGCACGTCACTGGTAATGTGTACGTGTCGAATGCGCTCACGACCACGAACGTCCTGGCGGCCACCGGAACCTTCACTGGCACAGCGGGTCAGACCACCTCAACCATCACGGGAAATGTGTACGTGTCGAACGCTCTCCAGACCACCAACATCATCGCCGCCGGGTTCACGTCCAACTCGACCAACACAGTCTTCAACTTTGACACTCTGACAATTCCATTTGTAAATTCGACAACCATGAACGTGACCAGTACTTCCAATCTCGATACGGTGACCCTGACGGGTGAACCAGGCCTCACTACCCTGGCCGCTACGGGGAACGCCTACGTGTCAAACGCCCTCTCGACTACGAATGTCTTTGCATCGACTGTGAACACCACAAACCCAATTCCGTTTCGAAATAGGATCATCAACGGTGCCATGACCATCTGGCAGAGAAATACAGCGACTATAACCACGACGGCTTCGCTCTATACGACGGCCGACCGCTGGTGTGGAGCCTTGGGTACGTCCGGTCTCCTCTTGTCACAATGGCCCGGGCCCATAGAGGCTCCCCAGTTTCCTTTGGCGCTTCAGGTGACTACATCGACCACCACGACGGGTGTGCCTCTCATAGAACAGCGTATTGAAAATGCCAACATACCAGATTTCCTCAATGGTACGCCCGTGTCTGTGAGTTTCTGGGTCGGTCAAGCCGTGGGAACCCTCATGCCTTTGACGGTCGGTCTGTACTATGCGACGGCCGCGAACAACTTCGCTACCCAGACTCTCGCGGTCGCAGCCACCAAGAACACCCCGACTTTGACCGTAGCAAATGCGTACTACTCGCTGAATTTCACCCTAACCACCTCACTTGGGGCGACAAACGGTCTTTCTCTCAGGTTCACGACGGGTGGCGCGTCCGCCACAGGTTCCACGTTTTTCCTGACCGGCGTCCAGGTCGAAAAGGGTGCGTTCGCGACACCCTTTGAGGTCCGGCCTTACACTATTGAACTCAGATTAGCCCAGAGGTATTACTATCAGTTGACGTCACCGACTGCCGCGGTACAAGGGTCGGCGGCGGTTTACGCTATATTTGGAACAGCTACGGGAATTACGACGACGGCCTTCTGGCTCCCGATTCAGTTCCCAGTGCCTATGCGCACGCCAAACTATGCCGTATCTAATTCAGTCGTGACAAACTTTCAGCTTTTACCAACCGGAACGACGACGATCACGAACGTCGGCGTTCAAACCGACTCGTACACAACCACAGGCGCGACCCTTAATTTCGTCGGTACGAACATAGTCCCAACAGCTTCATATATTTTCAGGACCAATAACCTCACTGGAAGTACCACAGCCTTCTTTGGGTTTTCATGTGAACTCTAAATTTTGTTTGTAAAATAGCTTTTAGAAGCTCCTGTCCAGTTAGTGACGCTCGGCATTCCCCGTGCTGCATAAATCGCCCGGACCTGTGCGGCCGTCAGGGGCATGTTGAAGAGGCGGACGTCGTCTATGGAGCACAAGGCACCATTGGATCCGCTGTTTTGACACCCAATATTCAAGGTTGTAAAACTTTGGATCGCGTTATTTGCGCTTCCTATCAATGACCCATTCGCATAATAAGTTGTGATTGTGTTTGAAGCTCCGGCCCCTACATTCGAAAAGACGGCACAGTAGTGATTCCATATGCTCGTCTGAGCCGCCGCATTTCCCACGGTGACGGTCGGCGTCGCACCTGTACGAAACGCTATATTTGATGTGGAGGGTGCTGAATATAGTGCATTATAGCCCAGCCCTTGTAAATTAATATAGAATGGGGTGGTCCCTGCTGCAGTCGGGTACGTCAACCCGGAATTGAGCCAGAGACTCATGGAGGCCGAGTTGGACGTGAGGTTGAAAGCCGAGATATCATAGGTCACATAGCAATTGGGGTCCTGACCGGCCCCTGACAGTGGATTGTTGAAGCTGATCGCCTGACCGTACACACCTGTGACGTAGGTCGGTGCAGGGTACAGGGCGGCGTTGTACGCCAATATGACTATTCCAGAACCTCCATTGCCGCCATTTGTAATTGCGTTGCCATCACCGCCGCCGCCGCCGTCACCTGCATTCGTTGTACCAGTCGGTCCGTCAGAGGTGCCGTTACGAGACCCCCCGCGACCTCCTTCTGCATATGTGACGCTCGAACCAGAAATGGTGTACACTCGTCCCGCCCCACCAGCGGCTCTCGTGTCGTTGTTGGGTCCTGCATCAGCACCGGCTCCGCCAGCGCCACCTCCCCCACCGCCACCCGCCGTTCCACCGGCTAAACTTCCTACAGAATCTCCTCCGGCATTTCCAAAACCGGTGGCAGTCTTGACGGACGCACCACCGGTCGCAGCACGCGACGCGCCACCACCCGACCCCCCTGACCCTCCATTATCCAAACCTCCAGAGGATCCTCCACGGCCACCACCATTACAGTCGATGGGTCCAAAAATAGAATCTCCTCCATTCGTTGGAGTTCCACCAGTCGTGCCGCTCCCCACACCACGCGCCCCTGCTGCACCAACCGTGACGGTATATGTTCCGGGAGCGATCGAATAAGCCGCAGAGTAATAAAGTTCTCCGGCGCCACCTCCTCCGCCCGTCTGGTTGGAGGATCCACATCCGCCGCCTCCGCCGCCTCCCGCGACGACCAAGACCTGGGCCGTCACTGGAACTAGGAACGTGATGCTCGTCGTCCCGACGGATGTAAATGAATGAATTCTTTGACCAGCGACAGTCGTTATCGTGCCACCCGACGGCGCGGCGTACGTCCCGGTCGTACTCAAGTTTGGAGCCAGTCCAGTGACAGAATCGACATTTGACGATTGAAATTGCCATGCCAGAGTCGGCTGAGGCGCTTGGGCCGTCAAACTCATCTACTTTTAGTCTCCGGTAAAATTAGATGAGCTTCACACGGTCGGGAGGGGCTCCCCCGCCTTGGTACACGGCCGTGCCGGTCGTTCAGGTCAGTTCAAACTACTCTGCCAAGGGCTCTGACTACTACATAGGTGTGAACGGCACCGGGGTCACTGTCACACTGCCTTTGGGCTCTTCGACCTACGTCGGCAAGACGTACGTCGTCAAGGATGAATCGGGTGAAATTTCAGTCAACGCTCTTTATCGGGTCACGGTCGCGACAACTTCTCCTGACTTGGTCGATGGACAAACGGGGCTCATTATTGCCCTGAATTACGGTGCCGTGAACATCCTATGGACCGGAACGGGTTGGAGCATCTTTTAATATCTATAGAACTATTATATGGTCTACTTATTCAACTCGGACGTGACGCTTAAACATACCGACCAGGTTGACTCGTTCGGTCGTCTCCGGGTCAGCAACCCAGTGACCCTTTTTGATTCTCAAAATAGGTACAAACTGAATGAAAAGTTCTTTTCAAACTTGATCGGTACCGGCACCACGGTCAACTATATACAGGCACAGTCTTCGGCGAACCTCTTTGTGACGAGCAACATCAATGACTTTGTCGCACGCGAGTCTCGTTTCGTATTCAACTATCAACCGGGCAAGTCCCTCTTGGCCATGTGCACATTCGTCATGAATCCAGCCAAGTCTGGCCTGGTTCAGCGCGTCGGCTATTTTGGAACTGAAAATGGCTACTACATTCAGGTCGGCTCGAACACAAGCCCGACGTCCCTCTTCTCGAACGTGTACATTGTCGAACGCTCAAACTCTCTGGGGACCGTCTCGGAAACGGCTGTGGGTCAAGAAAACTGGAGCGGCGATCACCTGGACGGTTCGGGTGCATCTGGTCTCACGATCGACCTGACCAAGTCGCAGATCTTCTATACGGACTTGGAGTGGCTCGGCGTCGGCTCCGTCCGGGTCGGTGTGGTCATCGACGGCACGTTCATCAATTGTCACACTTTCAACCATGCGAACATCGTGCCGTACACGTACGTCACGACCGCCTGTCTGCCCGTGCGCTACGAAATCTTCAACCGGGCTGCGACTTCCGGATCTTCAAATTTGAATCAGATTTGCTCGACCGTTCTGTCTGAGGGTGGTTACGAACCCAAGGAACAGCTCTTCTGTCAGTCTGGCCCGGCGACCGTCAAGACGCTCGGCTCGACGACACTAGTACCCCTCATTTCTCTTCGGTTGGCACCGGGCCGCCTAGACGCCATAGCCGTACTCAAGCAGATTAACCTCGCTGTAGAGACGAACAACGACTTGGCGCGTTGGTCGCTCATTCTGAACGGGACGCTCAGCGGTCCGACGGCATGGGGCGCCCATGCAGACAGTACGAACGTCCAGGTCGACACTGGCTCGACTGGAATTTCTGGCGGGCGCGTCATCGAGGTGGGGTTCGCTCAGACCGGTTCTCTCAGCACCAGTCTCACACCTTCGTTTTTCGAGGCTCAACTCGGACGCAACTCGTTCACGCGGACGAGTGACGTCATCACACTCGCAGGCGCAGCGTGCACGACCAACCCAGGCATATTCTATTCGCTCGCCTGGTCAGAACTTATTTGAAAGCCTTTAGTAGGATGGCGGCCAATACGGTGACGTATTTTGGTGACGTCACGACGGTCGGCAACACGAACGTGTACCAGAACTTCACCGCCCTCGGGGGGTACTCAATTTTGAATGGAAATGTGTTCGGCACTGGCAATCTCAGTGGGTTTTCGGCTATTTTCAGTTCGAACCTGAACGTCTCGACCCTTAACACGATTTCCTTGGTGAGTCAGGTGGGTGTAGGCACCTCGACGAACCTCCGGGCGAACCTGACGGTCGCTGGCAACGTGTTTGGGTCGAACGCTTTCCAGGCCCCGAACGTTTTCGCGACCACTTCAGCTAACACACCCGTCATCAACACAGCCTCCATCTTTGGACAGGCGGGACTCGTGGGTGTGGGGGTTTCGACCGGTCTCGGGGCTGCTCTCCAGGTGCAGGGCAACGTCTTTGCGTCGAATGCCATCCAGAGCCCTTCGATCAACGCCTCGGTATCGGCGAACATCCAGGTTTTGAATACTGCCTCAATATTTGCGACTTCTGGCCCAGGTCGTGTGGGTGTAGGCGCGTCAACCAATCTCGGGGCTAATCTTCACGTCACCGGGAACCTCTTCGCATCGAACGCCCTACAGGCTCCGAATGTATTTGCGACAGTCTCGGCGAACGTAGGAGTTCTGAACACCGCATCCATCTTTGCGAGCTCTGGAGCGAGCATGGTGGGTGTTGGCCTGGCTGCTCCCGTGGCGAATCTACACGTCGCTGGCAACCTCTTCGCGTCGAATGCCCTTCAGACGCCGAATGTACTTGCGACCACCTCTGCGAACATAGGGGCTCTGAACACTGCATCCATCTTTGCGAGCTCCGGACCAGGTCGTGTGGGTGTGGGACTGGCGACACCTTCCGCCAACCTCCACGTCTCGGGGAACTTCTTCGCGTCGAATGCACTGCAGAGTCCAGTGGTCGGCGCATCCGTCTCGGCCAACATTCAGGCCCTGAACACCGCGTCCATCTTCGCAACTTCAGGTCCTGGGCTCGTGGGCGTGGGCACAACCTTTTCCAACGCCAGCCTACATGTCGTCGGTAACCTCTTTGCGGCGAATGCTCTCCAGGCTCCTAATCTATTCGCGGCGACCTCGGCCAACATAGCTGTTTTGAATTCTGCTTCAATATTTGCGAGCTCCGGACCAGGTCGCGTCGGTGTCGGTACCGGCGCACCGGCGGCAAATTTGCACGTCCAGGGAAACCTCTTTGCAGCGAACGCCTTTCAGACCTTGGTCACCTACGCGAACGTCGCAGCGAACGTCGCAACCCTGTTGGGCTCGGCCATCTTTGGTGCTGCTGGGCTGGTCGGCGTCGGGACATCGACAGGTCTGGGTGCCAACCTCCACGTTTCGGGTAACCTCTTTGCGGCGAACGCTCTTCAGAGTCCGGTTGTCCTGGCGACCATTTCAGCCAACACACCCTTACTGAATACGACGGCCGTGTACGGAACGACTGCCGGTCTCGTGGGCCTTGGTATCGCTACAGGTCTAGGTGCGAATCTCCACGTCCAGGGGAACGTCTGGGCCTCGAACGCTCTTTCGGGCGCCGTTCAGTTTCAGAATGCGACTGTGCCGATAGTCACGGTCACACGGATCACCGGTCCGGCGCTCAAGACGGGTGTGGGGACGGTAACTAACCTCGGCGCGAACCTTCAAATTCAGGGTAACCTCTGGGCCTCGAACGCGCTCAGTTCCCGGAACGTCCTAGCCCTCACGGCCAACACGCCCTCTCTGATCGTGACTGGGTCTGTGCGCGGACCTGTAGGTGTGGGGGGTGCACCAACCGGCAACACGGTTGAAATCACAGGCAATCTTTGGGCGGCCAATTCAATTTCGACTACAAATTTGAGCGCCCCCCTGGGGAACGTTTCGGTGATCAACGTCCGGGCCATCTACGGTCGGTCTGCATTTCAAGTGGGAATTGGGACGTCCACAGGGCTCGGGGCGAACCTTCATGTCCAGGGTAACGCATTTTTCCAACAAAATGTCCTGTCTACATTTACGGGAGTGACCAATACGTCTGTGACAACCTTCGTCACCCGGTACATATATGGGACCAATGGACTTGTCGGGTTCGGAACAGTTCCAGTGGCTGGGGGCCCCATACTTCAACTTTCTTCTGGAAATGTCTTTGCCTCGAACGCCTTCCATACAGCTGGAAATGTCCTGGCGAGCGGCACGGCAAACACGACCGTCCTGAACGTGACGGCGTTCGCAAACACGATGATAGGTATTGGCCTTTCGACAGGTATAGGGGCCAACGTCCATGTTCTCGGCAACGTCTTTGCATCGAACGCCATCCAGACGCCAGGGGCGGTGCTAGCCAGCACCTCGGCAAACGCGCCGGGCATTCTGAACGTCACGTACTTTACGAGTCAGGGGTTGGCTGTCGGGACGGCGGCAAGCCTCGGTGCAAATCTTTCGGTACAAGGTAATCTCTTTGCGTCGAATGCTCTTCAGACGGCCGGAAATGTCGTGGCGACCCTGGCCAATTTGTCAGTCGTGAATACATTGGCGATTTACGGAACCGGAGGAAACGTCGGTATCGGCACTTCGACGGGCCTCGGCGCCACCCTTCAGATTCAGGGCAACATCTTCGTCGCGAACGCCAACGCGTCCCTCTTTCCCGCCCTGACTTCACCTGCAAATCTTGTGACCCTCAATACCACGACCCTCGCATTCACCACGAACCCAGCCACGATTCCAGGACCGGTCACTTGGGCTCTCGGATCCAATATTTCAGTCGCAAATTCGTACAGCCAAGGCGCAGAGGTTTTTGCTCCTGTCGGTGTGTACTACACGGCTGACCCTCTTCAGACGGCACCATGGGCGGTGCCCGGCACTGCCAATGAACTCTTGATCAAGTCGTGGATTCGAGGCGTCTGCAACGAAGCATCCTTCTGGGACCTGACTGACGCTCCCGCATTTTCAAACCTAGCTCAAGGGCCCGGGACCCGTACCAGCTCTTTGCTCATGGGTGACGGCCGCTTGGTGTTCACTCAAGGGTCGAACATCGGGACGTTCAATCCTGTGACTGAGCAATTTTCGAATGTAATTCCTCTGGGCGGAGCGCCTGTGGGCCCGTATTTCGGCGCGGTCCTGGCCCCGAGTGGAAACGTCGTGATGATTCCCGGGGCGGTGACATCCAATGTGGGAGCGTGGGATCCTTACTCGAGGCGATTTTCGAATGTAATTCTTCCTGGTGGGGCGTTCGAGGGTGGTGTCCTTGACCCTCTGGGCAATGTGGTCATGGTCCCGGCGGCTTCCACCTCCAACATAGGCACCTTCAATCCTGCCTTGGGCACCTTTTCGAACGTTCCAGGGTCTAGGTTCGACGGGTCTTTCAGTGGCGCATGCGTCTTGGCCAATGGAAACGTTGTGTGCGTCCCGAACACAAACTCGAACGTCGTACAGTTCAACCCCTTTTTGCGCACCTTTTCAAACTCCGTCCAAGTGGGCGACTCTGGGACTGCCAAGTTCAATGGGGGTGTCTTGACTCCGAGTGGTAATGTAGTCTTGGTCCCCGGGGCTTCTTCGAACGTGGCTATTTTTGATCCTCAATTGCTCACGTCCCTGAATGTACAGGCGGTCGGAGGGTTTTCGGGAGGTGTCCTCTTGCCGACCGGGAACGTCATCTTTGTCCCGGCAGCCTCGACGAATGTCGGGATGCTCGACCCGGTTTCATTTTCATTTTCAAATTCGACAAGTGCCGATGGGGGAGGGTACTCGGGTGGCACACTGATACCGGACGGCCGGGTGGTGTTCGGACCTGGAACTTCGGGCTCTGTGGGTGTGTTGCTCACGACGGCACCCGCCCCCGTCGAGTTTTGCAGGTCTCCTTTTGTAAATAAATTTTGAGTGGTAATGATAGTAGAATGTCAAAGCTCGTCACGAACTTTGGCGATAGTGTCACCACGGGGAACACGATTCTCCAACAGAACCTGGTTGTCCAGGGGGCCTTTGCGACATTTTCAGGTAATTTGCTCGCAGGTTCGGCCTATTCGACAATCGGCAACACGACCGTCAAGTTTAACAGTCTGTACGCTTCGACTGCGAACGTCACAACTGCCAACACGGTTGGCATTTACGGCCCTTTGGGTGTTGTGGGCGTCGGGACGACTCCAGCGACCGGCGGTGCTGCTCTTCAGGTCCAAGGCAACCTGTTCGCCTCGAACGCTCTGCAAGCCCCGAATGTCTTTGCGACCACGTCCATGAACACCCTGACGGCGAACGTCCTGGGCATCTTTGGACCTACGGGTCTCACGGGCGTCGGGACCCTTTCCCCATCAGCGACGCTTCACGTTCAGGGTAACGTCTTTGCGTCAACTTCTGTTGCGGCTCCAATCGTGATAGCTTCGACATCTTTGAACGCCGCCACGTCCAACATCTTGGGTATTTTCGGACCTACGGGTCTCACGGGTGTCGGAACGCTGACACCCTCGGCGACCCTCCATGTCCAGGGTAACGTCTTTGCATCGAACGCTTTTCAGGCTCCTTCAGTATTTGCGACCACTTCTCTGAACGCAGCTACTTCCAACATCCTGGCAATCTACGGCCCTGCAGGTCTGACTGGCGTCGGGACCCTGGCTCCCGCGGCAACCCTCCATGTAGCCGGAAACGTCTTTGCGTCGAACGCTTTTCAGGCGCCGGCGGTATTTGCGACCACGTCACTAAACGCTGCGACGTCCAACATACTGGGTATCTTCGGACCGGCAGGTTTGACAGGCGTGGGGACTCTGACGCCCTCGGCGACCCTCCATGTCCAAGGAAACGTCTTTGCCTCGAACGCCTTTCAGGCACCGAACGTCTTTGCGACCACATCTTTAAATGCAGCCACCTCCAACATCCTGGGCATTTTCGGTCCGGCAGGTCTGACCGGCGTGGGGACTCTGACGCCCTCGGCGACCCTTCACGTCCAGGGTAACGCATTTGCCTCGAACGCTCTACAAGCTCCGAACGTCTTTGCGACCACTTCACTGAACGCTGCAACGTCCAACATACTGGCCATATTCGGACCGGCTGGTCTGACTGGCGTCGGGACCGCCACGGGTCTCGGCGCGACCCTTCACGTCTTTGGCAACGTCTTTGCTTCAAACGCAATTCAGACTCAAAATGTGTTTGTGTCGGTGTCCATGAACGCCGCCACGATGAATGTCACAAACATCTACGGCACTGCGGGTGTCGTGGGTGTGGGTACGGTTCCTAACGCCGGTGGAGCGACCCTTCAGATTCAGGGCAATGTCTTTGGTTCGAATGCCCTTTCGGCTCCGAACGTGTTTGCGACCACCTCCTTGAACACCCTGACTGCCAATGTCACGTCTATTTTTGGACCGTCTGGTCAGGTCGGTGTCGGCACCTCAACGAACCTCGGCGCCAACTTGCACATCTTCGGCAACCTGTTCGCCTCGAACGCAGTCACAGCCCCTGTCGGCAATCTAACAGCCGCGACTGTGACTGGTACCCTGACGACCCTTTCTATTTACGGCCCGGCGGGCCTCGTGGGCGTCGGAACAGCCACGCCCGGTGCGAATCTAGACGTTCAGGGCAACGTCTTTGCGTCGAATGCTCTTCAGGCTCCGAGCGTCCTAGCGACCGTGTCTATGAACGCCACGGTGGCGAACGTTCTGTCCATCTACGGGCCTACGGGTCTCGTCGGCGTCAATACCTCCACGCCCGGTTCGACCCTCGATGTAGCCGGAAATGTCTATGTGTCGAATTCAGTTTCGACTCCGAACGTCTTGGCGACCACTGCCAATGTCACCGTGATGAATGTTTTGGCCTTGTACGGACAGGGCGGTTCGGTCGGTATCGGCACTTCGACCAACCTCCGCGGGTCACTCGAGGTTTTCGGAAACGTTTACGTCTCGAACACAATTCAGGTTGGAAATGTGATCACCGACACCCTGAACGTCACGACGCTCAATACCACAAGCATCTTTTCGACAACCGGAACCATAGGCATAGGTACCAACGTGGGCATCGGCGCGAACCTCCATGTCGTAGGTAACTTGTACACCACGAACGCCTTTCAGACCACCGGCAACGTCATTGCGGGCGGGTCTATGAACGTCCCCTTGGTCAACACGACGGCCGTGTTTGGCACTTCGGGCTTTGTGGGTGTGGGTGTCTCGACGGGCCTCGGCGCCACTTTGCACGTCCAGGGCAACGTCTTTGCGTCGAATGCCATACAGACCCCCGTGGTCATCGCAACCACCTCAATGAACGTGCCGACCGTCAACACGACTTCAGTCTTCGGTACGTCTGGTTTCGTCGGTGTGGGTGTTTCGACGGGCCTTGGAGCCACTTTGCACGTCCAGGGCAACGTCTTTGCTTCCAATGCCTTTCAGGCCCCGAACGTCTTTGCGTCCGGGAGCATGAATGTGCCTCTGATTAATACGACGGCTATTTTCGGAACTTCGAGCAATGTCGGTATCGGTACTTCCACCAACTTGGGTGCGACGCTTCACGTCCAGGGCAACATCTACGCGACGGGCGGTCTGACTGCCGCTTCGTACTCTGCTCTGACGGCCAACATCGCAACCATGAACGTCGGGACAATCACCGGGACAACGGGCGTCGTGACCATCCCGGCTACCCTGGTGCTCCAGGGTAACCTGTACGTCGCGAACACCATGACAGTCACAAATGTTTACGCGAACAGCCTGTACTACTCTACCGACCTGGTCAAGCAAGCCCCGTACCTCCAAGCGAACGTGGCGAATGCCGTTGCCATCCAGAACTGGATTGGAGCGACTACAAATCTCGCCAAGAATTCGTGGTGGTCGATGAGCGCCCGACCTTCGTTCGGCAATGTCGCCTCGGGGCCAGTCA
>Ga0247723_1000089_pt1 | contig 54418 bp, 69 predicted proteins | sample MSEWelMarce5H_FC_FD_189079 | JGI IMG/M metagenome (GOLD analysis project Ga0247723, IMG submission 189079) | Subsurface sediment microbial communities from gas well in West Virginia, United States - MSEEL Well Study Marcellus 5H_FC | ecosystem: Environmental > Terrestrial > Deep subsurface >...
GTCCTGAAGAGGGGGAGCTAAGCAAGCCCTACATTGGCAACCCAAATATCCGTAAACAAGGGGAGGCGGCTAGGAAACTAGCTGCTATGCGGGACGTCAACACACTCCCTGACCCCAAAACGTATGCGGTAACTTCTGGTTTGCTGGGCACCCGTCCCGATCAGATGGGATTCAGTGTGATGAATCCCAAGTACAAAGAGATCATGGACGTAGCCAACCCTGCGTTTGCTGCGGGGACCGCGCTCCAAGTTGCGCCAGCCCTTCAAGCGTTGGGCCTTGGCAAAGTTCCGGGAGTGGTGGGCGGCGAATTAAACCGCAGGTTGTTGTCTGGTCAATCGTTGACCCCGGGCTATAACACGCCAGCCCCGATTAATTTTGCAATGAAGCCAAAGGGTGGACATTATTATGTCTGGCCAGAATCTTCTGCTGCCCCTGAGAAATCGCAAGTAGATGCGTATCTGCAAATGATTGAAAACAGGATGGAAAAGCCAAATGCAGCGGTGGCAGATTGGATTAAAAGCAAAGTAGGTCGTTACATTCGCAGTGATTTTGCAACAGAGCAAGATCAAATGGTCAAGGCAGCGGAAGAGGGCAAGAAGTTGCACTTCACAACGCCAAGGGCAATGGAGGAAAGCGCGCCAATTATTGATCCAAGCTTGACAATTATGCGCAAGACGGAAGGTTTTCCTCCTCAGGGTTTTGCCAAGACAGAACAAGGCAGGATGGTAGAAGACATAGTTGATTCATCAGTGTGGCCCGCCACTTTGGAGAACACGCCTACTGATTACATTCCGTCTTCAATTAGAAAATTTAAAGACACTGATCCAAATATGCGGGTCTATGAGCTCCCTGATGCAGTGTTTGAAGACAACTTGAAGATAACCGATCTTGCCAATCAGATGGACAAGATGATGACGGAAAAAACCATTAAGCTGTGGAACCAAGATGTGCCGGTTCCTAAGGAATACCAGTTAGATACGGATACGCTAAAAGGTTTGACGCCTGCGCAGGCATCTAACCGTGTTGCAATGAAAGAAGAATGGCTGGCTAAAAAAGAACCAGAAGTCGCAGGACAAGCCCTTGCCAAAGATCCCCAACTTGTTAGCCATAAGTATGACAACGGAAGCAAGTGGATTAGCCCTGCCGACTTATCAGAAAATGATATGCATCGTCAAATGGTCAACAGCATTGGTTGCCGCGGCGGGTGGTGCACGGACAAGGACAGCTTTGCTATAGACTACGGTTCGGGCGACAACCGCTTGCACATTTTGCTGGACAAAGGATTTCAGCCCCGTGCTCAATTAACAATGAGCGACCGACAAGGCAGTCTTTCAGAATTTCTTGCAGTCAAAGTAGCAGAGAACCCTAACTACAATTCAGATCTGTTTGAAAATTTACAGAATGCACGGGCCTCGGGCAGAGCATCGGCGGTATACGATGCAATGGAAGAATTTTCACGGCTGCCAGAGTATTTGGATTGGTCTAGGAAAAACAACATTAAACAGATTACGGAAATCAAAGGGCAGTTTAACAAAGAGGACCTTACCAATCAACCGTACCTCAAGGAAGTTCAAGATTTTGTCAAACGCCAAGGTCCTGAGTTGCAGTCTGTTGAGAATTTAGACGGTATTGGCATGACCGATATCAGTAGCCACATTTATCCAAACAAGGCATTTAAAGCTATCTCTGCTCCCGGCAAAAAAGGAATGAAGGATGTTTACGAGGAAGCCATTAAAATAAATGGCAACAGCGCATACATTGAAGACGATCCGGCCATTATTGATAGTTTGATTGAAAAAGCTGTAAAGAATGTGTTTACACCTAAACTAAACGAAGCGCGCACGATTCAAATGAATCTGTTCCAACCTCCCGCAGAAAAGGCGTATGGGGGTATGATCGAGCGCCAGCCCAACGATAACCGCAGATATCTGTAAGGACACAACATGCCAATTGAAAAGAACATGACAATCGACGACTTGCCTGAGGGCGATGTCGCCATTGAGATGGAAGATGAGTTGCCCTCAGATATTGACATTGAGTTTGACGCAGAAACCGGTGCGGTAGTCATCAACATTGGTGCAGAAGACGACGATGTTGCCTATGACAGCAACTTAGCAGAGATCATTGAGCCTGATGTCTTGCAGCTTATCTCGTCTGACTTGATGTCTTTGTTTGATGCTGACAAGTCTTCACGCAAGGAGTGGGAAGAGCAGTACAGCAAGGGCATGAAGATGCTGGGCTTTACGTTTGAAGAGCGTACCAAGCCATTCAAGGGCGCGTGCGGCGTGCAGCACCCTCTGTTGACAGAGAGTATTGTTCAGTTCCAAGCCCAAGCGCTCAAGGAATTAATGCCCGCGGGCGGTCCTGTGCGCACGCAGGTGCTGGGCAAGGAAACACGTGAGAAGTTGATGCAGGCGGACCGCGTGCGTGACTTCATGAACTATCAAATCACGACAGTGATGGAAGAGTACACGCCTGACTTTGATCAGTTGCTGTTCTATGTTGGCTTTGGTGGCTCGGCATTCAAGAAAGTTTATTACGACGAGACCAAGGGCCGCATGGTAAGCGCTTTGGTGCTGCCAGATAATCTGTATATACCGTATACGGGCTCATCTGTGATGAGCGAATGCCAGCGGATCACGCACCGCGTGCCGATGTCTACCAACGACTACCGCAAAGCAGTGATCCGTGGTCAGTACTTGGATACAGCGCAGATGACGACTGCTGCAGAGACAGGCCAAAGCATTATCAAGAAGGAAACAGACCGCACAACAGGCGTTGATCCTACTGGTGTGGAAGAAGAAATCTGTTTGCTGGAGTTCTTGGTTGATCTGGACATCCGCGGCTTTGAGCACAAGGATGAAGACGGCGAAGAGACAGGCATCAAGCTGCCATACATCGTCACGATTGACGAGATCTCTCAATCTGTTGTGGGTGTGCGCCGTAACTGGAAAGAGGGCGATCCTTTGTTTGCACGTAAGCAGTACTACGTGCATTATCTGCTTGTGCAGGGCCCCGGAGCATATGGCTTAGGCTTCTTGCACTTGGTTGGTGGCTTGACAAAGACTGCTACTTCTGCACTGCAGCAATTGGTGGACGCTGGAACGCTGGCTAACTTGCCTGCAGGCTTTAAAGCCAAGGGCGCGCGCATTGCAAACGACGATACACCTTTGTCGCCCGGTGAGTTCAGGGACATGGACGCTGGTGGTGCTGAGTTATCTGCATCACTGTTGCCATTGCCGTACAAAGAGCCCAGCCAGACCTTGTTTGCTTTGCTTGGTTTCTGCGTAGATGCTGGTCGCCGTTTGGCAAGCATTACGGACATGCAAGTTGGTGACAGCAACCAAAATGCTGCAGTTGGAACGACGATTGCGTTGCTTGAAAAAGGCAGTGCGGTAATGTCTGCAATTCACAAGCGTTTGCACTACAGCCAGCGCATGGAATTTCAACTGCTGGCCAAAGGTTTTGCAGATTACCTGCCTACTGAGTACCCATACGATGTGCCCGGCGAGAGCCGCAGGATCAAGGCCCGTGACTTTGATGACCGCATCGATGTCTTGCCTGTCTCTGACCCCAACATCTTCTCTGTTGCCCAGCGTATCACGATGGCGCAGACGCAGTTGCAACTGGCTCAGAGCGCACCGCAGATGCACAACATGTATGAGGCCTATCGCCGCATGTATGAAGCCATTGGTGTGCGGGATATCGACACCATTTTGAACACACAGCAAGTGGACAAGCCAAAGGATCCTGCAAGCGAGAACGCACAAGCGCTTGATGGCTCACCACTCAAAGCTTTTGCCGGCCAGCAGCACGATGCACACATCCTGACCCATATCTTATTTGGTATGAGCCCGATGATGCAGGGTATGCCTAACGTGGCGGTTACTCTGCAGAAGCACATCTTTGATCACATCCGCTTGAAGGCGGAAGAAGAGGTGGAAGCAGAGTTGTTCCAGCAGTACGGCACGGATCCTGACCAACTTATCTCATCTTTGCAGCGTGAGGCGATGATTGCAATCAAGGTTGCGCAAGGTTTCCAAGAGGTCAAGGCTTTGCAGAACCAATTGATGGGCCCACAGACCGATCCTCTGGTTGAATTGAAGAAACAAGAGCTTGGACAGAGCGCTCAGCGCGATCAAGCGAAGCTGCAAATGGATCAGCAGCGCCTTGGCCTTGATCAACAAAAGGAACAGGCCGATGTTCAGTTTGATACTGCACGTTTAGCACTGCAACAACAGGCTGCGGCACAGAAGAATTCTCAAGATGCAATCCGAAATGCCCAACAAGGAGCAAAAAATGCAAACCAAAGCAACAAAAAAGGCTAAAAAAGAGCCTAAAGAGATGTCTGGGTCACCAAAAAGTGTAAAAACACCACAAAATGACCCACGCGTAACGTATGTTTACCGAAAAGATGCATTCAAAAAGGTAAAATTAGCGTAAAAGTGTGCATAATAGCCACGTAACCTTCGGACAGGGGTCTATCTGTCTGCTTCATTGGAGTTATCCATGCTTGAATTTGCAGAGAAAGTCATATTTGCCATTCGCAGGCTTGAAAACGAAACTAAAGACTTCGTTAGCAGCGGCAATGTCAAATCGATGGAGCAGTATAAACATTTGATGGGCCGGTTAGAGGGTTATGCGTTTGTTCAGGAAGCCATACAGGATGTCTTGAACAAGAACTCTGATCACTAAAGGACCCAACAGATGGAAATGACTGCATTAGAGAAACGATGGGCTGAAGAAGCGGTTGAAAAAGCCGCCTTTGAAGCCGCTCTTGCTGAGGCTGCCAAGATTGAAGAGGCAGAAGAAGAGCAACGCATCGAAAACATCAGGGAACACCTTCCACAGCCCACAGGTTGGCGGATTGTTGTTTTGCCCTACAGAGGCGCTAAGAAAACCAAGGGCGGCATTGAATTAGCCGAAGAAACCTTGGAACGACAGCAACTCACTACCACTTGCGCATACGTTTTGGCCGTTGGCCCACTCGCTTACAAAGACACCGACAAGTTTCCGGACGGTCCTTGGTGTAAAGAAGGCGATTGGATCATTTTTGGTCGGTACGCTGGCGCACGTATGGGCATTGATGGCGGAGAAATCCGTATTCTCAATGATGACGAAATTCTGGCCCGTGTTAAGGACCCAGAAGACATTCTGCACATGTAAGGAAGCATATGACACAAGTAATGAACGATTCGCAGCTTGAGTTTGACCTCGGGGCAGATGAAAAGGCTACAGATGTAACCTTTGACAGACCTGAAGGCGACGAAAGCCCTGCAATGCCTGAGCCAGAGGCTAAGATATTCCAAAAACCTGAAGTTGATTCTGCTCCTAAAAACGAGTTGGATGAGATTAGTGAAGGTGTTCAAAAACGCATCTCTAAACTCACCGCGCGCATGCGCGAGGCCGAGCGCCGTGAGCAAGCAGCCCTTGAGTACGCTAAAGGATTGCAGAACCAAACGCAGAACCTCCAGCAAAAGCTTGTGCAGACGGATTACAGCCGCTTAAACGAAGCTAAAACACGCTTGGAGACCCAACAGGTCCAGTTACGCCAAATTATTGCCAAGGCACGTGAAGAAAACGATATCAGCACTGAGTTAGAAGCGCAAGAGCGCTTGTCTGCCTTGGTGGGGGAGCAGCGTCAAGTAGCGGGTTGGTTGCAGTCGCAGCAGGAAGTTGTTCAACAGCAACAATACCAACAAGCACAACCAGCACCTGCTGCGCAACCTCAACGTCCTGTCCCTAGCCCTCGTGCAGAGGAGTGGGCAGAACAAAACTCGTGGTTTGGACAAGACCGCGTGATGACTTATGCTGCGTGGGGCATACACCAAACACTTGTTGAACAAGAAGGTGTTGACCCAAGTTCAGATGAGTACTATACTGAACTTGACAAACGAGTTAGGAATACTTTTCCAGACAAGTTTAAAGACCAATCCAGACAACAGCGTTCCGCGCCTGCTGTTGCCCCTGCCGCCCGTAGTTCGGGAATAAATAGTGCGCGCCGTACTGTCCGGCTTTCGCCGAGTCAGGTTGCTATAGCAAAAAAACTGGGCGTTCCTCTTGAAGAGTATGCCAAGTATGTTAAGGAGTGAAACAATGACTAAAGTTACTATCGACAAAGCCCCCCGCGCAACACGCGATACGGAAAAGCGTCGCCGTCCTTGGACCCCTCCCTCACGTCTTGACGCGCCTCCTGCCCCCGAAGGGTTTAAGCATCGTTGGATCCGTGCCGAAGTGAATGGTCATCTGGATAAACAAAACGTCTACGGACGTCTTCGTGAGGGCTATGAACTAGTCCGTCTTGAAGAGTTGCCAGAAGAATATCAAGGCATGATGCCTACCGTTGATGACGGTAAGCATGCTGGAGTGGTTTCTGTAGGTGGACTTTTGCTTGCAAGAGTTCCCGATGAGACGATTGCAGAGCGCAACGAGTATTACCGCCGTAAGGCTCAGGAACAGTTACACGCTGTTGACAACGAGATGATGCGAGAGAACGCACACTCTACAATGCGGATTCAGAGCCCCGAGAGGAGCTCGCGCACAACATTCCGTCAACAATAAAACGTTGATACTTTAAATTTTTGTAGGAGCTACAAATGGCAAACGTAAATAAGCCTTTTGGCCTGCGTCCCATTGGTAACCTATCTGCTACTGGAGCCCAGAAGCAGTATGGCTATCAAATTGCGGATAACCAAGCCGGAGCAATTTTCCAAGGCGATTTAGTTGTCGTATACGACGGCTACATCATTAAGTATGACGCATCCACGCACACCGCCCCCACAGGCGTGTTCAACGGTTGCCAGTACTATGACCCAACCCGTGCGGGCAAGCCCACATGGAAAAACTTCTACCCCGGTAGCGTCGATATCACTTCAGGCATCATTGCTTGCGAAGTGTTGGATGACCCCAACCAATTGTTCTTGATCCAAGCTGCGGGCACTATTGCTCAAGCTGATATCGGTAAGAATGCTGATCCTACTGCTTCCACAACTGGTAGCACAACGACTGGTGTTTCTAACGGTACATTGGGCACTCCCGCGAAGACTGCTGCATTGACTATGAAAATTGTTGGTTTGAGCGAGCAAGCTGACAACGAATTGGGTCAATACGCCGTGGTTGTTGTTAAACTTAATCAACACCAGTACGGTAGTACCGGCGTTGCTGCTGACGGAGCATAATCATGGCTATTACACGTTCCCAACTAGTAAAAGAACTTGAGCCCGGCCTGAACGCACTGTTCGGCTTAGAGTACAAGCGTTACGAAAACGAGCACGAGCAGATCTTCTCTATCGAGACTTCTGACCGTGCATTTGAAGAAGAGGTCATGTTGACTGGCTTCGGCTCTGCTCCAGTGAAAACTGAGGGTGCCGGCGTTCAGTACGACACAGCACTGGAATCCTTCACAGCCCGCTACACACACGAAACCGTTGCTATGGCTTTCGCGTTGACAGAGGAAGCTGTGGAAGATAACTTGTATGACCGCTTGTCAGGTCGTTACACCAAGGCTATGGCTCGTTCAATGAGCTTCACAAAGCAAGTAAAAGCTGCTTCTGTGTTGAACAACGGTTTTACTGCAGGCAACTATGCCGGCGGCGACGGCGTTGCATTGTTCGCAACCAACCACCCAACTGCTTTGTCTTCCAACTATGCAAACACTCCCGCAGTGCCTGCAGACTTGAACGAGACATCGTTGGAGCAAGCCTTGATTGACATCGCAGCGTTTATCGACGAGCGTGGCTTGAAGGTCGCTTTGACTGGCCGCAAGATGATTGTTCCTAAGGAACTGCAGTTCACTGCAGAGCGCCTGATGAAGAGCACTTTGCGTACTGGCACGGCTGACAATGATGTCAACGCTATCAAGTCTATGGGCATGCTCCCAGAAGGCTATTCTGTCAACCACTACCTGACAGACGTCAACGCTTGGTTCATCATCACTGATGCACCTAACGGCTTGAAAATGTTCGAGCGCTCACCTATCAAGACAGCCTTTGAAGGCGACTTTGACACAGGTAACGTTCGTTACAAGGCTCGTGAGCGTTACAGCTTCGGCTGGTCTGACCCACGTGGCGCTTACGGTTCGCCCGGCGCATAATATTTCTTCGGAAATATGTGAAGGGGGCCTTGTGCCCCCTTTTCTTTTGTTGTATATTGCATTCACTCCGGGCTTATCCGGTGCATCAAACAGTCCCGGCTGACGACATACAGATTGATGCGCCTAACTTGTATGTAAGGAAAAATCATGGCATCTACCACGTTTAATGGACCAGTTCGTTCCGAGAATGGCTTCCAGTCCATCACAAAAAGCGCTACCACTGGCGCAGTCACTGTCAACGCTACGTTTGGCGCTGCTACTAGCATAACAAGCTTGGTTTACAGAAACCAAAACCACCCTACAACTGCTGCGATTAACGCTACGGCTGTAGCTACTGCAGCAGAAGTTGCAACTGGCTACATCACTTCTACGTCAGCCGCCTCTACAACCATCACGTTGCCTACAGGCACATTGTTGGGTGCGGCAATTGGTGCTACTCGCGGTACCGTGTTGGAGTTGTATGTTGACAACACCGCTGGCGCAAGCACAGTCACTATGGCTGTTGCAACCAACGGTATTTTGTCTAGCGCTGCTGCTGATACAGCAGGCAGCTTTGGTGACTTGACAATTGCATCAGGTGCAACTGGCCTTGCCCGTTTCACTATCATGTTCTCCAGCGCAACGGCCTACGTGTTTACCCGTACTGCTTAATTGATCTAGGGGGCCAAGGCCCCCGTTTACAAGGAGATTAATTATGGGTTTTCAATATGACGTAAAAGCGAAGACGATGGCTACTACTGCTGCCACCGGCATTGGTCAGCCTCGCGCGCGTATCAAAGCAGTCTACTTTGTTGCGGGGACCGCGGGCTACATTTCTTTTACAGATGGTGGCTCGGGCGGTGTAGAACGACTCCGTATTGCTGCTCCGGCCAGCACGGCAGGAAACGGCTCTACCTCTGTTTTAATTCCCGGAGACGGAATTGTCTTTTTAGATGATCCCTATTTAACAATCAGTGGCCCTACCTCGGTCACATTCTTCTACGGATAAGGAGTCCAAAATGGGACGAGCAGCAAAAATGGCAGATGATCAGTACCAAGGTGAAGTTCAGCCCGGTGCACAGAAGCAAGACATGAGCAAAAGCGGTGCTAAGCAGACCCCTCGCAAAACAGTGGCTCCTTCTGGCTCCACTACGCCGCGTGGTGTAGGTTTGGCTCGTAACAAGCCCTGCAAGATGTACTGAAATGGCTAAGACTCCTGCTTGGCAGCGGAAAGAGGGCAAAAGTGCCAGTGGCGGATTAAACGCCAAGGGCCGTGCTTCTTACAACAAGGCCAATCCGGGTAAACCCGGATTAAAGGCCCCGCAGCCAGAGGGAGGTCCTCGCAAAGATTCATTCTGTGCCCGTATGGAAGGCATGCGAAAGAAGAATACAAGCGAGAAGACAGCCAAGGATCCAGATAGCAGGATTAACAAGAGCCTGAAGAAGTGGAAGTGCTAAATGGAAAGCATTGTTTGGAACATGGTTCTAACGGCAGGCGTAGGGTTTGTAGGGTGGGTTCTGCGCGATAAAGCAGCAGAAATAAACCGTCTACAGATCTTGATTAATCGCACCCGCGAAGAAATTGCCAAGGAATATGTGACCAAAGCCGAAGTCCATGCAGACATCAATCGTGTTTTGGATAGACTAGACCGGTTGGATGAGAAGTTAGATCGTTTAATGGCAACAACTTTAAAAGGATAGCAAGATGAACTACAAACACGGCGGACTCGCAAAAAAAGGCGAAGGCATTGCTAAAAAGGGCTTTGCTAAAGGTGGCATGGTTGCAGGCGTAAGCCAATCACAGGGTAAAACCTTGAACCAGAACGTTAAGAAAATGGAAGGCGACAAAGTTGCCGTCCGTGGTGTTGGCGCAGCCCGTGCCCGCACAGCAATGATCTACTGATATGGCTGTTTCCGGCGTATCCGATTTTGATCTGCAGTTTGACGACCTCATAGCTGAGGCGTATGAGCGCTGCGGTATTGAGGTGCGCGACGGTTACGACATGAAGACGGCGCTTCGCTCCGTCAACTTGATTTTTGCAGAGTGGGCCAACCGTGGTCTTAATCTGTGGACGATTGAGCAGCGCCAGCAGGTGCTGACTCCCGGTGTGTATGAGTATGACCTACCCGCAGACACGATTGACGGCCTCTCAGCCGTGATTCGGACCAATGCAGGCCAGTCTACCCAGCAGGACATCACAATCGACCGTATAGGCCGCGCTGAGTGGCTGCATGTGCCTAACAAGTTGACCCAGTCACGTCCTGCGCAGTACTACATTCAGCGCACAGTGCCAGCCAAGGTGTTTTTGTACCCAGCACCGGATGCAACGCAGACTTGGACGTTTGTCTACTACGCTATTCGCCGCATGGATAACGCGGGTGGTTTTACTAACACTGCTGATATCTCTTTCCGATTCTTGCCTTGTTTAGCGGCGGCGTTGGCGTATTACTTGGCCGTCAAGAAAGCGCCTGATCGCGTCATGCTGCTTAAGCAAATGTACGAAGAAGAGTTTATGCGTGCAGCAGCAGAGGACCGTGAGCGCTCGGGCTTCTTTGTGGTACCTACGTACACGCAGAGGTAAGCCATGGCCTATGTATCAGGCAAATTTGCAATTGCGCTGTGCGACAGGTGTGGCCAACGGTACAAACTCAATACGCTTATCAAAGAATGGACAGGCTTTAAGACCTGCCCTGAGTGCTATGAGCCTAAGCATCCACAGTTGGAGCCAAAGCGTTCAATAAATGAGCCACAAGCCTTGCAACAACCTCGTCCAGAGAGTAGACTTGGGGTTACCGTCTACGTCGGGTTCACGGCTGATACTTCGTTTGCTAGTATCGGAATGATGCCGATGCCTTATGCCAAACCACTGACTGCTCAAGCAGTCCTTGGAACAGTCACAACGAGCATCACATGACATACACCGAATTAAAAGCTGCCATCATTGCTTACACCGAAAATCAGGGGTTTACGGCCACTGATTTAGCCACGTTTACAAAGCAGGCAGAGCAGCGCATTTACAATTCGGTTCAGATTGCCAATTTGCGCAAGAACGTTACGGGAGTCTTGTCTTCTGGCAACAAATATTTGGCTTGCCCTAACGATTATTTATCCAGCTATTCACTGGCTATTTATCCATTTGTCAGTACGACTGCGACAGGCACTGCTGGTCAATTAACGATTGTTGTAGCCAGCGCCTCGGGTATTGTTGTGGGTCAGTATGCTGCTGGAACAGGTATTGGTACAGAAGCGGTAGTGACACTGATTGTGGGCACCACTATCACACTGAGTGTGGCCAATAGTGGCACCGTGTCAGGAGCAGTGACGTTCCAAGGCGATTACACATACTTGTTGAATAAAGATGTGAACTTTATTCGCGAGGTGTACCCTAATCCGCGTGATGTAGCGCTGCCCAAGTATTACGCTATCTTTGGCCCACAGTCCGCAAATGACGCGGAGTTGTCGTTCATTTTAGGACCAACGCCTGATGCAAATTACTACGCTGAGTTGCATTACTACTACTATCCACCATCCATTGTGACTGCGGAAACAACGTGGCTGGGCGATAACTTTGACTCTGCACTCTTGTATGGTTGCTTGGTGGAAGCCTATACCTACATGAAGGGCGAGCAGGATATGATGGTTTTGTACGATACCAAGTACAAAGAAGCACTGATGCTCTTGAAGAACTTGGGTGATGGTAAGCAACGTGGTGACGCTTATCGCGACGGTCAACTTAAACTGCCTGTGAGGTAATAGATGATTACAGCAGGACTTACCGATAGTTTTAAGCAGCAGTTATTGCTGGGTGTGCATGATTTTGCAACGGATACGTTTCGTATTGCGTTGTATACGTCTTCTGCTACGCTAGGTCCCAATACAACTATCTACAGCAGCACAAATGAGGTATCTGGAACAGGATACACCGCACCGGGTCTGGTTTTAACAAATATCACTATCCTTCTCTCACAAGGGGTGGCATATGTTAGTTTTGACAATCCTGCATGGGTAGGCGCAACATTTACCACGCGTGGAGCATTGATTTATAACGCTACCAAGGCGGGGAAATCAGTTGGCGTGCTTAATTTTGGTGTGGATCAGACCATGTTAGGCCAATCTTTTACCATTCAACTTCCGACAAACAATCCGGAAAACGCATTAATCCGCATCTCTTAAGGAGCCTCACATGAGCTTGGACAAAATCACCGCTACCGACCAAGTAGCCGCAATTACAAAATACAATACCATGCCTTCTGATGAGATGGCTATACACGGTACATACCATGCTGTTTGCTACGGCGCTGATGGGCAAGTCAAATGGGAAGCCCCTATTGAAAACTTGGTAACGACTGTTGGTAAAAACTTGACCTTGGATACTATCCTTGGCAACTCAGCCGCTGGCGCAGTTGTGATGGGTTTAAAAGGTGTGGGCACTGCTAACGTGGCTGATACGCAAGCTTCTCACGCAAGCTGGTTAGAGGTGGGTGGCACTAACGCTCCTGCTTATTCCGGTAACCGTCCTACGCCTTCATTTGCTTCAGCAGCCGCTGCAAGCAAGGCTACATCTTCTGCCGTGTCGTTCTCTATGACCAGCACAGGGACTGTGGCAGGCTGCTTTATCAACATTGGCGGTAGCGCAACTAAAGATTCAACCACTGGCACATTGTTCTCTGCGGGTGATTTCTCTAGTTCTAAGGCTGTTGTTAATGGCGACACAATCGCGGTCACGTACCAGTTAACTCTTACATAATTGTGGTAGGATACACTCTTTAACAGGAGTGTTCCATGACCAAAGTAAATCGTTTATTAAACATTTGGCGGGCTATGCACAATCGTTGCTACAACAAAAACCAAAAATCTTACGCTTATTACGGCGCAAGAGGGATTGTTGTAGACGCGGTTTGGCATGGTAAGTCAGGCTACGAAGCGTTCTTGCGCGATATGGGTGAGTGTCCTGAAGGCGGAACTATTGAGCGTATAGACGGTAATAGTAACTACGGGCCAACAAACTGCCGCTGGGCATCACGCACCGAACAAGCAAATAACAAGCGTAACAACAAGTTTTATACGGCGCACGGTAAAACGCAGACGCTGGCTTTGTGGGCAAAAGAACTCGGGTGTACATCACACGCTATTCGCCTGCGGATTAAAAACGGGATGACGATTGAAGAGGCTGTATCTAAGCCTGTGCCAGATCGACCAAATTCAAAATTAACAATGGATCAGGCGCAAGCAATTCGTGCGGGGTATCCTATGTTATCTGCACAAAAATTGGCAATGCAGTTTGGTGTTTGCAAAAAGACTGTCTTAAATATTTTGCACAATAAAACATTTGCAGAGGCATAATTTGATATGGCGTTAGCTTGGGGTGATGGCGCATGGGGTGATAACGCATGGGGCGGGGGAGAGACTTTTCCTGTCAGCGTTACTGAAACCGCCCTGATTGCTGATTCACCTGCGGCTGGGTTGTTGATTGACGTAAGTATTACGGAGTCGTTGACCGGCGGCACGTCTTGGGGCCAAGACGCTTGGGGTTCTGGTTCTTGGAGTGGCACATCAGGCATTCAAGATGTTCAGACTGTAGCTTTGACAATGAATGTGGCAGTAGATGAGTCTGCTGCTATTGCTGAAGCCCAGTCTGCTACTGCGGTGTTTGCGGGGGCTGTAACGGAAACTGCTGCTATTGCTGAGGTAAATGAAGCAATAACCAGCTACAACGTCAGTGTGGCGGATAGCCAGACCATTACGGATGAGGAGGCCGCGCAAACAAGTTACAACGAGAGCGTAGCGGATTCGGTTGGGATTGTGAGTGTAGAAGAGGCAGTTGCTACATTCTTGGGTGATATATCGGAGTCGATTGCAATAGCAGAAGCACAGGTGGCTGTGCTGATTATGACCATCAATGAGTCGATGGGTATTGCAGAGGGAACGACTGTAGGTACGTACTACCAAGAGTTTTTGACTGAGTCTGCGGCAATTACGGATACAAATACGGGTGGTGCAAACTACCGAGTAAGCCAGACGGAAACGATGGCTATAACGGAAACAAATGGTGGACGCTTTTTGTGGGAAATTATTGATGACACACAGGGCGTTACATGGCAAAATATCAGCAATCCACAAACACCGGGCTGGTCGGATGTTGATACAACTGAATCGCCCGGTTGGACACAAATTTCTACACAGTAGGAGCAATAAATGGCAAAGACATCCCTTATAGGTCTAACCCTCCCGGCAACAGGCACGTTGTCCGGTCAGTGGGGCGACACAGTCAACAACGCCATTTCCCAGATTGTGGACGTTGCAGTAGCGGGCACACAGACAATTACCGTTGACACAGACATTGATTTGGCGGTTACAGAGGGCACATACGCAAGCACAGGTCTAACGGCCAATAGCTCTCAGTACGCAGTTCTCCTGTGTACAGGCGCACGCACACAATTGCGATTTATTAACACCCCCAAGCAGTCTAAGACCTACGTTGTCATTAACGATACGACAGGCGGCTTTGCAGTAACGGTGCGTGGTGGCCCTTCAACTCCTACAACGGGCGTAACGGTGGCGGCTGGCACACGGGCAATCATTGCTTGGAACGGCTCTGACTTTGTTAATGTGGGCGGTGGCTCTGCTGCTGGCTCTGACACGCAGGTTCAGTTTAACAACTCTGGCGCTTTTGGTGCTTCTGCCAACATGACGTTTGACGGCACTAAGCTGACTGTTGGAAACATTCTGGACTCTGGCCTAACAGCAAGTAAGCCTGTCTTTACAGACGCTAGTAAGAACTTGGTGTCTACTGGAACTCTTGGCGTTGACCAAGGCGGTACAGGTCTAACCACTTTGACTGCTAACAACGTCATTCTGGGTAACGGAACATCCACACCCACTTTTGTTGCACCCAGCACAAACGGTAATGTTTTGGTGTCTAACGGCACTACGTGGACATCTGCTGCACCTGCGGCATCTGGTGTATCTCAAGCGCGTGCAACAATGATCTCTTTCATCTTCGGTTTCTAAGGAACTACTATGGCCAACCCGAACTTACTTGCCGCGACCACAGCGTCAGGCACAACTACATACCTCACACCCGGCGGTACAACTGCTTTGGTTCTTGTGCCTAATGCCGCATCCAGCGGTCAGGTCTTTAAGATCAACCAGATCGTTGCGGCTAACGTAAACGGCTCTGCGGCTGTGGACGCTACTGTGTCCATCTACACTAACGGTGCTGTTGCTCAAGGCTCTGCTCCTGCGGGCGGTACAGCTTATCCAATCGTGTCTACAGTGTCTGTTCCTGCTGATGCTTCGTTGATCGTGACTGATAAAACCACGGCTATATACTTGATGGAAGGCACATCAATTGCTGTTACATCCGGCACAGCAAGTGGTATCACCTACACGATCAGCTACGAAATCATCAGCTAAACGGGGAGCAGTTCATGTCCAATCGCTACAAAGGCGGGGTTATTTCCGCAACGCCGCCTACGACTACGGGTGGTAATGATGGAGTTGCGTCTGGCGCATGGACACTAGAACAACAGATGCAGGCTCAAGCGGCTGGACTGTGGCCCAACCAGCCTATTTTTTATATTGAAGATGTGTTTAGCACATACCTTTACACAGGCAATGGCTCTACACAGACGATTACCAATGGTATTAACTTGTCTGGTAAAGGTGGGTTGGTTTGGCAAAAGGGTCGTTCTGGCCCACAAAGTACCGGCAACCAGTATTGGTTTGATACTGTTCGTGGCGCATACGACACAATATCTAGTAATAATTCTGATGCCTCATATACGCGATCTGACTCTTTAACTTCTTTTAACTCAGATGGTTTTTCGTTAGGTAGCAACATTTATCAAAATGGCTCTGGGAATGATCTTGTTTCATGGACATTCCGAGAACAAGCAAAGTTTTTTGATATTGTGACGTATACGGGGAATGGTGCGGCAAGTAGAAATATTGCCCATAACCTTGGTTCTGTGCCGGGCTGTATTATTAACAAAGCATTGAGCATTTCAGAGAACTGGGGTGTTTACCACCGAAGCACTGGTGCAAATGGCTTGTATTTAAACGCAACAAATACTGCTGGAGTTACTCTTGTTCCAACAGGACATACAAGTACTACATTTGAAGTTGCCGATGGTTATGGGCTGAATAATTCTTCTGGCGTTACCTACGTTGCCTACCTATTCGCCCATGACGCAGGAGGCTTTGGCCTAACTGGTACAGACAATGTGATTTCGTGTGGGTCTTACACAGGTAATGGTTCTGCCACAGGGCCAGTAGTTACGCTTGGGTACGAGCCTCAATGGTTAATGGTCAAAAGAGCAACAGGTACTGCAAACGGAAATTGGGTGATGTTGGATGTTATGCGAGGTTTTAGCGCATCATCAGACAACGAGTTATATGCCAATTTATCTGCGGCTGAAGGTTCTGGACTTGATTTAGCAGAACCTCAAGCTACAGGCTTCCAACTAAAATCAGGTTCATCTGGCGTAAATGCTTCTGGTAGTGATTACATCTACATAGCCATTCGCAGAGGCCCGATGAGAGTGCCTACTGTGGGGACTAGTGTGTTTGCGCCTGTGACATACACTGGAGATAACTCTAACACTCGTGTTATCAGTACAGGATTTCCACCAGACATGGTGTGGACAGGTACACCCGCTGACGGAGGAAGGCGGGTGGGAGATAGACTGCGAGGACTGTTTACAAATCCTGGGCCAATTAACGCCACATATTCCACTTCAGATGAACAATTAAGTTCTTATAGTCTCCCCCAAATGAGTGGGTGGCAAACTGGCAATGGAACAGTAAGATTTGAAAACTCAACAGCAGTAAATTACGTTCTTCATGCTTTTAAACGCGCCCCCAGCTTCTTTGATGTGGTTTGCTATACAGGGACAGATACCGCAAGAACAATAACTCACAATTTAACCACTGCCCCCGAATTGATTATTGTTAAAGACCGTTCTGTTAATAGAAACTGGTATGTTTACGCCTCTGGAATTGGAAATACAAAATACTTAAACCTAAATAATACAGATGCGCCAACAACAGATTCAACTGTTTGGAACAACACATCTCCAACATCTTCTGTATTTTCATTAGGTTCAAGTTCAGGGCCAAATGGAAGCGGTGAAACCTTTGTCGCCTACCTATTTGCCACTTGTGCTGGCGTGTCCAAAGTAGGCTCATATACAGGCACTGGAGCCGCACAAACAATCAATTGCGGGTTCACAGGCGGTAGCCGATTTGTTTTAATCAAACGCACTGACTCAACTGGCGACTGGTATGTATGGGATTCTGCCCGTGGCATTATTCCTAGTAATGATCCTTACCTTTTGTTAAACTCAACCGCCGCTGAAGTTACGGGTACAGACTACGTGGATACCACAAACGTAGGCTTTGACATCACCAGCACCGCACCAGCCGCCATCAATGCAAACGGTGGAACCTACATTTTCCTTGCCATAGCTTAAGGACAGAACATGAGTACAAAGTACACCGGCGGGTTTATCACGAAGTCCCCAGTAGCGCCAACATCATCGGCGGCTTCTGGTATCTGGACGCTTGACCAACAACAGCAAGCTCAGAAAGCCGGTACTTGGCCCAGCCCACCTATATTTATTGAGGATTTGTTCTCAACGTATCTTTATACAGGCACTGGTGCGGCGCAGACCATAACCAATGGGATTGACTTATCTGGTCAGGGTGGATTAGTTTGGGAAAAAGGGAGAAGTTCTGCTCAGTTTAATGGCCTTGTTGATACTGTAAGAGGGGTAGCGTCTTGTTTGGTTAGCTCATCAACAGGCGGTGAAAACACAGTAGCGGCAACAGGGATATCTGCTTTTAATTCCAACGGATTTACACAAAATACCAATGGAGATTTTAATACTAACGGCGAAACTTATGTCTCATGGACATTTCGTAAGCAATCAAAGTTTTTTGATATCGTAACGTGGACTGGGGATGGAACAGCACCTAGAACTATAAACCATAATCTTGGAAGTACGCCCGGCTGTATTATTGTTAAACGTGTAAGCGGAGGGTTTGGCGAAGATTGGCACGTTTTTCATCGCTCGTTAACTGCTGGACAAAACTTAGTTTTGAATTCTACAGCGGCATCTGCATCTGGAAGTATTGGTTCTCCCACTAGTACAACTTTTACAATTTCAAGCGCAAGCTCTGGAAATTCTTCTGGATACCCATACGTAGCCTACCTATTCGCCCATGACGCAGGCGGCTTCCCTGTTTCTGGCGGTGGCTCAACCAATGGTATTTCGTGTGGGACGTTTACGACAGATGGTTCGGGTAAGTTTACTGTTAACCTTGGGTACGAGCCTCAATGGATAATGATTAAACTAACAAACTTTACGTCAAATTGGTCTATATTTGACAATATGCGTGGAATGCCTGTTGGTTCGCCTACTACTCGTTTGATACCCAATCTTTCAGACGCAGAATCAAGTGCCTTTTCATTTGTTGATATAAATGCCACAGGATTTGCGTCTGGAACTGGTAGCGGTAATCCTTATTCACCGGGTCAAACTTGGATTTATGTAGCCATCCGCCGTGGCCCAATGAAGACCCCAACTGTGGGGACAAGTGTGTATACACCCATAACGTATAACGGTAACGGTACGTCCCAAACTATAACTGGATCAGTGGGCGTGCCCGATTTGGGTTTAGGCATTGGCAGAACAGGTGGCGCGGCAGGGTCAAATGCTTGGTATGACCGATTGCGCGGTAAAGAGTTGGCATTGCGTTCTACGCTGACTAATGCTGAATATAATGCAAGTCCGGGCGGTGAAGGCACAATGACAAATGTTATGAATGGTATGCGCGTGGAAAATACCTACGGAATATTAAATGACGCATCAACTGCGTATGTTTTGTATTTTATGAGTCGTGCCCCCGGCTTCTTTGATGAGGTTTGCTATACAGGCACAGAAGTTTCAGGGCAGACATTTACACATAATTTAGGTGTAGTGCCTGAGATGATGATTGTCAAATCAAGAAGTGGGACAACAGATTGGACTGTTTATCATTCTGCGCTTGGTGCTTCTGCCCGTATTTATTTAAATCTTACAAATGCCGCAAATACAGGAACTGCCGCCCCTTGGAATTCAACTACTCCAACATCTAGCGTGTTTTCTTTAGGAAATGCAGGGGCAACTAACCTTTCAGGTGGAACTTTTGTCAATTACCTATTTGCCACAGTAGCAGGTGTTTCCAAAGTAGGTTCATACACAGGCACAGGCGCTCTTTTAACAGTCAACTGCGGCTTCACATCAGGCGCTAGGTTTGTACTTATCAAACGTACTGACAGCACCGGAGACTGGTTTACTTACGACAGCGCACGGGGCATCACATCAGGTAATGATCCATACTTGTTGTTAAACAGCAGCGCAGCCGAGGTCACTGGCACAAACTACGTTGACACTGACACCACTGGATTTAAAGTAACCGCCGCCGCACCAGCAGGTTTAAACGCCAACGGCGGCACATATATATTTCTTGCCATAGCTTAAAAGGAGCACATCATGGAAATTCGTTTACGTTCAACAGGTGAAGTTATGTATGAGAGTGAGTTCCGTACTCGCTTCGCTCAGAACTTGCCACCCCGCCCAGTAACACAAGCGTGGCTTGACAGCTACATCAGCGACCCCGCTGGTGACATTGTGTTTGAAGGCCCACAGGCTACAGGCGGTACGGTCTATCAGTACAGCCAACGTGCAGGCGTAGAGCAGCTTGACGGCAAATGGTACACAAAGCACATCCTTGGCCCAGTGTTCACAGACCTCGCAGCCGAAGGTGATCGCCCTGCCCAGACAGCCTCCGAGCAGGAAACTGCGTACAAGGCAATGAAAGACGCAGAGCAAGCCAAGTCTGTACGCAACCAGCGTACCCAATTGCTCAAGGACTGCGACTGGACACAGATTGCCGACAGCACTGCGGATAAAACTGCATGGGCTACATACCGCCAAGCACTGCGCGACATCACAGGTCAAGCAGGTTTCCCTTGGACAGTCACTTGGCCTAAAGACCCTAACTGGGTTGAGCCTGCCTAATCATGTGGGACTGGGCTGAAGCATTCATTGCGGCAGTCCTTATTGTGGCCTTCGTCATCTATGGCACGTACATAATTGCATGGACTTTGGTGTGATGAATGCGTTGGCTATTGATGCTCTTTTTGGTGTTTCTACCGGGAGCCGCCAGCCAAGATAGGAAGACTGAATACCGCTGTGTGCGGTGGGCGTGGACGGGTGATGTTTATAACCGCAAAGTTGTTTGCCTACAGTGGGAAAAGGTTGTACGGAAATGATTGATCCGATCACGGCGCTAGAAGGATTGCAAACTGCAATCAGTGTCGTTAAAAAAGCTAGTAAAGTCGCTAGTGATCTGGCAGGTCTAACGCCGTCAATAGCCAAGCTTTTTGATGCAAAGAGCACCGCTACCAAGGCCATGCTTCATGCCAAGCGTACAGGCGGTAAGTCTAACCTTGGTGCGGCCCTGCAAATTGAGATGGCTTTGGATGAAGCCAAGCGGTTTGAAGAACAGTTAAAGATGCTTTTTATGCAATCTGGGCGCATAGACGTGTGGAATGCAACCAAAGCCCGTCAAGCTGAAATGGACAGGGATGATGCCAAAGAGATGGCGGCCTTACACGCTGAAGAGAAAAGGCGCAAAGAAGCTGAAGCCGAACAGATGCAATGGGCGGCTGCCATTGTTATTATTGTGATGTTTATTGGTGCTGTTGGTTGGGGCATTAATGAAGTCTCTGATCTGTGTGCTAGATCAAGGTGTGGGCGGTGAATGAGTACCAAAAACAATTTGACCTCTTTCTTAAAGTCTTTGTGCGGTTGTGTATTGCGTGGTGGGTGCTTGGGCTGCTCCGCTTCCTGCCGGATGAGTTGGCGAAAAAGATTGTCGATAAACTACTTGGAATGATTGGACTGTAATGCTTTCACTATTTTCAACACTTGGCGGCTTGCTCATATCGGGCTTACCCAAACTACTAGACTTCTTCCAAAACAAGGCAGACCAAAAGCATGAATTGGCTCTTGCCCGTGTCCAAGTGGAAATGCAGCTACAGATGATGGCGCAGGGCTTTGCGGCTCAAGAGCGCATGGAAGAAATTCGCACCGACCAGATTGCTATGGAAACAGACGCGCAGATGACTGTAGCGGCCTATGACCACGATAAGAAGATCATGGAAGAAGCCAGCCGCTGGGTGGTGAACTTTGTAGGTACTGTGCGCCCGATGGTTACTTACATCTTTGTACTGGAACTCTGCGCTATCAATGCTTGGATCGCCTATTACGTCTACAGCAACCCACGGCTTGTCTTGAGCATGGAAGACCTGATTCGTGTATCTGACATTATCTTCTCCACAGACGAGATGGCAATGCTTGGAGGCATCATTGGTTTCTGGTTTGGCTCACGTAGCTGGAGCAAGAAATGAAACTGGGCAAGGCTGGCGCTGACTTAATGCACCAGTGGGAGGGGTACAGGACTAAACCGTACCTTTGCCCAGCCCATATCTGGACAATTGGCTATGGTCATGTCTTGTATCAAGACCAGATTCGTCTGCCTGTAGTCAGGGTGGAGGGTAAAGATACCCCAATGATCCGCAAAGAGATGCCACTAAAACCGGAGGACAACCGTGTCTGGACTAAAGAAGAGATCGAGAAATTATTCGAGGATGACGTCGTCCCTACTGAACGTGGTGTTCTACGACTTGCTCCCGCTTTATCTGGTCGTCAAGGCGCTTTTGACGCGTGTGTCAGCTTTGCCTTCAACGCCGGAGTGGGGGCTTTTCAGCGTTCTTCTATTCGGATGAAAATTAACCGTGGTGATTGGGAAGGCGCAGCAGATGCCCTCTTGCTGTATTGCATGGCTGGTGGCAAAATACTACTAGGGCTAAAAAAGCGCAGGGACGCTGAAAAAGCACTGTTTTTATCTTAGGACTGCCCATGCCATTACAAAAAATTCTTCTGAAGCCGGGCGTCAACCGGGAGAATACTCGTTACACAAACGAGGGCGGGTGGTATCAGTCCGACAAAGTACGGTTCCGTCAAGGCACGCCAGAGAAGATCGGTGGCTGGGCACGTATATCTGTTTCTAGCTTCTTGGGTGTCTGCCGTTCATTATGGAACTGGATCACGCTTGCCAACCTTAACTTGTTGGGCGTTGGTACAAACCTAAAGTTTTACCTTGAAAACGGCGGAAACTACTACGACATCACCCCTATTCGGGCTGCTGCTGTACTTAACAATCCGTTTAAAACAACCAACCTAAGCACTACTGTAACCGTTACAGATACAGCGCATGGCGCAGTAAATGGCGATTTTGTAACCTTTAGCAACGTAGCTCCTGTTGGTGGTTTAGACCTTAATAACGAATATCAAATTACGTTAATTGATGCTGATTCATACAACATCACAGCAGCCAGTCAGGCCACTTCAACAGTTGCAGCAGGTGGAGGAACCACGGTTCAAGCTGTCTATCAAATTAACACAGGATTACCGTTTGAGGTTCCACTAACAGGCTGGGGCGCAGGCGCGTGGAACGCGGGCAGTTGGGGCTTTGGCGGAACGTCTACATCTGCTCTTCGCTTGTGGAGCCAGAGCAACTTTGGTGAAGATTTGATTCTTGGTTTCCGCGGTGGTCCTATTTACTATTGGGATGCCTCGTTTGGCTTGGCCCCCACATCTTTCACCGTGACAATTGCTTCCCCTGCCGTTGTGACATCCACCGTAAGCCTGCTAGATAACACCCCTGTTATTTTGACTAACACCGGGTATCCTTCTGCGCTGCCCACGGGTTTGGTAGTGGGTACAACGTACTACGTAAAAAGTTCTACTGGAACAACTTTTAATTTATCTGCCACGCCCGGTGGTGCAGCCATTACCACAACAGGAACCCAGTCTGGGACTCATTACATTCTTCCAAATGCTATTCCTGTAACTTCTATGGCAGGGGCATCCGATGTGCCTTTGATGCAAAACTTTTTGTTTGTATCAGATGTCAGTCGGTTTGTGTTTTGCTTTGGCACAAATGATCCACTTTCCGCAACCCCCTCAACACAGGACCCCATGCTTATCCGCTGGTCGGATCAAGAGTCTGTAGTGGATTGGACCCCAACGGCTACAAACCAAGCCGGCAGTGTGCGCTTGTCGCACGGCACGCAAATCATTACAGCTATTCAAACCCGTCAGGAAATTGTCGTTTGGACGGATTCCACCGTGTATTCACTGCAGTACCTTGGTCCTCCTTTTGTATGGGGCGTTCAGTTGTTGGGAGACAACATCTCTATCCTTGGTCAAAACGCCGTGGCCCAAGCATCTGGTGTGGTGTACTGGATGGGAACGGACAAGTTCTATTCCTATGATGGACGTATTAATACTTTGAACTGCGACTTGCGCAAATACGTATACCAAGATATTAATTTGTCGCAAAATCAGCAGTGTTTTGGCAGCACTAACGAAGGCTTTAACGAAGTTTGGTGGTTCTATTGCTCTGCAAATAGCACGGAAATTGATAGGTACGTTATATACAACTACCTTGAAAACACATGGTATTACGGCACAATGAATCGCACTGCTTGGCTGGATTCAGGGCTAAGGAATTACCCTATTGCTGCAAGCCCCTTAACAGCTACGACAAGCAATATTGTTAATCATGAGTTTGGCAACGACGACAATGTTACGGGCACGCCGGCTGCAATTGATGCATATATTTCATCAGCGGAGTTTGATATTGGGGACGGCAATAACTTTGCTTTTGTTTGGCGCATGTTGCCTGATTTGACTTTCTCGGGCTCCGATGCAAGTCCTACGCCTCAGCTTACAATGACTTTGTACCCAATGCAGAACTCTGGCTCTGGTACGGGAACTGCTGTTGCGGCAAACGTCGATAAGTTGACAGGCGCGCAATATGTAATCACTGAGGGCTTTACGGGTCAGGTATACACGCGTGTGCGCGGTCGCCAGATGATCTTAAAGGTGGGCTCTAACCAGTTAGGCACTGCGTGGCAACTGGGTGCAACGCGTATGGACATTCGTCAGGATGGCAGACGATGACATTTATCATCACCTCTGAATCGGAGCTTAGCAGGATTGCGGCACCTAGTTTGCCCTTGGCAACCAAGGAATACAGCCAACAATACATTGACCAGCTTAACAACGTTCTGCGGTTGTACTTCAACCGCTTGGACAATTTGCTGGCGCAGTTGCAGACGGGCGGATCAATTGACCCGTCTTTGATTAATGTGCCAAATGGTTTGTTCTTTAATACTGCAGACCAGCCGCTTGCCGCTATTAATACGGGCTACCCTATTACGTTTAACCAGACTTACCTTAATAACTTTGTGGCCCTCCAAACCGCCAGCACTTCTAAAATTGAGGTAAGCGTGGGCGGGGTGTACAACTTTCAGTTGTCGGCTCAGTTAAAAAGTACCAATGCATCAGCCAAAGACGTGCAGATTTGGATCAAACGCGGAACAACAACAATTGGTTATTCGGGTCACAGATACACGGTTGAAGGCTCAGACAACCACATGAATGTTAATTGGATATTTGACATTGATTTAGCAGCCAATGAGTACATTGAAATGTACTGGGCCGCAGACGATACAAACGTGACGATGGAAGCTATTCCTGCCTCTGCCCCATATCCTGCTGTTGCTTCGGCAGTAATGGCTGTAAATTTTATTGCAAGGCTGCCCGATCCGCGGCCCACGCCCCCACCATAATATTTGTGTTGACGCTCTTCACGTAATACAATCAAACAAACATTTTCCCCCAAGGAATCAACATGGCCACAGCACCTCAAGCCGCAATGGAAATGCCCCAAGAAGCAGGCGCAAATCCCTTTGCTGACCCCAATACGATGGCGGTCTATGATCAGATGCGTCAAACCGTGTCTCCAAAGGAGTTCGGCGACCAGATGTTGGAAGGTGCTGCGCAGACTGCTCCTGAGGAAGTTGCTGCGTTCAGGTCTGCGTTAGAACAAATTGAGATGCCTCCAGAGGCGCTTGACTTGCTCAACAACATGGTTGATGAGATTCTGGCCAACCCAGAGCAATATGACCAGATCCGTGCCAAGTACAAAGAGATGGGCGCGCCTGACGAAATCTTGCCAGAGCAGTTTGACCCCCAGTTCTTCTCTGCATTGAACATGGCCGTGGACCAGATGATTGGTGCGCCTAGCGGTGAGCAAGCGTTTGCCAAGGGCGGTATTGCTGAGCTATCTCCCGTATCCAAAGCTATTGCTGACTATGGACGCAATGGCGACACCATGTTAGCCCACATTACCCCTGCCGAAGCACGTATGCTTCGTCGTAAGGGCGGTAGCGGAACAATTAATCCCAAAACGGGACTGCCCGAGTTCTTTAATTTATTTAAAGAAATTGGCAATGCTTTTAAATCGGTTGGTAAAGCTGTTAAGAAGTTTGCAAACAGTACCGTGGGCCGTATTGTTACAACCGTTGCCCTTGGCTTTTTCTTAGGCCCTGCCGCAGCTAGTTTCATGGGCGTAACTTCTGCCGCCGGTGTTGCTGCCGTAAGCGGTTTTGTCGGTAGCGCAGGCGCTACATTGGCGGGTGGAGGCAATCTTAGCCAAGCTTTGAAAGCAGGTGCAGTTGGTGGTTTGACTGCTGGTGTAACGGCAGGTGCGACGGGTGCTTTTAGCGGCACGGACGCTTTTGCTTCTGGCAGCTATTCTGGCGCAGGCTTGACACCTATGGAGGCATTGCAGGGCCAAGCGGACAAATTTACTGGGATGTTTAAGTCCCCTCCTTTCCCGCAATACACGGCTCAGGGAGCATTGACGGATAACATTACGACAAACGCAACCCGCGACGCATATGCTGGGGAGTTATATAAGACCAACCCTGAGGCATTTTACAATCCACCTGCAGAGCCAACTATTGCAGCGGATTCAATTGCGGCTAAAAAAGTGACACTGGGCGGTGGCCCCGTCACCCAATCAGTGACTCCCGGCGGCGCAACGGTTACTCAGAACGCTACAGGGTTTGACTACACTGAAAACAACCCATTACTTACACCAGAACAACGGACCGCGGGCCTTAGTGCTGACCCTACGCGAACTTTTGGTGCAGCCCCTTCTGCCAGTGCAACTACTGCTGCAACAGGGAACACAATTGCGCCACCTATTCAGCAGACTCCTACAATTGGGACGGGCCCATACAATACCCCCGGCGTATTAGATTCAGCCTCACAGGCCGGCAAAGGTATATTGCAAATGCTCCCCGGCACAGAAGGTACGTTCTCAGAAGGTTTTGAGAACTTCACAAAAGGTGCTGGCGATTTGCTTAGCCCCGGTCCAACATCGGAGCAAGTTACTTTACGTGCCAAGGACATCTTGGGTTCTGATACCACCGGGAAAATGACCTATGCGGATGCTTTGAAAGCAGCCAAGACAGAAGGTCCCGGATTCTTCCGTTCTTATGGTCCTGCCACAGCTTTGGGTATTGGCGCTATTGGCGCATTTGGCGGCTTTAGTCCTTCTAGCGTGCCAGAATCTGGCATGCGTAAAACCTTGATGGGCGGTCCCGGATCAGCACAGGATTTGTTGAAAAAAGATCCTAGCCGTTTCTACATTCAGGGTTTACCCGGTGTTCAATACTACAGCGGTTCTGTTATGAAACCGCCCGGCATGGCTACAGGTGGTGAGGTTAAGCACTTTGTTGATGGCGGTGCTACAGACCAGCAGGTTGCTGACTGGTGGGCAGCCAACAGCGACAAAGGCTATTCTGATGCCTACATTGCTGATTTGATGGATACATATCAAGTTACCCCTGAGCAGTTTTCTCGCTCAATCGGCGCAAACACAGAAACGGCAGCAGATATTGCTAGTCGCTACGAAGCGGTTCCTGAAACAAGAACAATTCAAGACGACACGGGGTACAACTCTCAAACGGTTACTCTGACAAGGCAGTCGGACGGTACTTATTTGGGTAATAACGGTCAGACCTACAACGCGGATGGTAGTCTGTATGTGGCACCCCCCGTCACCATTACTACAGATGGCGGCGGGACTACTGTTACAGATGGCGGCGGTGGGACTACAACTGTCACAGGCGGAGGCGGGACAACCCGTTCTGCTGCAGATCAAGCCATTTGGAATTACTTTGCAAACAACACAGGTTTGACAGATGAGCAAATTGTTGCTGCAATTAAAACAAACAATTGGAAGCTAGAGGATATTGCGCGGGTTACCGGAACACCTGACCGTCTGTATGAGTACTACCAACGATTTGGAAGGGTGGGGTCAGGGGTAAATACCAACACAAGCACTAGCACAAGCGTAAGCACCAATACAAGCATTATTAGAACCACGAACACTAGCACTTCAACTAGTACAAGCACAAGCACAGGGGTAAAAACAGGGACAAGCACGGGCACCGGGACACTAACGTCTATCTCTGCACCTTGGTTCATCAACCCACAGACCTTTGCTCAAGGCACTGCGGGCGTTACGGTTCCATCGTCCACGCTGCGTGCTCCCGGCCTTCCAACAGATGCTACGTCTCGTGCTATTCAGGGAGATCTACAAGCAGCCGGACCCATTGCTTCTGATGCAAGAATGCAGCAATTCATGGATACACAAGGGTACGATCCCCGCCAAGTTGCATATGCTATAAACGCAGGCGTCCCAGAGATCCAAAATCGTTACTATGCGGCTAAAAACGCAGGTATTTTGGGCGCTACTGCCCCTACGACAACAGTTACGCAGCCCTTTAACAATACAGGGGGCATTACACAGTTGATGTCACCTACTGGTCCATTGGGTGAGTTCAGCACACGCACCGTGACACCTGTAGCACCGGTGCTTCCTGTGACGCCTGCTGCAGCAACGCTTCCAAATGTGTCGTTCAATCGGACAGATGTTCAGCAGCGTTTGCCCAACATACCTAATGGCAACACTATGACGCCATTGAGCGTGCTTGCCGGCCAACCCAGTACTTACGGGGTGACTGGATATACAGATGCTTACTCGCCTTTTGCAAATCAGGCTCCCGGAGCTAAATTAATGAACATGGGTGGTATTGCAGGATTGGCTAAGGGCGGTTATCCTAGGAAGACTGGTCAAATTGATGGCCCGGGGACCGCGACCTCTGATTCAATCCCTGCAATGCTGTCTGACGGCGAATTCGTAATGACTGCCAAAGCCGTTCGCGGCGCTGGCAAAGGCGACAGACGCGCAGGCGCAAAACGCATGTATGCGTTAATGCATCAACTTGAACAAAACGCAGCACGGGGTTAATCCATGGCAGAAATTTCTACCCAAGAACAAATAGTCCGGGAAGCCCCGGAGATTGAAGCCCAAAAGCTGGCGCTATTACAAAGCGCCAAGGCTCAAGTAGACGCAACCAACCTTGCTGCTCAGCAGGGTAATTTCCTGACTCCAAACTATCAGATTGCGGGCATGACCCAAAATCAGATGGACGCTATCCGCGGTGGGGAAGCAGGCATTGGTGCATACCAGCCGTATCTATCAAATGCTGCTCGGCAATTGGTTGGTGGTCAACAGACCACCGGTGCGGCTGTTGATGTTTTACGTGGTGCGGACACCCGCAATCAGTTCGGTGCAGCGCAGGGTTTAGCAGGGCTCGCGGCTCAAGGGACTTTGGGTGCGGCACAACCTATTGGGCAAGCACAGATTGCCCAGTACATGAACCCGTACATGAATATTGCACTGCAGCAACAACTGGACGAGATGAATCGCCAAGCGCAGATTCAAGGTCAAGGGTTGCAAGCGCAGGCTACAAAAGCGGGTGCTTTTGGTGGTACCCGTGAGGGTATTCAGCGCGCTGAGTTGGGCCGCAATTTAGCCCAAACACAGAACCAAGCAATTGCCAATGCAATGCAACAAGGTTATGGCCAAGCTTTGTCTACTGCACAGCAGCAACAACAAAACCAAATGGCTGGTTACAACCAGTTAGGTAATATTGGTCAAGGGATTGGGTCTTTGGCCGCAGGACAATTTGGTGTTGGTGCGCAGATGGCTCAGGGCCTTGGCTCGTTGGGCATGCAACAAGGCAATTTGGGCACACAGGCTGCGGCACTGGGTCAATCAGCACAGGGTATGGGCCAACAGGACGTCAATTTCTTGTACAACTTGGGTGCAATGCAGCAAAAGCAGACACAGGGCGAATTGGATGCGCAGCGTCAAAACCAATTGCAGCAAAATATGCAGCCTTATCAGCAGTTGGGCTTCTTGTCCGACATTTACAAAGGCGCTCCTTCTACTCAGATGGGCGTTACAACTGCTGCTGCCCCCACTCCAAGCCCCTTCCAGCAAATCGCTGGTTTAGGCACAGGTATTTTGTCTACAGCGGCGGCAGCAAAAACCGCTGGTGGACTGTTTTAAGGACACATCATGAAGAATGAGATTTTGAAGCGCGCCATGTTTGCGATGCCTCTGTCAAAAGAGTCACGTAACAGCGGCATCATGGCTGGGTTTGAGGACGAGATGCCTGAAGAAATGCCCGAGGAGCCCGAAAGCGATATGCCCCAGATGGCCCGCACGCCTCAAAATCCTGAAATCTTGATGAACACACTGCGCGGTGACATGCGTTCTACCAATGCACGTGTACAAGAATTAGCGCAGATGGTTGGCGAAGAAGCCGCCATGGAAACACCTCCAGAAGTTCTTGCTTTATTGCAGGCGCAACTGGCTGCTCCACAAGGCGGTATCGGTGCGTTGCCACAGGGCCAACAAATGGCTCCTCCTCCAATGATGCCCCCACAAGGCGGTATGCCGCCAGAAGGAATGCCCCCCGGAATGGAGGGCGCTGGCCCTTTTCCACAGGGCGGGGCTGAGCAGGCTCCGCCCACTCCTGATGGCATGCCTCCTCTTACGGCGGCTGCAGGTGCATTTGTTACACCATTCACACGTGCTGCTCAATTCATGGGTGACAAGGCCGCTCAATACGGCCCTGCGATAAATCAGTATTTGGGCAACTTGACCATGCGCGCACAGCCTACTGTGCAACGCGTCACGGGTGGTAGCCCTCCAATGCCTTTGTCGGTGCAAGGACGAGAGACCTTGGTCCAAGGGCCTGCCGGCACGATTGTTGAAGGCGTGGGCACAAAGATGGCCCCGTACACATCAATGGGCCCTTTGATGAGCCCTACGTTTACTGAAGGCATCAAGATGGGGGTACAGCGCACTGCGCAGGAATACCCACGTGTGGCAGAAGCTCTGTCCCGTATGTCTCCTGCTTTAGCTCTTGGAACAGGTGCGTTGTCTGCGTTACCTTTCATGAAGGATTCCAGCACTCCAATGTCTGCTGAGCAACAAGCCTCTTACGATGACAAGATGGCGCAATTGTCTGCAATTGACAGAATGCCTTCTAGTACTCAACAAGCGGCACCTCCTGTAGCACCTGCTGCAGAAAAGCCTGCGTTTGCACCTATGGCAATGGCGCCTGTGCGTCCAGATGAGTTTGGTGCGTTGGCCGAAGTTGGTGAAGAGAAGAAATCCACACAGGACTTCATTAAAACTGCAATCAAAGAAAAGACCCGTGGAGAGCGGATCAAGGAAGGCTACGCCGAGTTAGCTCCGTTGTTCTCTGAGATCTTGGGCGACAACAAAGAAGACATGAAGACAAATGCGCTTTTGTTGTTGGCTGATGCCGGCTTCAAGTTAGCGTCTAGTCGTCAGCCTACCTTTGCAATGGCCGTGGGTGAAGCTTCTGCAGGCATTCCAAAAGGATTTGCTGCTTTGGTGGCACAGGCCAAGGACCGCGATCTCAAGATCAAGTCCACGGCTTTGTCACAAGCATTTAGCGATGTTCAAGAGCAAGACAAGTATGCTCAGCAGACCAAGCTTAAGTTGTTGGACATTGATAAAGAACTTCTTAAAGAAATGGCTAAAAACAGGAACGGTGTTGTCAAGGACGGCGGTGGCGGTTTGCGAATTGCTGAAACCAAAGACGGCAGCTTCCTTGGTGTGTCAATTGATCCAAAAGACCCAACAGTGCAAAATGCTGTCCAGAGTCGCTTTACACTGCGCGACACAGACAATCCGTATGTCGAGAACCGCGGACCAGCGCCTTCATCCGTAGAAACAGACAAAGGCGAGCGGATCAAGCTCACCGCACAACTGCGTGCTTTCGACAACAACTTAAAAGTGTTGGAAAACCTTAAGGGAACATATGCGGAGTTGTACAGCCCCGGCACATGGTTTGTGGACAAGGTCAACAACCTGATTGTTCCTATTGATCCAACAGGTTTAGTACGTCCTGATGTAAATCAAGCAGCAGCCGCACAGCAAATTAAAACTAGTATGAATAGTTTGATGAGAAACATTGCAGCTTCTGGTGATGCAGGACGTGTTGCGGTGCAGGAACAAGAATGGGCACGCCAGACGGCAGAAAGCATTTCTGATCCTACTGCGTTCTTCCAAAATAAAGAATTGGCAGCTAAAGGTTTTGTCACCCTAGAAGCAGGCATGCGTAATGCTCGACAACAATTATTGACACAGTTGGGTTACGAAAGTAACGATTACACGATGCGCATACCCAATACCGGCACGCAGAATGATCCTTTTGTCATTCCCACCGATAAAGACAGCCAGCGCGTGATGTTTAACTTCCTTGGTAGTACCATTGGTAAGTTGCAGGATCCAAAAGCGACGGTGTACGTGAGAATGCCAAACAACACGACTCAACAATTTAATCCTACTCAATTGCGTGGCCTGATCGGAAACCAATAATGCCAACCTTGATGAATTCCCGTGGTGAGATGGTTGACTTTGCAACCGGTGAGGTTGTCGGTCGTGCTGAGGGCGTTCCTACTACAACCGCCGACCCCCGGGCCGGTGGTCCTACTGCGCCGGATATACAAACGCAAGGCGGAGACCGTGTTACTGGTCTAGTCAATAATCTTTCATGGGGCTTCAATTCAGCCCTTTTTGCTATTCCTGATGCTGCTCAGCGCCTTATCGGCAAGGGCATGGGGATGGATGAGAAACAAGTATTTCAGTTCACCAATCTTTTCAACAAGGGTGTACAAGCCCCAAGGAATGTTGAAGAGCGCTACGCCCGCGCCGTTGGCGAAGGCGTTGGTGGAACCATGCCCTTCACTGGCATTCTTGCCTATGCTGGGTCCGTTAGACCGCTTGTCTCTGCGGCTGCGCCCGCGACAGGCATCCTAAAAGGAATTGCAAATGATGCTATCAAATATGTTCAACAAAGTCCGCGAACGGCTGCAGCACTGGACATCGCGTTTGGTGCAGGGTACGAAGGACTTCGTCAAACGGTTAAAGAAACAGTAGACGACAGCAACCCCTACAAGAAGATTTATGAAGAGTTGCTTCCCGCAGCCGCATTCATCGGTCTTCCTGTAGCTGCTGCAAACCTGCCCTCTGTGCGTGGTGTCAAGTTTCTTTCTGACAAAGTCAAGGGTGCTTCTAGCGGTCTTGGTGAAATTGAAAGAGAAACGCTTGAGGGCTTGCCCGGCATGTACAAGCTTCCTATCATCAACGTGATTCCAACCATGCTGATGAAGCGTGCGGAAAGCAAGTTGGCACAGGTGTTTGGCCCTATCTCCGAGAGCCCCGAAGCACAGCAAGCATTGAAGCAACTTGAAGCAGCCTTGGCTGATCCCCGCGTTGCAAATGCGGGCTTTATGTTTGATGCTGCCGAAAAGACAATGTACTCACCCTTGGTGCAGCGCAAAGCAGAACTTCTGCAGCAGCTTGGCCCCAAAGAATTGGAAATTACCAAAGAGCGTATCAACAAGAACCAGCAAGCGCTGGACAGCTTGTTTGCAAGCTTCTCTCCCGAAGCACGCAAGCCTATTCAAGAAGCGTTCACCGCGGCCCAAGCAGATCGTCAACAGTTCTTTGAGAGCTTGCTCAAAAGCCAAAAGGACCTGACAGACGCGGAGGTCATGTCAATCTCCGAGCGCCTTGGACCACAGAACATTGACTTGCTCAATGATGAACTGCGCGGCACGTTGATGGCCCGCATGGAGATGGATGCCAAAGCACGTGGCAATATCTTGCGCCGTATGGGCTTGAAGCAAGCAGTGTCTGACCAAGGCTTGCCGATGCCTACGCGGGAAGAAGGGAAATCGCTATTTCCTGCCCGCGATATTGAAGAAGCGGCCAAGGAATTAATTGCTAAGTACACGCCTGAGCGCCCATCAATGAGCGTTCAAGTGCCTGAGCCTATTCGTCTGTTAAAAAACTTTGTACGCACACAAGAAATTGAACGCGCAAAAATAGAAGCAGAGCAGTTGATGAAATTGACTGATCAAGCAGTGAATTCTCAGCTTGTTGACATGGGACGGTCAGAAATAGATCCAGAGTTGGTAAAAACTGCTATTAATAGCGCTCGACAGTTAGTAGGCGCTGCTACAGAAAAAACAGCAAAAGGAAAATCTGGCAAAGGGATGTTGGGCTTTAGTGATTTAACTAAAGGGATGAAGCAGCTTCAGCTTAATCCGGATGGAACAGCAAATGTTTTTGTTACTCCGGGAACATCAGTGCAAATTAACCCTGCACAGCTTAAATTGGATGCCACACGTATTGCCGAAGACCAGACAGCAATTAATTTAAATCTGCCAGAAGCGCTTGATTACTTGCAGTCTGCTATGCGTTTCCGCAATCAGTCTGTGATCAACTACAACGGCTCAATGAAGCGCGGCAGCAGCCGCATTCAAGATGCGCAGCGTTACATCGACACAGGCAACGCCGTCTACAAGGACATCGAAGGCCTAGTCCTGAACAACGTGCCGCGGATCAAGCAAGAGTACGACGGCATGAAGATGGTCTTGGATGACTATGCTGCTGCCTACGAGAAGAACCTGCCCCTGCTTCTGACACAGAAGACCCGTGGCGGCGATGAATTCCTCTTGCCTAACGAGCGCTTACTCCAGACTGCTTTCTCAAGTGCCGACAACTTAAGACAGTTGCAGCTTGCTGTTAGTGGTTCTCCTCAAGCCGCATCGATCATGGAGCGCGGAGCTATCGACTGGCTGCGCAGCAAAAACGTTGTTACTGCTGAGGGCTTGGTTGACCCCAAGAAGATTCGTCAAGTTCTGGACAAGAACAAAAACATCGTTGAAGCCCTGCCTGCTAACTTGCAGATGAAATTGCAAGACGAAGTGAAGTTTGCCGACGACTACGTCAAGCGTATGGGTGAGCTTGACACTCGCCGTGTCAATGCCAAGGACCAAGAGCTCGATAGCTTGCTTGCTAAGGCCACGCGCCCCGGTGCTGACCCTGCACAAACGTTGCAAACTGCCTTGCGTGATCCTGCAACCATGCAGACACTGGTCCGCGGAATTGAAAAAGATCCAGAAATGTTGGCTGCCCTGCGCCGTTCGGTGTTTGACGTTGCTACCGGCGGTGCTCAAAAGGGTGGTGCTCTTAAGTCGTTTATCGACAACAACGAAAGCTCGCTCAAGATACTGTTCAAAAATACAGCGCACTTAGACGACCTTAAAACACTGGCTGATTTGCAGCGCCGTGTGAATGCCTTTGCCGACGTGACCGGACAGATCCCTGCGTTTGAATCGACAGATCAAGCCATGAAGCGTTTATTTGGCGCGGGTATCCAGTTCCTTACAACCACGGCCCGCGAGGCCGCTGTGGGCCGTATAAACCCGTCTACGGGTGCTTTGGCAGTCATGCTGCGTATGGCTGGCGGTTTGGAGAACCAAATTTATCAGCGCATCTTCACTAGAGCGCTGGAAGACGCGGAGTTTGCCAAGCGAATTACGCACGTGGGCACACCTGCTGAGGCCAAAAAGCTTGCTGCGGAGTTGGAAAAGATTGGTATTCCAAAGTCCGCGTATCTCCCTGAAAATACAACCCGTGCAGCAGTGCAAACAATTGCGCAAACAGCAATGGGTGAGCAGCCAGAAGATGTCGGCAATCTAGGCAACCTGCCCGTGGTTCCCGGAACAAGCGCTCAGAAGATGCTTAAAGCCATGCCACCTGCTCCGCCTACACGTGGAACAAACTTCAACCCACGTCTGCCAACAGCACCTGCTGCGCAGCCCGGAGCCGGTGGAAGCAACATTCAGTTGATGTATCCTTCAATGTTCCCGAACGATCCGATCAGTGGTTTGTTGCAGCAGCGCCAAGCCCAGATTCAGGCCCCAAGACAATAACGGAGTTACGACATGGAAATGATTGGACGACTGGTAGCCACGATGTTCTTGAGCCGCGAAGTGGCTCATCGTGCGCACTTGGCCGTGACAGGCACAGGCAGCTTTGCCAAGCACAGCGCCTTGGGTGAGTTCTATCCTGCAGTGGGCGATCACGGCGACAAGATTACCGAAGCCTACCAAGGCCGTAATGGCATTATTGAAATCCCTTACCTCAAGTACGAGGATGAGGGCGATATCGTCAAATGCTTAGAGAAGTACATGGACGACATTGAGAAACTGCGTTACAACGCTGTAGACAAATCGGACACAACCATTCAGAATCTGATTGACGATGCACTTGCAACGTACCTAAGTACCCTTTACAAATTGAGGCACCTGAAATGAAAAAAGAAGTCTGGGATAAAGAGCGTCCAAAAGGTTTGGGCAAACCAAAACCACTGGCCCCTGCCAAGAAAGCCGCAGCAAAAGCAGCCGCTAAAAAAGCAGGCCGCCCCTATCCAAATCTAGTTGACAACATGCGCGCAGCGCGGGCAAAATAACTCCGCGATTGTTGTAAGTTGCCTGAAGTTGGACTTTATAGCCTCGAAGCTCACGCTTCGGGGCTATTTTTTAGGAAGCTTTCAACCCTGCGCATCCACATGTCCTTGTAGTTGTCAAACTCACGGCCACAGGTCGCAAACTCTTGTGTCTCACCGTTCTGAGCAACCATCATGATTACCCCTTGCTCAATCTTGGTTCCATGCGATACATCGTGCGCCAAGGCATACGCGGCAAGCTGCACAAAGTAGTCTTCAATCCACTTGCGCTGCTTCATCTTGTTGGTCTGCTTGAAGTCAATAATTGCAGAGTGATCCTTGTACACACCAATGCAGTCTGACGTGCCGGCATACTTCTCGGGGTAGTACAGCGGTATCTCGGTGCCCCACACTTCGTTCACGTGCGGCATGAACGTCTCAATCAGCTTGTAGCCCATCCAGTAACCCTTGACCGCGAGCCACGTGCGCGGTGTCTCAAGCGGCCTGTTCAGCAGCAGACGCTCCACCACACTGTGCATGTGCGTGCCCACATTAGCAGCATCATTTCTGATCTTGTCCGCTTCGTCCTGACCAACCCTCGCGGCCCACGCATCGAGGTGTGACTTATCTTTTGTGCCAGACAGGATGGTTGTCACGCTTGGCACGGCCGGCTGCCCCTCTAGCGTGTAGGTGCGCCCCTGCTCAGAGTCGATGCGAACCAGTTTTGGGTAGACGTATTTCTTGCGGATGGGTACGAGTTGCATCATTTGATCCATTCTTTAATTTCTTCGCCAAGCACAGCGCTTGCGATATTGATTTTGTTGCGCAGCGCCTTGACGATGTGTTCATCCACGGTGTTGGGAGAGACAAAGTCGATGTAGGTCACCTTGTCTGTCTGTCCGATACGATGCGCCCTGTCCTCTGACTGCAAGCGCTTTTCCAAGTCAAAGCTGTTGCTGTAGTAAATCACAGTCTTTGCCTCTGTCAAGGTAATGCCGTAGCCACCTGTGCTTGGATTGCCCACAAAGAAACGCAAGTCAGAGTTGGGGTCCTGAAACTTGGTCACGATGTCTTGGCGCTCCTCGGCTTCTGTGTCGCCGTAGTACGTAGCTACAGAAGTCATGCCGTATTCCTTTTGGATGGCAAGCCTGATGTTCTCAATGTCCCTGCGATAGTTGGCCCAAATGATTACTTTCCCACTACATTCTTCAAGAGTACCAAGCAATTCGTTCACACGATTACTTGGGATATCAATCTGCTGCCCGTCGTCAAGCTTGACGTGGCCACAGCAAATCTGGTGCAGCCGCATGATCTGCGTCAGCGCATTGTTGGTGGACATCAGATTGCCCTCAACCATGGCAAGCGCCATCAGTTTCATCTGGTTATAGTACGTGGTCTGCTCCTTAGTGAGTTCAATCTCTCGGCGCACAAACACCTTGTCAGGCAGGTCCAAGCATTCGTCTTTGGTCACGCGAAATGAGAAGCCGTTGAGCTTTTGCTGCAGTTCATCCAGATGTCTGTAGCCCACAATCTGCTTGAACGTATGTGTGGGCATCTTGCGCTCAACCAGAATGGCGTAGCGTGCTTGGAATGCGTAGTAGCTGTAGCTATTCAAGCATTCCGGCCCGAGGAACTCGCATTGGCTGTACAGGTCAAGAGGGGACTTGGTCACAGGGGAGCCTGTTGCAATCCTCCTGTATCGCGCATCACGGGCCACTTTGATAATGCTCTTGGTGCGCTTAGCTGATGGTGTCTTAATGGTGGTGCTTTCATCCACGGCCATGAATGCATTTGTCACTCTGAGGAATGTGCGCGCATGGGCTACACCTTTCTCTGTGCTAAACGCTTCAATGTTCATGATCAGAATGCGCATGCTATCCACGGCATTCATCATCTTATCCATCTCTTCGCGCTCCGCCTTGCGCGGCGTAGGGGACCAGCAAGCCACTGTTGTGGGAACGTGCTCAGGCATATGCTTTGGCAATTCGGATGTATACCAGTTGCGGTAAACGCCCTTTGGCGCTACGATGAGCATAGAGTTGATCTTGCCTTTGTCGTATAGCATGGCTGCGTTGTTGATGAGCATAAAGCTCTTTCCCGTACCCATCTCTGCGAATAGGGCAACCTCTTTGTCCTCCCAGAAACGCTGCAGAAAAGCAGCCTGATGGACGAACGGTTTGTTCTTGAACGGGTATTGATTTAAAAAATAACTCATATCTTTCTAACTTTCTTTTTAAAAGTGTGTTGACACACCGAAAAGATAGTGTACACTAAATGCACGTTTAAAGAAAGGATAGCGTAAAACATGGCAACTGAACAATTCCCTCTGGTGTACGTCGTACAAGAGATGCCCAATCATGACATTGCAGGAGCAATGAAGTTTGGAGACCCAACGGTGTTACTGCCGTCTAATGTCCAAATTGCATTTTCCACAGTGCCAACAATGAGGTTGTTAAAGCGCAAGCTTCGCAACTTCTCTGATCGGGACTTTTTGCTGCTGACCGGAGACCCCGTGGCCATCGGGTTGTGCTGTGCAATTGCTGCAGCATACAACTCTGGTCGAGTTAATGTGTTGAAGTGGGACCGTCGTGAGCAGATGTACATCCCCGTCAAATTAGATATTACTGAGAATGGAGAAAGAGATGAGTAACACTAGCATTTTTGAAGAAGACGCAGGCGCACTGCAAGTCAAGAACGAAGACCTGTCTTCCGTTGGCGCTTTGGCTAAACGAGCCAAGGAGTTGGAAAAGGAAATCGACGACATCGAAGATGTGCTTAAAGAGCGCAAGGAACAACAACGCAAGTTGCTCGAAGACACTATCCCCGGCATGCTCTCTGAACTTGGCATGAAGTCCTTCAAGATGGCTGATGGCAGCCAGATCGACATCAAGCCTTTCTATAGTGCAAGCATCAAGGAAGAAAAGCGCGCACAAGCCTATGAGTGGCTGCGCGAAAAGGGCTTTGACGACATTATCAAGAACACAGTGTCAGTGCGGTTTGGTCGTGGTGAAGACCAACTGTGCGAGGCACTCCTAAATCTACTGCGCGAGCAAAACTATCCAGTTGAGCAAGCACAGAAGATCGAACCCCAGACCTTGAAAGCTTGGGTTCGCGAAATGGTGGAACGCGGTAGCGAGTTCCCCACAGAGCTTTTCGGCGCATACGTGGGCCAAAAAGCAACCATCAAATCAGCATGATCTAAGGAAATTAAAATGGCTAAGAACGAAGTAGCAGTAAAAGAGACCAACGCAATTGCATTGGCGGGTGACTTTGAGCAGGACGCTCAGAGTGGTTTTGAGAACATGAATCAGGACGATTTTGCCCTGCCATTCCTGAAGCTCTTGACCAATACAAGCCCTGAAGTAGGTGAAGTAGACGGTGCCTTGCCCGGCATGGTCCTCAACAGCGTCACGGGACAGTTGTATGACGGCAAAAAAGGCCTACTGGTACTGCCAGTAGCTTATGTACGTCAGTACATTGAGTGGGCTCCACGTGGCTCTGGCTCTGGTGCACCGATGAATATCTATCCGGCAACGTCAGATATTTTAAGCCGCACGCACCGCGAACCGGGCGACAACAAGGACTATCTCGATAACGGCAACTACATTGAGAACACGGCAAACCACTACGTGATGATCATTGGCGACTCTGGTATTCCTGAGCCTGCATTGATTACCATGAAGTCAACGCAACTGAAGAAGTCGCGCAAGTGGAACAGCATGATGATGTCCACAAAGATGATGGGAACTAACGGCCCCTTCACTCCTCCGATGTACTCACAGGTGTATCGCCTAACGACACAGGCCGAGTCTAACGACAAAGGCAAATGGTTCGGTTGGGAAGTCGAGAAGATCGGTCCAGTTGAAGACATGAACGCCTACAAAGCTGCCAAGTCCTTCGCTACCCAAGTGGGCACTGGTGAAGTAAAGGTCAAGCACGAGCACGAGAGCGCCCCAAACGCTAACGACGTACCGTTCTGATTACCGGGGGGAAAGTTTGACAAGGTATGCTTTTCGAAAGCTTGCAGACGACTTGTCATTCCGGTACCCCCACCTTTATAGAGTGAAGCATGACCGACATAACAAAATTCAAAGCGATATTCAGCGGTCTGGATATAGCTTACGGAACCTACCGTATCAAAAAGGAGCGCGGTGATGGCAAACAAGCGGGGCAAGCTACCGTGGTCAGGAAACCGCCCACTGATGACCTCTGGGAACAGCATCTGGCTGGTGTTGATCCTTCCCTTGGGATTATTCCTATCCGTGCTGACAATACTTGTATTTGGGGCTGTATCGATATTGATCAGTACCCTCTTGACCATAAAGGCTTGGTGGAAAAGGTTGCGCAGCTAAAGCTGCCGATGGTTGTCTGCCGCAGTAAATCTGGAGGAGCACATGTCTTTTTGTTTTCTAGGGAGCCGGCTCCGGCTCGGGAATTCCAAGAATATCTCAAAAATGCGGCAGCACTCCTCGGTGAAGCGGGCCGTGAGATTTTTCCTAAGCAATCAGAGATCTTGGTTGAGCGAGGCGACACCGGAAATTTTCTCAACCTACCGTACTTCGGGGGCGACAATGGTACGCGGTATGCATTCAATGCCGACGGGTCCGCGGCCACGCTTGAAGAGTTCTATGGGTTATATGAAGCGGCCGTCCAAGACTTGCCGTTTACTTTTCCAGAGCCGCCGAAGCAAGCGGAGAGTCCCGTCAAAGATGGTCCGCCTTGCCTACAGGCTTTGTGCGCCCAAGGCTTTCCCGAGGGCACCCGTAATAATGGACTTTTCAACATTGGAGTCTTTCTTAAGCGCGCATTCCCCGCAGCGTGGGAAGACAAAATGGTCGAGTACAACTTCAAGTATGTATCCCCACCGCTCCCAAACAACGAAGTCCAAATACTTGTCAAGCAAGTTGGCAAGAAAGAATATCTCTACAAGTGCAAGGACGCTCCGCTCAACGGGTTTTGCAACTCCGGCTTATGCCGCACGCGCAAATTTGGCATCGGAACAAACGGTCCTGATGCGCCTCAGATAGCATCGCTGTCCAAGTACGCCAGTGAGCCACCCTTGTGGTTCTTGGATGTCAATGGCCGCCGTGTTGAACTGGACACCGAAAGCCTCTTCACGCAAGTGGCTTTTCAAAAGTCCTGCCTAGAAAAGCTTAACGTGCTGCCACCCACCTTGCGCAAGCAAGACTGGGAACAGATGCTCAACGCCCTTCTCAAAGAAATGGTGGAGACAGAGCAAATCACCGAGGCCCCAGAAGACACAAGCGTCACTGGCCGCTTTATGGATCTGCTTGAAGAATTTACAACCCACATGCAAGAAGCAATGGACCGCGAAGAGATGCTCATGGGCCGCCCATGGACGGATGTCGATGAAGCGAAAACTTACTTCCGGATCAAGGACCTCGAAGCGCACCTGAAGCGTAACAACTTCATTGGCCTGACAGCCCCGAAGATGGCTCAGCGCCTTCGCGACATGGGTGGAGAGCCCATTCCGCTTTTCCTCAAAGGCCGGACTGTGCGCTGTTGGCGTATTCCGCGCTTCCAGAAACAGGACGCACCATTCGAGTCACAAACCAAACGCACCGCAGGGAGCCCATTCTGATGCTAAAAATTGATGGACATGATGACGCAGTAATTGGCCCCGCAATGATCTGGGGCAATGGCGAACGTATATCAGTTCTGGTATACGACGCAGAAGCTATTCGCACAACGCTCATGGAGCGCGATAACATGGAAGCGGACGAAGCACGCGAATACATTGAGTTCAACATCGAGGGCGCTTACATGGGCCCCGACACACCTATCCTTGTCTGGCCCGACGATCTGTGGGACGAGGAATATGACTGATATGGTGTACACTATTTCTGGCCTAGCTCGACGGAGCGAAAAGCAGTATCCCTTGCTGTCTGGCCAATCTTTTTTAAGGGCTGTTTTTCAAAGGGGAAAACAATGCAAGTCAAACTCTGTGAGTGTGGCTGCGGTATGGCAACACCTACCGCAAAACGCACTCGATCTTCTCGGGGCCAAACAAAAGGTGAACCTCTCCGGTTTATCAATGGCCACAATTCCCGACTTCTTGATTCTGCCGAACAGCGGCGTCGATCTTTTTTTCGGGACCCCAATAGCCTCCGATACACAGGAAGTCGAGACAACTACATCAAGCTCAAAGGCCGACATATGCATCGTGTCGTCATTGAACAAGTGCTTGGGCGCAAACTACTTCCAAATGAAATTGTTCATCACCGCGATGGGAACAAATGGAATAACGACCCGTCAAACCTTTTGGTAATAACGCAGTCTGAACACCTACGGTTACACAATCACATTCGCTGGCATGGAACATCTGATGAACATTGAAACAGGAAAGGAGCAGGGGCTGAAGCCTGCGGATCGCATCCGCAAGGTCTTTGGCCCTCCGTAACTAGGCTCCGGAAAAACAACATATCTTTTAAACGTCGTTGACCACGAGTTATCGACCGGTCTTTCCCCGATGCAAATCGGTTATTTCTCGTTCACCAAAAAGGCTGCAACAGAGGCCAAGGACCGAGCGATTGCGAAGTTCCCTGCATTGAATGCTAGGACTGACTTTCCCTATTTCCGAACCCTGCACAGCTTGGCTTTCCATTGCCTTGCCGTCAAGGTTGACTTCATGATGAAGCCCGCGGATTACAGGGAGTTTGCAGCGGAGGCCGGCATTCAAATGAACGTGGTCCAAGAAGATGATGTGGACATGGCTAAGGCCGACAACCCCATCCTCAACGAGATCAACCTAGCCCGCATCCGCGGAGTAGACCTGCGGGAGCACTACAACCAGTGCGGCCTCGACATCGAATGGCATCACTTTGAATTTGTAGAGCGTTCTTACCGGCACTACAAACGTAGTAAAGAACTACTTGACTTCACAGACCTTCTGGAAATGATTGTGGTGCAGCCTGAGCGCCTTCCCTCATTGGAAGTGCTGATTGTTGACGAAGCACAGGATTTGTCCCGTCTGCAGTGGCAGCTTGTCGAATCCCTCGCTAAAAAATCCAAACGGGTATTCCTCGCCGGAGACGACGATCAGGCAGTGTTCACTTGGGCAGGGGCAGATGTCAAGAGCTTCTTGTCATTTGAGGGTCAGATCACAGTCCTTGATCAGTCCTACCGCGTCCCATCAATAGTCCACAAGCTTGCCAACAAGGTTGTGGAGCAGATCAAGCAGCGCCAAGAGAAAGAATGGAAGCCCCGCGACTACGAGGGTGCAGTCAAAACCTACTACCGGTTTGAAGATGTACCCATTGATGACGGCCAATGGCTCATCATGGGCAGCACCAACTATCTTTTGAACCCTATTCATGAATGGCTCAGGGCCTCTGGAATCCTTTTTGAGCGCTCAGGTGTACCAAGCCTTAGCCTGACCCTTTTAAAAGCCGTACAGGCATGGGAAAAGCTGCGCAAAGGGGAGTTCCTGTATGGCGATGAGATCAGGAACGTCTACAAGTACATTGGCGCTGAATATATAACCAAGGGCTACCGCACTTTCAAGGGCGAAGCGCTTCTTGAATACAGCATCAAGGACCTGCAGAAGAGTTTTGGATTGCAGACCGATGAAATCTGGCATGAAGCCTTGTCCCGCATTACCGAAGACAAGCGTTTTTACCTGACCGCAGTCCTCAGGCGCGGCACTAAGCTCTCAACCATGGGCCGGATTAAACTGTCCACGATCCACGGAGCCAAGGGCGGTGAGGCGGACAATGTCTTGCTGCTCATGGACCTCTCACCAAGATTTGCGAAAGAGTACGCAAGTAACGGGGACAACGTTCACCGGCTCTTTTACGTGGGAATAACCCGCGCAAAGCAGACACTTCACCTAGTTTTGCCCAAACATATTGAAAAAGGCTTCAAAATATGAAAAAAACAATACCCCTTTTTCCCACTACAACCGAATGGGTGGCCCCAGAGGTGTTCCCCAACCTCTCAACAGCGAAAGAAATAGCAATTGATCTCGAAACTTGCGACCCCAATTTGGAATCCATGGGCCCGGGATGGCCTCGGAACGACGGTTTCGTTGTCGGCTACGCCATTGCCGTCGATGGATGGTCTGGATATTTTCCGGTGGCGCATCAGGGTGGTGGAAATCTGGACAGACGCAGAGTGGAAAGATGGCTCACGGACGTACTGGCTTACCCTTCCGATAAGATTATGCATAACGCCGCCTATGACTTGGGGTGGCTACAAGCAAGTGGTTTTAAGGTCAACGGACGGATCGTTGATACCATGCTCGCAGCCCCTATTCTTGACGAGAACCGTTTCAGCTATGCTCTCAACTCCTTGGGATTCGACTATCTACAAGAAGTCAAATCAGAGCAAGGGCTCAAACAAGCCGCTGCGGACTTCGGAGTTCATCCAAAAAAAGAACTTTGGAAACTACCCGCCATGTATGTGGGAGAGTACGCTGAGCAGGATGCAGCGCTCACACTGAAACTCTGGCAAGCATTTAAGATCCGCATGCGTCAGGATGAAGTCGAATCCATCTTCAATCTCGAAACAGAAGCCTTCCCCGTCCTGCACAACATGACAAGCCGCGGCATTCGCTTTGACCGCCCTAAATGTGAGCGTTTGATTGACCAACTAATTGCCCGCGAAAAACAAATCCACAAGGACCTCAAGTCACTTGTCGGATCCAACGTCGATATCTGGGCCGCACAAAGCATCGCCCTAGCCTTTGACAAGCTTCATCTGCAGTATGCAAAGACCGAGAACGGCCAACCGAGCTTCACAAAAGGATTCTTGGATGGCTGTGAGCACCCAATTGCCAAGATGATTGTGGAGGCGCGCGAGACCAATAAAACGCACAGCACCTTCCTGCAGCCATACCTCAACTTCAGCGCCAAGACAGGACGGATCCACCCGCACGTTAACCAGATGCGCTCAGATGATGGTGGCACCGTTACAGGACGTCTGTCCATGGCCAACCCGAACCTGCAGCAGGTCCCTGCCCGCCACGAGATCATCGGCCCCATGGTGCGCAGCCTGTTCCTTCCCGAAGACGGCGAGATGTGGGCATCAAATGACTTCTCCTCACAGGAGCCACGCCTCTTAGTTCACTACGCTTCGCTCCTCGATTTGCCCGGAGCCGACAAGATGGTGGACGCCTATCAGAACGACCCCAATACCGACTTTCACCAGATGGTTGCCGACATGGCAGGCATCAAACGTAAGGCTGCCAAGACCATTGGCCTTGGCTTGATGTACGGCATGGGCAAGAACAAACTGGCAGCACAACTGGACCTGAACCTAGACGAAGCGTCAGAGCTTATCGACCAATTCCACAGGAATGTCCCGTTCTTGAAAGGCACAGTCAATGCCGTAATGAAACGGATCGAGCATCCCGCATCAGGCGGATCGATCCGCACCCTTCTCGGACGCAAGTGCCGGTTCCCACTTTGGGAGCCGATGGAGTGGGGTGTCAATAAAGCGTTACCCCGTGAGCAAGCCATCATGGAATACGGCCAACGGATCAAGCGCGCAGGCACTTACAAAGGCTTGAACCGCCTCATCCAAGGCTCGGCTGCCGACCAGACAAAGGCAGCAATGGTTGCACTAGCTCGGGAGGGGATCATGCCCATGCTGCAGGTTCATGATGAACTGGCATTGAGCGTCAAGACAAAGGAAGAAGCGCAGCGTGCAGCAGAAATTATGGCAACGTGCGTGAATATGCAAGTCCCAAGTCGGTGCGATGTGGAAGTCGGACCGAGCTGGGGAGAAGCAAAGTAATCAGCGGATACGCCCTTCAAGGCGGTCTGCTACCAACTTGGCATAGCCGGCAATATCTAGCCAGTGATCCACCACATCAGGATTGCCGTTCACAATGCGGCCAATCTTGTGGATGATCATGTCCATGGCTTCCGCCTGATCATGTGCCAACGTCTTATCACGATTGTTCAACGCAGCCTGTACAACACGTTTCAACATCTGCATGACTTCAGCGCCCTCGATAAACTTGCCGTATTCCACGGCCCGAGCGTCAAGGGTTGCGTCTACCTCGTCTTCATACATTTCAATTCCCATTTGCTCCTGCTCTTGGGAATCTTCTTGTTGCTTTTCCCATTCCTCCGCAAACTTGTCCAGAGGAATGCCCAAATTATTGGCCATTTCTACTTGATCACGGGTAAGAATAAAACGTTTAGGTGCTTTGTCACCCAATTGCTTCCTCATCATGTCTAGGCCCTCAACCGCCTGAAGATACTCCACAGGGTCAATTCCCAATTTGTCAGCAATCATTTGTTGCTGTTCTGTCAGGACAGCAACGCCTGCAGGGGTAAGTGAAACAAGCTGATCAGCCCTCTTGGGGAAGTTAAAACCGGTCTTTCGCATCTTGTTGCGCAGGGCATAAACAGATTGTTTGGTCATGCCAAATCGGTTCGCTACCTCGTTGACAGAGGCAGCAGGATTACTCTCCAAAAACGCCTGAGCGCGTTTGGATTTAGACGGGAACTTACGTTTTCTAGCTTTCATATTGGACTTTCTTCATATTGCGATTGCTCGCGTTGGGTTGGTTTAGGAAACATCTTTGGGTCTAGTCTCGTGAATGGCCACCATGCCATCAACTCCTCTTGACTCAAAGCTTTTTGTGGCTCTTGGGACTGCAGCTTCTTTTGAATTGTTAAAGACTTCATAATATTTCTTAGGCATCGGTGCCTTCTTATCTAACAGGTTGCGCAGCCATTCCGCGCCACCTAATTGGTTGAGAATCATCCACTGTCTGTCAGACATCCTCACTTGTCTTCCGATCAGTGGTTCGGGTGGTTTTGGCCTTGGCATGTTGTATTAAATTCCTTGTCGTTACTCGTTTGGTCCAGCAGCAAGCGCAAATCCACTTTGCTGCACTCATTTGTATTCCACCTTCCGGTGGCCGCTTTTCTTCGCATTTATTACAAAGTTGTAATTGATGCACTGGTTGTTTGCTGCCCAATTGCAAGTGTTGATTTGTGAAGCTCATCTTCCATCTTCTTTCTTAAAAATTCTTGGTAATCCCCTTGGTATTTTCTCACCCCGAAGTGATCACACGTGTAAGCCACATCAACAAAGATCTTGAACCCCACGTCCGTTAACTTCTTGCAAAGCTGCACATCCTCAGAAATCAATCCCCCGTCAATGATCTGCAGATCACAGATCAAGCGCCGAGGCTTGTCCTCAAAGTAAGGCGTCGATTGCTCCCAAACAGCCGTCATGGCCGCACGAGAAAGGCGCAAGAATCCAGTGCCAATGCACTCGACCTCTAGCAGATTCACATACGGGTTCCAACTGTGCTTCCAAGGGTCCTCAGGACGCAAGTTATATCGCTCCTCATCCACCTTCATCGGAACAGGAACACCCACAACATCCACAGGATGGTCAATCAGGTCAAAGAAAGCCTGTGCGTCAAAGGATTGGTCCGAATCAATGAAAACAATGTCGTCCACCCCCGCGTCATAAGCTTCCCCAAACAGATTGCTTCTAGCCTTTTGCAGCAGCGCCTCACCCATCCAGAAGTTAAGATTCAACTCCAAGTCAGGCCTTTCCACCGCAGCGCGCTGAAAGATCACAGCCATCGTGACCGCAAAGTCACAGACAACCTTGCCGTCATACGACGGGCAAAGAATGGCTACCTTGCGTTTAATCGGGCTCACGTTTTCATATTCCTGATATAAACAGCAAAACTGCCCGTTGTGTCCGGCCCAAAAGCCTTCATCTTCTCAATTTCCTTGGCCACCTCTTCAAGGACCAAGTTGCGTTGCGTAGACAAAACCCATGGATCCTCTTCAAGCTGCTCAATGACCATCTGGCGCTTACGCCAACCCATGGCCTTCTCCCAAATGCTTAGTTCCTTCATGTTTTCTTCTCCTCAATGTTGTAAAACCAATCGTCGCCCGCGGACCACTTGCGTGTGCCGTCCACAGTCCACAACCTCTGCGCTGCTTGGAAGTCCGGAAACTTCGTATCAGCAGGAACAAGACTTTGGTCATACCAGAGGCACCGGTTGTTAGGCTGACAGGCAAACTGCCCGTTGTCCAAGGCCATAAAGTTAAAGCTCTTGTGCTCCTCGGCCGTTTCTGTAAACCCCGTGTCCAAGTCCATGCCGTCAGCACAGAAGTCCACAGTGAACAAGTAGCGCCCGAAATGCCATTCCTTATCCTTGCCAAGGAACTTCACGCCAAGATTGCGCAGGCCAATCTTTTCAATGATGGTGAATTGATAGCCCATGCAATCCCATAACTGCAGGGTGTCAATGGGCAAATTACCATGGTCCGCGTGCCACACATATGCATGGATCGGCAGCTTGTCGTACAGCGCCCCGTAATGCGGCAGCAGGGATTCAATCCTGAATACCTGACCGCGCAGCGCCTTCAAACTAACCCACACTGCCGGCTCCAACTCGCCATGGCCTTTGTGATCGTTGTACAGAAACTCACGTTTTACAAAGCACTTCATGGGCGGCAGTGATGCCACGATATAACTCATTTGTTCTCCTTAAAAAACCATTTCCATTTACGTTTCTTGGCAATCTGTACAAGCCTTGTTGCGGCGTACTTCTCAACAGATATTCCCATCTTGCGCGCTATCTCTACTTCATCTCGCATCAAGATAATCTTGCCAATCTTGTCTTCGCCCCTTACCTTTCGGACAATCATTTGTCTTCCTTAAGCTTGGCTTCTGCTTGCTCCATCATGCGTCGATAGATCTCAGGATCTTTCTCTTTAAGCCGCCCCAAAAACAGGGGCAGCCATGTTTCATCGGTAGGCAGATTGCGCATCAAATCACCTAGTTCTTTGTATGTGGTCATGTGTTCTTCTCCTTGAGTTTGGCTTCAATGGCACGACAAGTTTTTTGTATGCTCATTTCCATGCAGTCAGAAATCTCCTCATCCGTCAGCCCAACCCATGTGCGCTGTGGTGGAGTGGTGTAGAGAGGTGCAATCTTTTTCAGACGCGGGTTGCCTTTCTCAAAGCCCCATTTAAGTTGCTGTGCATCAACACACATGGTGCGTCCAGTTTCTTCATGCTGAAACATCCACGCCACAGGCTCATGCTTCGCTTCTTGCTTAGGAAACGCTCTTGCTCCTTCTGAGCCACAGGCAGGACACTCAAAATATTGCCAACCCAATTTTGCTAGGTCTCCTGCGTGTTGCTGTGATGGGTTTGGGGCAACATCAACTGCCGCCATATAAACCGACGCCGCATAACCGGCATATAAACGCTCGTCATAACCTTCTGTTGAACATTCATCCATTGCTTTGAGCATTTCATCGGTTGGTTTTATTGGAACGAGTTTCCATCCGTGAGGCTCATCCTTCGCTTCTAGTGCGGCTTCAACTGCGGTAATGGCTTCTTCACATTCAATGCTGTATCCAGCGTCAGATGCTCGCTTCAACACCTCCAATGCAAGGCGTAATGCTTCTGTCTGTGTCATGCTTGTCCCCTTGCTCGGATGTTCTCAGCCGCTTGAACTGAGTAAAAAGTTCTTTCCGCTTCTTTTGCACACGCCTCACGTTCGGTTTTAATGGCTTTTTGAACAACCAACAATAATTGTTCTTTTCGTTCTTCCATGTCTTTACACCAGCGTTGCCAAGCCTCATCAGGCAAGCGAACACCCGTAACGTTTTCAAACTCAGCGTCAGAGCAAGACATGATGTAACTAATATCTGAGTTCATGCTTTATCCAATCCACATGAAAATAACTTTTCTATCCGCTTGTGCTTTTCTTCAAGCTCTTCAGCAGTAAGTTGCTTTTTTGGTATAGCCAAATACATGGCTTCGGGCATCAATGGGTCACATTTAAACGCACCCATATTGATGAGGTTATGGTCAGGAAATAGTTTTTCAATTTCAGTCATGGTCTTCCCATTTCATCCCAAATATCACGAACAAGGTCATCCATTTGAGACCATGCTGAACGTATAACGCTTATGTCCATACGCTTTTCTGCATCATCGTGATAGCGCAAAATGCCAGAGGTTTCTTCAATTGCTTGCCATGCGTGTATAAGTTTGATGATTTCCTCTTTATTCATTTTTCCCCTTGCTCGTATGGCATTGGCAACTCCAAAATCGTAACTTTCATGCTCATTTAGTATTTCATAAGCTAACCCTGCACACGCAGAACGCTCTTCCGTTTGCGCTTGTTGAGCAACTAGCTTGACAAAGGGTTCAAGCAGTTCAATATTACGACAACGGGTCAGAACATCAATATTCATTCCTGCTTGTCTAGCCATCTCAATGATTTCATCTTGTGTCATGTGTTCTTCTCCCTCACCTTGGCTTCTACTGCTTTAAATAACTCCCATATCTCTAACGGGCGGCCTTCACTTGCTAATTTAAGTATGTCGGTGAAATCATCCATAGTCAGTTCAACCCATGGGCGGACGTAGTCCTGAATGTCGTCGTCGTCTTTCATACTTTCTCCCTTACGTTATCAATTTCCTTGTAATTAACAGCAAATGTTTTGTCTGTCTGGATGGGATTGTTGATTCTGGAACAACACCAAAAAGCCACCTCTGACCACTCAGGGTCATCGTCCTTGGACATCTCTCCATGAAAAGATAATGTGTCCACACAATTCCTGCGTTCAGCAGCAGCGACAAGGGCGGCAAAGCGTTCAAGATGTGATGTGCTGATTTGTTTTGGGTTTTTAGAATCTGGATCATCCTCGACAGTCCAACTGTCGCAGTAAAGACGCATTCCAGCCTCTAGCCCCATGCGAATAATGGCTTCTCTGTTCATGCTTGTCCCCTTACTCGGATGGCATCAGAAATAGACTCCCAAACTGGGTCAATTTCATCAGCCAACTTTGCACACGCTTCACGCTCCCGTTCAATGGCTAAGTTGACCAAAGCAACCAAGTGCGGTGTTGATACAGTCCACGTTGTGTAGTGCTTGTTCTCTTGGATCACTTTGTGTAGTGCCTCTAGGATTTCATCTTGAGTCATGCCTTGGGCTCCTCATACTTATTGCACTCTTCCAACCAAATAGGGTCAAAGTTCCACGGCCAATGGAACCAACCCTTCTGCGCAGCACGCGCATTGCCAGAGATCAAAGCCTTGGGCTCCAAGCATTGGATGTGATGCGTCATGGGCAAAGGATCATGGTTCACGCACTTGTGGCAGTTGGGCCGGTCCACCTGCGGTTTGTAGTCTTCAAGATTGCTCATGGTACGCGTCCCTAATCTTCATGCGCTCAATCATGGCCTGCATAGGATCCACGTCACCCATCAGTACAGACAGCAGCAGATCATCCGTCGCCATATAAGCCTTCTCTAACTTGCCCAGTTTGAACCCCAGTTCAAAAAATTGTTTTGGATCTTCAGTCATACAACGTTCCTCATCTCTTCAAAATAAATAGGTGCGTCCTGCTCAATCCGAAAAATCACATCCGGATGCAAAACCCCGCTCAAGTCCACATTACTGTTAGGCAAGAACACCGAAATCAACGTCCATACCTCAGGATAGTCCGGCTCCAACTTCAAACCAGACAGGGGCTCAACAGAGCCAACCTCAGCCGGCTCATACTCAAAGAAGCATTTGAGCGACAAACCCAACTCATCGCACTCGTACAAAAATTCATGCATTTGTTACCCCACAGTCAAAATTATTAGAAAACCCACAATCAACGAACCTATCGTCACAGGCCACAAGGGCACAGGACGATGGATCGAGGACCATCCCATCAAAGCTGCCTGAACAAGCTCCTCAGACGATGTCATCTCAGGAGGCTTTGGCTGATACAGCAGCCCTATTTGTACCTTGCCTGTGTTAAAAGGCGTTACACGCCCGTTTGTGCCGCTTACAGAGGTGAATTCATGCGCATTAGTGATCATAAGATGGTCCTGTCTTAGCTTTGGCCTTCATAGCATCTTTGTACGCATGCTCAAAGCCCTCCAAAAATACCTCAACGGGTACGTCTAATTCTGCAGTCAGAATGGCTGAGGAGACAAGGCACGCGTACCAAGCTTCCGATGGTTTTGCAAAAGTATTTCCGCAAAAGTTAAGCAAAGTCTGCGCATTGTCCATGATTTGTCCAATGTCTTTATCCGTATCGTCCGGCTTTTTAGTCATATCACTATCCTTTCTGTGTTAATGAAGTTGTCCGTCTTTTTATCTAAGTGGACAGGGTTATTATCATGCTTTTATCTAGTTAGGTCAATTACGTTGAATGTACTATTTCCTAGGGGTTTTCCCTTGGTTTTGGGGTTTTAGTGTGATGCATTATGGGACTGGGTGGATATACAGTGGTGGATTTGGGTGGGATGGGGGACCGCGGACCGAGGGTCAAAAAGGGTGAAAATGGCTCAAAAAGTAATACTAAGGTTTAGGTGCTATAGACCTTTTAGGGGTAAGGTATGTTTTTTTTTTTATTTTTGTGAGATTTGGCGTAATAGACGTAATGGTGTAAGAACTGAATGAAATCAATACGTTACGAGCATTCGGCAAATTACGTCTGGAGATTCAATGTAATATTTCTAGGGGGGCTCCGCGAGATGAAAAGTGAAAAAATAAAAACACACTACACCCTCCAAAAGTTCTATAGGGAGCCCTGATTGCTTTTGTTGGTTGACTCTGAGGGCGACACTCGTTATACTCGTGGTAGTTCTTTTACGGGAGTTAATGATGGTACACATTGATCAGGGAATAGCCCTGCCAACCAATCGATCCAAATATCCTTTTGGGGAGATGGAGGCGGGTGATAGCATTCTGTTTGGCGTGCGCAAGCAAGCTGAAAGCTGCAGAGTGGCTGCCCTTCGCTTCACACGAGTGCATCAGCCTAAATGGGTGTTCACGCTGCGCAAGGTGGACAATGGTTGGCGTTTGTGGAGAATCAGCTAATGGCCAAGAAAGACGTTTGGAATGTTCCCCCTGTCATGCCTGACAAGGCACAGAAACGAATGTCTACTGAGGTGGCTCCGCTGCGGCAGCAGCGCCGCAAGCTAACAGCCAAGGAATGGACCTTTGTCACTGAGCTTGTAAGTGGCGATGGCCGCACCACAATGAAAGAGGCAGCCATCAGGGCAGGCTACAAGTCGTCCAGCGCTTCTGTGATGGCATGGAAGCTCACAAACCCTGATATCAACCCCCATGTGGTCTCTGCCATTCAGGCATATCGTGCGGACTTGGCATCCAAGTACAACACATCCTATGAGCGCCACATGCGCGACTTGCAGATCATTCGCGATAAAGCCCTTGATGCCGGTGCATTTGCAGCAGCCGTCCAAGCAGAGTATCGTAGGGGCCAAGCCTTGGGAACGATCTATGTGGAGCGCAAAGAGATCCGCCACGGCACAATTGACAGCATGAGCAAGGAAGAGGTACAGCGCAAGCTTGACGAGCTTAAAAAGCTGTATGGTGGGCCTCCACCCACTGCCTTGATCGATGCGGACACTGGAGTGGTGATTGAAAGTGCAGCAAGAGAAAAAGATCCCGAATTCGACGCGGGAGTGGAGCAGCCTCCGCTTGACATCTTTGAGCGAGGTTTGGGGGGATCAGATGACACCTGAAGCTAGATTTTCGGCTAGGGTGAAAGCCGGCCTTGTCAATTGTTCAATTGAACGCATTGAGAATCGGGTGAACCTTGGCATCCCTGACATGTTGGTGGGTGTCGGGGAATACTTTGTTTTGATGGAATTGAAAGTAGTTGCCAAGGGCTTGAAAGTTGGGCTGCGACCACATCAAATTGCTTTTATGACTCGGCATGCTGCCAAGGATAGGCCTTGCTTCATTCTTGTTCTTGACATGGGTAATACACTACGCCCCTCGACCATTCGCTTGTATCAGGGGAGCGATGCTATGAAATTGGCTGCAGAGGGCATAAAGCTTGAACCCCTTCGCTGTTGGCCTTCGCGTGGCATGCCATGGGGGGAACTAGAGGAAACCCTAGGTTTAGTAAAATAAATGTAAATAAGTGTTGCAAGGTGTCAAAACCTTGCTATACTGGCGATGCCGGTGCTTGATCCGGTTCCTTAGAAAGAAGAGAGATGAAAAATTTAAGCTTTGATGAAGTGGCTTTCCTTGACGTTTATCAGCATGCCGTTGCTGTTGCTTCGCGTGCTGATGTAGTTCGCTTTTTATCTGCTGATCCGGACGAGCGCAGCAGCCGCGAATTTTGCGATTCGATGGACGATGTTTATTCGTCGATTGCTGATGCGTATGAGGTTTGGTTTTGCGCTTTGAAGCATGCCCGAACGAATAAAGGCATGACTGTTCGCACCTTGTCGGCTGCGCTCGCTAATTTGCCGCAAGATTTGCCCGTCTTAATTTGGGATGCCGGAACCCGTTTAGGGCTTGCTCATGTTGACGATAGCTTTATTGACGATGAAGATTACCCGCGCGTTGAGTTCAACACCGACCGCGACGACTAACCCAGAAAGGATAGAAAATGCCAATTTATAAATATGACGTGTGCTTTCCCAATTCCCAGAGTGTCATTCGCTCTTTCCCTTCCCTTGTTCGCGCTCGTGACTTTATGCGCGTTATGTCGGCCGATGACTTGCCTTTTTTGGTGATGCCATGGGACGAAAACAGCAGTCCCTTAATTGTGCGACGCGTGAAAACCCCTAGAAAATATCATACACAAAAGGCCGTAAAAGTTGATATACTAGGCCCTTCATCAACAGAAAGGATAGAGAAATGTTAAAAACAGTCAGAATTAGCGCGAACAGCAAAACCGGCCCAA
>Ga0247723_1000090_pt1 | contig 54342 bp, 44 predicted proteins | sample MSEWelMarce5H_FC_FD_189079 | JGI IMG/M metagenome (GOLD analysis project Ga0247723, IMG submission 189079) | Subsurface sediment microbial communities from gas well in West Virginia, United States - MSEEL Well Study Marcellus 5H_FC | ecosystem: Environmental > Terrestrial > Deep subsurface >...
TGTCCAGTCGTTGCCGAGGTAAATCAGGGTGGTGCGCTAGTAAAAAACGCTATTCACACCATCGACCCGAGCATTACAGTGCTAGAAGTGCACTCAAAACAGGGAAAACAGCTCCGTGCAGAGCCAATTACACTCGCATACGAGCAAGGACGTGTTCACCACGTTGGATACCTTGCCGACCTAGAAACTCAGATGATTTCGTGGGTTCCAGGCGAAGGAAAGTCCCCAGACCGCGTTGACGCACTCGTTCACGCCCTCACAGCCCTCCTAATTAAGCCTCCACCAGGGTTTACAGGCGGAAAATTGCGTGCAAAGTCCTTTGCAAGCCGAAAAATAGACACTGGACGCGGTCACAGTGGCGGAATGTTTAGGGTTCGATGAAAATTCACATGGATGTATTCCCTGCGCACCTAGTTGTAGCCGCTGCAGGGCAATTTGACGACGTTTTGAAGCTAAAAAGCTCTCCTCCGACCGAAGGAGCGCATTATGTGGCTACAACTAGGGTAATTTTGGCCGATGACGTCGTTGTTGTAGCTGCAGATAGCCCTACTGGACCCGCAATTATCTTTCGAGAGCGTTTTGTAGAGCTAGAAAAAGCCGACCAAGTCACAAATGACACTCGTTTGGTCACAGTTAGCGGAAAAATGCTCGTTTTTAAGAAGGACACTAACTGCGGATGCGGTTCTCGACTCCGAGGATGGAACGCATACAAGACAATCAACTCGATGAAGGACCCAGAATGACATTAGATGCGCTTACATACATCGTTTTAACCCTAGCAACGTTTAGAGTCACGCGTTTTATCACTACTGACTTTCTTTTTGACCCGATGCGACAGTGGATTTGGAAAAAATTTCCACCAGAGACTACAAAAATCGGCTATCTGATTACGTGTAGTTGGTGCTCGAGCTTCTGGGTCGCCGCTATTATTATCGCAGCATACTTGCTAGCTCCTAGCATCACATTTGTGGTATCATTAGTACTGTCAATATCTAGTATTGTCGGATACATAGCCGCACGGGTAGACTAGACTCGTTCCGTTATTTAAAGACAGGGAGTCCCCTTGGGCATTTTTAGACGTGAAGCTGACAATCAGCCACGCAACTCGAACAACGGCGGCGTTCGCGCTTCATCGCCAGGCGTTCGACCTATCCGCCCTCCTCAGCCAACTCAGTTTACTGACTCGTTTGGTATCGCTTCTGCTCAGCCAGTTGCGTACAACGCACCACGCGCCCTAACTGCAGCCGCCGTTCAAATCAAGATGAACGACAAAGGCGAGGCTGCTCTATTCAAGAGTCGCCGTCAGTCTGCATCTTCTGCGTGGCAGAAGGAAGCCTGGGAATACTACGACGCAATCGGTGAAGTGAAGTATGCCTTCAACCTAGTTGCGTCTGTTGTTTCTCGCATTCGCATTTACGCAGCTAGCGTTGACGACCCAGCCGAGGCACCAGTACCAATTGACAAGTCTACAATCATTGACGAAAAACTTGCTGCTGCTGCAGCCCGCGCACTTGACCGTCTTGACAGTGCATACGGAGGCCAGGCTGGTCTGCTCAAGGACGCTGCTCTAAACCTTCAGGTTACTGGCGAGTGCTACCTAGTTCAGGTTCCAGAGCGTATCGGTTCAGGACTTCCAGAAAGCTGGGACATCCGCTCAACTGACGAACTTCAGATTGACCAAAAAGGTAACTACATCATCAACCCGCGCCGCGAGATTTCTTCAGGCGGCTCGATGATGTCTTCTGGAAACATCGAAGCGATTGCACTTCCATCTAGCGCATTCATTGGTCGCATTTGGAAGTCTCACCCGCGCTACTCACAGGAAGCCGACTCGAGCCTCCGCGGTCTACTAGACCTCTGCGCTGAGCTACTTCTACTCAACCGTACCTTCCGTGCTACTGCACGTTCTCGCCTCAACGCTGGTGCTCTTTACTTGCCAGATGGTTTGTCTGTTGCAGCTAGCCCAGAGGCTGATTACCCTTACGACGAAGACGGCGTCTACAACGAGCAGTACAACCCAGAGGAAGCTGCTGACGACTTTGAGGACCAACTCATCGACGCGATGACAACTCCTATCAAGGACGAGGACTCGGCCTCTGCTGTTGTTCCACTTATCATTCGCGGACCTGCAGACCTTGGTGACAAGATTAAGCAGTTCAAGTTTGAGCGTTCATTCGACCCTGCACTTGCTCAGCGTGCGGACCGCGTGCTAGAGCGTATTATGCAGGGCCTAGACGTTCCTAAAGACATCGTGACGGGTCTTGCCAACGTTAAGTACTCAAACGCAACTCAGATTGATGAGAGCCTCTACAAGGCGCACATCGAGCCTCTGATGCTTCTTATTGCAGACGCCCTAACCATCGTTTACCTGCGCCCATACCTAATCTCGATTGGCTACAGCGAAAGCGAAGTCAACCGAATTGTTATTTGGTATGACCCAAGCCAGGTAACCACTCGCAACGACCGTGCTGCCGACGCAGACGCAGGATTTAACAACCTCGCTGTCTCATACGACACCTGGCGTCGTGCTCACGGATTCTCGGATAATGATGCTCCAAGCCCAATGGAGCTTGCCCTTCGACTAGTCATCACTAAGGGTGCCATTACTCCAGAACTAACCGAAGCCATGCTCGCTGCTGTTGCACCTGAGGTCATGGACAAGGTTAGAGGTATTGCTCAGGAGAACTCGGTTGCTCCTGTTCCACCAGAGATTCAGCAGCTACTCACCGGAGGCCAGCCAGCCGCTGCTCCGGGAGCACCTGCAGCGCCTGCCGCACCAGCAGAGGGAGCACCAGCACCAACCCCCGCTCCGGCCCCAACTCCAGCCCCAGCGCCGCCAGGGCTAGCAGAACCTACAGCATAAGGAAAACACTATGGACATGATTGAGATGACTGAAGATATGCCAGTCGCAAGCACGAAGGCAGAACTTGCTCAACACCTAGCTAAAGCACTTAGTAGCTCGGTTGTTCTCAAGTTCCTAGCTCAGGGTTATCACTGGAACGTTAAGGGCAAGGACTTCTATTCTTTGCACGAACTGTTTGGCGATGTTTACGAAGACATTGACGGCGCTATTGACCCTCTAGCAGAACTTATCCGCAAGCTCGGATTCGACGCTCCTTACTTCTTGTCTGACTTCCTAGAAATGTCATGCGTAGAAGGTGGACGCCGTCTAAGCAACAACGCAGACGAGATGCTTGTATCTCTGCACACAGAAAACAATAAGTTGATTGACGACATCAAGAAGGCTTTCAACTACGCCAGTAACAACGCAAATGAGCAGGGAGTAGCAGATTTCCTAGCTGGCCGCATTGACATGCACCAGAAGTGGGAATGGCAGCTACGCTCTACCATTGGATTGGATTCAGTAGGATTCTAATGTCTGATTATTTAGCACGGGTATTTGATGTTCAGTCTGAGGAGACTCAGGGTGAGGGAGACGTCACACTTTCGGTTACCGCTAGTGGAGGTTTTGGTGGTGCATCAGCGCCTGTCCTAAAAGAGGGCGACGTTCAGGCTCCAGCAGGCAGCAAGAAATTGCGCCTACCAATGCGCAACGAAATTGCGTTGCGTAAAAAGGTTCTCGACTACAACACCAAGAACCCACAAACTCCATTCACTGCATCTGTAGACATGGTCAAGGCCGTCTACCGCCGTGGAGCCGGTACTTACAGAGGCGGAGAGTTTTCATCTCAGACTCGCGAAGACTGGTCTCTAAATCGCGTAGATGCATTCCTATCTCTACTCCTACACGGAGAGCCAGCAAGTTCTGCATACACTCAGGACTTTGACTTGCTTCCGTTGGAACACCCAAAGTCAACCCGAGGCATCGCCACGCTTACCGCATCTGGTGCTCCGGACTATTCTGCTGAACTATCGGTCGAACTTCTTTCTGAAGAAGACTACGAGTCTCAGGAGCATGCAATCCACGTTCTAGCCGAGTTCTCTGGACTGGGCTATGACGTAATCCCCGCTATCCGTGCAGCCTGGTTGCGTGGACTAAAGAACGAAGAAAACCCTTATGAGCGAGCCGCTATCCTAGCCACTGCTCTATACAGCAGCCCGGACGCTGACCTGCTTCCTAAGAAAGGTACCCTATAAAAATGAACAACTACGAGATTATTAACTCAGACTCGGCTGGAAAAGATATCGACAGCGTATTCACTCGTGAAGAGATGTATGCTATGGTCGCTTCAGCTAACGCCGAGCTTCTTCCAGAGCGTCAGATTGACCCGCTTTATGTTTCGCTTGTTGCAGAGCGCACCTACGGCACTACTCACGGTATGAAGACAGCTGCTCGCAACTTTGCTATCCGTAAGGCAGTATCTGGCCACATTGAACTTATGTCGAAGGGGTTGACTGCATCTGCTCAGGTGAACTATGACTTGCTGCCTATCCAGCACCCGCTATCAACTGCAGCGACCGAGCTAAGCGTCGAAGAGATTCTTGACGCGCGTGCAGAGTGGATTGCAGCGGACGTTTCAGTTGACGAGAGCATCCGCCCACTTATTGCCTCAGCGTATAAGCAATCAGAAGGTACCATCGAGCGCCTGCACGCTGACATGCGTCTTATGGCACTTACTGCTGCTGGACGTATCGCACCCGAGGTTTCTACCTACGTAACTCCTATTGTTGCATCCGCTGAGCTCCCTGCATTCACCGATGCAGATTTGGTTTACTGGCAGGCACGTAGCGAAGCCCTAGAGCTGTTTAGACGTCAGAGCGCACTCACCGCTTCGGCTGGAATCTCTATCGACCCTACTGGACTAGCTGCTCGTATGGTTCACCGAGGCGAAACCTCGGAGCACATCCTAAGCGTGCTGAAGAGCAACCCTACCTTCCGCGACAGCCTCTCGCTACTCGAGGAAGACCTAACCAGTTTTGACCCAATCTCGCGTGCGGCTAAGACTCAGTTTGAGGCATTGTATGCATCTATTTTGTCACTACCTAAAGCAGATACTCCAGTAGACCTACAAGCAATCGCTGCTAGTGCCGTTAAAAAGTATGATGACAAAAACGAGACTCTCGCTGAGGTTATTCAGGCTGGTGCATCTTCAGAATATATTTTCTCTTTGCTAGAGGACAACGAGCTTTGGGCGCAGGACTTCCAGACCTGGACCGAAAGTGATGAAGACATGCCGGTCTTTGCTTCGGCTTACTGGGCGATTGCTGACCTGGACTATGCAGACGCTAAGTTCTTCTCTTACGACAAAGTGTTCCCGCTGTCCAAATAGACCTTCTAAAACTTCTATAAACTTTTATTAGGTCTTTTTATTGAGATAAACTTATCTCACAAACTACAAAATGCAACCACGCAGGTTACAGAAGGATTAAGATGTCTACCTCTTCGTTCAAACGCGAAAACAATGAGCCCACCCCAATCACTGCATCTCTCAGCTATAACGATGGTGCTAATAAAGGCTTCTGGCGAATTCAGCCACGCGCTCTTGTAGGCAAGGACCGCGGAGAGTGGGTCGAGATGGGTGCGGAAATCCGCACTTGGATTAAGAACAATCTAGGACTTGCAGAGAGTATTATTGGACGCGCTCTAGGTTCGACTGGTAGCCCTAATGGTATCAGATTTAGACCTAACCCTGGGTACGAAAGTCTAGGACTATCTCCAGATAAAATCTACGGTGTCGACACCAACCACGTAGAAAAACTAGAGGGCTCTCTTTCTGAAGAGTATCTAAAAAGTCAGGGCATTGAAGTCCCGAAGAACTCTACGGGGGATATGACAGCTGCTCAGATTGCTACAGTTCCTACGGTAGACCAGCTCGATAGTACCGACATCACTTCTGACGACATTCGCCTTGCTAATGAAGGTATCGACTCTCCAGAGGGTCAAGAGATGTCTAAGTTCAAGGACTCTGAAGAAGGTCAGGCAATCGCCCGCCTCGACGAAGAGACTGCCGCAACTGTTCAGCAGGGTGTGGCCCCTGGTGGCTCTTTCTCACCTGAGCAACTCGCAGCTGGCTACGGCTTTACCGAAACTGAAAAAGGTTCAGGTAAATACGAGACCAGCATTCCAGACGAGGGTGCTGGAACCGAAACTGTCTACACCGTTCCAACTACTCCAGACGCTAACGGCAAGTACAATGTACTCCGAACCGAATGGACTGGACTAAATGACCGGAGCGGTATTCGTCAGGATTCAAACGACTACGATGCAGGCAGCTATGACTCTCTAGCTGACGCTTTCAAGGCTCACGCTCAGCAAAACTGGGACCTTGCCTCTGCCATGGATGCAGACGCGGCAGATAGTGCAAACCCGTTTAGTGCCAACCCTCCGAGGCTCAACCGAGACACCGACGTCCGCACTCCTGAAGGTGCTGCTCTTCTTGAAGGTTTCTTGCGTAAGCGTCTGGCTGGCTGGGATGCAAATTATGACGAATCCCCTGAAGTGTTTGACGGTCTTAAGGCTGTCTTAGATGACCCAAACCTTTCAGGTGACGAGCGCCTACAAGCTATTGCTGATGCTATTTCTGATGCTCGAATTGCCCGCAGGGGGAAGTTTACGGAGGGCCAGAAAACTCAAGAGGCTGTCTATGGTATTTATGGTATGCAGTCAAAGTTAGAGAAGGCCGGTTTTGAAACCGAGTTTACGCGTATTCAGAACGCTCAAAAAGCTCGTGAGCAAGAAATTATGGACCGCGCTGTGCGAGAAGCCATGGACATCACCTCGGAAAGCAAAGACATAACCGTTGATGACCTTATCGATGAAGTAGCCACCCCAGAGCCTGGAGACGACATCCTAGATGGTCTTGAAATTCCTGAAGACGACCTTCTAGATGATGTCATTGACTCTGACCTTTCTGACCCAGAATTTGACCTAGTTCCTACTAGAAAAGAAAACACCTTTGCAAACGAACTTTTCGGTGATGAGTTTATTAGCAGAGAAGGCGTAACCTACAAAGTACTCGGAACAGAAGAAGACGAAGACGGCAATGTTTCAGTCACTGCCGTAGACCGCAATGGCGAGCGTCAGACTTTTAACGATGACTCTTACCCAGTAATCACTAAGTTTGGCAAGCCTAAAGAGGCTCCTAGAGCAACTCCTGCCCCAGCGCCAGCCCCTAAAGCAGCGCCAAGACCGGCTACTCCAGCAGCTAGGCCAACGCCTGCGCCAGCGGCAACCCCGGTAGCTACTCCAGCAGCTAGGCCAACACCTACTCCTACTCCTGCTCCTGTAACTAGCATGCCACTGCCAGAAAACGCAACCAAGGTCAAAGATGTAAATGAACTTCAGTACGGTGACATCATTTACAACAAGGATGGTGTAGAGATGGGTAAGTTCCTTAGCATCCAATCAAAGGGTGAAGGTAACGCTGTAACCATCAAGGTAAGTAAAAACGGTACAGTACTCCCTGTCAGGTTTGACTTTATCGTTCCGGCATATAGAACTCGCGAAGGGGAAGCGGCTACTCCTACCCCGAGCGCAACTCCACGCCGAGCAAAGCCTGCTACCCCGCCTAAAACCCCTGAGACAGCAGTTGCCGGTCAGAAGAAGGCTCAGGACCTAGTTGATGGCGACTACATCCTAGACAGCGAAGGTAGCCCGTTCGGCTCTGGTGCAGGTCTAGTGAATAGCGTATCTGTGGCTAATGGCCGCGTTACCGTAAACTACACCGATTCAGATGGTCAAGTACGAACTAAGCTATTCCGCGAAGGCAAAGACGTTAGTCTTGACCTTGGAGATTCCGCTGAGCCTAAGGACATTGTTTCCAAGTCTGAATCTGGAGGCGGCAAAAAAGCAAGCAAAGCCGACCTCGACAAGATTGCAGAGCTCGATGCTCGCGACGCCGCGGATAACATTCCGGATGAAGACCTTCGCGACGAACTATTCGACATGATTAACCGCATTGCCGAAGGCGACAACCCGTCTGCTAAAGAAGCTCGCGACCTAATCAAGCGTATTGAAGATGCTTACGGCCCGGATGAAGATGAAACTCCTGAAGATGGAGAGGGTGGCGGTCTAGACGAGGAAGAGATTCCTCTAGAAGAGACTCCGGAGTTTGCTGACCGTCGTACCGATGACGGCCAAAACAAGTCAAACAAACCTGTCCGCTCGGTAGACGCAATGCGTAAAACTAAGCTCAGGAACCTTCTTGATAAGTTTGGAAAGCGTCACTACGTTGTCGGACCTGATGGCAAGAGAGTCAACCCTAGCGACCCATCGCAAACCCTCAGCCAGACTGCTGCCGACTACCCAGACGGCCACTTCATCGACAATCCTGCCGATGAACTACACAACGCATACATGACCCACCGCGCAGACATTGACGGTGGAAACACCAAGCTGGAGATGGGTGTTATTCGTACCACCAACAACCAGTACAAGGTGTTCATGCGATTTACAGACAAGAACACCGGTGAAGTTAGGACCCTCTACTCGCACGACCCTCGTGACACCTACATGGCAATTCACGGTAAGAAAAACGGTCTAGAAAACTTCTATGCCTACTTTAGTGGTAAAGCTGCTCCTCTACAGAATAAAGAATCTCGTGAGTACAAAAAGTACTTTGGCGAAGGACGCACGTACCAGGACCGACTAAAATACTGGCGCGACAAGTTCAACAAGAACTTCTCTGAAGACGACCTAAGTGATGAAGAGCTAGAGGTTCTCGAAAACCGCTTTGACGGCGATATCGATGCCTACAACGAGGCAAAGAGCTTGGAAGACTTCCGTATTCTAAGTCTAGAAGAGCGCGTCAAGCTAACTGCAAATGGTGAAGCCGAACGTCTAGAAGAGGTTGTAGAGAAGAACCTAGGGCGCGTGCTTCGCAAAAAGGTTGCCAGCTTCTACGAGGCATTCGAAAGCGACGACCGAGTGTCGGCACGTCAGCGTTACAACGCCATGCTATCGCTTTTGCCTGACAACGCAGAATCTCGCGCTACGGTTCGTAGAGTAATTAGTGCTGAGATTAAGCGTCGAATCAATGCTTCAGGTGTTGACGGCGAAGAAAGAACCGCAGCCCTACAGCGTATGTCTGGTTTCGTAACAGCGTTCTCGAACTTTGCTAACAAGCAGTTCTCGCTCGACAATGAGCTAGCAATCCCTTACGCGAATGGCGAAGGTATTAAGGTTGTAAAGCCTGGTGACCTAGTCATTGCTCAGGACAACATGGGCCGTGACGTTGTCGCTCGAGTCTACAAACTACTCAAGGGTAGTGGTAAAACTCAAAACGATGACTTTGTTCGTCTAATTGTTCGTGACTCTGACGGTAATCTGCGTTCTCTTCGTGCCGACATTGCCTCGAAGAGCCTACGCGCCATTCCTGCTGGAGAGACTCCAGAAATTGGCGAGTGGGAAGGCTGGGACCGCTTGATTCCTATGACCGAGCAGCGCCTCGGCGCGGAAGCCGCTGCCCGTCGTGCAAAGGCTCTTGGTATTGCATACAAGGGTCCGGACGATGATGACCCTCCAGGCGGTAGCGGTGGCGACGGAGATGGTCCTCCTCCTCCACCTCCAGGCGGTGGTGGCGACGCGGTGGCTGAACCAGAACCAGAGCCTGAAGTTGTAGGTAAGCCTGCTGCTGCTCTACAGGGCGGCGACGAGGTGTTTGGTGCTGATGGTCTACCTCTAGGTACAGTTACAAAGGTTGTTTTCCGTGAAGTAAACGGACAGCCAATGGCCCTAGTGCAGTATCGCACTCCAGATGGTAAAACTGGCCGAGTAGCTTACTCGCCTGACCAGCTGGTGGGTGGCTCGGATAGCCCAAAAGCGTAACCTCCGAGTCGACAACTAAACCGACCTCGGGGGGTAGAGCAGAATCTATCACCAGTGAATCATCAACGGCAGTGAACAACACCCCACTTGATGTCAACTGGGACGACATAGATTTTGATGATGATGGCACAGCCGGTGGCGTAGCCGACATTCCTACCCCTGCTGAATTAGACGCTGCTCGAAAAGCTAGAAAAGCTCAAGCTGCTGGCAATATTGCTGGGATTGGCCCGCTGACTGCTGGTCGCAAGGTTGATGATTCACTTCTAGGCATATTCTTTAGCAGAGATGCTGACACACTAGATAGATTAGAATCGGAATCCTTAGAGGCTAGAGGTCGACTTGAAGACGCCATTAAAAAAGGCTACAGTGACTCGATAATTAAGGCTTTCCGTCAGTCATACGTTGAGGCGCTAAGCAGACAAGTTGGATTCCAACGTTTCCTAGAGCGAGTTTATCGCTCGGCCGGTAAGTTTGACTTTAGCTTATCTGACGACTCACTCCTGAGCCCGGAGGAGATTAAAAAAGTTAATGCTGCGCCAGTACGAGACAGCAGTGGCACTGCTATAGGTGGGTATGACGCTAAATACAACTTAGGTCGAGGGATTGCTAGCTCTACGCTGCCTAAGCTCCGTAAACGGGTAGCAGTTGCAGACAGGATAAATAGTAAACTTACTATCCCAGATGGTTGGAGTCTGGAGTCTGCATCGTCGGTTCTCGATGACATCCAAAACTCTAAGAGCTCTAGGACTTCTAAAAATGCTAGAATGCAGGCTAGACTTGCAGAAGCTAAAAACATGTTCTACGGAACTATCCTGCGTAAACAGGGTTCTCCAGCTATTGTTAGGTTCCAGCACAGTAAAGACACCATAGATGCTACCCCGGCTGAAATGAAAAAAACCGTAGAAGCAATTAAGGCAGTAGAAGATGCTGGAATTAGTTTAGAAGCTCTTAGGACTACAGCACTGTTCAATGGCAGGCAGTCAGCAGAGGCGGGTAAGAAAGACCCCGATGCCGTAGCTCCATTCACTATTGACGTTGGTGACCATGCAAAGAGTGCTGGGTTTAAGGACACTTCTACAATTGCTTACGCCTCTAGCAACGGACTCGTAAAACTAAAGTTGTCAAAAACTAGAATGTATGATTCAGAAGATTTTAGAAAGAGTCAGGCAGGGCACCATGCTGTAGAAGCTACTAGTGCATTAGATTCTATATTTAACACGCTAGTTCACGAAATTGGCCACATTGTGCAATACCGCTCTTTTACTTACTCAGAATTTGACGAATATAAGTCTTCCGGCAGACGCGGTAAACTGAACATAGTTGACGGTCAGGACAGGGTTGCTGGGAGATATAATGAAGAAAACGGTTCCGAGCACTGGGCCGAGGCCTTCGCTGAGTTTGTGATACGAAACAAGATATCTCCTAGAATGAGACAAATTCTTGTAACTAGAGGTATTCTCCTAAAGTAGGTAGGATTAAAGTATGGAAAATCAATCAGAAGACAGCGTAACGTACATCATTGATGGCGATAGAGAAGGCGAAGTGCGTACTGTAAAGTATGTAGATATGCCTGACTCCGAGCTAATCATGTACACAGAAACCTCTGACTATGCTTTAGCCGTCTGGATGAAGCGTCTAAAAAACAGAGAAGCCAGCCAAGAGTAAACAACCCTTGGTTTTTATTGTAAAATTATATTAGGATTTATTTGTTAGAGATATCTAGCAAATTAACCGGTAAGGAATCTAATGAACATCCCTTTTGAAGTCTACAGCTACGTTGACCCTAATACAGGAGACGTTACTGGCATGCTCGCTTCACACATCCTTGGTGTATCTAAACGTGAAAACGACACCTGGGAACCAGTATTCAACAAGCAGGAAGTTCTTGACCTGACTGATGGAAAAATCATGTACGAAATCAACTGGACTAAGCGCCTACCTACAGACTATGTAGCCGCTCCAGATGAGGATTACGACGAAGAACACCCGTTGGTGTTGATGTTTGATGCCGGAACCGCAACCAAAGAAGATGTAGAAGACTACTCGGACATGGTTGTAGATGAAAACGGCGAACGACCTGACCTCGACTTCGGAATTTAGGAGAATCCACTATGGTGGAGTACGCTGGCCGTAAAGGCAACTTGAAGCTGCTTGTCGATAGAGACAGTGCAGTAGTTGTCGACACATCACTCAACTTAATCATTGGTGTTGGTGATGCAAGTGCCGCGTTCGCTGCCTACAACTGGGAAGCACCGTCTGGCTCAATTGAACCAAACATCCTAGAACTTGCATCTAGCGCACTCACCACTCTCGACATCAACGTCATCACCGCCTCTGGCCGTATGTATACAATTCCAGACGGCGTTAAATCAGAGGCTCAGAAGGCTCTGAACTGGCGTAAAGAAGAGAAGCGCGGTGGCACTCCCGTTGGGTTGAACACTGCTCGCACTCTTGCTAAGGGCGGCCAGATTGGTATCGAAAAAGTTCGCCACATTGCAAAGTATTTCCCTCGTCACGAAGTTGACAAAAAGGGCAAAGGCTGGGAGCCAGGCGAAGACAACTTCCCTAGCAACGGCCGCATTGCCTGGGCCCTGTGGGGTGGCGACGCCGCTCGCCGCTGGGCGTCTGCAATCGTAGAGCGCGAGAACAAGAAGGCAGTTACTGCTGGCGGTTATGCCCTTCCAAGCTATCTCGAGAACTCTGACGCTTACAGAACCAGAGACTCTTACACTCCTGACGTAAATGCCTTCAAGGACGCTTTTGAACTTGACGTGCACTCTGGTCCAGAGTTCTTAGCACGCGTACGCCTCGACGGCTCTGGCCTTGACCGCCTCTACAAAGTTGAGCCGGATGGTTCAGTCTACGTTTGGGACAACATGGGCTGGGACAACCTAGGCCACGTCAATGGTGACATTTGGACTTACGACAAAGAACTAGATAACGAGGATGACGACTGCGTCAAAGACCACGTTCTTATCGACCCTAGCTCTGCAATGATTATCTCGGCTCTCATGCAAGAAGACCCGTACCGAAAAGTGTCTATCGAAGACATCGACCCTGAAGAGGCTTACCTTGTCTCGGGTGGACTACCTGGCGAAGACTGGGCAATGGCGGACTACGCTATGACCGCAGCCGGTGAAGGTGCTTCAGATGGAAACATCAAACCAGCCGCTGTAAACCAGGACGGTAACTACACCCCTGAAGAGCGTTCTGCACTTGCTAAGGCTCAGACCCGTGACGCAACCGGAAAGTTTGCAGCAGCAGGCTCTCGAGTTGTAGTTGGTAACGACACCACAAACGGTCGAGGACTTATCACCGGACTAGACAAAGCTACTGGTGCAGCTACTGTTCAGCTAGACAATGGAAACACTGTAACTGTTCCTTCTAAGTTGACTGCACCTGAAGAAGGCTTCCAGGACACAATGCCAGCAGCTAATCCGACTGCTCCAGGCAAGCCTCTAGATGTTGAAGGAATTCTTGGCGAGCCTAAGAGTCCTGTTAACCGACCTAACGTTCAGCTTCCAGGCACCCTTCCTCCAATGTCAGCTGCTGACCTTAAGAGCGTAGTCAACGACTGGTCTGGGTATGTTGCATCTCAGCGTGCAGGTTTCAAACCACTTGATGGACAAGCTCCAGACTCGGGTAGCAAAATTGCTACTGTTAAAGACGGCAAAATTGTCACCCAGAAAATGAGCCCGACCGCAGCCGACAAAGCAAACGCTGGAAAGCCAGTAATTAACCCTGCTGCTCGGACGGCAAAAGCCGAGGCCCGCAGGGATGGTGCTGCTTCGGGAAGAGCGCCAGTAATACCCGCCGCTCCAACCCCGAAGCCAGCCGTACCAGCAGCCGAAGCTAAAAAAGATAAAGCAACAGCGGGTAGAGCTCCAGTTGTCACAGCTGAACAGAGAAAAGACAAGGCCGCCGCGGGTAGAGCCCCCGCACCTAAGCCCGGGGGCAAAAACATTATTCAGCAGGCCGGAGAAAACTTCGCAAAGACCTGGGACAAAGTCAACCGTGAAGGTATATTCGCTCCACCTCCAATTGTTAAAAAAGCTGTAGGCGACATTGCTAAGAAATTTACTGGCACTGCTCCGGGGCAGAAAAAATCTAGCGGTGGAACATCTCCGGACGCTGCAGAGCGTCGTCAGCAGGACAAGGACAAAGTTGTATCGGCTAACCGAGACAGTCTTCGTCAGGTAAGAAATGCCGACCGCAAGGCTGAAGGAACCAGCAAGACCGGAAACTTTGACGACGAAGGTCGATACGTTATTCAAAAGGGCGACAGCCTATGGTCTATCGCTGAGAAGAACAAGCCAGCCGATAAGTCAACTGCTGAATACTGGAACGAAGTTATGAAGGCTAACCCTAAGGACAGATTCAAGTCCGGCAATCCTAGCCTCATCTACTCGGGTGAAAAGGTAGACCTTCCTGGAGTGACTGGTCGACCGGCTCCAAAGAAGCCAGACAACCAAGGCTCGCTACGTAATGCTAGAAATGCAGACCGAAAGGCCGAGACTGCCAAGGCTGCAGCCGAGGCAAAGACTAAGGCCGATGCAACTAAATCTGAAGCGCGTAGAGACAAGGCTACAGCAGGCAGAGCTCCGGCCTCAAAGCCAGCATCGCAGGGTGGTCCAACCCCTAGAGCAGCAGACAAAGCTAACGAGGGCAAGCCAAGGATTAACACTGGCGCTCAAACTGCAAAAGCTGAAGCCAGACGAGACAAAGCCACGGCAGGTAGACCATCAGCACCTAAGCCATCAGGAACTCAAAAACCTAGCCCTAGAGCAGCTGATAAGGCAAACGAAGGGAAGCCAGTAATCAACACTGGCGCTCAGACAGCAAAGACTGAAGCCAAGAGAGACAGAACCCGTGGCTCTTCAGGAGCTCGTAAGCGCAAATAAGCACTATCCGTCCAAAGTATACTAGTTATAGTGTTTAAACAGAAGGTATAACAAATGGCAGAAGCTCCTAAGGTTACCCCTCAGGCTGAGAGTGGCGCTCCGCTCACTCCGAAGACGTCAGACGTACCTCCTCTATATTTTGCTGTCGTTTCGCCTGACGACCCTCGCGCCGTCATGGACGTTATTGCTATGGTTCCAGCGTCTGCAACCAGCACCGAGCCTTCAGCCTTCCGTCGTGAAGACAAGCAGTGGGTTCCTGACGAGCAGGTTCTCAAGGACCTCAAGTCAGCGACTCCTCCACCTGTAGTTGCGTTGGACAGCAGCGTTCTTGATGGAGTTCTAAAGCAGGTTGACGGTATCGACCCTGTTGTTGCGAGCATTAAGCACGCCGATGCCATCGTTGCATCTATGTGGTCACCTAAAGCTCCATCAGCGGGAGACTTCGCTCTTGAAGAAGACGTCTTCTCACTACTCTCTGATGAAGAATACGAAATGCTATCTGGCGAAGGTCTCCTAGAGCACTTCTCTATTCAGGCTGCTGGTGGACTAGACCGCAACCGCGGCAACGCAGAAGAACTTCGCCGCTACTGGACTCGTGGTAAGGGTGCTGCCAAGATTCGCTGGGGCACTCCTGGCGACTGGACCCGTTGTGTTCGTCAGCTTTCAAAGTACATGGGCCCACGCGCGAAGGGGTACTGCCAGCTCCGCCACAAGGACGCGACTGGTGTCTACACCGGCAGCCGACTAAACCCAGGGAGAAACAAATCTTTCTCTAACGACGAGTTCGCTCAGTTGGTAATCGACACTGCTGTTCTAAACGCTCGTGCCGCTGAAGTTCGTAACCGCTTTGCTCTTACAGCTGCTGCTGGTATTCCTACCGTTGGAGACACTACAGCGCAGAATGTAAAACCAACCATGGAGTTTGGCTCTGAGTTCTCAATTCCGCTAGTTCTACCTGAAGACCTCGAGTCTGGTGACAAGCGCAAGTTTAAGCCAGAATCTGTGGAAATTAGAGAACTTCCTCTACCACTACTCTGGCAGATTAAAACTGCTGACGGCCACCAGGGCTCTGTAGTTGTTGGACGTATTGACTTTATGGAACGCATCAGCGGTGGCATTGGCAACGCTCGCGGTGTATTTGATACCGGAGAGTATGGCAAGGAAGCAGAGCGCCTAGTACGTAACGGATTTATCCGTGGAGTATCTGCTGACTTGGACCAGTTCGAAGCTAAGGAACAAAAGCTTGGAGTTGATGTACTACAAGACGAGGATGACGAAGTTGAGAAAAAGAGTCTCCTAATTAACCGTGCACGAATTATGGCTGTAACAATCGTACCTAAGCCTGCTTTTCAAGAGTGTGTAATCATGCTCGTTGATGGTACTACCCCTTCCGAGGAGGAAGAAATGAACACTGAAGATGGTCTATACGAGGAGACAGTGGAGCCTACTGCCGAGCAAACCAGCCTCGTCGCATCTGGATTCCTAAGTCACCCAATTCCTGTAACCCCTCCCCGTGATTGGTTCTTGAATCCTGACTTGAAGAAGCCTACCCCGCTAACTATTGACGACTCGGGACGAGTCTACGGTCACATTGCTGCATGGCACGTGAACCACATTGGTATGCCTCGCGCAACCAAGCCACCTCGCTCGCGTAGCAAGTATGCCTACTTCCACACTGGCGTCTGCAGAACTGCAGAAGGTGTCGATGTTCCAGTAGGTCAGCTAACTCTTGCTGGTGGACACGCTCCACTACAGGCTGATGCAAACGCTGCATCTCGCCACTACGATGACACTGCATCTGCAATCGCTGACGTTCACGCTGGCGAAGACTCTTACGGTATCTGGGTAGCTGGTTCGCTACGTCCAGAGGCAACCGAAACGCAGATTCGTGCTCTACGTGCATCTTCTCCTTCGGGCGACTGGCGTCCAATCGGCGGCTCGCTTGAGCTTGTTGCAGTTTGCCAGGTAAACGTTCCAGGCTTCCCTATCGCTCGTGCGATGGTTGCTGGTGGGCAGGTTATGGCTCTTGTTGCAGCTGGTGCTCACGAGATGGCATTGCTTCGCAGTGACATCTCGGGTCAGCTTTCGGCTAAGGCACGACTACTCTCTGAGCTGAACTCAAGCGTGGACACCTTGGACATTCGTGGACGCGTTGCTCGCGCACGCGTTGATGCAGAGTTTGGCTACATTTCTCGTGACGAGCGCGAAAAGCTTGCTGGCAAGGGCTTCGCTCTTCCAGATGGCTCATACCCAATCCGCAACGTCGAAGACCTAAAGAACGCTATTCAGGCTTACGGCCGCTCGAAAGAGTCAGACCGCGCTAAGGTTCGCAAGCACATTGCAAAGCGTGCCAACGCTCTCAAGGTTCGCCACATGGTTCCTGAAGAGTGGAAGAGTCTTTCTAGCCTAGAAGCAGCCACTGCGCTCTCGACCATGCGCGACCGAATTGCAGCCCTAACTGCAGCAGCTCCGGTTGAAGAAATTTCTGACGAGGACCTAAAGCTTCTCGAAGAGTCAAAAACCGAAGCCGATAAAGAGCGTCAAGACGCCATCGACCTAGTTGAGGCTCAGAAGAGCGGCGAGAGTGTTGTTGACACCTACGGACCTGATGGCCGTTTGAAGTACACTCCAAAGACCCAGCCTCGTGATGCTCGCGGTAAGTTCCGTAAAGTTCTTGCCCGTCTAAAGCAGGACCTCGGTGTTGCTGGTCTACAGCGAGCACTTGTCAAAGTACAGACAGCCGAAGACATGGAGTTTGCTGGTAACTACGCTGGAGCAGCCGCAGCCGCTGGTGACCTTATCAACACCATCGACCGCCTCGACACAGGTGCGCTAGACGCAACTAAACTTGAAAACGTTCGTAACACTGCCGCAGACCTAGGAAGGGTAATTGCAAACTTGCCACTACCTTTCACTAACCAGGCTCAGAAGGTGCGTTACAGCGATTTACCACCGGCACTAAAGAATCTTATTGATGACATGGTTACCCGCGTGGAAAGCAAGATTGGAAAGAAGGATGCAGACATTGCGACTGCCAACCTTCGTTCCTTTAAAGCCGGTGCAGACGTATATTCTCAGTCGGAGATTTCCTCTGAGATGACTACCCTGCTCCGACTCCTTACCTAAAAAATAAGGTACAATTAATGATAGGTGGAGTGCCTCCACGCCATGTTGCGTGATGAGTCCCTCAGCCTTGACTGTTCACCAATAGGTGCAATCCTGCACTTATTAATTAAAACTGGCCTAAGGAGGTACAGTGGACCACATCAAATCGCAGCTAGATAACCTGGCTGAGCTTAGTGACGAACAAGTCACCGAGCTTCAGAGCAGCATTATCAGCCAATTTGAGTCGGTCGAGGGTGAAGACCCTACTCCTGAGACAGTTGATGTTATGACATCTCTCGCAGATAGTCTTGACACTGTTCGCGGTGAGCTTTCACGTCGCGAGGTACAAGCTGAAGAGCTTGCTGCCCGCGCAGCTGAGGCGACCGCACGTGTTAAGGGTGCAGAAGATGTTCAAGAAGACGGAGAGGCTATGGCCGACTATACAGAAGAGGATGCTCCAATGGAGGATGCTCCAGTAGAAGAAGTTCCTACAGAAGAAGTTCCTGCAGAGGAAGTTCCTATGGAAGAGGTTGGCGAAACCCCTGACGAGGAAGACGAAGACAAGTTGAAGGCTTATTCAGCCGAAAGCTTTGCTTCAGAAACTGAGACAACATCAACTACCGACGGAGAAGGCTCAGAGCTTTCAACCGAAACCGAGGTTTCTGCAGACGCAGAGCTTTCAGCCGAAGAGACCACCGAAGCAGCTGTTGAAGCTGTCGAGGGCTCAGAGGCATCAACCCAAGAAACATCATCTATTGCTCCAGAAGAGCAGGAAGAGCAGGCACCCGTGACCGCCGCAGCAGAACAGCCTTTCGAGGCTCCAGCTGACCGTCAGCCTGTAGTTCAGGTAGTCGAGACCGCTCCAGTGGCAATCACTGCGGGCGCTGACATCCCTGGCTACACAGCCGGCAGCACCATCAACGACATGAGCGAAGTAGCTTCAGCAATGGAGAAGCGCATTCACTCACTACGTCGTGTCAACGGTGGAGATGGAGAGCAGCACATCGTTGCATCTATCACCACTCAGTACGGTGAAAACCGCACTCTATCAACCGACGCAGAGTCGAACTCAGCTAAGATTAACGCTGTTGTTGGCCAGGAGGCACTTGTTGCTTCTGGTGGTCACGCTGCACCTTTCGAGGTTAAGTACGACATCTTCGGTCTTGGTTCAACCACCAACCGTCCAGTCCGTGACTCGCTTCCTAAGTTCCAGGCTGACCGCGGCGGTATCCGCTTCGTAACTCCACCTAGCTTTGCTTCAGGTGACTACGCAAATGCTGTTGGCATTTGGACCGCGGCAACCGACACCTTGCCATACAGCAACACCAAGACCAGCTTGACTGTGACCGCTGCTGCTGAGCAGACCGTGTCAACTGACGCTGTAACCTTGCAGCTACAGTTCGGTAACCTAATGACCCGTGCGTACCCAGAGCTAATTGCCCGTCACAACGAGCTAGCCCTAGTACAGCACGCGCGTGAGGCAGAGCAGAACCTTCTAACCAAGATTGGTGACGCTTCAACCGCAGTAACCACCACCTCGACCATCGGTTTCGGCCGTGACTTCTTGGTACAGGTTCGTCGTGCAGCAGTTGCTTACCGCTCACGTCACCGCATTGACCCTAAGACTCAGCTAAAGGCGATTATTCCTGCATGGGTATATGACGCTATGGCTGCCGACCTCACCTTGGCTATGCCTGGTGACGGCACCCTTGCTGTTTCAGAGTCAGAAATCAACGGCTACCTAGCACTAAGCAACGTAACCCTGACCCCATCGCCAGACCTAACCGTCTTCGGTGCTCAGGGTGCGACTGCATTGTTGGAGTTCCCAGACAGCTTTGTCTGGTACCTATTCGCAGAGGGCTCGTTCTTGTTCCTCGACGGTGGTACTTTGGACCTAGGAATTATCCGCGACAGCACCCTAGTCGGCACCAACGACTACAAGATGTTTGTTGAGACCTTCGAGAACGTTGCCTTCGTTGGCATCGAGGCTTTGAAGATTACTTCAACCATCACCGTAGCTGGTACCGCTGCAGCACTTGTAAGCGCTGTAGACTACTAAAAAAATTGTAGCGGGGGGCTCGGAAACGGGCCCCCCAATACAACAAAACAAACTTAAACTTTAATCTAAGGATTTCAGATGGCTTTCCCAAAGAATGGCGTTGTAGAGGCACCAAAGATTGTGCCCTCCGCTTTTGGCCTACTCGCTGTAGTCAAGCCAGAGAATTCAGCCGACGAAGACCAGTGGGTCCGAGGCTTCTCACAAGAGTGGGAAACAACACTTTACTCAGCTACTAACTGGGATGACACAGATTCTACTGACGGCGAAGTTGTCGCTGCAGGAGTGCCAACTTATTACACAGAAATCAAGCCTTTCTTCATTGAAACAGAAGAGCTACGTTCTGGCCTAGGTTTTCTTGGCCTCGACCGTATTGCAAGACTAGAGCGTCAGATTGAGGGTGTAACTCAGCACGCTCTAGAGGTCGAGCTTTGGGACGGCGCTGTTCGCAAAGGTGAGAGTCACGCGAACAAAGCTCTCTCATCTTCTACCGCAACTATTCTTAACAGCGGAACAGCTCTAACAGCACGCCGTGCACTTGCACTTTTGGAGCATGCAATCGGTCAGGCATCTGACGGAGGCGAGCAGGGAATCATTCACATGACTCGAGACGTTGCTGCTCTTCTATCGAGCAGCAGCCAAATGCTTCTTCACGAAAAAGAAAAAGACCACCTACAAACTCTAGGTGGCACTCCAGTTATCGTTGGCTCAGGCTATTCAGGTAACGGACCTACCGGCGCAACTGGCGCGACCGCCACTGACGCCAACAAATGGATTTACGCCACCGGCACTGTCCGCACTTATGTGGGCAATATCGATGTCGTGAACGACAGTCTAGCGCAAGCTTATGACGTGTCGGGTAACACGAATGACATGCGTCTCAAGGCAATCCGCCCAGCGGCAGTTTACTTTGATACATCAATCCACCTCGCTGTTCGGGTCGACCTAACAGCTTAATAACTACCTAAGGAGAATAGCTAAATGGCTACTCAAGAATATGCTGCTAGCATCCAGGGTGTGTCAATTCGTGTCACCCGCTTGGACGCTGCTGGCAACCTACTGACTGGTGCTGGTAACAGCTACACCACCTCAGCATTTATGCGTATTTCGTTTACCCCTGAATATGAAGAGGGCGACGAAATCACCGAGAAGGGTGCAAACGGTGTTGTATGCGTAACATACAAGGCTCCGGACACTCTAAAGCGTATTACCATGGAGCTCGCTATCTGTGAGCCAGACCCGGAGCTTTCAGCTCTTCTATCTGGTGGTCTATTGCTTCGCAAGAACCTCGGAACCGCTGGAGACCCTAACGAGAAGTCAATCGGTTGGGCAGCTCCTGGCGTTGGTGACGACCCTGCTGGTAACGGTGTTGCCGTTGAAGCTTGGTCACACGCAGTTAAGGACGGAAAGCGCGGAGGCGTTCTTCCTTACTTCCACTGGGTATTCCCATACGCTAAATTCCGTCAGTCTGGCGACCGCGTTATCGAGAACGGCCTAATGGCTAACACCTTCGAAGGCTACGGTCTTGGAAACGTTAACTTCAAGTCAGGCATCGACGGCCGCTGGGAGTTCCCAACTGCTGCAGAGCGCCCATACGCTTACGCACGCACCACTTGGGCTCCAACTGGTCTAAACGGCTTCTACACTTGGACCGACAACTCGACTGACCAGACTGTATTTACCGCTGCTGGCGTTCTAAACGCAAGCACTGTAACTGTAAGCACTGCTCAGGCATGGGTCGGTAACACCACTGCTCAGCTTGTATTCTCTGGCGACCCTAAGCTAGAGGTTGGCGACGTTCTATTCGTTAAGAACGCTGGTACTTCGTTCGACGGAACCGTTACTGTTACTGCAGCTAACACCAGCGCGATTAGCTACACCAACGCATCAATCACTGCTAACGTTGCTTCGGCTACTGTTGCTACTGCTACACGTATCCAGGTTGTTAACTCGGTCACTGAGAGCTACCCAAGCCCGATTGCTGTGACTACCCTAGGCACTGCTGGAGACACCTTCAACGTTCCAGGTAACATCAACTACAACGCTGATGCTGCTATCGACAACATCATTGCTGCTAACGAAATCGGTTAATAGTAATTAGATAACGGGTGGTGCGTAGACTGTAGCAATACACCTACGTACCACCCGTTTATACTTAGTAAGAGGTTTAAATGAGTAACAATCTGTGGGTACAGCCCGAAGAACTTGGAGCATATTCTGATACTGAATATGCGCTAGAGGCTTGCCAGGTTGCTTCACAACTTCTTTGGTCTATGTCTGGTCGTAAGTATACGGGCGAGACAATTGTGACCGAGCGTTACACATGTGTACTAAGAAACAACCGAATGGGCCCGTCTACTAAGACCAACAGCCCTGTACTTTTTGGTGGAGATGTCTACAACATCCCATCTGGAGACTATGACGAGTACTCAGAACTCGTTGCAGACGGCCTCTCTCCCGACGCACGCATCCGCTTGCGTGGCCGACCTGTCATTAAAATCCACACGATGCGCAACAAGACTGGAAAAATTCTTGACCCATCGAGCTACTACCTAGTAGACCACTCGACTATCCACGTTGTTGCTGGAACTCCTTGGACTCCTTGCAACACTGAAATTACCTATTCTTACGGCACTCCAGTTCCAATTAGCGGCAAGATGGCTGCTCGCACCCTTGCTATGGAGTTTGCAAAACTTTGGGCTGGCGATGACGACTGTGCCCTTCCTCAGCGTGTGACCTCTGTATCGCGTCAGGGCGTCTCCTACACCATCCTAGACAACCAAGAGTTTATCCAAGAGCTTCGCACTGGTATCTATGTAATCGACCTGTTCCTAAAGACCGTAAACCCAGACAACGCCCGCAAGAAGGCTAAAGTCTTTACCCCGGACGTTCCGCGTGCTCGCCGCTACACTGCTAAGCCTTTGGCATTAACTGCGAACACCAGCTTCGACTTAGTTGGGGTTAAGGGCGCGAATGTTGTCTGGAACTCTGCTAACGTTGCGAACGTTAGCATATTCTTTGCTAACACTGGCTACACCCCTCAGGTAAAGATTAACAATTACGGCGGCACTAAGTCCATAACTATAGACTCATCCAACATCTCTCTTAACAATGCCGCCAGCACCATGACTTTTACAGCAACCTACGAAGATACCTTTAATGCAATTGGAATGGTTGACCCCGGCACGTGGACCCTCTATGCCACCCGCACTGTCAACAACGTTGCAGAGGTCTCTCAGCTGGCGACGGGAAACATCAGTACTAGGATGTACAGCTAATGACTATCGACATTACCGGGGCTACCGACGAGGCAATGCACCTCACCGACATGATGGACGGTATTCTTGACCGCGTTGAAGCGGTGTTCCAGTCATACAACGTTAACCTACCCACTCGCCGCTACTGGATGATTGGTGAGCCAGCCATTGACTGCGAGCAAGTTGTTGTCTCGTTTAATCAGATGTACCTAGGCGCTCCTGGTGACGAAGCCAGCCAGCCTCAGCGTTGCAACGTTCCGCGTAGCGCCACTGTTACTATTTATATCTCACGCGAAGTGGCTACCGTTGGCGTGAACGGTCGCCCGCCAAGCCCTGAGAAGATTCAGCAGACCTCTGCTCGCTCGACCACTGACGCCTGGGTCCTTATGGAAACTGTTCGAGAGTTTGACATGTGGGACGGTACAGGATATGGTCTTGGTGTCGTGGCTAACCTAGAGATTAGTGGTCCGGACGGTGGATTTCAGACTGTAGGGCTACAAGTTACTATGGCGGTTCCATAAAATGAGCAATGGTGTTCCTGCGGTAGTCTCATTTAAGTTTAGAAAAGTAGAGTTTATCGAGCCTCAATACACCAACATGGTTAAGGGCCCAACTGGAACTGTTGCACGCTGGCTGAGAGGTCGCGCTAGGTCTGCCGTATTTCAGGCAAGAATTCAGGTCGGTAAAGACACCGGAAGATTGGCAAAGTCAATCAAGTTCTCGATGAGGGCTTACCGTAGCGGTCAGGAAGTCTCTATATTTTCCAACAACAAGATTGCCTACATCCACCACGAAGGTACTAGACCTCACCTCATCTTCCCTAAAAAAGCGGGAAGTAATCTTGTGTTTTTTGGTAGCAAGACTAAAAGCATTGTTTTCACTCCTATGGTCCGCCACCCTGGAACCAAGCCAAACAGGTACCTATCTGACCAACTAAAGATATTCACTAAAGACCTCAAGCCTCTGTAGGCCAAACTAGCCCTCTTTCTGCCATAGTACAATTGATAGTGGTGCATGCGCACCGCTAAGACGAATATCTAAAAGAAAGAACTAAATAAGATGGCAAGATTTAAAGATTTTGGCAAGGGCAAGGAAGACAACGCGTCAGCCGAGCCAATCAGTTTTACACTTCACGGAGAGAACTTTGAGTGTCTCCCGCGCCTTCAGGGTAAAGTTTTGCTCGAGTTTGTTGAGCTAGCTAACTCTGAAAACGCCTCAGACTCGGCAAAGGTTACCCGTACTTTCTTCAAGAAGGTATTGCCTGCAGAAAGTTACGCACGATTTGATGCGCTTCTAGAGGACGAGAAGAAAATTGTTTCTGTGGAAACTTTGGGAGAAATCATTGGCTGGCTCATCGAGGAGTACAGTGACCGCCCAAATCCGCAGCCAGAGGCTTAGCAACCTGGGCGGTTGACCTCTGGCCGTACGTACATGGAAAGGCAATAGTGAATAAGTTAGAGCTCACGGAGATGAACGTCTCCGACATGCTCGACGTTATTCACTATTTCTATGAAGAAGATATGAATTACGCAACTGTAGAGCAGGCTCAGATGGCCGAAGCTAGGCGTACTTTTGTCTTCGAAGAAATGTATCAGACCAAGTATGATTACAAATCTTTTAACAAAAATAGCAATAATTCAGCCGATGACGGTATAACTCCGTTTGACCCGCTAAATAAAGATGTAAAGCCATACATTCCGCCTACAGAAGTAAACCCCGATTCGTATAGCCCGTTTGGAAGCGTCTTAGACGCTCCGATAGGTTAGTCCGGTTTAGTAACAGTTAGGAGGTGAGAATATGGCCGTCGTCGGTAGAGCAGAAATTATTGTTCGCGCAGTCACAACTGGAATCAAAGATGACATACGCAAAGGGCTAGCTGGTTCGGCTGGCGTTGCGGAGACTGCTGGTAGTGATGTTTCTAGAAGTTTTAATAGAGGACTAAGAAGCAATGATATCAGTAAGTCTTTTAACAAATTTAAACAAGAAACCGAGCAACTAGGTAAGGCATTCTTCCAAGCTATTCGAACCAGTTACAAGTTCCAAGCTGCAGCTGGTGCGCTTTTGCAATCTATTATGGCGCTCGGTGGCGGTATTCTCGCCCTTAGCGGTAACATGCTGGGAGCCGCTGCCTCGGGTGTGGCTCTTATAGGTCTTATGGCCCAGATGAAGCTGGCTAGCGTAGTGGCTAAACAAGCGTTTAGCGGCATTATGCAAGCCGTAAAAGCCTCCAGCTCCGGAAGCCAAAAAAGCATTAGAGAGCTACGCGAAGAAATGCAGCAACTTGCATTTGACGCGGAAGAAGCTGCACTTGCAGAAGAGGGAGCAGCTCTAAGCCTAGAGAAGGCTAGAGAAGAGCTAGCCCGTTCGCAGAGTCTGCCACCTGACAACCGAGCACGCCGCGAAGCAGAACTTGCATACCAAAAAGCAGAGCTTGCGTATCGTAAAGCAAAAGACAAAAACAAAGACCTTCAAGAAGAGATAGACAATCCTAAGAAAAAGTCTGGAACAGACCCCTACGCTGACCTAACCAAGACTCAAAAGGTCTTTGCTGTCTATCTCAAGAGCGTAATGCCTAGGATGAAAGACTTGAAGGAAGCCGCTGCAAGCAGCTTCCTACCAGAGCTACAGACGCAGATGGAAACCCTGTTTAAGAGCGGGTACTTTGACATGCTTGTGGGGGGATTCAGAGAAGTTAGCGGTGGTCTGGCTAAAGCAGTAAAGAGTTTTGCAGGAACTCTTTTTGACCCTAAAAACAAGGGTAACCTAGCAGACTTCTTCAAATCAACGGCTACTAACCTTGGCAGCTTTGGCTCTATTATTGGAAATGTTTTTGCTGGCTTCCTAGGTCTAATGAAAAACATTGACCCGCTCATTGGGCGACTAGCAATATTCTTAAACCGCAAAAGCTCTAACTTTGCAAAGGAGATGACCGCTAACAGCGCGTCAATCACTTCTTTCTTTAAGCTAGCAGGGGATGCTGCCGCCGGTTGGGGTAAAATTCTTGGTAACTTGTGGAGCAGATTTAAAGGCTTCATAAAAGCTAACATCGGACCGGGGACTGGAGGTCAGCTACTTCTTGACTGGCTCAAAGGCGGTACCGATGCGTTTCGTGGCTTAGACGGGGCTGCAGGGGAATACGCTCGTAAAAACCACTTCCTAGCTTCGGCTGAAAACCTAAAAGCAATGCTTCAAAGCATTGGTAAAATTTTTGGGTTCCTATCGGACATTGGAACCTCTCCTGAAGTAATGGTTTTTTGGAAAACTCTGGAAGGTCTAGAAGAGCCATTTAAGAGAATCTTTGAAGGCATTACTGGTTCAGCAGACGAGCTTGCAAAGCTTTTAGTCTCTGTTGTAGAAATTTTTGCCTCGTTTGCTGACTCAGCGCAGTTAAATGCTTATTTGTCGATACTAGCAACTATAGCGAATGTTGCAGCAAACACCCTAGAAGCCCTCAGGCCTCTATTCCAATTGTTTGGCCCACTTGTTGGTGCTATTGGCGCTTTTATATCTATTCTTTTAATTTCCAAAAAAGTACTGCAACTGCTGGTCTATCCAATACTACTTATAACAAACGGATACGTGGCTCTTACTAAAGTAATATTAGTCCTTCGCGGTGCGTTTGTAGCGTATAACGTGATAAAGGGTATTGCACTAGCTCAGGAAAAATCTGGCATAATTTTATCCGCAGTCCAAAGAGCCGGTATTTACAAAGAAATTATTGCTAAAACCTTAGCAACAAAGGCAACTTTGGCTCAGTCGATTGCTATTGGCATGAACACCGCCAGAACTAGTGCAGCTGCAATTGCAGGCGGTACCCTAGCAACAACTAACGCGGCTGTTGGCGCTACGGCAACCGCATCCATCGGCCCTATAGCTACTATGGGTGCAGCCCTTCTAACATCTTTGGCTCCTATTCTTCCTATTGTTCTTGCTATTGCTGCTGTAATTGCTGCAATCACTGCTGGAATAATTATCTATAACAGCATAAAGACGGACAACGCTAAGAGAGCTTTAAAATCTCTAAGTACCTCTTTTGAAGAAAACAAACAAAAATCGATGGGCGCGGCCGAGGCTCAGAAATCTTGGCAGTCCTCTCTAATTGCAGTAGACGGCGCGGCGCGAAACGGGATTGAAAACGTTAAAGACTTAGGTAAAGTGCTCAACGAAACCCAGGTCGGGGCAAGGGGGATGACCGTTGTCAGCAACGAGGCCGGAGCTGCGTCAGAAGCCTTAGGCACCTACATGAAGGGTCTATCTAAGCTGGCTAAGAAGAGCTTGCCTGATGCTCAGCGTGAGTTCCGCAACTTAGTTGTTGTTGGAAAACTCAATCGTAAAGCCACTACTGATGCAATTTTAAAGAATGAAGAATATGTAGCAATTTTGGAAAAGCAAGCCAAGGCAATGGGCGACACCATTATGGCTGCTGATGGTTCTGTAGACGCTATTAAAGCTGTCGACTACGCTCTGGGTGAGGGAAGTTATCTACGTAGAATAGCAGCTCTAGAAAATGAAAAACTAGCGCAGTCCTATAAAGATGCTACTGCTAGCTTTATTGACACTAACTCTGCCATGCAAAAAGCTACGGATGGTAATAAGTTCAGCCTAAAAACCTATCTAAATGAGCTTAAAACCCAGAGTAGCAAGCTAACTGATTGGCGCAATAATTTAACTGACATTAGAAAACTATTCACCGACCCTAAGCTATACAATGACATTGTTAAGATGGGTGCCGCTGGTGCTGACCTAGTAAACAGCCTAGCAAGCGGTGATATGAAGCAAAACATAAAAGACTATGAAGCCACTCTCGGGATACTCGGTGGAGATAATGCACGTGTAGACGCGATTAACAGGGCAACAACAGACACGGCAGCTGTTATAAAAGCCGCTGCAGGCATTAGTGGCACGGCTGCCCGTCTTGCTCAGCGGCTCTCTGACCAAGGGTATAGCTCTCTAGAAATCCAAACTAAACTTAAAATCTCTGACGACGCTTTGGTTAAGGCTCAGGGGATTCTTGACAAAGTAGTTCCTGACCTAGCTGCTAACGTAAATATTCAGGCCGGCTGGGACCCTACGACTATTGACGGCCTAAAAAGTGAACTTGTCGACAAATTTGGCAGCACCACCGTACAACTTAAAGTAGCTGGAGTCACGTCAACCCCGACAGGCGGCAAACCTAAACCCGACAACTGGGCCTTCTATACCCCGGCTCAGAGGGCGGCTTTTAATAAGGCAAACGGCACCAACTACGCAAACGGCGGTCTTGTTGGCCTAAACAGATACGCACTAGGCGGAGTAATCCCTCGCTTTGCCCTCGGCGGAGACACTCAAATGTACCCTAACGGAATGCTAAGTGGGCCTGGTGGGCCTCGCACCGACAGTATTCTTGCTCGCGTATCTACCGGTGAGTTTATTGTGAACGCTGCAGCTACCCGTCGCAACCTAGACTTGCTTCAGGCCATTAACAGCAACAAAACTATCTCGGGCGAAACCTCGACTACCAACAACAACATCAGCATCAACGTAAACGCTGCGCCAGGTATGAACGAGCAAGAAGTTGCTAGCTTGGTCTCGCAGCGACTTAACTTTGAACTTTCTAGAGGTATGAACGCATAATGGCAACCGAACTTCCACTAAATCAAGCGCAAGAGAATGACCTCGTCAATAGAGCTCTCTCTAAGGTCCCTTATCCACATCTCACCGGTCTTCGTCTATCTAGCGATATCCGCATCAACGGACTTACACTCAACACCATCGACGAGTACGACGTTCTCTGGGTGTGTACTGATATCGATGGCTGGTGGAACATGGCCCCGTCTGAGATTCCAGACATCCCTCGCGGTCTTGACGACGGTTCGTATGATGTTCGAGGAAGACGCTCTGCTCGTATTCTTAGCTTGACCGGGTCTATCATCCCTCAGAGGCCAGAAGATGCCCCTGCTGCTCGCGAACGTCTTATGGAAGCAATAGACCTCACCTACTCAGGGGGTTGGCTGTATGTAGACGAGGAGCCTACCAAAGCTGCTTACGTGCGCCTATCAGGTCAGCCAATGATTTCTAACGTAAACCGCCGTGGTCGCATTGATTTCTCTATCCCTCTCAAAGTCGCGGACCCAATCAAATACAGTTGGAATTATTCAGATGGCAACGGCTACACCTCAGCAGCCCTCACCTCAGGCACCACGGTAACTAACTCAGGTAACGCTCTTGTAGCTGGAGTCTTTACAGTTACCGGACCGGTCACCGCGCCTGCTTACATTGTGAACACCGGCCCTGATGCCAGCGTTCAGACGATAAAGATTGTTAAAAATCTTCGCACTAATGCGTATCTAGCTAACGTAGCTAACTCGGAGCTATCTTCCGGAATTGCCACCCTTACAGCTGCCGGGCATACTTTTTATGTTGGAGACGTGGTAAACGTTGCAAACGTATCTAGCAACTATAACGCTACTGATGCAGTAGTTACGGCAGTCAGTACCAGTACGGTTAGCTATGCAAAAACTGTGGCTAATATTGTAAGCATTACGCACACATCAAACACTGCAACTATTACTACCGCAACCAACCACGGGCTAACTAATGGCACGACTATCTATGTCGGTGGCTCTAGCAACCCATTCTTGGACGGTGCCGGAGTAGTTGCAAATACGGCTAATACCACCTTTACAATCACTAAGACCTTAGCTAACCAGGAAACTGGCTATGGCGGCGCTGTCTCTAGACAAATCTCCTCTGCGGTTGCTACTGGCACCATTACCTTGAGCACTACCGACACCCTCGAAATTGACACGTACAACGGTACAGTTTTGTATAGAGGTCTGCCGGACAACTCTCGCTCGACGCTGGCTGTCAATGTTGACTGGATTAAGTTGCTTCCTGGCACTAACACGTTTACCTTCTCGAAGCAGGCCGGCGCTGGAACCTGTACCATCAAATACCGCTCTGGCTGGATAGGGTAAAATAGTCTTATAAAGACGACCGACGTGAGGAAACTATGCCAGACGCATTACAGCCGATAACTAGCGCAAACGCGCCTAGGTATCGCTACTACATGGTCGACATTGTTACCAATAAAATTGTTGGTGAAATCCCTCTTGAAGACGTATCTTACGAGCGTTCCCTAAAACAGCCTGGCTCGTTCGAGGGCAAGATTACTGTCTCGGAGCAGACCAATGCTTTGGACCTATACAACGCTACTATGCCGGGTAAGACTGCCTTATATGTGGTCCGCGACACTGAAGCCGTCTGGGGTGGCATTATCTGGGGGCGTACCTATGACTTGGTTGGTCGTAGTTTGGCCATCTCGGCCAGCGAGTTTACTAGCTACCTAAACCACAGAATTATTTGGAAAACTTTTTCTCACAGCTACTCTGTCAGCCTTGCTAAAAACGCAAGCTCCCCTACTCCTTATTTTTATGTTGCAATTAGCAATGCAACTCTTAGGGAGGCTTACTCGCTCACTGATAATTTTGGAAAACCAACTAAAGTAGAGATTACTTTTGTTGACCCTAAGCTTCGCAAATATAGCGGATTTTACGAAATTCGAGGAACAACTTCGAGCCCTGCAGCCTTAGGCAACCCTACTAAAAAAGGTTTCTATGTACACATCCCCAACCTTCCTATGCCTAGGTCTGGTATCTACCTAAACGTCGGGATGTCAACAAAAACTGATACGTACTCGTATTTGCGCGATTTGCTAGGCAACGTGTTTAGAGACTTTGTTGACATTGATTTTGCAAATGATGTTATCGAGCCGGGCATTAAAGAAGCTATTGAAGTAAAATATATGCAGCTTACGCTGTCAAATCCGACTAATGGTGTTGCCAAAATAACAACCGAAACAGAGCACGGGCTTATTGCGGGTCAGCGAATAGAAGTATCTAACCTTGCATCTTGGCTGGATGGGGTCCACACGGTTAGTAGTGTTCCGACTACAACTACCTTTGAATACATACTTGCCAATCCAGTAAGCCCGCTAGATAACAGCACTCCTCTAGAGTTGCAGGCTATATCGGCTAATACAGTCCCGGTGACCGAACGCACGCCTGTAACTTATCGTCAAGTTATTGAGCAATTTACTGAGTACATTACAAGCATCAAACGTGAATCTGGATACACAACTATTAAGTTTAATTCAATTCACCCATTTAGCGTGGGACAGCGAGTCATTGTTACCATAGCTAACCAAAAGCCTGCAATGAGAACTATTAATGGAAAACTAGTTAATATTTTTGATTACAAAAAAAGCCAAGGTGTTGTAAAAATTGACTCGCTAACTGCATACACAATTAGTTTTGAAGAGACACTAGCAAGCGGGTACACGTCAACAGCATTTGACTTAAAAGAGTCTAATGTTCTTAAGCCTGCTGAAAACTTTGTAAAAAATGCTGGAGATGCAAAACTACTCCAACTTTCAACAAAGACAGACTTGAGCGGAGCAACCGGCACTCAGTCTCGCGGGTACAACATTGGAAACAAGATTCGTGTTGTAGGTGTAGATGCGCCCTCCTGGGATTACCCTATCTACAACGGCTATCACTCGGTGCTCGATGTGAGTCCCGGTACCCCCCGGGCAATTAGCACTTATCTGGTATCTACAGCTGTTAATGAGTCTGGAGACACCTACAGCTATGCTCAGTTGACATTTAGCGGTAATGCTGGTTTTACCGAAGGTGACTTTATTCTTGTTGACGGTATTACTAATGACCCTCAGCTGGAGGGGGAGTACCAGCTTTACTATGCCGAGTATGCCTCTAACGTCACTACTGTTCGATACTACAAGAACGCTGCCGCTATTGTATCCACTCCCGGTCCGACAGGAGCTACTGCAAGCTTAAACGGCAATGCTTGGGTAATCTATCAACCTTCTGATAGCGACCTTCGCTACAACCTAAAGTCCGAGCCTGATTCTGTGTCTGCAATCGCCAGCTTAAGATTTACCCCGGCAACGGCTACTAAGAAAAATAGCGTCACTATCACTACCCAAGCGAGGCACTCGCTTTCAGTTGGTGACACTGTTGTAGTTGATTTTGGGTCAGCGGAAAAAAGTAAGGACACTAAAACATATGGTGGCCGTGTAGTTGTCACTGGCGTAGGAGACTTAGACCAGATTAGTTACACTCTGTCAGGTAAACGCGAACTTCCAATACCAAAAATTAAACTTGACGAAACCCCTAAAACAGGTTCAGTAACTAGAAAAATTAAAAGCGTTCAATCTACTCCATCTGTAGAAGCAAGAATTACATCTATTTCTTCAGAAGCAGATGCCAATGGCGGTGTATTGGTGACTGCCTACGGCACAGACCATGATTTAAATGCTGGTGACTACATTGTCGTTGAGCTAGATGACCCTAATCTATCCGTATTTGAAAATAATAATATTCCTACGCAAATTGAAGCGGTTACTGATAGTAGTTTCACATACACTGCTAATTTTGCTTCCAAACTTAATCCAATTCCAAGTTCTGAAATTACAAAGGTAGTTTCCAGACTTTCTGGTGCCATACCTATTTTAGAGTTAGATATAAAAGGTGTTACTGAATCTGAAACTTATCCAGCGCAAACCGCTAAAATTACAACAGTTGACCTAACAGAAGCAGACGCTGCAGGACGCGTGGTTTATACATACGCTGCAACAACTACTACAACTCTAGCTTCTGGTGGTGCATCTGGAACTAGTACTTTTGTAATTCCTGCCCCTAATGCTTTGATTACTAAGGGCCTTACAATGACTGGCACCGGAATCCCGGCAAACACTCTAGTTCTTGACGTTACTGGAACAACAATCACGGCTAACAAGGCATTTACTGCGCAGGTTTCAGGTACCGTTACTTTTGACCCGACTATCAATAGTAGGTATGATGCACTTATTAGCGGTTTTGTAAACCCAGCTGCAACCACCCTACCCGCGGTGCCTGGAAGCGGAACAATAGCGTCAATTAGTGTAGACGGTAGGTCCGGCGACGCTACAATTCAATTTACAGACGTACACACTCTAGATGTTGAAAGTGATAAAAACTTTAACGTCAGCAATGACCACGGTATGAGCATCAGTATTAGCGGCCTTGCGGATATGTCTATTACCGAAATCTGGTGGCGACACCAAACTTTTCCTAATAGATTCCCCGACATATCGTCATCCGAGCTATATGAAGAAGACAGCATCCCTATGGGATATAGCTCCTACAAAAAAGTGCTTAGCACCCAGCTTTCGTATATAAATGGCACTAGATTTGTTACCGGAGTTCCTAACGCTTATACCGTTAAAGTCCACGTTGGATTTGGAGTACCTACTACTTTTAGTAGCAATACAGGTGGCGCAAGCGCCTCCTGGGCCGGAACAGCAAAAAGACTATACCCGGAAGGTAACACATACTGGGAGACCTTAAATGGACGTTCAGATGTTACTACAGTAGATAAAATTAATAGAAAAATATATGTCAATTATACCAATATAGCTGGTTACGGCGTAGACTTGGGGTTGCTAGGTGTCCTAAACGTATCGGCAAATAATATTACTGCCGTATTCCCTGAGTTCACTCAAGACGAGACAGAATTTCCTGACATTGGAGTTGGAGATTTTATAGATATAGACGGCTTTATTAATCCTGAATATATAATTTTAAATAGAAAAAAGGCGCATCAAGTCATCTCAAACACTGCTGACCTGGTAGACCCTACTATTAGAAAAATTACATTCCGCAACCCACTTGACATTGTTAAAGGCGTTCAGCAAACAATAACTTATACAAAAACCGCTGCTTCAACCGATACACCTAAGCTTTTAATATTAAAACCCGCTACTGGAACTGCCTATCTTGACTACTCTAAAGAGAATGACCAAGTATTTAGGGTTACAACAGCTAGTCGTTCATCTTCTACTCCTGCGCTAGCCACTATTACCACGGCAGACGAGCACGGATTAGAAACAGGAGACTATGCCAATGTTTGGGTATACGGTAAAGGCTTAGCAGCATTTAATCAAAAAAATACCACGGTTGCTGTAACAAAGCTAAGTGCCACCCAGTTCAGCTATGCCCTAAATGCGCCGACAAAAATCCAGTATTACTCGGTATTTAGAAAAGTAGCCACAATATCTTTCAATGAATTTGCTCCGCACAATTTCTTTATTGGGGATACAGTATCTATCTCAAACGTAGCTACCAACGTTAACGGCAGCCGAGTCATTACCTCCGTTGGACCAGCCAGCATTACTTTTGCAGTGCCTAACATAACTACAACTGTCAGCACTACAGCAGTTAAGGGCACTATTAGCCTAGCTACTGCGGTGTCAAAGTCAACAACCATAGACATTACTAAAAACGCCGCCAGCATTGGACAGGTTCTACAAGCGCCTACCATATACCGTGAGCCTGCAGTTTTTGTTCGCAGCTGGGGAGAGTTTCCGGGCAGTGCGGATATTGGCGGTCTGACTTTTTCTACCAATGAGTACAGCGGTGAAGACTCAACCAACAGCCCGCTTTACGGTAGTGCTCTTGCTACCGTTGCTGATGTTTTAGATAAATATTCAAACACTCTTACGGGTTTTGAGTACAGAATTGACGTCAGCCTAGGGCTATCTCAAAGTGGAGAAAAAGAGTTCAAGCGTCAGTTTGTCCTCATCCCTCTCTACCCGCCAACCCTCACTGACTATCTAAAAAGCCTTCCAGGTCAAAAACTAGCTAAAGGCCAAGCTGCGGACCCAGCGGCATTTGGTGCAGATAAAACTATATTTGAATACCCAGGGAACATTACTAACGTAAGCGTTGCAGAGAATGCCCAAAACTCGGCAACAAGAATTTTTGTCAACAACAAAAATAACAAAGCCGGTGAGGGAATTGAAGCAGCCTACTCTGCTGCAACATCTACCGAACTTCTAGCTGAGGGCTGGCCACTGCTAGACCGAGCGGACGCTGTCGACTGGCCTCAGGGCGGAGCAGCTGGCAGTGCAGCAAACATAGACAAGTATGGCAACCTCGACGACGAAAAAGATTTCCACAAGTCTGCCCAGCGATTCCTTCAAGAATCTAGACCTCCGTCAGGTGATATTGTTATTACTGTAAACGGCTCGCTAAATCCGGTGGTGGGAACTTATAACCCTGGCGAATGGTGTTCAATCATTGTTCGTGACAACTTCCTCAAGAACCGACTAGGAACTGCTCTAGAGCCTAGAAAAGACATGTTTGTTCGACGAATTGATGCCATCAAGGTTAAGGTTCCAAACAATCCCGCGTTCCCGGAGCAAATTGATTTGACTCTAGTACCAGATTGGCAGGTCGACAAAGTTGGCGAATAGAAGAATAAAACGCACAAAAAGTTTTAGCTCCTACATACGTTCTATTGAAAACAGAATGGCTACGCTTCGCGCAGAAGCAGGGGTTAGTGGCGGTATTGCGCCCGGAGCCGTTAGTGCAGACAACCTTGCTCAGGAAGTTACTCTTGTAACGAACAGCATTAAAAGCGCTGACTATGTTCCGGGAGTTCTGGGCTGGAATATTTCTGGAACGGGAGTTGCAGAGTTTTCAAACATTTTTGTTCGTGGAGACATTAACGCTGAGACCGGAACTATCGGCTACTGGAACATCAGCTCGCCTGGTGTAGAGCGCACCATCGGCTCGAGGAAGCTGTTTGGTACATTCCTTGAAAGCGCGGATTTTGGCGCTAATGACGATGACGTAGATTCTGGCGTCTACGTTGGCCTATTCAAGTCTTACTTTGAGGACTCGGTTCCGGTAACCGGAGCAACTCGTCTTAACAACGTAGTCACAATTACCGCACCTAACCACGGTTATCTAAACGGCGACTCTGTTATTGTCTCAATTGACAATGACTCCACTGACTTGTACGGCACTGGAACGGTTCCTACTCTAATTATCGAGGTCTCGAAGGATACTTTTAAGTATCAGAACTCGGGGGAAGATACGGATTACGTTGACGGAAGTGGCAACTTTGTAGACCACAGCGTTACCGGAACTGCCACCCTATACGTTAAAGATGTTGCTGGTCTTTACCTGCAAGACTACGGCAAAAAAGTTTTTGACTACGGGTACTTCTCTAACGAGGGTGTTGCCTACGTTTCAGCCGAGACCTTTAACCTGATACACAACCCTAGCTTCGAGCTGGAGGTTAGCGGGGTACCTACTGCCAACACTGTTGGTTGGACGACAGCTAATGCTACGGCTGTAACCATAAGTTCTGTGGCTTTCAACGATGTAGCTTCGCCAATCGATGGCATATATCAAGCCGTCAGTGATTACGGTCTCAACGTTGCGTGGACATCTATACCTTCTAATGGAGATGTTTTTGCTACAGCAAACTACGAGCTAGTAGACGACCTGGTTGCCGATGACCCGACGCTCTATCTTCACGCTAACATATTTGCCGCTCCGTTTAACAATACGGCTTCCGTGCAAGTTAATGGGTATACTGCCAACGACGCTACGGTTGTTGTCACTACTGCTACGGCGCACGGGCTGGCTACTGACGACTACATCTATGAAACATTTTTAGTCCCCGCTACCTCCGACAGTATCGTAACTGTTCCTGGTGGTAGTAGTTATGTTATGACAGTTTCCAACGTAATCTCTAACACTGTATTCCACGTTAATAACGTTTTTGACGCTTCGACGATGCCTCAGGATACTTCGACTGAACCAGAGGTTATTGTTGCTAAAGTAAACGTGCCAGAATTTAGAGTTTCTGAAATCGAAGTAGATTTTGGAAATGGAAGTGACTATGTCCAGCTCACTAGTCTTATGACCGACGGTTGGATAGCTAAAACTGCTTTAAATATCTACAATGGAAGACTGTCCCTCACTGAAGCAGAGCTAAACTCGAGCATTTACAACGATTACACAAATAATAGAATTTTGGCTGTAAATACTCCGCCACTGGGGATTATTCATCGACCCGCATCCGGCGCTCATCGAGTCGATTTAGAGCTTGAAATTAGCCTATCCAAACTATATAAAGCTTATCGACAGAAAAATCCAACCGGGCTTGCAAATAAAAGCCCATTCAAAATTGTATTTCCCGCTAAACTAAATATTTTTCCGTCAGCCACCTCTGCTACATCCGGGTCATATGTTTTAGATAATGTTTCTCTATCTACAGAAAAACGATTCTTCTATGCCGAGTCTTCTCCTATTTCATACTCTTGGTATTCTGTAGCGGATAAACCAAACACACCTTCAGTGCAAAGTACTAAGCAGTGGTTGGATATTGACCTAACAAATCAAACTGCCAGCTATAAATACACAGATTCATTGGAATTTAAGAGCCCGTCTTTTAGCAATGACCTGACTATCAACTCTGGCGTATATACAGTAAATACTCTAGAAAATGAAGAAATTGTATGGCAAGGGCTGCACTCTGACACGACCTCTAGCAATTTATTTATTTCTTCGGGTGCTTACACAAAAACTTCAGAAATAACAGCTAACTCTGAAATTACAATGCAGAGTTATGCATTAAGTATTGTTAGCCCAGCGCACACTTCATACCAAATTAGTAGCGACCTAAGCTATGCCAATACCTCAACTGGTGAGTATATTCGAACCCACGCTGCCAGCATAGCTTTGGACTCATATGAAGATGACACGCTTGTCGACGCCGTGAAGCGAGACCGTGGCTCTCAGATTTGGGCTAGTGCCGACAACATCATCTTTAGCACTAGAAATGAGATTGTAGGTACTGAGAAAGATTTAACGTTTAGTGTTTACGGAAATACAGAACTTACTGGTAACTTGGAGGTCTCACCTGGTTACACAGTTACAGTCCCCACCGTGAGCGCGGCGAGCTCGGACCTCCACGCTTCTACAGTCAAATTTGTTAAAGACAATAGACAGGTGTACTATCTGCCTACCGGTAACGTAAGTTCAGCAACATATACCAACTCTAAAAAAATCTACGTTAGTCCTACGCAACCTAATGCAGGTACTCTAGGCGATATCTGGATTAAGATTTAATCATGGCTTTCGTCCCAAGTGTAATTGGCGAAACTGTTGCCAGTGCTGGAACAATATTAGATAACGAAGGTTTTGGTTTTTCTGCTGCCTATACCACTGTAGGAGCCACTGCTGGCAATGACGGAACTGCCGCGTCTCAGAGCCCGGGTGCAGGAACTAACCAACCTCTGTTTACTGTAGTCACAGTAACTTTTTATCAGTATGTTCCGCCCGTTGCATCGCCAAGTGTTTCTATCTCTGCCACTAGAACTACCCCCACAAACGTTTCGATAACCTTTAGTGTCACCTCTCCGGCCGGCGGGGGAACTACTAACTGGTCCATTTCCGGAACTGGCTCTCCCTATACTTCAAATCAGACGCTTGCCGCTGGGTCAACGCAGAGTCAGACAGTAAACGCTACTGTAACTCCCTCGGCTTCTAGATATTCATACACAATCACTGCCAGTAATAATGGTGGTACCGTATCTGCAAGTGATTTTGACTTAGCCTCTAATCCGACAACACTGCCTTCAGGAACTATTACGGCTTCTACGTCAACCTCATACACCACCCTAGACGTATCTTTCCAGGTCACGGCTCCCGCCAACAGTAGTGGTAGCGACAATAATGGCGACACTTATTGGACTGTTTCAGGTACTGGATTATCGCAGTCTGGATTTTTACCGGCAGGAGTTGCAGAAACATTTGAGTACACAACCAGCTCTACGCTATCTTATGGGTCAAGCCACACTTACACGCTAGTAGTTACAAACAACCGCGGCAGTAATACTGCTACATCTTCTGCAACTACTAAAATTGTAGAACCTCCTACAAATCTAACCGTAAGTGCAATTACATCTAACTCGGCATTAGTGTCTTGGACCGCTTCTATCACTGCTGGAGCAACATACAGCGTCACAGCTACGGGGGGTACGGTTAATTACTCCAGTGGGACTAGTGCAACTATTACCGGACTTGCCTCTAACACCTCTTATACCGTTACTGTTCGTGCCCTAGACTCGGGGTACCAATCAGAACCTGCGTCTCAGAGTTTCACTACTCTAGTCCAAAAAACAATTACTGCTACTATTTCTGCTACATCGAGCCTTGACGGTACAGAAGCTACGGTTCAGTGGTTAGCTACAAAAAGCGCTGGAGTAACTTTTTCATTTGTAGAAGCTTACGGTCCCGGTATAGAGTCCGGTGGAACCGTGTCAGGTACGGTTATAATCCCGGGCCTATCCCCTGGAGGTACATATACTTGGTACGTAGATGCGTTAGGGTTCTACGAAGCTGAGCAGCTAAGTGATAGTGATTTTGTAACTTTAGTTATGAATCAGCCAGTTTCTGGAGCACCTAGTGCTCCTCAGGATTTTACAGCAGTGGCTGTAAATACAGGAACCGTTTCTTTAACTTGGAATGGCTCTACCTCGGCGGGAGGATTCCCTCCGGTTACTTATTATCTGGCTGGACCTGGAACAATAAACACTCCTATAACCACAAACAACTATGCTACAGCGTCCGGACTTTCCCCTGGGAACACATACACCTTTTCTATTTACGCTCAAAACACTAACCCATCTGCTCCAAATACTTCTGCGACAGTGTTTGCATCTGCCGTAACGCCTAATACCAGTCTTGGTGTTGCCGCCCTAGTCCCTAACATCACTGCCAGCTCTAATGCTGCCGGGACCGAGGCAACGGTCTCTTGGTCGACTGTTAGTTATGGAGCATCCGTTTACTTTCCTGAGGCTGATGTTTCAGGTGATGGACTGTCTTTTTCTTCTAATGCCCTATCGGGTTCGCAGGTGGTGACCGGGCTTACACCTGGAAGTTCTTATATTTTTAGAATTTATGTAATTGGATTTACACTTGCTGGAATCCTTGTTGCTGCGTCAGACGTCTACGTAGTTACAATGAGTAATCCTACGCCACCCCCTCCCCCCGCTGTGATTGCCGACAAAATCTACTACCACAATGGCACTACCTACGTTCAAGCCAATGCAGTTCAGGTGTATAATGGTACTTGGGTGGCTTCATCCCTAAAGACCTCAGACGGACAAGGAAACTGGACATAAAATGTACAAAATTATGCCCTACGCAGACCCGTCTACTGGCCTGTTTGTATACCTAGTTGTCAATAAAACCACCGGAAAAACCGAAGGCAAATTCAACTCTCGCAAAGAGGCTCAGGCTTACATCCTGTCAAAATAGGGTAAAAATCGTTTAGGTATACTTATCTATATACAAAGACAAAAAAGGAAAGACATGGCAAAAAACAACGAAGAATTTTTAAGCACTGTTCTAGCAACTACTAGAGAGCAGCTGTCTAAGGCTGTAAACCTGTGTGCCGAGCTAGAGGCTCTTTTGATTATAGAAAAAAAGAAGAATTCCCAGCTGGAATCAATGTTAGATAAAAAAGTCTCTAATGTGATAGCTTCTGATGATTAACGTCAGAGACGGAGCTCGTACGCTTCAATTCAACGGCAAGATTCTGGGCCAGTCGTCTTCATGGCGTAAAGGCTCTACTCGCTGGATTGAATTTCAACTATACAAAACCGAGAGTGGCTCTTACGTCCTTTCGCGTATCGGCGTATCAATTATCTTCCACGGCTCGGCTTGCTCGCTTGTAAAGCGTTATGGTCTTACCGAGGTTGAGTTCAACGCCCTAGTAGATGACTCAATTCCTTGCGAAGAATGCCAGCCAGACGAAAGTGCCGCGCTAGTGTTCCCAGAGAAGCACCGTTACTGGGCTCAGGTGTCTGAGGAGCCTCAGGCTGTGCTTGACGCCCTTTACAAGTATGACGAGGGTGGTGCTCGCTACCTTACTAACGTCGCTCAACGTCTACTTGAGGACGCGTCTAAAGCTGACGACAAGATTGCAGCAATCTACAAGTTTGAAGTAATTCCTTAAATAGACTCAGAAATAGTTCTTGACTAGGTAGTCAAGTGTGGTATAACTGTATCTGTAGTAGAGGACAATAATGACAACAGGACTTGGCGACATCAAATTAGAATTGGTGAACAGCGCCGAACAAGCAGCTAGGTTTATTAGCTGGCTGGGTGAGCGACGCCCGCTCAACGCAATCGCGGTCGACATTGAGACCGGCGAACTTCCAGGCGGTAAGCGTGATGACGCACTCTCGCCTTGGCATGGGCAAATACGTCTAGTTCAGGTCGGTGACGGCCTTACCGGCTGGTCTATTCCCTGGGGCGAATGGTCCGGAGTTTTCTACGAGGGCATGGATAAGTTTGACGGGCAGATTGTCTGTCACAACATTGCCTTTGAAGCCCGCTGGTTTGATGTGCAGTCGCGCTGGAAAATGCCGTGGCACCGCGCTCACGACACAATGATTATGGCGCACCTTATTGACCCGCTTGGGTCAGGTGCGCTAAAGCGTCTTACCTCTCAGTATGTCGACGCCAAAGCTGCGTCTTTGCAGTCTCAGCTGGACGAAGGACTTGTAAAGAATGGTTGGACCTGGGGAACTGTTCCAATCGACTACCAGCCTTACTGGGCCTATGGTGCGCTCGACACTGTTTTGACCATGAAACTTTTTGAGTTGTTCTGGCAAAAGTGCGGACCTGGTCAGCCTTACTCTCAGGCGTACGAGCTTGAAATGAATACACGACGTATCGTCACTCGCATGGAGCTCAACGGTGCTCGTCTCGACCTCGACTACTCGCGCCGTAAGTATGACGAACTAGTTGAATATACCGAGCAGGTTAAGACCTGGGCCAAGGACTCATACAACGGGTTATCAATCACAAGCAACATTCAGTTGGTTCGTCAATTCGAAGCCATGGGCGCACTTATCACTGAGACAACTCCGTCTGGTGCAAAGTCTGCGTCTGCTGACCAGCTCAAGATGTTGGTTCGTGATGGCACTCCTCAGATTCAGGAATTGGCAGCTACAGTTTTGAAGCAGCGAAAAGCTGACAAACTAGCCAACACCTACTTCTCTAACTTCATCAACGACAATGTCAACGGTTTCGTACACCCGTCTGTGAAGACTCTCGGCGCTCGTACTGGCCGTATGTCTATCCAGAACCCTGCGCTACAGACCCTACCTAAGGGTGACGACACTGTTCGCCGTGCATTCCTACCTAAGGACGACGACCACGTAATCGTCACCTCGGACCTTGACCAGGTTGAGTTCCGCATGTTCGCAACCTTGTCAAAAGATGAGAACCTAATCAACCTATTCAACATGGCAGACGCTACCGGCTCAGACCCTTTTACTGAGATTGGTCGCGAGGTTTACGCTGACCCAGCAATGCAGAAGTCAGACAAGCGTCGTGGTCTAATCAAGGGTGTAGTTTACGGTCGCCTCTACGGTGCCGGTGTCGCGAAGCAGGCACTAACCGCTGGTGTCCCCGAAGAGCAGATGCGTGCAGTATCAAATGCATTTGACGAGCGTTTTCCTGGCATGGCTCTTTTCCAAAAGAAAGTAGAAGACGTTGGTATGCGTCGTCTGCGCTCAGAGGGTCAGGGTTACGTAAACACCTGGACCGGGCGTCGACTACCTTGTGACGAAGACCGCGTCTACACTCTCACTAACTATTTGATTCAGGGCGGTGCCGCTGAAGTGTTTAAGTCGAACCTAGTCAAGTTGGACCAGGCTGACCTCACCGAGCTTTTGATTGTGCCTGTGCACGATGAAATTGTGTTGAATGCTCCGCGTGAAAGCGCAGCCGAGATTCAGCAGATTGTCCGCGAGTGCATGACTACTCGCGATGGTTGGGCAGTGCCTCTTACTGCTGATGTTGACGGACCTCTAGAAAACTGGGGACAGAAATACTAATGACTAAACTACTACTGGCTGTAGACCCCGGGAAAGCAACCGGCATTGCCTTTTTTAGTTACAACGCTGGCGAAGAGCCTGTGCTTATCGAGGCTGGTGAGTACCAGCAAGACGAGTACGCTAAGCCAATTCGACAAGCTCTCGCTCACTCGATTATGTCGGGGCAGGAACTTGAGATTGTCTGCGAGCGATTTACTATCAACTCCCAGACTGTCAAAAACTCTCAGGCTCCGTTTTCCCTTGAGCAGATTGGAATCCTCAAGCAGTGCCTTATGGACGTGGGTCGCTCTCCTGACGACATTTACTTCCAGAGCCCTGCGGACGCCAAGTCCATGTTTGACAACCCTAAGCTCAAGAAGCTAGGATATTGGCACAAGGGCGGCGAAGGACATGCACTTGACGCAATCCGACACGGTTTGCTAAGGTTGGTAAAAAGCGGTTGGAAGCCAATTTCGCTGCTAGAATAATTTTAAAGATACTAACAAAATTTGCAATAAAACTAAAAAATCTGTGTTAGTATGTATATACGAAATGACGAAAGGAAGGCTTAGATGCCTGTTGATGTAGAGCTTGACGCCACTGGCAAGCACATCATTATTAACGCTGAATGGCGTTTAAAAGAGCTATGCAAGAGCATTCCAGGAGCCTCCTGGAGCGCCAAGGAGGGCATTTGGCGTTTGCCAACCTCCTGGGCCAGCTGCCTTGCGCTAAGGTCTACATTCAAGGAAGACCTTGCTATAGGACCTAATTTGAAGGCCTGGGCCGGTAAAGAAGTAGCAAGCCGAATCAACCCGTCAAATACACTTCGAGACTTAGAGGCCATCGAGGACTCAACCGAGAATGCTGACCTCTTTCCACACCAGCGTGCAGGAGTACGATTCCTAGCTACTGCACGTAGAGCACTGCTGGCTGACGAGCCCGGTCTTGGTAAGACCGCTCAGGCTATCCGTGCTCTTAAGGCGGCACACGACGCGGGTGAAGCAATATTTCCAGCCCTTGTCGTGTGCCCCAACACTTTGAAGAAAAACTGGGAGCGCGAGTTCGACAAGTGGTGGCCAGGCGTAAACGTTCAGGTTATCTCTGGCTCTGCTGTTCAGCGTCGCAAGCAGTTTGAAGAAGAGGCTGACGTCTATGTAATCAACTGGGAGTCGCTACGCACTCATTCGCGTTTGGCTCCTTACGGCTCAATTTCGCTTAGCCGTTGCGCACTTTGTGGTGGGCACGACACTCGTATCACTCCGACCAAGTGTGAGGTTCACGAGCGTGAGCTAAACGTTATTGACTTCAAGGCAGTCATTGCTGACGAAATGCACCGCTCAAAAGACCCTAAGTCAAAACAGAGTCGTGCGCTCTGGGCTGCTACTGGCGAAGCCGACATTCGTTATGCGCTTACCGGTACTCCAATTGCTAACAACGTTCTTGACATGTGGGCAATCTTGCACTGGATTTCTCCAGAAGAGTGGCCTTCAAAGACCAAGTGGATTGACCGCATGGTCAACACCATGCTCAATGCGTTTGGCGGAATGATGGTTCTCGGTGTGAAGCCTCACATGGAAGAAGAGTTCTACGCTGCCATCAACCCTCGTATGCGTCGCATGTTGAAAGCGCGTGTACTTCCTTGGCTGCCAGAGATTATCAACGACCGCCGTGACATCGAGATGTCTGCAAAGCAGGCCAAAGCCTACAAGCAGATGCGCGACAACATGATTGCAATGCTCGAGCGTGAAGACGCTACTGGCGATGCGATTGTTGCACCTAACCCTTTGACCCAGACTATTCGTCTGCTACAACTTGCTAGCTCTTACGCAGAGGTAGTTGTTGACGACGCTGGCAACGAAAAGGTTATTCTCGCTGACCCGTCATGTAAGGTCGATGCTTTGATGGACGACATCAAGGCTGGAGACTTTGGTGACGACTCGGTTGCAGTCTGTGCCGTGTCTCGTCAGCTAATCGACCTAGTAAGCGCACACCTAACAAAGGAAGGTATCGAGCACGGTCTAATTACCGGTGCTCAGGATGCCGACCAGCGCCAGCGTGCGATTGATGATTTCCAGTCTGGACGCACTAAGTGGATTCTGTTCACCGCCCAGGCTGGTGGTGTTGGTGTTACCTTGACAGCTGCTCGTCGTCTTGTTATGCTACAGCGACCATGGTCTCTTGTTGACCACAAGCAGGCTTTGGACCGTGTCCACCGCATCGGCTCTGAGATTCACGACTCTGTGATTATCACTGACTATGTAACTCAGGACACTATTGAAGAGCGAGTTATTGACGCCCTAGATACCAAGTCAGACAATTTTGAACAAATTGTCCGTGACAAAGCAAAACTACTTGACATGCTAAAAGAAAGTAAGTAGGGTATTACACATGACAGATGCTCCCCTAAGAATTTCTAACTCAGAAATTCAGACATTTAAAGACTGCCGACGCAAGTGGTGGTTTAGCTACTACCGTCGTCTGCAGCCAAAGCAGAAGGATTTTACTGGTGCGCTTGCGCTAGGTTCTCGTATCCACGAAGCAATGGACCAGTACTACTCTTCGGACATGACTCTAGACCTGCTTGAGATTCACTCTGAGCTAGTCTTGACTGACCGCAAGATTCTTATGGACGACTACCGCGACACTACCGACCTCGAAGCTGAGGCAGAGCTAGGCCACATCATGCTTGCTGGCTATCTAGAATGGGTAGAGGACGAGGGCATCGATGTTGAGCTAGAGCGTATCTCGAACGAAGAGATTATCTCTATGCCTATGTTTGACGGCAAGGTCGAACTTCAAGGCAAGCTAGACATGCGCGTTCGTCGTAAGTCTGATGGCGCTCGTATGTTCCGTGACTTTAAAACTGTTGGTGGTTCGTTTACTGAGTTCGGTTCTACCGCTCACATGAACGAGCAGATTCTTACCTACATGACTCTGGAGGCTGCTCAGAACAAAGATGGCGAGCGTTCTGATGGTGGTATCTTTACCATGCTTAAAAAGGTAAAGCGTTCGGCTGCAGCTAAGCCACCGTTCTACCAGCAGATTGAAGTGCGCCACAACATCTACGCTCTCCGTAACTTTTGGCAGCGTCTTCAGGGCTCAATCGGAGACATGCTCAATGTTCGCAAGGCACTCGACGAGGGTGCTAATCACCAGCTAGTTGCATACCCACGCCCTTCGCGTGACTGCAAGTGGAAGTGTCAATTCTTCTCCGTTTGTCCACTAGTGGATGACGGTAGTGCTGCAGAGGCAGCAATTGAAGATTCGTTCGCGGTTGGTAACCCGTACGATTACTATAACAGTACCCAAGAAAAGAAAGGAAGTGAGTAGACATGTCGAATGTTGACCGCAGTTTAACAATTATGGTTTATGGCGAGTCTAAGGTTGGTAAGTCAACCTTTGCAGTTACGGCACCATACCCACGCCTAATGCTAGATGTTGAGGGTGGACACCGTTTCCTCCCAATCAACGTAAAGTATTGGGACCCAATTCGCGAAGAGCCACCTGTTGCAGATGGTACGTGGGACACAGTTGTTGTCCAGGTTCGCGACTACGATGTTGTAATGAAGACATTCCAATGGCTTCAGAGCGGCAAGCACCAGTTCAAGTCCCTAATCATTGACTCAATCTCTGAGTTGCAGGTTAAGTGCATGGACAACATTGCAGGAACCGAACAGATGAAGATGCAACAGTGGGGCGAGCTACTTCGCCACATGGGTGCACTACTTCGTGACCTTCGTGACCTAACAATGCACCCAACTCAGCCTCTCGAGGCTGTAGTATTGACTGCTATGGCTCGTAAGGGTCAGGATGGCGTATACCGTCCTTACCTACAGGGTCAGCTAGCAGTTCAAGCACCATATTTCTACGACATTCTGGGAGCAATCACAGTGGAGCAGGTTCCAAACCCTGACCCAATGCAGGCTCCATACAAGGTTCGTCGTATGTATGTGGAGCGAACTCCTGACTATGAAGCAGGAGAGCGCGTACAAGGCCGACTCGGCAAGGTTGTCGAGCAGGAAAACTTGGGCATCGAACGTATGCTCGATATGGTCTTCGGTGAGAAGACCAAAACTACAACAAAGAAAGCAGGCTAAGGCCCATGAGCTCAGTCAATTGGAGCGACCTCGTCAAAGAAGCTGGCGAGACTAACAGCTACGAAGCACTACCAGATGGTGACTACGACCTAAAGGTCCTAGAAGCTACTGCAAAGGTTTCGCAGTCAGGCAAGACCATGTTCTCGATTAAGAGCGAGGTACAGGCTGGTCCACACGCAAAGCGTTTGGTCTGGGACAACCTAGTTGTTTCTCCAGACTCATCAGCAGCACTTGGAATGTTTTTCAAGAAGATGGCTGCTCTAGGTCTAAACCGCGCTTACTTCGACCAGAACCCAACCAACGCTCAGATTGAGCAGGCACTACTAAACCGCACCTTCCGCGGTCAGGTTGGTTCACGTACCTGGCAGGGCCAGAAGAAGAACGAAATCAAGATGTACTACGTTCTTCCTGCCGCTGGCGAGGCTGTTGCATCTCCACCAGTAACCGCAGCAGCACCTGCGCCAGCACCAGCGCCAGCTCCGGCTCCAGCACCTGCTCCGGCAGCACCTGTGAGCTCGGAAGACGCTCCGTTCTAACAAACTAAACGGTGAGGGGGCACTACTCCGGTAGTGTCCCCTTATCTATTAGTAAGGAATCATGGAAATACTTCTAACAGGGATGTCCTCGGCCCACACGTCACCAAAGGTTCACGAAAAGAACTTCGGTTTTTTTGGCGTGCTTAATAAAATTTTTACCGAACTTGGTCACTCGGTGACTTGGACCAGTTCGAGTATGTCTTGGTCTGCCAATGACCTAAAGAAGTATGACGCAGTTTTTGTTGGCATTACTCCGCCAACCAGTATCAGCGCCAATCGAGCCTACGGTGCTCTTGGCGTTATTGAGTCGCTATGGGGTTCTAGCAAGTTACACCTAGTTATTGACTCTCCTCAGCAATGGCTTATCCAGCCAAGCCTAAAATCAGTTCTCGCTAACCCAAAGGCTTTAGTAAAAAGTTTCTACTCAAAGCGGGCCGAGTTTTCATTAGCCAGCGCCCCTGAGGGTTTGGATAGGCTAATCAGAGCTTGCACGCTTCTGTCTAATGAAGTTTGGCCGATAACCCTACACCCGTCGCTTCCTTGGAAGTCTGACGACGAAAACAGTAATTTTCCTGTTGGAGCCAGAGACGTAGCCATAGGAATCAGCTACGACTCGGAGCTGCTGTCCGAGGCATCAGCGCCTGACAAGTTTGACACGCGTGAGCAGAAGTGGCTCATTGATTCTAAGTCAGGTCAGTGGAATGAAATGGTTTCTCAACTGGTCCATCACCCGATTGAGCTGCTCAAAGAAAGTAAAGCTAAGACTGACTACGACGCGCTAGTGAGTTTAGTCAACTCCACAGGACTTCTTGTTGCTCCTCAAAGACGTCAAGGTGGTACCTGGTGGTCTTATGCTATTGTTCAAGCCCTAGCTAGCCTTACCCCAATCGCGAGTGACTGGCGCGAGACTATGGCGCTGGGAGACTGCTGGAACAACCTGCCAGCAGCTATAGAAGAGATGTCGGTAGCAGACAGGTATCTGCTCGCTACCGAGCAACGAAGAACCTATCTCGAGTCGGTTCCTACAAAAGAAGAAACTCTCGAGATTATAAATAACCTACTCAATAGGGCTAAGGAGAAATAAATGCCAGAAGTAAATTACGAATGGGTAAGACAGCAAATGGAAGAAGCCAAGGTTAAAGTTGGCTCCGGTAAGGCTGTACTAAGATTGCTCGCTGCCTGGGAAGAAGAGACAAAGCTCTCTGAAAACCTATCTAAGGAAGCAATCGAAGTATTTAGCAAACTAGCACTTAATCATGCTTTGTCTTCGCCAGTTAAGGTTGACGAAGTTTGGGTGCCTGCTCAGCCGGGTCAAATCACTGTTGGCGATGAAGTCCGCGTCTTGAGCGACGCATTCACTGACCAGGCTGGAACTATCCACAACGGGCGTCGAGGTAAGGTGGCTGCTATCCGTTATGGAGATGTCATCTTTAAGTCGACTGACGGTAAGTCTCCTGAACTAGATGGTGTCCACTACTCGCCTTACAAGCTAGAGAAAAGAATCAAGTAATGACTAGAACATCTTTTGAGCTAGAATTTCCGGCAAAAACTGCTAGTTTAGCAAAAGTACTAGCAGAGACTATGGTTGCCGACTATCTAGAGCTTCCCCGTGAACAGATATCTGACTTGGTAGACCTAGAATTCAAAGTCAAATACTCTGTCGAGGATGGGGTTTTAGTGACCGTTTACGGAACTGTAAAAAGAAACATTGTAAATCTCTAATTTGTAAACTCAGGTGATGCACGCCTGATACGGGACTCGTCGCGCTACAATCTTTATATGAAAGATTCTAGAAAAGGCGAGTCCCTTTGGTTTATCTGGGAGGGCGAGGGGTTTTCTCACGCTCTTGGGGATGACTCTACAATCTTTTATACCGAAGACCATATTGATGTCGACATTGAGCTAGTAAAACGAGCCCTAGCCTCAGGCATTCAACGCTATGGGCTGGTTGATAGTTTGTCTGAAGGTTTTAGAGCCATAGATACCGGTGTAGTTAGCACTGGATATTGCGGATATGTAGACGGAGACAATGAGTTAACCATCTGTGACAAATCAGGTCTTACCGAATACCACGACACTGTAGATAAAGCTACTCCAACTACTTTTGTCGAGGTTTATCTATTTTGAACGACTATCGCGAATACTGGGATGAAGACGCCGAGTGCGCTAAGGTCTCAAATAGAGATAAAATTAATTTATTTTTCTCTAATAAGAACAATGATAAGTTCCAAGCAAAACTTATGTGCTCGCAGTGTCCTGTCCGCAGGGAGTGCGCTAAGGAAGCACTAGAGGGTAAAAAACTTCACGGTATTTGGGGAGGAATGGACGAACGAACCATTAAACGCACCCTATCTGTCAACTGGGAAGGGCAGGAGATGCGTAGAAAGCGTTTTCCTAAGTGCCCGGGATGCAATGCAAACACCTTAGACCTAGTCACTAAGACCGTAAAGCGCCCAAATGGCGGCCGTTGGGCCACTATGCGTGTAGTTGAGTGCACTGAGTGCGCTTTTGAGTGGCAAAGTCGTACTAGTGCTAATGCTGTCGATGCTTACCACGCTCAGAGGGCCGAACGAATGGTCCGCGCTGAGAAAGAACAAGCAAAAAAGCGTGCTTTAAAGAAAAAGAATGCCGCTAAGCCTTCTCAGAAATCGCAAGACGATACCACTCAGAGTTCTTCTTAAGTCTTTCATCATTTGGATTGATTTTTATAGCCTTTTTGTTGAGAACTAGGGCTTCTTCAGGTCGACCTAGGTGGTAAGCCGACAAAGCAGCATAATCGTATGGCAGTTCTGACCACGAATCCTCTTCACACATGTAGTCAAGCTTCTTCTCAGTAATGCGAAGTGCTTCCATGGAAGATTTATAACAATTTTCCCAGTCCTGAGCGTTGTAGTGGTGCTTAGCCATGTCCATAAATGGCTCCCTACGTCCGGGGGACTCCTGGGCTGCCTTAGTGAACCATTCTATGGCTTCTGACGGGTTCATTTTGCCGATATGCCTCATAGAAGAGGCTCTCTCGGGGGCCCAGACGGCCGTAGGAAGCCCTAGGTGACGTTTAAACTCCTGGGTCGCCTCTTCATACCTGCCATAATAAAAGAGCTCTCTAGCGTAGTAGTAGGCGTTTCTATCGCTATATGGCTGCTCGTCTACGGCCATTTTTAACATTCCCAGGTACTGGGAGCGGGACTTTGTGGGGTCAGCTTTGTGTAAAATTTGAAAACCAACCACGCCGCGAACTTCCCTATACTCCCCGTATGTACTGATGATTTCGTGAGCCGGTTGACGCCAGGTTACGCCCCAGCGGGAGTGGATTCGGTCTGCTCCGTACTGCAGCCCGGGGGTACCGTCTTCTCTGATATTCCAAGTGAGTGTTGCGCGAATAATTGCAGACATTCCCTCGCCTGGGGCAGCTAAATCTTCAAATTCTTTTCGCCAACCTTCAGTAAGGACCTCGTCCATATCTAAAGAAATGCAGTAGTCTATGTCGGCTGGTAGCGCAGCTAAGGCGGCGTTTCTGCTTGTGTCAAATCTAAAAGGCTTTAGCAACGCACTGACTACGTTGATGCCGAGACTTTTGGCAATCTCTACGGTTTTATCGGTCGAGCCGGTGTCAGCGATAAGAATGTAGTCTGCGTCTTTTACAGAGTTGTACCAACGCTCGACGTGCTTCTCTTCGTTAAGAGCAATCGTGTAGACGGCAACTTTCACCGGGCTAACAACCTTTTCTTGATGTCCGTAGTGCTAATCCCAATCGTGTATGGGATATAACCAAAACCAATGTTATGCTTCTCGAGCCATTCTCTGGTAAATGACATCTGTTTCATGTAATCCCTTTCGCACCAGTCGGTGCCAACAATCACAAAGTCTACATCTGCGGCAAGTATTGATGGTCTACTGTCTTTACCGCCAATATTTTTTATAACTTCATCGACATACATGCAAGCTTTGAGCACTGTTTCACGTTCGTCATACGACATAACTGGCTTTTTACCTTTATATTCTTCTACAAATTCGTCAGTATTTAGGGCTACAACTACCTGGCCATCTTTACCAGCCATATCTTTTATACGTCTTAGTAGTTCTACGTGCCCCCAATGAAAGAGGTCAAACGTCCCTCCAGTGTAGATTCTCATGCGTCAGCTACCTTTTCTGGGTTTGAGTATATTTGTTTAATCCCTACGACTACATCTGGGTCTCTTACCTTTTTAACAGTTGCCTCGATTATGTCTGCGAGTCTGTACTCATTAAATCCTTCCGAAGCGCAAAAACTTTTAAATGCATCAATTACTTCCGAGTATTCTCGATTGCCGTCGGTGCTGTCATAGCTCTGCTCCTTAGGGTGGAACATGTCTACCCCCGCGTCTCTGTAGATTACTCTGTTCATGTAGAGAATCAGCGAGCAGTAAGACATGTCCAGGCCCCAGCCGGTTTTGGTTTCAGCAAAATCTAGAGTTTCTGTCTCTGAACACCATGCGTAAAACTTTAACATGTACTCAACGATGTCTCGATTCAATGCTAAGTACGAACCGTTGGTGTTTGTTGAAAGATAGAGATTTTTGTATTTGTTAGATTCGCGGAGCATTGACTTTTCACCAGAAAAAACATCATTAGTGTTGTTTGATGCAAAAGCACCTAGCTCTGGATTCTCTAAAAAAACTGTTTCTATGTATCTTGTGTAGCCGATGTAGTCGGGGTGTGCGATGTCTCCCGTGTTAAATATAAATACGTCAAAACCGTTATCAATAAAATCTTGCATAGCCGAAAAAAAGTGTCGGTTATATCTAATATCAGGTCGTCTGACCCAATCCGGGTTTTGGTCTTCTATGCTAGAAACGTTATAAAACACGTGAGCAATGTCGGTGCCCTCTAATTGCTTACTAATGTCTAAACAATTGTCTATAGCGCCATCCCAGGCGATGATGTAGGTCTTGCTTTTCAATTACAACCTGACAGGAATGACGTTGATATTCTCTCGAGGGTCAAAATCCCCACCCATGGTGTAGGTGAGTAGTCCAGGCTTAGACGACATACCAGCGCGGTCGCGGAACCACTCCGAGCCCGGGTCAGTGGTTGGTGCCTGCATCCAGAATCGGTGGCCAATGTCCATACACTTAAAGTTGTGGAAGTGCCCTGAAACCCAAACGTCAGCATTACCTAGTGCTGTCTGTCCTGCAGCTTGCCCCGAGATGTATTTCATAGGGTCGCGCATCTGGTGCCCGTGGAAAAGACCTAGCATGCTGCCACAGATGTCGACAGTTAGAGTTTGGTGTCCAGAGGACGGGTAACGGAACTCTACATGCTTAAGTGCCGGGTTTTCCGCGCAGGCATCTTGAACTGCCGCTGCAATTTCTACGTTCCAACCGTCAGCTGGGTCAGCTGCAACTTGACGAGTAACTTCGTCGTGGTTTCCATTTACCACAGGGACTACTAGTCTTTCGCAAAGGGGCGCTAACGCTTTAATCTGCGCCATAAGCAGTCGACGTGCAACTCGTACCTGCTCGGTAAGTCCCAAGTCAGAGGCCGCTAGTCCTTGTAGTCGTCCGCCTTGGCTGACGTTACCTTCAACGTGGTCGCCAGGAAGAGCAAGGACAATAGTCCCGATAGAAAGACCAGCCTTTTGAAGCATTTCATAACGCTTTACTGCACTCTCTGTTAGGTGAAGAATTCGGTCAATCGATTGCTGACTACCGCCATCACTTGTTTTCTTACCAATCTGCTGGTCGCTTGGAACTACTACAAATGCTCCTGTACCAATTCCTTGTTTGATGCCGCGCTCTGGTCGCCATTTTTTTACTTCATCAATAAGTTTTTCAGCATCTAGCTCGTCACCGTATGAAGTTGCGGCTGGGATAATGTTTACACGAAGAGACTCTAGATACTCGCCGTCATACTTCTGCCACTTACCTCGGCGCACCGAGGTGATTTCCCAGTGGCGGGGGTTTAAGTCAAACGACTCTAGAATTGCCTCGGCGTCCTGAGTCTGACCTACCGGAGCAGCCGAGGACACAACGTAACCGCCTTTGCGGTCATCAATGTCCATTCGCGAACGCCAGTCTTCTGGCGTATTAAGTTTCTTTAAATCAGAACCGCTGTTCCCTGGACTAGATAAATTTTCTAGACGTTCTGATAATCCCATTAGGAAATTCTCCTGTAGCAGGGGCACGCCTTGCGCTTGTGTCGGTCAATAGAGCTCTTAGAGATATCGTACCCTTCTTCTCGAAGGATGACAGAAAGGGCGCTATGCGACACGCGGGTAGGGTCGTCTACTGGAACCGCTAGAATTTCCTCGAGCTGAGTCTTTTCTTTTGGAGTTAGTTGAGTGCCGTTGAGTAGAGCTCCGAGTTTGCAGGCTACATTGTTTGACTCTGCGGAGACCTTTGATAGCCGGTCAGATAGGGACATGAGAATCCTTTCGTCATTCGTCTTGTCGTCATTATTCTACTACACCAACCAGTATTTATTATGGTGTGTCGTCAGTTTTATTTTTACGTCGTCTGACTGGTGTTTTTGATTCTACAGGAACGTATGAAGGCATGCCAATCAAAATTTCCTTGATAATTCTAAGTTCTATTGTACTTTCGGTGCTGGCTTTTTCAATTCGATTTACTCGGTCAGCTAGTGACGAGCCGCCGTTTTCCCAGAGCTGGTGCTCTACCCTATCAAGACGCTCGGCTAAAGTCCGGCCAGCTTTGTCTACTCCAATAGCATCGCCAATTTTTCGTGCTAGTCTATAGATTGCAATGACGGCACCAATAATAACTCCAACGGCCGTAATGCCCGCGGCAAGAGTGTAAATAAGTTCTAAAGGCATGAGTTATAATGGATTCCTAGGTAGATGCAATTAGGTTTGTATCTATAATTTTACCCTATTAGGGTCGCCCTGATTCGGCAGGTTGTTAGGTCAACTAACTCGGTCAGTTCACGCAATCGCGTAAA
>Ga0247723_1000091_pt1 | contig 54277 bp, 99 predicted proteins | sample MSEWelMarce5H_FC_FD_189079 | JGI IMG/M metagenome (GOLD analysis project Ga0247723, IMG submission 189079) | Subsurface sediment microbial communities from gas well in West Virginia, United States - MSEEL Well Study Marcellus 5H_FC | ecosystem: Environmental > Terrestrial > Deep subsurface >...
GTGTTAGGGGCGTCGGATGGAACGTTGGCGATTAGGTATGCTGCTGGTGTGAATTGCTCCATTATAAACGGTTCTCCTTCAGGATTGGGTTGTAGACCTTCGAGGTCGCTGTTACTGGTTTCTTATATCCGTATCGTACGAGACGGAAACGTAGCGCACCGTGCGTTACGCCAAGACGTTTTGCCAAACGGTAGAGGGTCACGCCCTCAACGGTGTGGGCGTAGTTGAGTAGCTTTGTGTACTCCTCGGCTTCCGCGCGGTACTTTTTGCCGTTAGAACGTACTTGCTGTGCGTAAGGCTGAAGCTCTAGTAGACGCTCTAGCGTTGCAGGGGTTGGTTCAACGTAAACTGGCTTGGCCTTTACGGCGTGCATTGGTGGCTCAGGGATTTCGATGTTGATTGGAGAATCTGGAGAATCGGAAGTAGAGATTTGACGGACGCGCTCGCGAGTTAGCTTAGAGGCAGATGCAATCGCTTCTAGCGTCCACTCTGCTAGACGAAGCTGACGGATCAAGTAGTCGCGGTGTGCGGTGCTACCAGAGACGTCGGCAAAAGCGTCGGCAATGTACCCAGGTAACTGCTGATTCTTTTTGATGTAGTTCTTTTCTTCTGTTGGCATTTTGTCCTTTTCTGTCTCTTTATAATCCGAGTGTATAGGGTTGGATTTGAGTTGTCAAGTTAAATTTTTGGCTCGCTTTAGGGGCACGCTCTTGATGATGACTTCAATGTCGGACCTAGCTTCGGTAAACACTCTTAGGTTGACGACGTTAATCGCGCCCTCTATAAGTGTGGTGATTAAGTGGACGTCCGAAACAGGGGAATCCCACGAAGCAGTGATTTTGACATCGCAGTCGACTAACTCAAACAGGCCTGTCGAAGGTAGTCGCTCACGGAACTCCTCTGCGTCATCGACGTTTAGCTTTATAGTCGTCAAGGTAGTCCTTCTCTGAGTGTAGATCGTCATAAGCGTCATCCATTCCTGAAATAACAGTTACAAGGGACGCTAGCACAAGTGACACAAGAATTGCAAATCCGATTACGGTTCCAACTACAATAAGGGCGTTTAACATAAATCACCATCCTTCCTAGTTAATCATACTACCCTAAGATGGGGTGTCAAGTAGGGGCGTTTACTACTTTTTGTTTGAGCAAAAAGAAAGCCGCCTCTCTCCCAAGGGCGGCCTTCTTGCTTAAATAGCACTTGCTAGTCTAGTACGTTTTAACGATCCTTAGAGAGGGTTGCTAGAGCGTTAGCTGCAAGGCCAAGAACTAGGGCGAGGGGGAGGAAGTCGGTGGCGGAGACCAGAACCAGAATGATAGAGGCGACTATCAGTAGAGCTGAAATCGTCGAGGTCCATACAATGGATCGAAGAAAGAGGATGAGATTGGTCATTATTTCTTCCTTTTGGTTTTTGTCTCTTCAGGCCATACTACACCAAGTAGTGGCTGGAGAGTGTCATCTTGGTTGGCGCGTCTATTATTTCGAGCTTTGAGAAGGGTTCGAGCGATTCGGATTGCGTTTACTAGAACCACGGCACCAATGAGGCTCAGGGCTATAACTTGTTCAACCATGGCTAAATCCTATACATAAAAGTTGGGCGAGCAGTTTAGAGACTTACTCAGGTCTTTGGGTTTAGTCTACACCATGTTTGGGACGATTTTTTTGAAAATTTGTGGAGGCGGATTTTATAAAAGGGGGGTCTTCAGGATGGGAGGATTTGTAATTATGGGGGTACTATGCTATATGGACGTTCAACTGCTTTTGGGGTGCGAGACGGCAGTTGTTAGTTTTCGGGCGTGTCGAAATTGTTTCCTAAAAGTCGGGGGGTCTGTCTTTGACTTTTGTTTTTACAAAAGTCTTTTGACTTACTAAAAATAATCGTGTCTGTTGTAATGGCGTTGGCTGTTTATTATGACTTGGTTGTTTGATTGGTTGGTTGGTTGGTTGTTAGTTATCCAGGCAGTCAAGTATCAAACAACACTTGCTTGGGTGTTTAGTTGGTTGTTAGTTGGTTGATAAGTCTTTGATTAGTTGTCTTGTGTTTGGTTGTGTGTTTTGTATTTGGTTGGTTGTCTTGTGTTTGGTTGTGTGTTGGGTACAAATCTAAAGCTGCCAAACAACTAACTAAAAAGCTTTTTTGGGCATCAAGTTTTGATAAGTAGTTAGTCAATAACAAGTTGTAAAAAGTTTGTATGACTTGTCTAGGTCTTGACTCAGTTGATCCAAACAATTCCCTAACGCTTCTAGGCGCTCCGGTTAGGCGATAACCAGGCTAAAGCCAAATGGTAAAGCAAAACCCCTAACCGCATTGGCTAGGGGCTTGCTTACCGCATTACCGCATTACTTCTTAGGCAGTTCCAACTTGTCGTAAGTCTTGACTGATACCGTAGCGTTATACGCTTCGCTAAAAGACGCTTCTAGAGTCTTTAGGTCTGTATTACGGCGCTCCGCTTCTACAAGTTCGTAGACAAGTTCACCGCTCGAATCAAACGCAACGCGGGCATTACCTAACACGCTAATTAGTTCGGCACGCAATTCTGCTTCTTGCGCCGCAAGTTCTTTTTGGGTATCACGCAAGATACGCATAGTATCCGCAAGAGCGACAACCGCTTCATCTACAAATACAGCCGGGGTAGCAACTACAACTTCTGACTTTGACATTTTTGATTCCATTCTTTTTGGTGATTCGTTTTTTGTTATCGGTTGATAACATCATAATCAAAGCATAATTTTTAGAGCGTGTCAAATCGAAACCGCATCTTTTTTATAACAGTTTTATAACGGCAGATAACGCCATCAAAGCTGCCATCACCGCAAGCAAGCGAAAACCCCTGCCACAATAGGCAGGGGTCCGGTGAACCGCTTAGGCGCTTACAGACTCATTACAGAATTCGCAAGCCCAACCAGGTTCATCAACTTCATCTAAGCCACACTCCACGCATAGATTAGTCTGAACCCAATAGTCTGCTACAAAAAAGTCTTTTGCCCCATTCGGATACGCTTCAGCGCAATCGCCACACAACCAAAACCAAGCGATCTCATTTGCCTTTTTAGGGTCAAAGGCAACTTCAGCTGCCAGTGAGTCATTGACTCCGATTAGGTCAATCGGGTCTCCATCAAAGGCGACACTACAGCCGTCGCAATTAGTTTCGCCGTATTTATTACTAGCCATTAGATTCCCTCAACCTTCGAAATAATAAACATAAAACCTAGGCACAAGAGCAAATTACCTGCACCGAAAATAACTACAGCATTAGCAAAAGCTGCAGGTAAAGCAAACACGCCCACAAGCATTAGAGCGACAATTGCCATTGCGATTACGATTAGATTCTTCATTTTTTACCCCTTCGTTTTGGTTGCTTATGCAACACAAGAATTGTCCCATAACTTCTAACGAATTGTCAAATCTATTTATGGGCGTGTTTTGCCAGGCGATCCGGGTAAACAACCAGGCTAGATCCGGGTCTAGCTGCTAACTTCTAACGAATAAGCCGCAAGCCGAGCTGCCTAACCAGGCTAGATCCAGGCTATTTGCCAGGCTAGATCCGGCTAGATCCGGCTAATAAGCTGCCTAGATCCGGGCTAGATCCGGGTAAAGCTGCCATCGAAGCTGCAGACTTCGAACGAATAAGCCGCTAACAACCAGGCTAGATCCGGGTTAGATCCGGCTAGATCTAAGAAGATAGCCAGGCTAGATCTAACGAATAAGCCGCTACTGATCCAGGCGATCCGGCTAACTTCTAACGAACAGCTGCTTAGATCTAACCTTGAGCTGCTAGATCAGCTGCTAGATCTAACGAAGATCTGGGCTAGATCCAGGCAGATCTCCGGGGCGATCCGGGTTAGATCCGGTCAACTTCTAACGAAGATCCGGGCTGGATCAAACCTAAAGCTGCTTAGATCGCCATCGAAGCTGCCACCGATCCGGGTTAGATCCGGCGAGCGCTGCCATAAGCCAGGCAATAAAAAACCCCGCAACCAGGGCGGGGTCTTCTACTGTTGCTTAGTAGTTTTCGTTGCAATGCTCCAAGAGCGTTTCGTAAGTTGCTCCACTCTTGATTAGTTCCACAAGGTCTTCATCTTCCATTAGAAGATAAGCATCTACGGTTGTCTCAGCCGCGAGGCGCATTAGTAGAAACTTAGGGCTAGTTAGAACATCTCCCATTTTGCTATTCCCTTCATTCGTTTACCAGGCTGTCTGCCTAGTACTAAATTACCATTTTTTAGGTAATTGTCAAACACCTAACGCCTACGAATAATCTCCGAATAAAGTAAAGCTTGAGAGGCTAGGCCACCGATAAGAATAGGCCACCATACAGACTGATACCCAACAGCAAAACCAAATAGCCAAATAAACCCTAGCCCAGCTGCCACACCGCGCCACAACACAACCAGGTCTCCGGTGTCTTGCTTATCCATTTTTATTTGCCTTTACATAGTTCCAATGAGCTGCGTCATAGAATAAACCACCCACCGAAAACACCCACTTAGACACTACGCCTAAAGCCTTGTACCAAAATAAATGCCACGCTCTCAACTTAGTTCCTCTCTAAAAAGATTCGGTAAATCTCTTGATTCAGTCTTGTTAGGTTTCGTTCGGCTCTCTCTGATGAACCAACTAAATACATTCCCGCAAGTTGTTTTAGAGTTTCGTTGCGAGAGCATTCTGCCCAAATCGCCCCTTGGGTGTGAACAGAATAATTATCCTTACCGCCCGCAAGTTTCATAACTTGGTCAAAAGCGAATTCGGCTCTGTGGTCTACATAAGTTTTCATTTGTCTCCCTTTCGTTTTAGGTTTTCACCTAGGTTTAGGATACGCCCTAACCAAATAATAAGCAAGTGATTAGGGCGTGTCGCTATTTGCCTAGAATTGTTTTGATGGCGCGAATTGGATCGCCCACCAGGGTAGCGTCTTTACCGCCCCGATCTAGGTAAGTAGCGTGAGCCGGGATCATTAGATCCTTTAGATCGCCATCGGTAAGCATTCCGTCAGCTAAGCCTTGGCGAACATCTTCTGCCATCTGAATAATGATTGGGTCTTTAGTTAGCATTTGTTTCCTCTCTGTTGTTTTCGATTGTTCCATAGATCATTGCCACACGCAAGCGACACGCCTAGCCGGGGTAAAAGAAAACGCCACACAGAAAACGAAAAAAAACTGTGTGGCGTTTCTTTGGCGGTGTGTTCACGCCGTTGGCTAGGTCATTGGGGGAAATCTCTAGCCAAGTCTGTGAGCAGTTTCACAACTTACTCAGGTTGAGCGAAATTATTTTACCCGTCTAGTCGCTACCCCAATTCGGGCTTCGGGCGTTAGCCCTAAGTCTTGTTATTTAGTTATGGCATTGCTCTGTCTATGTCTGCCTCAAAGCAACTGTCGCATTTAGTAAAAATGCTTTTGTCCGGGCTGTTGCCAAAGCCTCGAGAGGCTAGGTAATTGCCACCGTCAAAGCCACCAAAATCTGCGGTGTTGTCTGGTGTGAGTTCGCTCTCGCAATCATTACAGACTTCTAACTTGTTATCTGGCATTAGTTCCCCTTACGGCGATAGCGTGGCTTAGAGGTAATCAAACCCTGCTGTCGCATTGCCCAAACTAAAAGCACTACGCCACCAACTACTAGAGATACCCCTATCCCTAAAATAAATTCTGCCATTATGCCACCACCTTATTAGCGATAGCAACGGCAGGGGCGAAACCTATCGCCCAACCTAGAGCAACTGAAACCCAAGCGTCAGCAAACAGGTCAGGAGTTCCGCCCAACACGATTAGCAATAAAGCGTAAAGCCCTAGCACGATTGGAGTTGTAGCAATAGCAAAGATGATTCTGCGAGTTGTAAAGTTCATTTGATTCCCTTTCGTTTTCGTTTCGTTTTCGTTTTGGTTTCCCAATAGTTCTAGGATACACGCCTAGAAACTCTTGTCAAGTGTTTTCTGAAAAAAGTTTTTCGGCGTGTCGCCCAGGCTAAGCGTAAGTTTCCGCAAGCATACGATCATTGACAAAACGCTCCGCATCCATCCAGGCAGTCTCGCCGGTGAACCGCGCAAGGATCTCGCCATTCTTTCTAACCTGAGCTGCAAAGCTGCTTGACCAAACTTCATAGATCCCGCTGCCAATAATGAACTGTGTGTCTAGTGTTAGTTCCATTTTGTTTACCCTTTCTAATTGGTGATCTCACTCTAACCTGGATCTGGTCTAAAAGCAAGTAGATCTAGCTGCGATCTCAGCTGGAATCTAAAGATCGCCATCGAGGGCCGGGGTACGAAAAAAGGCACCAGTGGGGGACCGGTGCCTTTCTCGCGGATAAGTGAACGGGATAATTCCCCTATCCATTGCCAGGGAGTGGTCTCAACCTAGCAAGATTAGTTTACGCCATAGACGCTCGCTTAGCAAACTCGGAATAGGTTACGCCTTCGATGGTATAGACGCCAGTGTCTGCGTCGACATAGACAGTCGGTGAGTTCACCCAGGCGTCGCTAACCTCTCCTGACGCGATTCCAAAACCTAGCTCACCATCGTACGCGCCTAAGGTGTTTGCGAACTGCTGAAAAATTTGAGCTGCGAGATAACTAGCATCTCCAATTCGCCCAGTGCGGTCTAAAACATTACGGACTGCCTCCAGGTTTTCATCTCCTGACCAGTGCCCATAAAAAAGAATGGGTGCGAGAAACTCTTTACTCTCCACCTGAATGAATGAACGATTTCCCATTACGCCACCTGAACCCATCGAACGGCGGTGCGTAGCAAGTGGTCGTAATCGCCGCTTGTACTCTCAGCGTAGTAAGCGTCGATTTCTTCCTTCGGAACGCCTGCATCTTTTAGTGCGCTAGCAACGCGTGCCATAATCGCGAACGCGTTTCCATCTTCGCCAACCAGGCGAACCTGAATCTCAGGATACTTTGTGTCTTCCATTTTTTACCCCTTTCTAAAGGTACTTTGATTGTATGCTATACCGCGATGCGTGTCAAGTTTATAAAAAGCTGGCGAGCTGCGATCCTGGAATCGATCGAGCTGCAACTACTTAGCTGCCTGCCTCGCCAGAGAGCGCTTTAGCCCCTCCACGCGACTACACGTCCGGCAACGCTGTTCTATGTAAGCCACCGACTCGCCATTAGGGCCTGGTCGTTTCGTTTGTTTTACATAAAAGTTTTCTGGCGTGCGCTTATGCCCATGAGGGCAAATCTCTGAAATGTTTTCATAGTGATAGGGGTTGATGCAAGCACGATTGCCACAGGCATTACGCAGCTTGTCGTGCTTAGACAGTTCCGGGCGAAACAGCCCCCAGGTGTATCTAGGCACGCTAACCCAAATCCTTTTAGTCTGAGTAGTTTTCATAATTGGCGTAAGTTTTGAGCCTTTGAGTTTGAGGCTGCCAATCCAAGTTAGGCACTCGCTGTCCGGCTCTATAACTGTGCGCTCCATAGCGTAAGAGTTCAGTCTTGCGTAAATAGTTTCTTTCATGCCCCCATTTTACAAAGGCCATGCGACATTTTAGGATAAGCAACCATAACTTTTTAGTAACGCATTTGATCGATCCGGGTAAGCGAAAACCCCGCCACAAAGGCGGGGTCTCGCTTCGGTCATTACTTCTGGCTTGGCATCTCTTTGTGTGCCATGTCCATTAGGTAGTTGATTGCCGACAGAGTTTTTTCCAACTTGTCCCAGTCTTTGTTTGTAGCAAGTTGTTCTGCATACTCTGACAGGATTGCGCTGGCACTTACTAATGGCTCTACTGAGTCAAGAAACTCGGTTGATTTTGCGATTGCATCAAAGTCCGCAATCAGGTTGTCTAGCGTTTTGGTCATGTGTCCCATTCCGTTGGATACTTTCCAACTAGGTCTAAACTAACATACCCTACTGACATTTTGCGTCAAGTTTGATAACTAATTTATAACAAGATTTCCATGTGTTACCAGCTGCAGGATCAAGGGCCAGCTGATCCCTGGATAAGGCGAAACGCGCCAGGCACCGGCCTGACGCGCTTCGAGCTGCAAGATTATGACACCCGGTCCAATTCTTTTGAACCCCAGGCATCACCACCCTTGGCCACCCTGATTGCATTTTCTAACGCGTTAATGTTGCCACGAATAAACTCCGGGCTTAGTTCGATGTCGCGAGACTCCCAGTACAGTTTTAGATTTTCGAGTTTCGCGAGTAACTCTTTACCCTCTTTAGTCTTCATCGTACTCTTCTTCATCTTCAGTACACCACGCGTCTAGATGGTGATTAATAATGATTTCGCGAGCGGGAGCCCAAGGCTCGCCGCGCCACTGGATTTGGAATGGATTGCCATCGCGGTCTAGGCCATCAGTTGGCAAGTCAATTTTCCGGTCTAGGTCATCTTCCCAGTAAGCGTCGATTGCTTCGATACATGCCTGCACCATTGACACTGGCACTGGCGGATAGTGATTGCCCTGCAGGTGCCAGGCAATTTGTTGCTCCATTGACACGCCACTTGTAGCGATGTCGATTGCTGTCATTCTTCCCATTTTTTATCCCCTTTCAGTTGGATAGTTTGATTATAGGCTACTTGCGCGTGTTTTGTAAATTCCGGTTGCGCAATTCTTTCATAATGTTTTTTAGCGCGCGAGAGTCTGACGGCGTGCTTGCCGAAAAGAAAAACGCGCCATCACTGCGTGTCCACTTTAGGTGTCCACCCTTAGTAAGACTGATAACCCAGCCCTGCTTCTCAGCAAGGCGAATTATGTTTTTTAGTTCACTTCTTAGTGCCATGTTTTTTATCCTTTCCAGATACCTCAAAATTACCATCTGCCACTGACATTTTTGATAAACATTTGGCGTGTCGCGTAAAGATCCTTAGACGCTGAAACCCCGCCATTTCTGACGGGGTCTCGCGGGGTAAAACTAAACCAGTTCCTCCTCTGGCTCTAAGTCTCGAACCAAGACGGTGCGAGTGAAAACACTTGAACCCCAAGTTAGGTCGTGTCCCATTGCGTCTGCTTCAACCTCAACTGAAGTTCCCGAACGCTCACCGTTATCCCAGTCGCGTACGCGTAGAATTCCGTGAACCATAATTCGGTCGCCCTTGTTGATTGAACCTGCACAATTTACCGCGAGTTGTTTGAACGCGGTAATGGTGTACCAATTAGTTTCCCCATCAACCCACTTATTCTGACCGCGGTCGAAACGGCGTGTACTTGACGCTAAACGGAATGAAGTAATTGGCAAGCCCTCTTTAGTAATTAGGTGTCTAGGTGTTGTTGCCACTAACCCAGAGACTGAAACCATTTCTGACATTTATCCCTTTCACGCAACCAACTTGATTGCTAGTTTGATTGTACGCTATTTTGATTGTTAGCGCAACTTCCAACGAAACTTTCAACCAAGCGTGTCTCAGCTTTTGTGATCCTTCAGCTGCGCCAGGGTAAAAGAAAACCCCCACCTATTGGCAGGGGTTGTCTTTTTAGTTTCTACTTGAACGCCACTAGTTGTGAATTGAACCAACCATCAAATTCTTCTTGACAGTCATCACACAAGGGATGAACCACTTCCAAGTTTTCAACTTCGATTTCAGTTTCGCATTGGTAGCAAGTTGTTTTCTCCATGATTACCAACTTGACTGATACTCAAAGTCGAAGTCTGCGAATTTCGGATTGCTCAAAATTTTCCCAAGCATTTCCGAAGTCTGCTTTACGCTTGCGTGATACCACTCATCGTAATCAGTACCACCAAAGAAAAAACCATCTTGAGTTGGTAGAAGTTCGTGAGCCTTAGTTGCGTTGCCCAGTACCTCATCGCAAACATCTTTCAACTCTTGAAGTTTCTCACGCTCAACATAAGCCCTTTGACATTCATCAACGCCACCTTGAACATTGTCCACAAACCAGTTGTGGATAGCATTAGCCTTACGCCAATACCCAACAGTAAGTTTCACTTCAGCACTAGGGCTTTCGCCATCAAAGTCTGACTTGTTCAAACCACTAACCGCAAGAATGTCTGCGTACTTCTTTTGCTCATCTTGCGATGAGTGTGAATAACCTGAAACATACTTCCTAGCAGATAGGTACATGTCTAATCCCATTTTTTTATCCCTTTCTAAATTGTGGATTTCCCCACAAGTAAATTGTGCCATAGTTTCAACGAAACCGCAAGCGTGTCTTATCTAGTTTTCCAGCATTCCTCACAGACAAAGATCCCTGAGCCCAGCCCCTCAACCTCTGTCATCTCCTCCTGCTCAGCGCTGACTCCACAAGTAGAGCATTTGACAGAGTTGTCATAGAGGAGCTCAGTGCTCATAGACTCCCAAAGTTCACCGCGGTATACCAGGTTGCTAATGTCCTCAAACGCAAGATCCTTACAGGTACTTAGAATCTCCTCCTCGGTCTTAGCTGCTTGCTCCCCGTCTTCATCTGTAAACATTTCTGCGTGCTCGGTGTCCGGGTAGAACTCGAATACCACCCCAACCTTTATGACTCGGCTACTCATCGTCCAGGTCCTCATCCCACAGAACCTCATTACAGTCATTACACTCCAGCGCGACATTGTGAATAACCTCGCCGCGCCCATAGGTAACCACAGTGATCGCGTGCCCTTTGTGCTCTAGCATTTTCTCGATGTCCATTAGTTGTCCTTACTGGCCTGGCAGGCCTCACAAGTCATAGCATCGTTCAGTTCGTCCGTATCAAAGTCATCCAAACAAACAGCGCAAGTAGATACCTCATCTTGCTCGTGCTCGACCCAGTGCGAATACTGGTCAATGCTTGGGGCTTTTGTGCTCCGTAAATAAAACTTGACGATACATTCATCGCAACAATCGGCAGGCCGACTGTTCTCATTAGCGCCGCAAGCCTCACACGAATAAGAAAACTTGTTATTCATCATCCTCGCCGTCCTCGTCCTCATCCTCGATGAAAACGATTTCCAGGCGCGCGATGCGCTTGCCCCAGCCCTCGGTTTCCTCGTAGTGAGCATAGACAGGATACAAACCATCACCGTATCCCGAACTTGAAACTACACCCGCGCCTGCGTGCCCCGCTTTGAAATTGAGCTGCCCCGCTTGCCCCTCGGCGAGAGTTGTTGAACACGCGCCGCCGTATGAATAGTGCCCGATTTCAGCCTCGCCGAAACCCTCTTTACCCCAGTCGTTCAAGTACCCAGGGTCGGTGATTAGAATCTGTCCTGAATCAACCGCAATGAATCCGATTTGCTTTGTGCTTGTAATTACCACTTGGTATCCCCTTTCTCGAGATACCTCAACCTTACCCTAGGTCGGCGTATTCGTCAATAACCTCGTATAACGATTCTGGCGTGTCCGGGATGTCCAAGCCAGCTAACCGCATGCCCGCGCGAATAACAATGTCAGCTGTCTCCATACCTAAACCCCTAGCTGCGAGTGATTCCAGTAGATCTGAAGAGATCTCCTTCTGACCGCGTTCAACCTCTGACAGATACCCCAGGGCTAGCGTAGATTTCCCAGCCACCTCCCGCATTGGCATCTTCTGACTTAGGCGCTCTTCGCGCAAGATCTCCCCTAATGCTTCCCGATACAGCATGATCACTCCTTCATTGTCTTAGGGCTAGTGTATGGGCAAAATGCTCGCCGTGTCAATCGACACGCCTCCGGCTAAACTACGCCACTGGGAAGAGCCGTTGGTTGGTGTCCATGTCCTTGACGAATACAGAGTTTTCATCCGCTTGGGTAATGTTCTCGCCCAAATCAAGAACCACGCCAGCCATCTTCTCACCAGCAAGTTCCCACGCCTTTTCAGCGTTCGCCGCTTTCACATACAAAGTCTGCTCGATAACCACCGCAAAGGTTTGCTCTGGTCTTGGGCAATCCTCAAACCAATACTCTTGGTCGTCGTCGCCGTCTTGGCAATTACAGTTCTCTTCCCTATCAAGAGCCACATAGTCTGCGTGGCTTTGTGGAATGTCCCACTCCCTAGTAATCGAGAACTCGCCACTGATACCACTAGCCTCGATACCCCAGCCTTGCTCTTCTTCGCATGAGAAGTCGAACTCCAGTTCTGGGTGCTGTTCCACCATTGCGATAAACGCCCCTTCAGCCACGCTCCAAGGTGTGGAAAAACTGTAGTGAAGATACTGCTCTTTTTCTTGGCTGTAATCTTGAAGTGCTACATCACTAGCGTCCCACTTACAGCCCCACTCACGAACATTCCAGTCATACCAGCCATCACTTGTCGCCTTCATGTCATGAGCCAACTTCTGATTCAAGTCCCAAGTTTCGTAGCCCTCTGGCTTATAGTCGCTCGCTCCGAAATAAAGAGACTTGTCTTCTGGCTCCTTGAAGTTCCAAAACGCAAGTTCTGACGAATCACTCTCTGAATACTCCAGCGTGCCATCATCTGAAATACCATTTGGCGATAACTTGCTCGCCTTATCACGAAACGCAATCAGTGCCTCACGCTCGCCTTTGACATTCATGTTGTTGTAAACCCAGTTTGGCATTTGCCTATCCCCTTTCAGTTGGATACCACAAGCGTAGCATAGTTTGACGAAAATACCCTAATCTTCGTCATACTTTTCTACGCCACGAACAATGTTCATTTCCAGCTGCCCCTCAATTGCCAGGCAGTTATCGCATAGGTTATAACCAAGGTAGTTATAGTTCCAGTGATTAACCATGCTCGCGCAATCCACGCATTGGGCCAGTTCCCCGGTCGCTCCGCAAACATGGATAACATCATCATTTTCAACCCCGTAGAACATCTCCACGAAGGTATCTTCATTCAGCTCTTCATTCATGTCATCAGGTTACCCGACAGCTGCGACATTTTCCGTTATTGATTTTGGATCAATTTCCAGGAGGGACCCAACTTCCCACGATCGTGAGACACCCGTTCGTTCGAAGTTCTGCGTAATCTCCACATTGCTCAATGGGATCCGTTCACCCGGGCAAGGCGAAACCCCCTAGGTTGGGGGAACCTAAGGGGTCTCTATCCGTTGGGAGAGCGGGTAGTACTTTTAGAAAGGGGTGCTCAATCCCAACGGAATCCTACGCACGCCGTTAGGCACTCACTCTCGCAAGTGCCTCGGACGCTGACCGACCAATCTCCAGAGCAATTTGCTCAACATCAAGTCCGTCAAGGTGAACTCCGCTCGCCGTTCCGCTCATAATCGCTTTCGCACCCACGCCATTACACGCCTTTGGGGTAATGAACAGAACAGCCACGCCGTTTTGCTCGCAAGACTTCATTACATTCTTGGCGTGTTCCGTTTCGTTCCCTGTGTAGTTTCCGTCCGAAACAATTACTAACATACGCACGCCGTCTCCGTAAGTGAGATTCAGCGAGCCGTCCAATGCCATGAACGCCTTGTGAAACATCTCCGTTCCGTCTGGTGCTGACCAGACCGAAACCTTGTCCAACTTCTGACCGACTTTGAGAGTTGGGAAAACATCAGAGCCGTAGTAAACCATAGCGGTCTTGGCTTGGATTCTGCGTCCAGCCTCTGACATTACCCACGCCGTAGTCGCCATAGATTCCATAGCCGAACCCATAGACCCACTAATGTCCACCATGATTCCAAGTGAAAGTGTTGGGTCGTCTGTGTGCTTGCGTGTCTTTTGTCTCCACGCTGGATTCAGGTCTCGCACGCCCTTTGACTTTAGTGCCTCGTTCTGAACTAGAACTCGTGCCTTTAGTTTTCCAGCAGGTGCGTGAGACTTGATAACAGTTTCCGAACGCTCACGATACTTTGCCTTTTCCAACATCTGACCAATCTTGACAGCAGACGCACGCTCGTTCGAAGTTGGATTGCGTTGTTCCATGAGAGACGAACGAGACGAAGAACCCTCTGACCCAATGGACTTCGACATAACTTCGTCAGATTCTTTTTTGGATTCGTTCTTCTTCTTGCTCTCGCTTTGTTTCTTGGAAACTTCTTCTTTCCAATCTTCGCCCATTTCTTGGTCTGCCAAATCCATAGCGACTGAAACGCTTGTGCCACTTGCGTCCTCGCCAAGTGCCTCTAGCAAATCTTTCACGAACTCTGGAAGTGAACCAGCACCACCATTGTTCTTTCCCTCTGGGTCTTTGGTGTCAAGAATGTTCACCCACTTGCGAGCGATTTCTAATCCAGCCAATGTCGCACCATTACGAAGTTGTTGGAACTCACACCACAACGCACGAAGTTCGTCAAAAAGTTCTTCGCCCAAAATCTCCAACGCCTTGTCGTAAGTTGTCGCAACATCTGACAACTTCACAACGCCAGCGTCCACACGAGCGAGAGCAAGTCCAGCCAAGTGAGCCATGACACGAACTTCGCTAACTTTGGTCAAGCGTTCTTCATCAAGGTCTCCCAACGCAAGACCCAAAGCAGACGCACGCAAGAACAACTGATTCTGTGGGATTTCGATTACGCCCATGCGTTCGATACGAGATTCTTCTAACAAGAAAAAAGCCTCTACAACATCTTTGTCTTTTTCAGACGCAAGTAAATCTTTATCCCACTTGTCTGAAAAGCGAGCGTGAAGTGCCTCGTGATAAATCACGCCAACTGGCTCTGCGAACTCATACTGATTGGAACGCTTACGCAAGTCGCCAACCATTTCTGGAGTTGTCGCTTTACCAAAAGCACCCTCTAGGTTGATTTCGATTTCAGCAGTATCGCCAATGAAACAAGCGATTGCTTGACCCATGCCAGCGTCCTCGCCAGCGTAAACAGCCAAGTCAGTTCGACCTGACCATGCGTTAGCAAGTTCGCCAATGTGTGAACAAGTTGGTAGCCACTCGCTAGGTGTCGCACTCTTGCGACTTGCTAGACGAGATTCTGGAACATAGTGAGACATTTTTTAGCCCTTTCTAAAAGCGTAAGACGATTGTAGCATGGCAAATCAAAATCACGCAAGCCCCAAAAGGATCCTTTTTTTCGTGTCCAGCTGCGGACCTCTCACGATCGTGAGAAAAGCTTTCGCCCCCTGGTCCGGGCAAAAGAAAAAGGCACGAGACCGAAGTCTCGCACCTTTCCTTTTTAGTAGGACGAACCACTAAATCTTTGCTGGGCGACATTCCTCACCGAAAACTCGTGTGAATACATCTGCCACAACTGGTCTGTCAATCTCTGGGGCAGACGCAAGCAAGTTGGCGATTGCGAACTTCGTTCCAAAGATTCCAACCAAGTCTCGGAACGCAAGAAGTTCACGCATTTGTGGAGACCACATTGTTTCGCCATTCGCTTGTTTCTTTGCCAAGTTTTGAGCAACTGAAACAGCAGTCGCTGGAACTCCAAGTTTCTTCGCCAAGTTCCAATCAGTTGTCATTTCGACTTGGACTGTGAAACGAGAAAGCAACGCCTCTGAAAGTCGAACTCCTGGGGCATTTGGATTGGTCGCACCAATTACGAAAAATCCCTCTTTCGCTTTTACAGTTCCACGCTCTGGATTCTGTGTGATTGTGATTTCTTTTCTTCCGTCCATGAGACCATAAACAGCAGAAAGAACTTTCGGGTCAATCAGACCAATCTCGTCAATGAGCAAAACTTTTCCTTGCTCGGCAGATTTGATAAGCGAGCCGTCCACCCATTCGAACGCACCACTTGGGGTCTGAACATAACCACCAATGAAGTCTGAAAGTTCTGTGTCGCCAGAACCAAGAACTGTATAAAGTTCGTCTGGGAACGCACCCTCAACCAAAGCAGTTTTTCCAGTTCCTGGGGAACCATAAAGAAGAACATACTGATTCGCCTCACGAGCCTTGCGAAGAACCTCAATGTCTGTGTGTTCTCCCCAAGTGCGTGAGTAGTAATCCTGACCATTAGGACGAGCGTATTTTTCTACGCCCTCTAGTGCGGAAACATTTACCACTTTGTTCGCCTTTACTTTTGGAATAGCAGTTCCAACTTTAGCACGCACCTTTGCCTTAGCAGTTTCTGGCATGAGCGAAGTGAGACCAGCAGGAACACTCGCTGGGTCAGCGTGCTGGACAGCGACTCCATAAACAAGTGAAGTCAAGTCTGCGAACAAGTCGTCAATCGAAAGTTCGTCCATTGTTTTGTCTGAATAAATTGTCATTTTGATTCGTCCTTAGTTTTCGTTTTGCTTACGCAAGTTTTTCTGGAAAGCCCAATGAGACACGAGCCTTTTGGATTCTACGCAAAGCACTCGCTGGTGCTTTCCACTTTGATACATCTGTGAAGTCCACATCAGTAAGTTCGAACACGATTGGGCGTGAACGCAATTCCTCAATCGCACCCCACTTCATTTGACGCTTTAGGTGTTCTTCGACTTTGCCACTCATGTTGATTGCTTTATCTTGGGCAGACATTGTTTCGACTTCTTTGTCTGGTCGAATAAAGTTCACGTGCCATTGTGAGCGTGGAGAGTGTTTTGAGATTGAGCGATAGGTAGTCGCCATAGCAACATCTTCACCCTTTTCGTTTTTTACCCTCTGGGGTAATCAGAAACTGGAAAGTGCTACTACCATGTGGGAACTCCAAATAGATTCCCATGCCAGCGACTACTGGCTTGTTTGATTCAGCAGAAGAAATAGCGTCAGCCACTTCTCCAGTAAGAGTGCCAAAAGCACTTAGTGGATTCATGTTTCGTCCTTTGTTCGTCCTGTGTGAACTTTTGCTCACAAGTCGAACTTACAGGGTTTCGTGTCAAGTGTCAAATCTATTTACGAAGTTTTTTGAAAAAGTTTTTCGTGGGTCTCCATACTGACTTCGCACGAATTCTGATCCTGATTCGTTGGAAGTACACCAAGCAGCTGGTGCCTGGTTGGCCTAGTCGTTGGGGTCTGTTACAGAGCTTTCCCAGGTAGGGGCATCCTCTTGTACTGGAGGGGCAGTGTCGACGACTGGTCCAGCGCACTCAGTGCAGACCATCCATTGCGAGTCTTCGTCTAGCGCTACAGCGTATGGATAGAAGGTGCCCGCCTTATGGCCAACTTCGTTTGCGCAAGCTGCGCACTCGGGTGCATCCAGATCCTCCATCTCGAGGAGTCCAGCGGTGAGCCCGTCACCAACATCGGCGTTATTTTCCATTACATGTAGTTCTATGTTTTTCATACCCGCTAGCATAACCCGTTCCTCAGATAGTGAGTTGTTCGTGAGAAGTCAGGAAGGAGCTTCCGGCATCAACGAACTTCGAACTAACCAGGCACGCCGTTTCGTTGAAAGTAGCTGCGGGCATAAGCTCAAACGAAGTACGCACGCCGCTTCGTTTGAAGTCCAGCACACAAGGTCCGCAAGGTGAACAAGGTCATACAGGTGATACAGGTCCGACTGGTCCGACAGGTAACTTTCCACGGGTAGCAGAAAACCCCCCGTTAGAAGTTAGGAAGGGAATCGCATCCCGGTTCTTCTAACGAAGGGCTCGCCGTTGTTTGAAAGTTTACTCTTTCTTTGCTGGCCACTGCCGTTCTAGTTCTGCAGACCAATCACCGTCGGGTAGGTCCTCGTGTGATTCGATACCCTTCTCGATTGCTTCCTCTTCGGTTTCCGCTTCCACCCAATAGGTGGCGTTGTACTCTACTTGCCATGTTGCCATGGGTTACACCCCTTCCACTAGTTCTGTAAGCAGGCCGTCCGCCTGGTCTTCGGTCAGGCCGCATTCCTCCTGAGCGTTTGTTACTGCAGACGTATACCCGTCATTGAATCCCCACTGGTATGCGCGCTTAATTGCTGGGTCCGTTAAATCCAAATCGTACATTTGGAATCCTTTCTATAGATAACTAAAGAATAGCAGATTAGGAAGATTTGTCAACTACCGTCATTGCGCTCGCCAACTCTTCGCGGTCAATCAAGTACTCGTTCCCTCGACCGTATCGATACTTGCGCAGGCCGTGCCGTTTCACAATCCGTGAGATGGTGTGGTCAGTTCTGAAGAACGCGGTAGCTGCTTCGTGAGTTGTTAGGAGCTGAAGATCCGGGAACTTCTTACGAACCGTTTCAACATCCGACGCAGTCCCGTTACGGAGGAGTTCCTCTTCACTCAGCAGAAAGCGACGCACGCCGATGTCCCGTTTGTAGATTTCCTTCGACCGTTCAGCCAGGGGGTACGGGTGCTTGGTGAGTCGTCCCGTTCGAACCCAGTAGCGGATAGTCGGGTACGAAACCCTGGCGAGCGCAGCTGCTTGCTTTGGGCTTAATAGGTTCATGCTCGCCCGCTTGAGTTACTCACCGGTAAGCGCCTTGTTGTGCTCGGCTACTAGTTTGGTTAACTGCTCGCACGCCTCGTCATAGAAAGCCTCGTGTTCTGAAACGTCTTCCCACTCCTCGGTGGTTTCATTCCAGATTGGCGACTCATCGTAATTGATGCTGATGTCGTGGTCGAGATACATGGTGCCGTCATCATTTACTGCTACGGCAAAGTAGGCCTGCTTAGTCGCCATCACTCCACCCCGTATGACTCGCAGATTTCCGCAACAGCGTCATCTAGCGCATTGATAAGGAGGCTGAGTTCGTGTTCATTCAAATCCGCAGTCATTTCAGTGGTGACTGCAGATGTCCAAATAATGTTTTCCATAGTTCTAGCATAGCACGCCGCGAGAGTTTGTCAAGCCGGCCGCGACATCAAATGAACTTTTTCGTTGGAAGTTTGCATCCTCGGTTATCAACTCCGTTGTGGAAGTTTCTTTTTGCTGACGGCAACTTTGATCGAAGCTTTGATATTCGTTAGAAGTTGATATGGAGTCATCCGATCTTCTCCGGGGAGGGCACCGTATTTGTGCAGGAGTTTAAGGAGCAGGCCTGCAATGAACAAATCGTCTTGCCAGGCAAACCAAGGTAACAACACATCCCACGGGTCAATCGGCATAGCTAAGTACAGGAGGCAGATCCAAACCAGGATCTTGATTCGAAGTGGGCTTCGTTTGAACTGCTCGACGTAAGGGCGCAGGCCGTCTTTGACTCTAGTCCTCATTGCCTCGCCCGTTGCGAGTTCCATCGCGGCGGAGGCCCTGTTCGTTGTAAGTTGATACGAAGGACGGAAGCACGTAACGCTGCGGTCCAGCAAGTGGTGGCTTCACTCCGTGAGGATAATCCTCAGTAGCTGCGAAGAACATCATCGCACCAGCTGGTACCCGTAGCTCAAGGTTCCTTGTTGGGAAGATGAGCTCGCCACCGTTGTAATCATCATTGATGTAGATGATCCCCGCATATGCTACGTAAGGATCCGTGTAGTTATCGACATGAACCCGTAGCTCAGCTCCCTCGTACTGGCGCTGGATAGTACCCAGGCCGTTGTAGTACAGGTGGGGGTAGGGGCGGAGAATGTCTTCAACCTGCTTATTGGTTTTATCTGTGATATCACGAACCGTCTGAAGATGGAGGTTCTTATCCGCCCAGTCCCACGTGATCTCGAGCTTGCCGTCTTTGTTCAGCTGCTCAATGTCGCGCGTGCCGTGCTCCCGTTCAGCGTGGTCGCGGAGGTGGTCCATGTAGTGACCAAGCCATTGCTCATCCGTGTAAGTAACAACCTCGTCCAAGATCGACTTACGGTCTTCAGCTGTGATGAAGTCTCTTACTAGGAAGATGTGCTCGTCTAGATCTTCAGCTACCCAGCCCTCTCGTTCGAAGTCCGCTTTGGTAACTGAGAGCATTTCCTCTTTAGTCAACATGATTCTCCTGGTTTGTTTGAATGAACGACGGTAGCACATATCTGGTGGGTCCTACCCCTACAGAATGCACGCCGTGTTTATATTCGGAAGTTGTTGGGAAGATCACCAAAGATCCGGCCGGCGGCTTAACTTTCAACGAACGTGTTGGGAAGTACAGCTGGCCTTCAGTGTAGTCATCGTTCAAGTAAAAGATTACCGCATATACAACCGCGGGTTCAGAATCACCGTCCGTGTGAAGTTTGAGCTCGATGCCAGGGAACTGCCGCTGTGCATTGCCTAGCCCGCGGAACTGCAGCTGCGGGTAACTTTCAATGAGCGCTGAGATCTGGTCATTGATCCTACATGTGAGCTCTGTGTTCTGAACAGTGATGTTCTTATCGGCCCACGCCGTGTCCAGGGTGAAGACGCCTTCCTCGAGGAGCTCTTCCATCGAACGACCGAACTGTCTTAGGGAGTACTCCCGCATGCTTTCAATGTAACTGCGGCTCCAGTCTTCCTCCGAATAGCTCTGCAGTTCTTTTAAGATCTCACCGCATTCGTTTGAAGTTAGTACATCCCGTACCAGGAAGATCTGTTCATCGAGTACCTCGGGCACCCAACCCACCCGTGCGAAATCTGAAAGCTGCAACATGTTTTGAATCATAGCATGTCCGTTACTCGATTGCAAATAGCTTTGTAATTGCGGCGAGTCTCTTTAAAGAATTCAGATCTGGATCACCGGTAGCTTCAGCTCCGACTCGACCAATGCTTCGTTGGAAGTTAGCGAAGGCAGCTGCTGTAGCTCCATCCCACTTCCCACGTTCGCAGTTAGTTAGATCCGTTACTTGTGACAGCGCTAGCTGAACAAGTTCGATTGAGCGGTTGCGGGTGTTACCGCGGATCATCTTTAAATGAACGGCTTCTTGATTGCTCGCCGCTTCTTCGATCTGACTGAGCTCGATCCTTCCTGGTAGCTTACCGGTTAACTTCCGATAAAGCTTCGTGAGAAGATGCTCGCCGTTACCAGGTCTGCAGAAGATCACCGCATCTGTGATGTAACGGATCTTCTGATGCACGCCGTCTTTTTGTTGGTGGGAAGTTGTGCCCGTCGTGTTACCCTCGATGGTCAGGAAGCGTCCGTTCGTTTTAAGTTCGCGGACGTCAATGACGATCCCACAGTGTGGGGCGCTAAACGCGCTCGCCGAGTATGTGGAAGTTGATGAGAAGTTAAAGATGGCAATGTCCCCTGGTCGAGGGGTCCGTGAGATGTTACCGCGTCGGATAGCTTCTGACAAACCAGCAGGGCTATATGTGAAGCTTGGTAAATCCACGCCGCTATCGCGGGCAACCACATCAATGAATGCCCCGCTCCAAACTGTGGCGTCATATCCTACGCGCTCGCCGAATGCATTACGGCCGAGCAGATCCGATGTGTATCCGATGTGCTTCCGTGCGTTGTTGATAAACGCGGTGATGGTTGGTGAAGTCTTCATGGGCTAATCCTATCACGGGTAGCAGATAAAGTCAATCTGACTATAAGTGCGGGTAACTAGTGCAGGCCGTTTGCTAGCTGTCCGTTGGAAGTTCGTAGATGCCCGTCAGCTCCCTGACCTGCTCAAGCAGGTGGGCAGCTTCCTGAGCTAGGGAGGAGATCCGTATGTGCTCGATCCGTGTACCTGCGTTTTCAATGTCCGCTTTAAGGTTCGCGTACAAGTTGCTCGCCGCTGTTACTAAGTCCAGCTTTTGCTCTTCAGTCATTGTCTGTGGGTTCTTCCTTGGTTACAACTTGCTCGCCGTCACTATCAGGAACAACTTCAGCGTCAATGATTTCTTTATCGGGTTCTACGTGCAAACCAGCTTCGGCTAGTCTAGCAGCTGTTGAGATGGCACCTTGGGCCAAACGTTCTAACCGCTCTGCAATAACACTAGCTGCAGGCCGTACATCAACATTAACTGTTGAGTCGATCTCGATTCCTCCGCGGACGCCCGCTCGATCTAGGATCTCCGTTGCAGCTTTAAGCTTCACCGGTTCTGACTCCGCGTTCTCCATTAGATCTTCCAGCATGTCAACCGCGTAAGGAGCTGCCTGGGTTAACTTCGCACGAGCTCGTTCGATGTCATCGGAGGTTTTCTTCTGGACAGATCGGAGGTGGATACGGCACAGGCCGTCATCCTTTGGACGCCCCGATCCCCACAACATACAACGAATACCGTCGTCCTTGATGTGACGGCAACGGTGAGGTTGAGCTAGAGGTTGACGCTTTGGGTTAAGCTGGCCCGTTTCCTGTTCCTTGAGGTAGAGGCGGGTACTGTGTATTACCCAAGGTGGTACCAGGTAGTCCGTTGCTTCTTCGGCTAATAGATCCAGGCCTGTAATGAAATCTGAGTTGTTGTCCGTTGGAACCATGAGGAGGGGGCGCTTCTCCGCAAGGGATTGTAAGCGACGTTCCAACCGTGACTCTGCGCTTCGTGCGTAGATAAGACCGGTGGCTTGTCCCGTTGTTGAGTAGACGGGATCCCAGGACATACGAGCTTTGCGAAGTATACCACGGTTAATGTAATTATCCTCGCAGATGCCCCTATCTACTTCCTCGATACCAAGGGTAGCTAAGTCGGGGCGGAGGTCGATAGGTTCATCAACTTGATGCTGGCCGTTATCCTCTTCTTCGTTAGAAGTTGAGAAGAGCTCTGTTCCTGCTGTCATTATCTCTCCGTTAGAAGTTCGTTCGAAGTTCATTGATGTTCGTTCTAAGTTAGTTACTAAGTGCTCGCCGTACCTGTGGATAACTTAGGTGACGATGGCCTAAAGTACCGGGGAGAGGGCTTGACTCCAGACCACCGTCCTATTAATTTTACCCGACGTTCCTATGGTTGATTAATCCTCGGACGAATTTTTTGGGTGAGGTGAGGGTGAGAGAAGGGGTTTGCCCTTTGCATTAACAACGAACGGGTTTAAGCCGTCCCTGCTATTCGGAAATAGTCTTGTATGTCTTGCCGTTGTGTTCGCCACTTAACAGTTTAAATCTGCCATTCTCACGGAAGAATCGACCAGAATGGTCCTTGCCCCATTGGGATCTGCTGTTCTGTTTTACCATCTGGGCTTGCTTAACTTCACTCAAGTAGACGTACCCTGGGTGGGCAAGTCTTAGAGTGCCGTCCTCAATCCAGTTATACAAAGTCTTGTATGTAAGCCCCATTGTGTCGGCAGCTACGATGATCTTGACCATCTTCTCGCTCATTGAGAATCTCCCTTAAATCGCTGTCCACCATCCGCGGTGGTTTCGTTTTATGGTACCAGCTTGAAGTCTAGTTTTTGTCAATTCCCACGAATGAGTCAACCGTTCTTTTACTAGCGCAGGTTGGGCTAGAATCTCTTCTCGGTCTACTAAGTAGTTTCTTTTGTTACCTAGAACAAAATGTTGTTTAATATACCCCATCTTGATGTAATAAGAAATCTGCCTGGGTGTTACATGGATGAGCTTGGCTGCTTCATTTGTAGTGATCAGATTGGCCGATGTATCTTTCATTAAAAGTTCTCGCTTAGATTTGCCAGCTAGGCTTTTGACTTGATATAGGTCTACCAAATATTGGCGAGACTTACCTGCTACTGGATACTTAGTCAGCCGTCCGTCTCTAGCCCAATAGGTGAGGATTCCCTCGGACATAAAGATTGCTTTAGCTGCTTCTTTGCGAGTCACTAGTTTCATTTCGCCAGTATAAAGAAAAAAGATCCCAGACGCAAATCCGAGATCTTTTATTCTCCTAAGCACAAGCCTTATGAAGAGCTTAGGATTTGCCACCCTAGGTTAAGTGGCAATCGCCACCTACTTATTTTTCGGTGTCGACTTTTTTGCTGGAGCCTTAGCTGGAGCTTTCTTAACAGGAGCCTTCTTTGCTGGGGCCTTCTTGTTTTCCGCATCCTTTGAAGGCTTGCTCTTTGAAGCTGCCTTCTGCTTCTTGACTACTGCCTTAGCGTACTCGCTAGGGATAGTCGTTGGCTTGTCGTCGGTAGTGGCTTTGATCAGTTCAATCTTGACTGGCTCAGCCTTCTTCTTAAAAATCTTACTAAAGATTCCCATCTTTGTCCTTCCATTTCCAGACGTCCTCGAGTTGATCTACATCAACAATCGGATCAATCTTATTAATAATTTCCCAAACGTACTCCGTTAGGGTATCTGCTACTCGTACATCAAGAACATCATAATCTACGAGAATCTGTAAGTGGGCTTCAATCTGACGCCCTGCTTCTTCTTTCATCATACCTGGTAAATCGCTTCCTTGTGGTGTAGCACTTTCACATTTGGATCGACCATAATCCTGAACCCTGCAGCTCTTGCATGGTTGCACCAAGAGTAGTCTTCTCCAACATTGGTATCAAAATCATAGCCGTCCCAACGGATCTTGTCAATACCAAACCAGGGTCTAGGGATTTTTTCAAACACACCAGACTTCATAGCAACAAAACCGAACCCGACTCCCAGTACTTCGAAGTGGTCAAACCAAAGCATGAACTCCGTCTTGTTCACCTTACGAGGCTTTCCGTTATCATCTGCCATTGCTAAAGCAACAGTGCCATTTGGGTTGGTCTGATACACCCCACTAGTCACATCGAACGGAGATTCGAGGATTGCTTTAAAATCCTCAAGGTTCCATTGGATATCCGAGTCAATCCAGAAGATGGTCCCGTAAGTGAACTCCCCACTACCGACCTCATTAGTGTCCCAGTTATGGACGAAGGTATTAGTAGCCGTTAGCTCTCTACCGCTAGGGATGAATGAACTTTGCTTTCCCAAGAACTTGTAGGTCTTACCCTGCTCAGAAAGCCAAGCAAGCGTCTCAAACAAACTTTCAACATACTCAGCATGCATGAGCTTTCCAGGTGTAGCAATCAGCACGTCATAGTGTGGCTTCGTCATTTACTTCTTCCGTCTCAGTTGTAGAGCATTCCTCGCATGGGCAATACCAGATAGTGTCATAGTGCTTAATCTGTTTTACGCAACCGTCATGGAATCCATCCATGCACCATCCGCAAGGTGTAGCCTCGGACTTAGCCACTAACGGACTCTACGACATTCTGCACATAGCCACTTGTTAATACCCTTATCCTCGTAAAGGATCACTCCCCGTTCACTCACTGGGCATGGGCTTAGATCAACCGTTGACCCACATGGCTCACACTTGGGTGTCCCAATCCACTGGAGCATCTGCCCAGCTTTCTCGGCGTCTCGAATACCTTGAGCCAAAGCATGTTGTGGTCCAGGGCCAGTTGTCTTACGTAAGAAGATCCGGGTATCCTGAGCTACCAGAACTAGATCCTTTTTCACACACTTACAGTTCTGCTTGTTGGCAGTACAGTATTGCTCTCCTGACGCAGATGAGTCATGAAACCCATCAGCATGTCCGCACATACAGATCGACTTGCTCTTAGCCTTAGACTTCTTGGCTTCTTCTAAAACATCTTCAACTTCATCTACCGAGAAGTCAAAAGCTGCAAACAGACTTTCATTCTTAATTTCTTCCATAGTCACATCTTCCCGGCTTGACATTTGATTTGTCAAGTCCTTTTCCATAAAATTGATTCTAGCATAAAAAACATACCTATATTGCCTATAAAGCTATTTAACCTATTTAACTTAGATTTACTAAAGGAATAGAGCGTACACATACACGCGTAATAGTAAATCAATCAAATAGGTTAAATAGATATAGTAGTACCATGTATTATCAGATTTTTAATCTTTTCAAAAACTTTTTTTCTTGATAATAACCACCAAAGTATTATCCAATTTTTACCCACAAAGATCATCTTTTACCGATAATACTTTTTCTTGACATTCCCTAAAATCTCTGCTACCATTCACCTTCACTATGGTATACTTGACCTAGCTATATAACCTATCTAACTTAATTTACTACGAGAAAAATCTACAGGATTTCACACCATTCTCTTAGCAAAATAAATCCAATAGCTCTATAGGTTATCCATTTTCTTCTGGTGATCTAGGTAGGGGCATCCAAAAGCATGCTCTCCATTAAAGTATTTTCTGCCAACAGAATTATTCTTATCTAGGTCATCAGAGTTTCTCTGTCTAACCAGCTCGGCTTGATCCTCAAATTCATTTAGTAAGACCTGCTCAGAGAAGTAGTCCGACGCAGGGGCAAGTTCAAAGCTGTCCACATAGTATCTAGGGATAGGGATAAAAGCAGCTAGGGCATCACCTTTTTTGAAGCTGACCGTTCTGTTAGGGTCCGTAAGCTTAAGGTTGAAAGTAAAGTCTCTCCGCAGCTGGTCCGTTTCCACGACTCCGGTCATAGCCACCACGCCAGGGATAAACAGGTTAGGCGGTTGTATGGTCATCAAGTTAACCCCAAGAGGAGTCTTAAAGTAAAACGCATGCGAGACCGTTAGGATCCCGTGGCCAAAGTGGCTCTCTATTGTCTGAACCTGCTTCTGATCCTTGTTCCCAAATACAAGTTCTATATCACCAGCATGACCAGTTTCACCATTCCAAGTAGCATCAAAGTCATATCTCGAGTGAATAGTAAACCCATACTGATTGCCAATATTCAAAGGCAGGCAGTAGTAGAAGTTCTTACTAAACCAGTCTCTTTTGATGTTACCTTTTAGTGATTGGACAATCTCCATGAAGTCAGGGATATGCTCTTTTTCTTTAAGCCTCAAATAAGGTACAAGTAGTATTTTGCCTTCAGGCACTTCTTCACCAGGGTCATTAATGTATTTTTTATTAGGATTCATATTTTGAAATCCAATCATCAAAGTAGCTAACATCTTGCGTCCAGAAGGACGAGAGGGTGTACCTTGTTCCGTCTTTAGCTGCCTTCACCCCGTGGCGGTGGCTTTGATCTCCAGGGTGTATGACCAGCCTACCAGCCTTAGGTTTGACCTCGACATCGTGGTTAGGGTAGTAAGTATGCCCACCCTCAAAGTTATCATTCAGATACACCACAATCCCGAACTCCCTATGATGGAACCACTCCGAACCCTCTCCGCTGGAGTCAGTCATGTCATCTACATGAGGGTTTAGGCCAATACCAGGGAACCACCTAATAATAGAAAGATGGTCAGGATAGACCTTCTCCACTTCGAACGAACGCTCTATCTCTATACCGATTCGATCCCTGATAGCTAGAAGCTTAGCCCCCATGTTTTTGCTAAGTTTTTGATAAACGTACTCATCGCTCAGTGTCCGATTATCCCAGAACCCCTGAGACCCAGACACCCTATCCCACTCAGAAACCGACGTGACAAAGGCCAATATGTCCTGACATTCTTTAGGGGTCAAGAAGTCATCTACAATTTTTGCCCTGAAATTGCCCTTGTAGGTAGCGGTCTCCTCGGTATTCATAAGATTAATTCTACAGGCTAGGGACCAAGAACCTGTAAAGTAACTTCCAACGAACCTTCAAACCAACATTCGTTCGAAGTTTGGTAACGAATTTATAACGCTTATGCTTGTTTATCCTGCACACCCTGCACAGATAAATAAACCCCCACCCACAGCCGTACAATAGTTCCATGGAACGCTACGGCATATCGACCCCTGATACCAGGGATCCGCTTCAACGCGCACTAGAGCGTATTGAACTATGTACTTATGCCATCCAAGAAGCTCACTATGAAATAGAGCAACCTCACGATCCAGAGCGCAAAGCAGACTTGCTTATTGCTGTAGAGAACATGGCGTTCGAAGCAATGGATCTACTGCACACAACGAAATTACTTGTGTGGGGTCCAGAGGACGAAGAGGGAAAAGAAGAAGACTAGCGGTGGAATCTAGGGGGGAATACCGCTTTTATAATCTGCCTCTGCCCCGCAGGAGTCTGACGCATGTCTCTAATAGACGGCATCAAAGCAAACCAGATATAAATTCCTACCCCAATAAAAAATAAAAGCACAAGTATGCCTATTACTAATAGCCAAACACTTGTAGTTTCCATAGATACATTATAGTCCCCGCCGTATATTCCTGATAAAATAGATGCAGGGAGAGACTTCTCTAGCGCCAGCGAGTCTCATGTACAACACAGACAAGAAAAAAGGACTGCCCTTTAGGACAGCCCTTTATTTCGTCACGCCAGCCATTAGAGCCGACGAACACCTTTACGCTTCTGTCTACGGTACTGAACCGCAGCTACTACTACCAATAGCAGAAAGCTTGCAACCACGGTTGTCACAGCTCCAGCCCAAAACGAAGCCCAATCTAATACGAATGAAATTGTCATTTGTTACCTCCTTAAACATCAAATTAGCATACCCAGAAGTGGATGTCAAGCATGCTTAAATCAAAATCTTCAAAACTCTTTACCGCCATTCTACTAGCGTTTATGCCAGTATTTAGCGCCACTACAGCCCATGCTACCCCTCCGACCCCTGCCCAGCAACTGGCGACCTTACAGGCTAACCTGCAGGCGTATACAGCCCAATACAACCAATACCAGCTCCACTACCAGACTTACGCACCAGCACTAGTCTCAGAGCTTGATACAGCCTCTAGCGCCCTCACAGCCTTTACAGCGGACGTTTCTGTCCTTGCTAATACAGTTGCCACCTTGAACCAGGACACCACTGACCTAGCAACAGCACAGGCAAACCTAGCAAACCAGCCAACCGTTATCTCAAATACTGCCTTATCCGTTGACGTTGCAAGAGCTGCATATGATTCAGCCGTTGCCGCCTACACTCCGCTTCACGCTCTATACACTCCAGCCTTATCAGAACGCAACACTGCTTACGCTGACTACCAGGCGACAGCACAAGGTGGCACAGTTACCGAAACTTTTACTAACCGAGTTAAGAACACCTCAGCTCAGTTCTTGGTCAATGGAACTACTCCACTTTCAACGAGCGACAATGCAGGCTACTCAATCACTAACAACGAGTACTCAGGTACTTACATGTCTGGTGGATCAATCAAGGCATACCAACCGTACGGCTCACTAGTAATCATTCCGCCAAACCAAACAGCAACAACTTTCTTCCAGTTCGCAACAGGCGCACTTAACGGAGACTTCAACGCAGTCGTTACTTACACTGACGGATCGACTGGAACACTTACAGTTCCTAACGGGGTATTTTGGCCAGCAGTTGACGAGCACACTAGAACTCAAGCAGTTACAGCGCCATCAGGAAAGTACATCCAGTCCATCACACTCCCTGCGCACAACGACTGGTACTACATGGACAACTTCGTATTTACTTCACAAGTATTCAACGCGACTCTTTACCAAACTTACCTAGACAAGAAAGCAGCTCTAGATTCAATTCTTGTTAATTACACACCAGCCGCTGCAACTTACAACCAAGCAGTTGCAAACCTATCCGCTGCCGAAGCAACTTACAACACAGCCCGTGATGCCAGCACGACGGCAGCACTTACTGCTCTCGTGACTTCCGAACAAGCTTCATACGATGCTTCATTGACTGCAGTTCAAGATTCCATCACCGATGCATTAGCTTCGAAAGAAGTTATTGCCGATGCTCTAGCAGCAGTTGTTCTCCCACCAGACTCGTTGGAAGTTACATCAACAAGTGACGAGTATGTTGCTGGCACACTACGCTGGGCGATCACCCAGGCTAACGCAGTGTCTGGTTCTATTTACGACCGCATCGAGTTTAAGACTGAAGGAACAATCACTCTTACTTCAGATCTTCCACGCATTGCAGGCAACCTAACAATCGAAGGTCTAACCAAGGAGACAACAAAGATCTCTGGTGCCGACCAGTTCCGCATCTTCCACATCAATTCAGGCATCACCTTGACCGCCAGCGACCTAACCCTGCAGGACGGTAAGCAGACTTCAGGCGGTATGGTCTTCCAGGACCGCGGTAACTTTAACTCGACTGACATGCGCTTCACTGGACAGAACGGTGGATCTGCAGTATTCATTGCTAATGCCGGGATAGCAACTTACAACCAAGCAGAGTTCACAAACAACGGCGTTGGTATTGCTGCCGACTGGGGATCAACTCCTTCGCTTCCACAGGGCGTCACCACTTGGGTAGGACAGCCAGATTCTGTATTCCAGAACCGCACATACATTTACAACTCAACCTTCTCTAACAACAGCTCAGCCATCAACAGCTATCGCTTTACTTGGATCGAGAACTCAACCTTCACCAACAACGGCTACGCTGCAAACATCACTGGACTAAACCGCACAGTGATTAAGAACTCAATCTTCCAAGGCAATGGCGTTGCTTACTACAACAACGTATGGATGCCACCATCATTCAACATGGGAACAGACAACCGTCTAATCCAGAACAACATCTTCCGCAACAACGGAACAGCTATCTACAATGATGACGGCTACAACAACGGACAGAAGTTCCCTGGCTGGTCTACCTTTACTGGTAACACCTTTGTTAGCAACTCAACAATTGTTCGCTACTACAAGTGGAATGGAACTACTAACCAAGAGTTCAGCATCAATGCAGACGTAGCTTCTGCCACTACACCGATTACTGATTTTGTGTTCACCGGAAACTCAGTGCCAGTTCTTCAGCCCCCAACTAACGTAACTGCTACCCCAAACCAAGACGGCTCAGTAACTCTCTCATGGGAACCAGCAGTAGCACTTGGCACAACAGTAGAACGCTACGCAGTTAGCTGGACAACAGAGGGGGCAAATGGCTGGGGAGTAGCTGCAACTTCTACTTCAATCACAATTACCCCAGAGCAGTTTGAATCAACTGGTGGCTTTGATAAGACTTATCAGTTTACAGTTCGCGCAGACAACGACACAGTTGGTGTCTACTCTTCAAACTCTGTAGTAGTCACTGCTGCCGTTGCGGATCCGACTCCAGCGCCAACCCCTGCGCCGACCTTTGCACCAGAGCCACAGCCCTCCACACCAGTAACCCCAGAACCAGAACCGTCAGAGGAGCCATCGCCAGAACCAACGACAGAACCACAGCCAGAGGAAACATCAGAGCCAGAAACGCCAACCACAGAACCTGTAGAACCCTCTCCAGAACCTTCTCCATCTGAATCAACTCCTCCTGTTAAACCTGAAGAAGAAGAGCCTATCACTTCTGTAGAGGATTTGCCAGAGGAGATTACCCCTGAAGTTCTAATGGAAGTTAATCTCGAAGAGATTGTTGCAACTGACCTAACAGAAGCACAGGCAGAAGCCCTAGTTGAAGCAGCCCTCGAAACCTTTGAGACAGCAGAGGCTGGAAGCCCAGAGTACGAGCAAGCTCTTGATGCTCTTATGGTTGCAGCCCAGCAAGACGACATTGTGATCGACCCTGCACTTGCAGCTATCCCAGCCCTTGGTGCAGTAGCAGAAGGTCTTGTTGACGCGTTGAACTTCATCTCCAACGTTGGTGCTGACATGTCACCACAGGTTCGTGAAGACTCCGAGAAGGTAGTTGTCTCAGCCGTTGTTGCCGGACAGGTTGCACAGATGGCAATGAGCGCATCAGTTGTTATCAACGCAGGAACTCCAACTCCATCTGCACCGAGCGCACCTTCAGGTGGATCTGCTCCAGCAGGTGGATCATCATCACCATCAGCACCACGAAAGAAGGACTAAACAATGTACGAATACAGAGTCAAATCAGTATTAGCCGTTGTTGACGGGGACACAATCGATGTAGACATTGACCTCGGCTTCGACATCTCACTAACAAAGCGCGTACGTCTCGCGGGCATTGATACCCCAGAGTCACGCACAAAAGATAAAGAAGAGAAAGTTCTTGGCCTAGAGGTTAAAGAAGTTCTTAAGAAGAAGTTGAAGGAAGCTACGACTATCGTCATCAAAACAGAGCTTCCAGACTCAACAGAGAAGTACGGTCGCATCCTTGGTTGGATCTACCTCGATGGCGCAGAGCTTTCAGTTAACGAAGCTCTCATCGCAAGTGGATACGCATGGGGATACATGGGAGAGACCAAGGTCAAAGACTTTGAAGCACTAAGAAAAATCCGCGCAAAGAACACTAAGTAGAAAGAACACATCATGAAGAAGTTCCTAAAAGAATTACTAGCTGACATCATCGGCCAGGCTTGGACCTTGCTAGGTATGACCGTTGCATGGCTCGTACTTGAAGGCTCAGCCAAAGAGCTGACTGGAAACCTAATCTTTATCACCCTTGCAGTTTGGGTACTTACATTCCCGCTACGTCGCCCTAAAGACGACTAAGTAACTGATGCCCTTACACGGTTGGTACAATAAATATGTACAACTTAATGCTCGTGTAAGGAGTAAAAATGGCAAAAACCCAATACCCGATTGACGGGAAAAAGGGCAAGGCTTGGAAGATTACAAGTCCTTTTGGATGGAGAATTCATCCAATCGAAAAAACAAAGAAGCATCATAACGGCGATGACATTTGGGGATCCAACCCAAAGCTTTACTGCGAGGCTTGGCATGACGGCACAGTCGTCTACGCTGGCACCTCAAAGCTAAAGAACGCCGACGGCTCCCTAGGCGGTGTCGGATACTACGTAGACCTAAGATGCAAGATTAATGGCGTCTGGTACACAACTCGCTATGGTCACATGGAAGAGGGGTCTCTAAAGGTGAAAACTGGTCAGAAGATCGAAGCTGGAACCATTCTCGGAATCATGGGAAACACTGGCGCTTCTGCTGGTCGACACCTTCACTTCGAGATTGTAGAAGGCAAGGTCCACCGCTGGGATCTAAACGGCAAGGGATTTGTTAGCCCAATTGCCTTTGTTGAAGCAGTCATGAGCTGGGAGAAGCTAAAAGACTCTGCCAAAGAGATCACCCCAGACGAGGGCGTAGTCAACGACACTCCTCCAAGCTTCGATGCAAGCGAACTAAAAGCAAAGAAAAAGCCAACCGGAAAGCTAGTAAACCCAGTTCCAGGCTTTGGCTCAGCAGGCAAAAAGAAAAAGGGCTAAGCACAAGACAAAGTAAGATTACTCCCCCAGTGGTATAATTTAAAGATGTCTAGTATATTAGCAAAGTTGAAGCGTCTAGGGCTCTATCTCAAGTTCTATTGGGAACCAAACGAGAAAGCCCTAGGCGCTGAAGCATTTGCTGCTAGCAAGGTCTATACGGCCTCTATGAGGGAAAAGGGTCGACTTAAGGTGAAACCGTACCCAACAAGTTATTCGCAGCTCATGGCCGACTCTCTGGCTTTTCAGAGTGCATACAAAGATAGTTACAGACATACCTACGCAAAACGCAAACTCGAATCATTGGGGTAGCCTAGCGGTAAAATTGTAGTATCCACCCATTTCTCTAACGGAAGATACACAATGGCGAAAGCACAATTTCCAATCGACGGAAAGCTTGGCAAAGACTTTAAGGCAACTAGCCTCATGGGTATGCGCATTCACCCGGTCACCAAGCAAAAGAAACACCACAACGGAACCGATATCTGGTCTCCGCACGAACCATGCATTATCGAAGCCCCTTACGATGGCAAAGTCTTAGAAGCTAAAAAGTCAACCGCTGCAGGCGGTGGCTTCGGCAACTACGTAATCTTGCTTCATAAGATCGACGGCAAGTTCTACACCACCCTGTACGCTCACATGAAGGATGACTCACTTAAGGTCAAGAAGGGCCAGAAGATTGAAGCTGGTCAGATGCTCGGCAAAATGGGCACTACTGGTATGTCTACTGGTAAGCACCTCCACTGGGAGCTACGTCTAGGTAAGGCACACACCTGGGACGCAAACGGCAAGAACTACATCGAACCAATCGGTTTCTTCAAGGCTCTTATTGCCAAGGAGAAAGCCATTGCTTCAGCTGCCGTTGTTGCAACTGACGCTGATCCAGTAGCAGAAGCACCAGAGCACAACGAAGCACAGGCTGCAAAGGTTGATGCAGAGTTGGTAGCTAAGAAGGCAGAAGCTAAGGCAGAAGCCCCTAAGGCTCCAGTAGTTGCAACTATCAAGAACCCTGGGTACCCTGGCGCTTACGTCAAGAAGGGCGATAAGAGCCAAGCAGTACGCTTCGTACAACAGCAAGTAAAGGTTGAGATCACTGGCGAATTCGATGAGGCAACTCACGAAGCAGTAGAGGCTCTTCAGAAGAAACACGGTCTGCTAGTAGACGGAATCATTGGCCCTAAGACTTGGGCATTCCTAGATTAATCTCTAACTACGAAACAAGAAAACCCCCCGGAAAACACGTAAACCGGGGGGAATTCTTTTATCTCATCTATCACTGAAAGGAGTTCCGAATGTCAATTACGAAACAATTAAAGTCTATAGATATTTTTAGCTTTGTCAAGTCTTATTTGAAAGGATCTTCTTCTTCATCATCTAAGAATTCATCTCTATCATCTGGACCAAAGTCCTTGATGATTGCGTTGTTAATCGCGTCCACGATGTTCTGGAAAGATTCGTTGGTGCGGATAAGCGCGCGATCCCTAGCGTGCATCTCAATCATCTCGGCCTTGTAGATTAGCTTGGCTAATACTCGCTGGTCTTTGTCAGACAGGTTCTTAAAGATCGGGTTGTTCAACAGCATAATGAAGATGTTAGACATATGGCGTTGCTTTTGGATCTTCAATAGTTGACGCTCATTCATAGGTAAAACCTTTCTGACACATATCCTATATCAAGACTACACATATACGACGCTCTTCTCTGAACCATAGCAGACTACTTTACCTAGTCAACTACCTTTTTTATCTTCACTGCTTCCGATTCTCAGAACCATAACAGCGTTTACTACTTTTTACAAATACAATTAATCTTCAACTTCACGGCTTTGATACAAATCAAGATCTACAAGTTCCATAATCCCTGACCCAGGCTCTTCAATTACTACCATATGCGGGATATCAGAATTCTCTACATAAGTAACGGTACCGCTTACGCGAGGAGGGAGGCTAACAAAATAGGGTGCGTAGATAGTCAGGGTCCTACCAATCAAGTCTTGATTGATATCTTCCCGTGCTAGCTCACCCATGTTAGGCGATGCGACGGTCTATTTTTACTAAAAGAGCCTCCAGCTGCTTTGCAGTGTTGGCGTCTGTAGTGTCTTCCAAGATGTCAGCAATTTCAGATAGGTTCTCTTTGAGGCCAGCCTTAAAGCCGTCCTCCCATTTCTGAACTTCTTTACTGCTCTCGAAGTATGGAGGTAGTGATGTCATGCATCTATTTTACTTATACCCTAGAAGGTCTATTCGTAAGGGAAGATGTAGAGCACCCCGTCTTTATCAAGGAAGTAGTAGTCATCCCAGCTGCTGTAGTTAATAAGCCCTAGGGAGTGTAGATAGGCATAAGTCTCCCTACGCCCCGCATATACAACCTCGTCTTTGATTTCTCTAAATTTACGAGGGGGTGGCTTAGCAGGTCCTTCCCTCACTAAATCAAGTCCTCTTGCATCATCAAGCGGAGAAACTCGATGTCAACCAGAAGCTGCTCTGCCCTAGCTAGATTCGCATCAATACGCTTGCTAAGTGCCTCTACCCTTGCGGAGATGCCTTCCCACTCAGAATCGATCCACTCACTACTTTCGTTGTCAGCCATTAGATAAGCCCTCCTTCTTCAGCGCAGTAGACACATACCTGCCAGACAGTTTCATAATCACCAACATACACGATTTCACCAGACTGATCCTCGACCTCGCGATGTTGGTTACACACTCCACAAATAAACTTCTCAGTAAAGGTAAAGTCGACTCCACCACTGATAGGGACGTCCACTTCATAACGCGTGCCGTTATCACGGGCGATTCGTTCTGTTAGCTTACCGACGTCATGACCTTCGCTGTATCCAGCATGGTAGGCATCAACCTCGTGGAGACTAGCTTTACTTAGTTTGTAAATCTTTTCTTCAGCATCAATCCCGAAGATCTCCTCTACAGCAGTATCAATAGAAGTGATCCAGGCATAGTCTGTCAATAGGCCCCCACCCTCGACGGTCCAGTACTCATAGCGATATAGTTTTCTATCCATGCTCAAACAATAGCAGAAACCGGACAGCCCCGAAAGACTGCCCGGTTTATTTAGCTCAACTACTATAAAGCTACCTTCACGATATTAGGTAGAAGGTATCCATCGTCACGGTGGTTCATAGGCTTACGATACGCTATACAAGCTTCTTCATAGGTATCAAAAAGCCGAATGTAAACCATCATATGGCCGAGGTTGTTGCGTCTACCATTTTGTTCTGACCCATAATAGTCACCAGAATACTTCTCCCTGATCACTGCCCAGTTCCCCGCGCCATCAATGTACGGACGATCCAAGTGAGCGTTCTCCCCGTTGTGGCGATAACGCTTACCCACAGCGCAGTTGAAGAAGGTTTCTGCCGACCTATGCTTCGAGCTACACTTACACTTGCTCCAAGTAACCACTGAGATCTTGTTTGCAATCTCTTTGGATTTCTGCTCATACTTCTGGCGAGACTCTTCACCAAGAGCCGCAAGCTCCGCCCATGAAATCTGATTAGACATTGCTCTTATCTACTTTCTCTACACAAATACCGCAGATACTGCCCACGATCTGAACATTCCCTATCGGGAGGATAAAGTCATAGAACTTGTGAACGTTATCTCGGAGACAGCGGTCACACACATGAGCATCCTTTTCTTCATCAAGCATTACCCGGTCCGAGGCACACTGCATGCACCAGAACTTGTTTGGGTAGTTAAGCAGGCCCATCCAAGGCGCAGGACGCAGAGGATCCACGTGTGAACATGTTTCTGGTGGAGTGAAGTCATCACCAATCTTTAAAGATTCTAAGCTAGAGAACCAGGTCCACTTCTCAAGTAGATAGCCGTCAATGATTTTTCTCATGTCCACAGTCTTTTTGACTTCTCTACCCTTTTCGATAGCCATAGAGTCAATCAGAGCTTTTGACATAACTCTTGATTCATCTACAGCAGCTTCAAACTGATCCATAAAGTGGGTCACAAAAGTAGGGTTATTGAATTCAGTGTCCTCGCTCATTACTTTGCACCCCCGTCCACTACTGTAAATTCCTCGTAACTACCGTGGGTGTTTACATATTCCAAAGTAATAGTCAGAACCCCACCCGAAAGAACAGCACTAACAAATCTCACGTTGTCAGTGACAAGAAACTGTCTGGAGAAATCACGCTTGGCAATACCAGCGTGCTCGTAGATTTGAGTAACTTTGTTTCCCTCAATCACTGGCTTGAACTCGTCCAAGTTGCGAGCAGAGCCCTCAACATGCAAGGTGTTTTCGCCCAGCCAAATCTCTAGATCGTCAGCGGTAAATCCAGCCAACGCCATAACGATTTGGTATGTTGTTTTGCAGGGGCCGTCATTCTCATCATATTCATGCTTAGCAATGATGTCATGCGGAGGATAGTTGCTTGAGTTGTCAGAGTTTTCTTTGAACTCTTCTAGTGTATTAAGCATCCCTGAGTAGCCGATAGTCCACTTGGTTACACCAGGGAACAGCTTCTCAGCATTGAGCTTACGTTCTTCAAGGAACTCGTTAAAGGTGTCGCGCTTTTTCTGCTCGGCCTTTATATCAATTAGCTTTTGGAACTCCTCAGGGAGAAGGTCAGCCTTGCGAGCGATATTTTTCTCTACCTGATCCCAATCAATGTTTGGTTTATTTGTTGCCATATTAATTCACTCCTTAGACGTGAAGTTATGGCTGCGCCCCAGTAATAATCCTGCCCGAAGCACAGCACTTGTTTTTAGATACCCAATCGGCGTATCTGCAAACAGCCTAGCATTCGTCTAGCAGAATGTCAACTTTAAGTTAAAACTATCTTTCCCGTGGCGGCTGATCAGGCTCTACAACGTAGACCTGTTCCCCAATTGCATAGCGGTGTACATCTGTAGTAATGTAGTTAATTTTGTGCCCGTAGTCCTCAGTGGCAGGGAAGTAAAGCAAGCTTCCGGCAGGGGGCTTTACAGTGAAGTTCTGCTCAACAAAGTTAAGTTCTCCACCCTCATAGTTGTCGTTGATGATAACTGTCGCACTAAAAACGCAACGCTCGTCCTCGTATTTACGCGCGTAGTGAGGAGCAATATCGGTGACATCACCTGGCTCACGGCGTTGTATCTTGTTAAAGCTTCTGATTACATATTCGTTCTCATCAAAGATGTCATATAGACGGTCTTTTAGCTCAGCAGCAAATGGCAGATCATCTATGCCAAAAGCACTTCTCAGTCTCTTGTCCCACTCTTCATCAGTAATTGGCTCGCATAGGTTAATAATTGCGTCTCTTTCTTCCTGCGAAAGAAAGTTCTCTACTAGAAAGATTCCAGGGTGTACTTCGATAGGGGCGTCCATTATTTAGTCCTAAGGTATGGGAGATGTTCTACCTCAATTTTACCGCTTATTCAGGACCTTGTTCAGTAGCTGCGTCCACTATATTCTTTACGGTTGTCGGATGCCATTTACGGCCATTCTGCGTAGGGATTTCGTCTTTGTTAAGGGCGTCTGCTATTTCGCGGTAGGACAGTCCTTTTATCCTCAAGCTCAGGATTCGATCCTTAACTTCCAACGGAGTCTTATTCTTCGGCCCCATGTCCACACCCCACACAACTCCGCGGTCACGACGGTCCTTGTGCACATCCTTTTGACGAGCGGCAATAATGCCACGCTCCATCTCCGCGAGCGCCGACATCACCGTCACAACGAAGCGTCCCTGGTAAGTTGAAGTGTCTAGGTTAAGGTCCAGCATGATTAAGCGCCAACCACCTTTGTTAGCCCTATCCACAATGTCCAAGAAGTCTGTTGTACTTCTAGCCAATCGATCGATTCTAGTAACGATAAGGGCGTCTGCTTCTTTTTGCTCAAGTGCCTTCAACGCAGCTGTCAACGCAGGGCGTCCAGTAATCGATTTACCAGAGCGACCCTCCTCGCGCACCAACTCCCACGAATCAAACCCGTGGAACTCAGCAGCAGTAATTAACTGTCTCTCCTGCACGTCCAACGAAACACCTTCATTAACCTGCATCGATGTACTTACTCGGGCATAGAGAAGAGCTTTGCCAGGATTGGTAGGGGCGTCCATTACTTCCTCACGAAAGAGCCATTGACTCTACATCAGTTATCCATAGGGGAAGGGTGTACCTATGTTCAGTAATTTTTGAAACAGCATGCGTACCGCTCCCCTGAGAAAGAAACATCACAAGGTCACCAGCAGAGGGGCTATACGAGTAGTCTGTTTCGACAAAAGAGAGCTCTCCGCTATCTGACAAAGTGTTTAAGTAGATCACTGCACTATATTTGAAGTGCATATTCAACCCATTGTCGGTGTCTTCGTGGCGAGGGACAGTAGATCCGGGGTAATGCTTAGCTGCCCAAAAAGAGCAAACATATAGATCTCCAGTATCCTCAAAAGCTTTAGAAACCTCAGCAATCGCTCGAGAGAAGTAGCCGTAAATAAGCTCGCGTTTTTCATCCACAATGGCGAGGGTGTGGTGGGACGTGTGCTCATGGCACTTATCTTTCCCAAACTGCAAGGCAAGTCTTTTGCCATCTTGATAGACCGCAAACTTATCTAGCTCGGTCTTTTCAAGATGGTTAATGTAGTCAATCATCATTTCAATTTCTGGCTCTTGGATGAAGTTTTTGATGACTTTAATAGGTGCGTCCATTACTTTCTGCTATCTAGGTACGCAATCAAATCTTCGGAATCAAAGTGGTCCCGGATAATCCACGGCTCTTCAGGATCCCCCATAGTCGTACGATTCTCTTCAATCCATGCTCGAATCGCCGCGCGCTCATCTTCCTTACCTTCGTTGTAAGACTTAATCCTATGTTCTGTCATCTTAGGTTCCTCTTGGTAATGGCGTCTATTATTTGGTTTTTTACCTCCACCACATCTGGATTAGCAGAGAAGGGGCGGATCTTCATAATGGCGTCTATTATTTCTCGTCGCTCCTCCAGAACCAACTTCCGACGAGCGGTCTTGGACTCGCTCCACATCCCCAAAGTGATTACGGTAAAGCCCACGCAGGCAATGATCAGGATAGGGATAAAGGTAAGGGCGTCCATAATTACCAGTCTACTACTCATGGGGAGAGCAGATAGAATAGAGGGATGGAGATAATCGACCACGGAAACGACATCATCGAATACCGAGATGCCATAGAGAACCCTTACCAGGTAATAGCCAATATCAACGAGCTTGACACCAATAGGGGCGTCTACGATGTTCTACCCCAGTTCAACGACTGGGCAGAGGGATATGTCCAACCAGACGGCGTATGGCGAGCTGTCAACGTAAAAGGCAGGAACAAGATCATTCGCTGGTCTGAAACCCGCGACCGCGCAGATTTAAAGCAGATACGAGAGTTTGTTTCCGAAAAGGTCTTAGACCCGATCTGGATCCCTTTTAAGGCGTCAATCGAACACTACGCGAAAACTGTAGGAGTAGAAGTTCCCAAGTACATAACTAAGAACATCGATATCCGAGTCTACGCAACAGGAGAGAACCTAGGCCCCCACACTGACACAAACCACGACGGCCCATTTACTCACCACAGTCTTGTTATCTACCTAAATGACGACTACGAAGGTGGCGGACTTCACTTTATAGATCACGGGCTAACCATTAAACCAAAGGCCGGAAGCATCGTGGCTTTCCCAGCTACAGCCCTTCACGAGTCCATTGCTGTCACCTCGGGCAATAAGTGGCACAGCCCCTGCTTCTGGTACGGGGATGTATCCACCGTGAGCTCAGGAAAAGAGCAGCTTGACTCCAACAGGTTTATTGAATAGCCACTGCCAAGCAAAAGAAAACCCCTCCCGAAGGAGGGGCTTTCTTGTTTGGTGTTAGTTATTTGTTTCGATGATTCGGGTGTATGTGACCTCAACGTTGCCGTTGCCTTTTGCCCAGCGGCTAATAGACGTGATTTCTGTCTTGTCGCCTCTTTTACCGCCAGAGTGAAGCATCTCATCTGGTCCGGTATAGATTGCTGTGTGGAAGGCTCTGCTTGATCCCCTGTAGGTGAAAGCCACGATGTCTCCGATTTTCGGTTCAGTAACAAAATCTCCCGAGTTTTTCTGTACTGAAGCGCTGTGATATAGCGTTATGTCGAGATGGCCGTATAGCCAAAGCACAAGACCCGAACAGTCCCATGCGTCGGGGGTAGACCCACCCAGTACATACCAGGTTTTTCCGACATATCGCTTGGTTAAGGCAACTGCCTTATTGAGGTTCTTGGTATCTTCAGCGACCTTCTCTAGTCGAGCAATCTCTGCTTCCAATTCCTCTTGTTTAAGCTCAGCGTCAGACTTAAACTTATCCTTCTCTGCCTTCTCCCGGGCCATCCACTCCATAGATCCCATTTCAGGTTCGCCAATCTCTACGATAGGGCCAGCTTTCAAGGAGGTTACCTTGACTGGACCAGATAGAGTGGCTACCTCTTTAATTGGATAGCTGATCTTTGGTTCCTGGGCAGTTCTTACTTGTGTTACTTGTGATACTTGTGTTGCTTGATCCACCGTTGCACTTGCTCGGGCGGGGGTTCCAAACGGGGGTTTGGTACCTGTAATCATTACTAGCACTAACGCACTAATTGCAATGAGCTTTTTCATTGGCAGCCTACCTTTCAGAATTTGAATACCTTAGTACTCGGCTGTTTATTGTCAAAGTGACATTGGTTCTTATATTCAGTTATGCAAAAACCCTAGTTCACGACTCGCGTCCTGCTCAAAGGGTACTAATATTTTACCACGAATTGGGGTGTGAGGGTTACTTTTTACGCTTAAATGTAGCAGGCTTTAGGCTTTTTAGCTTATTTACCCAAGGCTTGTCAGCATACTTGAACCACTCGTAGGTGAAGATACAGGCAGCTATCAGAAGCCCTAGAGACTCCGCCTGGACGATGTAGTAGGTAGAAGGATCTACTAGGTAGGTCTCCCACGGGAAGTTGTAGTAAACAACAGGGAAGGCAATTAAGTTGCCAAAAACCACGGAGGTTACGATGCTTTTGTAGATATTAGTCATTTCATCTCTTTCTTTAAGTGATAGTCAAACAGTACAAGATACTTTAAGGCTTGTCAAGTTGAAATGTCAAATTCATCGTACAAACTTAATCCTAAGTTTATACGGCATTGATTGAAATATAGCATATTCTAGACATTCGAACAGCTGTTCGGAACGGGGCTAGATCCCGCATTCTGTAAGGCATTCGATGCGAACAACCGGAGAAGTCCGACGATTGGTCACAGCATCCTCATCGGCAGGTGTTTCTGAAGTCCAAATGAACATAGCACCGCCAACTTCGGCTACAACAGAGATAAAGTCAAACCACTGGTTGTCTTTACGCATTTCATTGGCTTCAGGGCCAGGGTTGCGCTTAGCTCTTTTGGTGTCATAGTCGATTAGGTACGAGCTGCTTTCGGTAGTTACCTTGAACATACCGCTAGTTGTGTTAGCTAGGCTAGTTTGATTAGTTGAACTCATAGATACATTCTATCAACTAGTCAAAATAGTGATGAACGTATCCGTCGCCCTCACACTCTAGGCACTCAGGATCGATGCTTTCTTCCTCCCCGTCCGGGTTACAGGTTTGGCAAGAGATATAAGCGCTAGTTTTTTGGGAGATATAAGTATCTTCAGTGCCTTCCCAAGGCTTGTCTGATATGTACCAGCCAAAGGTAGTCCAGCAACAGGATCCCTGGAATAGGTGGGCACCATTGGTAACCATCTCATCTTCACAGGTTGAATGAGCTGTCCACACTAGGTGGGGGTCAACCTGCTGGATTACACCCCAGTTTTCGTCAGTTTTATCTAACCACTGACCAGTACCATACTCATTAAACCATTCTTCATACCACTCGCGGTAATCCTCAACCGTTGGCTCGGTGGACTCGATATCGCTCATTTAGCATCAACCTTTCGATGAATCATCCTTAGCGTTCTTATTACGCTTAATGTTTTCAATCTCAAGCATAGCGGTAAGGGCGAGGAGGCCAAGAAGGCAGATAGAGCTTACCAGCATAAGAAACATCTCCATTACTTAGTCTTCTTTCCGTTCTTGACGATTGGTTCGATGTCCTCAACCTTAGGCTTAATCTGACGCTCATACTCGATACCACCGTACGCATCTACGAACTGGTACATCCACTCCATGCCAGTAGTGGCGTGAGTCATAAGATCAACGATGTGGCATTTGTTGTCAGCGCCAAAGTCTCGATCCAAAGTATTCTTCAGAGCCTGAGTGACTACCGCAATAAACTCGTCTGTTGTTAGGTACTTATCCATGTCTATCTTTTACTCCGATCCATTTAGATTTACACACAGGGCACTCATACCAACCCAGTGGCATTTTAATTAGCTCCGTTGGAGCGCAGTTCGAGCATTGCACTGATATCTCCTAACCGATGTACTCTAAAGTACCAGCTACCACAGCCTCGGTCAATTTCTTATTTGCCCTGAGATCAACCTCACGCCAGTGGCCTTCACCTTCATAGTAGAACAAGTCAGCCTTCTGATCCTGGTACCAACCGATTTCCATGGGTGGAATAGGGGTCGGATCTTCTTCAACAACGACAGTCGAGTCCAATGTTGCAACAGATTTGTCCTCTAACCTAGCACCATACTCATCCGTGACTACTGGCACTGCCTTAGGGTCGAGCTTCTCCCATTTACCAGCCTTACAAACTTCAGTCTTCATTACATAGATAATGCCATTTTTCTTGCGAAGCTGGATAATGTCATTATCAGCAGTAGCAATCTTGGTTGCCCAAGAGTTAACAGCATCGATTGCAGTGGGCATGGCCGTACCACTACGAGGAGACATAGCTACCCAGTCCGAACCATTCCATACACCTACGTCACCAACGCTAGGGGCCGACATTCCAGCATGCAGGTGTACACCAGAACTAGTGCCGATATCCATACCGCGGTGAGTAGTTACAAACCGACCCAACAGATCGCGCTTGGTCACCTTAAAGGTCTTCGCCATCTTCTACCTCCACAAAATCAAAGATCTGCTTCTTTAAACGATCGCGCAGTTTGCTGGCATACGAGCTAGCGTCCCACATCTGAGTGTTGCCATAGTGAATCTCTGCAAGCTTTAGTGCAGTCAATAGTCGGTACACATCGTCCTGTGGGATATCAATGTTTACTAGTTGCTTAGTCATTATCTAACCCTTACGGTCAAACTTGGAAGTCCAGTGCCTTTCGAACCAACAGCACTAACTCGATAGTATCCAGTAATCGGAACATCAGCAAACGTATCAGCGGTAGTGGTGATCACTACAGTTTTCCAAACGCTACCGTTTGCACTGCTTTCTACCTTGTAGCCAATAATGCCAGAGGTACCAGCATTAGTCGGAGCCTTCCATGAAAGCCTGTATCCAGCAGTTCCCTTGCTTGCAGCTACAGTAGTTGGTTTTGCAGGAACTGTTGTAGCTACAACTACTACTGGAGCAGGTGCAACTACTGGTGTATCAACTACAACAGGAATTGGCTTAGGTGTAGAGACATCACCAAGGAACGCAGTGCTAAGCAAGTAGTTACCATTCACTGATTTTGCGTCCACTACAGCACCAGCAAGTGCTCCGGTGCGCAAAGCACTGGCAACTTCAGCTGGCTTGGCAGTCGGGTTCTTTTCTAGATACAAAGCAGCTACGCCAGCTACGTGCGGGGTAGCCATAGAGGTACCAGTCATAGTTTTGTATGCGTCAGGGCGTTGCCAGTCTTCAGAGTCAATCAGACCACCAGGGGCAAAGATATCTACACACTCACCGAATGCAGAGTTAGTTGTGCGCTGATCATTCTTGTTGATGCTAGCAACGGTAAACGCGTTTGGAGTTCCAGATGGACTCCACTTACAAGCGTCGGTCATAGTGTTCGAAGCAGCAACAACTGGAAGAATGCCAGCATTGTATAGACGATCAATAGCTGCGTCCACGGTCGCACTCTTGCCAACGGTGACGCTAATGTTTACAACAGCAGGGCCTTTGTTTAATGCAATTACGCGATCAATTCCAGCGACCAAATCCTGAGGATATACAACGCCTCTACAGTCTGCAATTTTGATTGAGACAATTTTTACATTCTTAGCTACGCCAAATTCGGCTGAGCCAACGACTCCAGCAACGTGAGTTCCGTGCCCGTGGCAGTCAACGTCACCAGAGGCGCGTCCACCAAAGCCAGGGTCGGTAAGTGCAACACCAGTGTCTAGTACGTAAGCGGTAACGCCAGCACCAGTGAGGGATACTGAATAGTTGCCATCAACGGCACCATCAATACGGTCTAAGCCCCACGACGATACGGCGGCATAGGCAGGGACAGCTGTCAGTGTAAGTGAAGCGACTAGGGCTCCAACAATCATGTTTTTCTTCATGCCTAAACTATAGGCATGTAAAAACTATTTGTCAAGTGCCAAATCTATGAATTTATAGAGATCTTCTAAAGTCCCTTGATTAGTAAGTTTTGTAGGGAATTCATAGGTATCTAGGGCACTTTCAGAAGCGTGCTCGTTAGCTGGGCCAACCCCTGGTCGCTCTATACGCCAAAGCCTGCCACCAGCTTTTTGTATTGCATCCGCCTCGTTGGGGTAGCGAACATCTGTAATGACCGCCTTCATTTCAGGAGAAATACTATTCAAAGCAATATTCACCCAAACGTCATCGCCAAACATCTCGCGACCTACTTCAGTCCCCATGCGCTGCATAAGACCACGAATGCCTTTACTGGCATCTTTTAGCTGCTCCCACCCCAGTAAGCTCACTGCAGTGGATAGTCTCATGTCATATCCATCGACATCAATTTCTGGGTTAAGTCGGACAAGCGCTTCGCGAATAGGATCGGCAAAGGATACTTTAGTAAAGCCGTAGTTTTTTACAAGGTAGTCAGCAATTGTATCTTTACCAGATCTTGCTACACCGCTTAGTCCTATAATCATGGCTACAGGCTAGCACAGAATATTAGCTAGATTGCCGATAACTTACTTAAGCCAAGGCTCTAGTAGGGTCTCAACCTCATCATCTAGCTCATAGTCAAAGTTTAGGGCAACAGTTAGGCTTGCCAACACTGGAGACATTGTTGATGCTTCGCTAGAGCGTGGGTGCATCTTAGGCAGTAAGTCGTTGTCAGTTGTGTACTTAGAGTTTTTAGGTTTACCACTCTTGACCAAGTGCAAGAAAGCATTTACACGAGCCATAGCCCATGAGTTGCGGTTTTGATCTGGGCGGTGTGAAGTAGAGAAAGCTCCAGCGCCACGGCGATAAACAGCCTTCAACTTAGCAAGAGTAACCTTGCGTCCGTTAGGGGCTTTCTCGTTGTGGGTAGCAACCTTCTTTTCAAGGCTCTTAGTAATAGAGGCAGTAAACTCAACACCTTTACCAGAACTGGCAGATCCCTTTTTGTTCTTGTCAGAACCTTTAATCTGATCTTTTTTAGGGGCTGGTTTAGATCCAGCAGTTGCTCGAACGGCTCTAGGCTTCCCAATCTTTCTCATGTCTAAAATTTCTGCGGGAGCTCCAGCGCCTCCGCTAGCATTGACAGATCCATCTGGAAGAACTGCAAAGCGACATAGGCCGCCATCTTCTACCTCGGCAACAATAATTGAGCAACCATTAGGTGCGTTGTAAAAAACGCAGTTTCCGCACTTAACCCCAATAGCAGCGTTTTCTTCGTTCTCTGAAGCAGGGGTGTAGCCAGCCCAGATGCCGGTGTTGTCATCGTTGAACTTGCCATACTTATCAGCAATAAGTTGCAGGGCATCTGCTAGTTCTTGTTCTTCAGGGATTAGGTTAGTCATGTCCTAATTTTACCGCAGATTACGCAAACTTAGATTTCTAAATCTTGGGTCAGCAAGGTAAGAGCCAAGACGGCCTGCTGTGGGCAGACCCCGTTCCCTGCAAGTTTAAGCTCTTCGGCTCGTTTAAGTCCATGTCCGACTATCCAATTTTCTGGAAGCCCCATCATCCATTCGCAAAGCGCGGGGCTTAAGCGATGAGCGCCATCTTTTCCAGAAGGCTCGGTTGGGTCCGGAGCTGGACGCCCCATGATGATCTCCCAACGGCGGATAGCAGGTTCAAACTTTCCCCAGTCTAGGTTTCCATTGTGTAGGTATTGAATCTGATCTTCGATACGGGCCTTTGGTGCACCAGCTGCAACTTGTTTAGGTGTTGACCCATTTGCAGAACTGACACGTGGTGTTCCAAGTAGCGGGGTGATTTCACCAGAATTAAAAATAGTCCGTGAAATAGTGTCAGTAGAGATTTTCCCATTGCGAGTCTGCGCAACGGATCCATCTTTATGATCGCGAGTTAGTGGAGTAGGAAGTAGCGCAGGCGAAACTTTTAAGCCATTCTCCTGAGCAAGCTGAGCCATCTGATCACGAACCATGAGCATGCGATTTTTCGCACGAGCTACATCTTCACGAATTGCCCCGCCTTGACCCTCAATAGCTGAAGGGGTGCGGAGCATTGCGTCATCAGGAATCTCGTCGAATTGCGAGGATGAAGACTCGGAATCGTTGGTGAGGGGCTCCCGCTTCGGAAGCTGGTACGCCTTGCCATCGACAGTCATACCCGAGCTCGGCCAAGTCGCCGAGTACAGCACCCATGGCCCTGAGAGCTGGCTCTCCGGACTTTGTAACCACAAACTCTTCTCCGAGTTCCACGTCGCTATATGCTTTTCCACTGAGTAGTCCTCTCACGTTCTCGATCACAACATACTTAGGTTTAATTGTGTCGATAGCTTTTGCAAACTCAGACCAGAGGCCAGAGCGTGTTCCTTCTTTTAGACCAGCACGACCGCCAGCCAAACTTAAATCCTGACATGGAAAACCACCGCAAAGGATGTCAACCTGCTCTACTTCTGTCCAGTTGACTTTAGATACATCTCTATAGTTAGGCACGCCTGGAAAGTTGTCTTCTAGAATTTTAGAAGGGGCCGCATCCCACTCGCAGTGCCAGGCTACGTTCGCATCGAACACCTGAGCAACAGCCATGTCAAGACCGCCGTAACCACTGAAAAGTGATCCGACTTTGAGTTTTGTCATTTATTTTCCGTCTGATAGTAGATATTCCAGCAACACAGGGTTGTCTCGAATTAATACTAGCAGCGATTCTTCCCAAACTCCAATAAAATAATGTTCCCAGACATCAAAAGAATCATTTTTCTTAGGGGTTATAGAGGTGTCATAAACGTTTCTAGCAGCGTGCATCAACTCATGCCAAAGGGTTAGTTGTTGTCTACTCAGAGAAAGATTGCTATCTATGACAATAAGGTTTTCAGTGTCCAAAGTATAGCCAAAAGTCGCATCATTTAGCATCCCATCGTCATGGCGCGAGCGCTCGACTACGTCATACCACTGACTGCCGACTCTGACCTTGCTTGGGAGCTCCATGCTAGCTAGTCTACCGCAGGTTTACGGCAGCTTCTTTTTGGTAAAAGCAGTGGTGGCATACCTCATTCCAGAGGTTACAGGCGCAACCCCATGGGCATATTCGACGGTACCAGGGTGTATGACCAAGCTGCCAGCCTCGGGTTTAATTGCAAGTTTTAGATCAGGGTAGTACAGCTCCCCGCCCTCGTAATCATCATTAAGGTATAGAACTATACCGTGAGGGGTGTCAACGTTTACTGCAAGGCTGGGGATGTTGTCTGCATGAACTGCCATATCTTTGCCGACACCCATGCCGTTTATGGTTCCTAGGTATAAGTAGGTCACTTCTTCATCATAACCGTACAGCTCTTCATATACCTTTGTTAGTCGATTATTTACATCTTTTAGAATCAAATGAATTTTTTCATCATTGAGATTGTTAACAAAGACAAAAGGGGCGTTTTTAGAGTTAATGTTTCCGTCATTAGAGTAACCAATTAGATGATTGTTGTCAGCCTGGTTTTCTACTATGTCAGTGATTGCTGATAGAACGTAGCGACAATCTTCTCCAGCCAAAAAATTTTTAAGGTATACAATCTCGGTATTAGAGATATCACTAGAGAATAAAGAAACATCAGGATGCATTTGCTTGGAAGTACCTTCCATACTCGGTATAAGGGATCACAGTAGAGTCAATCCACCAGTCCTCATGGGGGTGGCGCTGTACTAGTTTGTACCCATAGCTCGAAAGAATTGCCCGCTGAGCGTCACGATCAGGGGTGTTCTTATAGTTATTCATGCAATCATGTTCAAACTGAATAATAGTAAACCTGTAAGAACTGAGAGGAAGGTTGACTAGCCCTTTGAGGCACAGCGAGTCAGGGCCAACCTCATTTCCTAGGTTGTCGTAACCAGCGTCCATATCTACTTGGAGATAGTCAATCTGTTTTGGGAAATTATTTTCTTCAAAGTATTTACGAAAATCAAAAGTTGTAGCGTCATGCAGAATGCACGGATTCTTGCGGTTAGCGTTTACTTCCTCGACAACGCTAGGAATGACATCAAAGGCTACACCTTTCCAGTCAAATCCATTTTCTAAAAGCCAAGTGTTGCTTCCTTTTTTTGAATGAAAAGCCCCAAGCTCAACATAGTATCCGCCACGTTTTTCATTTAAGACACTAAGCACGAATGACTCATTGCCCCCACCGCCACTGTTACTCTCTGGATATATTTTGTAATTCATCTAGGACTTTCAATAGATTCAATAACTTCAATCGCCCAAACGGCACTAGCACCGTCCGCATCCCCTAGTGCTTTAATAATTTTTAGTTTCATATCTTCAGCGCCGAGCTCATAGCCAAAAGTTGTAGATGCGTCGATAGCTTCTGTTATCGCATAAGAGAGGGCTTCTTTTGCAGATAATGCAGCGCGAACAGCTCCCCCAATTTTTGTAACAATCTGATCATCTAGATCTAGTGGCGGTACATTCTCAAAATCGTTGAGGGACATTTACTTACTTTCTAATCTGTAGTGGGTCTGTAGGACGCGTCTTTCTTTATAACACTTAGGGCAATAGCTGCCCATAAATCTAATTCTATGCTTTCGGCAAGGGTATCCTCTTTTCACCTAGGGTGCAACCCTTCCATTGTCATTAAAGGTCTTGTAGGTGATCGGCATTTTTTGAGCAAAGAACTCTTCCATCTGCTCGGCTACCATCTCGATTTCCCGCTGAGGAAAACTAGGAAAGTGAGTGCCCTCACGAGTAGTACGCAGACTGAGAAAGTTCATAAGCGATCTAGCATTCATGGTCACATACATGCTCGAGTAAATATTCAGCGGAAGAACCATGCGGGCAACTTCACGAGCAATGCCTTCATCCAACATATCTTGATAGCGGGCATACGCATCTTCAGATGCAACAAAGACGGCACTGTCTACAGCTTCGTATTGCTCTTGACTGCCATCTTCAAAAGTGTAGGCCCCTGGTTTACCAACTTGAATTAGCTTACGGTTTACGTCAGGAACGTAGAAAACAGGTGATAGCTCTTTGTAGCGGCCGGATTCTTCGTTGTAGCTTGCAATTCGGTGACGCATGAACTCTCTAAATACAAAAATAGGAGCCTCGATGAAGAAGGTAAATGCGTTGTGCTCAAACGGTGAACCGTGGCGATCACGCATCAGGTAGTTAATAAGTCCGGCGTCCTTACTGTCGTCCTCGTTAGATGCTCCAGTAGATACGCGAGCTGCCATAGCGACGGCCGAATCAGAGGCCATGGAGTCGATAAGCTTCACAGTCATGTTACTGCGGTAGGTGATTTCGGTCATGCATTTACCCTACCATAGGGATGTTTACTGATTGCTAGTTATGATTTTGGTGTCATACAAAGTTTCCCACATAAAGATGTCAATCTTATCATTCAACAGTGGTTGGCCTTTAATATTCAAACTTGTATTCAAGAGAACTGGTACCCCTGTAAGTGCATACCATTTCTCTAAAACAGCATAGAGTCCAGGGTGCTGAGCCTTGTTCACCGTTTGGACCCTAGAGGTTCCGTCATAGTGGACAACGCTAGGTACTAACTCTGGCTTTAAACACTTAGGAGTGAACTGCATATAAGGAGAGACATAGTCCATATCAAACCACTCAGTCGCATGTTCTTCCATAACCACGGGGGCGAATGGTCTAAACAACTCGCGTTGCTTAATTCTATTCACCTTGTCCTTGATGTCAGGATCTCGAGGGTCAGCCAAAATACTTCGATTACCTAAAGCCCTAGGTCCGTACTCCGCCCTACCACTAGCCACTGGGGCAACTTTGTTTTTTATAAGTGCGTCTACTATCTCATCTACAGGATACTCACCGGGGAGATTAGTACCTAGATAAGGACCCTGCCAGTCGAGCTTTTTGCCGTGAACAATAGCTGCAGCACCAAGAGATGATCCAGCATCCCCTGGGTTAGGCATAATCCACACGTTAGGGAATATGTCATGAAGAAGGGTATTTGCCTTGCTATTGAGAGCACAGCCTCCAGCAAAAACTAGATTCTCGCTCCACGATTCCTGTCTAGCAATATAGATAAAATCCCAGAGCCTGTCTTCGTAAATCTTTTGTACCGCTGCAGCTATATGGAACTTATCGTTCTCTGATATGTCCTGTCCCCAGTTATTAATTCCTTTATGAAAATTGTAAGTTTGTTTGTACACGGAAGGGAAATACTCGGACACTTTGTCAAAGTATAAATCTGGATCACCATAAGCCGCCATCCCCATCATGATGTACTCTTCTTCATTTGGCTTTAACCCGACCAGTTGAGTAAACGCCGAGTAAAAGAGTCCAAAACTAAATGGGTACTTCCATCGCTTTACTTGCTTAAGTTCGTCGTCCTTAGCGTGCCAAACCGAACTAGTAGTGAACTCTCCAATTGCGTCTAACACGACCACTACTGCATCATCAAACGGCGAGGTGTAGTATCCAGCTGCAGCGTGGGAGTGGTGGTGGTATGCCGTGTAGACAGGAATACCCTTAAGTTCTGGCATACTCTTGTAAAAAGGTCTACCCCCGCCAAGACCTCCACGAGTTGATATGCGCCACTTCTTTAGCCAACGATCCTCGTAGTAAGCAATCTGATCTGGCTTGCCATACGATAGAGCCTCGAGTATTAGTTCACGATTGGCGTACCAATCATTCTTTTTCTTAGAGTAACGTTCAGCATGTCCAGCAAATAGAATTTTGCCATCCTCTATGACCGACACTGAAGCGTCGTGGGATGTCTCGTTTATCCCTAAAACTCTCATGACTGCCTACTTAATCGAGAGATAGCTTTGTCGGTAAAATCTTTAATCATCACAGAAGCAGCGCACTTGCCGTCACAGCCTCTAAATTTATATAAATCATTCTGATCTAAATTATTTATATTTGATAAAGTTATGTGCACGTCAGGGTACGCACTGCTACCCCTGTCATTACATCCTAAAGAATTTAATATTGCTAAGTCTAAATTAGAATCAAAATCCCTAGAGACAGAAGACCAAAGTTTTTTATTGCATGATATTAAAGTCTTTGATTTTTTTAAAGATTTCCTAGCAATATGCTCTGCTGCAATTTTATCATCTATGCATTCAAAAATAAATGTAACATCTTCATTATTAAGAGGTATGTCTATATCGGTAACAAAGTTAATCTCGCTTTGCTCGAGGGGGGCTTTTGGGGTTTTAGTTACAACATATGCAATTTCAACGCCACTAATGCTAGTCAACCCCGACACAACATGTCTACCTACATTTCCAAAACCATAGACGGCAACTTTAATCATTTTGCTTTTTATTAAATATAAATACCGGAGCAACGTACCTAGTTGGCCCTTCATTGACGTTACTTACACCATGCAGGTAGTCTGCAGAAAATATAACAAGCGATTTGGCGGGCGGTTTTATTTTTAGCTCAAAGCGGGGGAAGTACAGCTCCCCCCCTTCGTAGTCGTCATTTAAATACGCAACCGCAGCATATTTCAAATTAGAATCATGCTCACTATCGATGTGCTCTGTCAATTTAGTACCAAAATAATGTCTTTGAATCACATCAAACTCATTGACCGAGTACTTATCCTGCGGGATAAGCATCTGAGCTCTAGCAGCAATTTGCTCTGGCATCGGGCTTAAAGGTTCTGTTCTTAAAGCTTTATCAATCCAACTTGGATTTACGTGTAGCAGTCCTTCTTCAATTAAAGTTGCGATGTCAGTTCTATTGTATTTATCTACAGCTTGATCCTCTAACGCTTTTAAATAGGACACTGTCCAGTCAACCTCATTAGCGTCAGTTGCAAATCTGTGGTAGGTACCGCGCTCTTCTTCGGTAAGAAAGTTATAGAGTATGTAGACATCGTCTGCAAGTTCTTTATACTCATACCCAGAGTCACCGATTAACGCTCTAATTTCACTCATATAGTAGACTATATCACGCTAATAGTGCTAGGTTTAACCTACAGACTTAAACCTGGATAGGACATTTTTATGATTGAATTTGACAGATTAGAAGAAGTGCGAGCTGGGATTGAAGAGGCCCGCGGCGACGGGGTAGCCGTAATCTTTAAAAATTTGGTTCCAGCGGTGCCTTCTTGGGAAAATTTTCTTAAGCTAATTGACAAAGAAATCCATGGAGAGCCTAGCCGCGGGGGGTCTCATGCCCCCTTCGAGGAGCGAGTCATAAACGGAGTTACAATACGTAACTTATTTTATTTAATGGTTAGACTCTCAGATAGGGAGAACTTTCCCGAAGCAGAACAGCTATACAAAATCTTTCATTCTGTTCTAAAAGTAGAGCTTGATCCAGTAAGTGCGTTTATTAACATCATCGGAGGAGAAAAACCTGGAGAAGCTCACAGGGATAATCGAGAGACTATATTTTGGCAATGCCACGGGGAAGCCAAGTGGTATTTCTACGATGCGCCTGAATATGGCCACTACGACACAGATAAGCTAGAAATTATAAAGACTATTGCTTTAGAACCAGGTGACGTCCTATTCATGAGGAATAAAGCTATGCATTCTGTAGAAAATTTTGGCCCTAGAGCTTCAATAGCTTTTATGCCAAGTAAGGAAGGCGACCTCGAATGAACGAATCAAGACTAGAAGAGCTAAAAACTGGTATCGAACAGGTACGTAATGGCGGCTTGGCCATAGTATTCAAAAACCTATATTCAGATGTCCCCGATTGGGATAAATTTGTTGCATTCACCCACCACAAGGTGCATCAACCGCCAGGGAACATTCCGATGATGCCGCTAGAAGAGCGGGTAATCAACGGTGTCGTCTTACGTAATCTTTTCTATCTAATGGTCTCTAGCCCAAGTGATGACTTCTTCCCACAAATCACGGAAATCATGGAGACTTTTTCAGATTTACTTGGTGGAGAAGTTTTGCCAGTCAGCGCGTTTATTAATTTTATCGGTAAAGAAAAGCCAATCGCCCCCCACTGCGATATGCGAGAAACCGTGTACTGGCAGTGTCAAGGTACCGCTCTTTGGAAGATATACAAAGAATCCCCTATAAATGACCACAACGTTGGATATGTGCAACCGGTGGCAGAGTACTTGCTACAACCAGGCGATGTGATTTATGTTGGCCGCGAAGTCGGGCACTCTGTCGTAACAAACGAACCACGTTGCGCCATAGGGTTTCAATACAAACAAGACAACTCTAGGTTTAAAGAAAATCACGATTTGGTCAAAAACCACTACGAAAGCATTGGCGTAACAATTAACGAACCGCGTTACTAATGGTGGAGATGGGGGGAATTGAACCCCCGTCCGATCAAAGACTAACTATTCTTCTACAAGCTTAGGCTATAACCGCCACGGTACTGCAACGGCGGGATCTTAGGGTCTCCTGCTGCAACCACTGTTGTTCTATTTATTTAAAACCTGACTGCCCAGCTAGAACTACTGCTTTGTCAGGGGCATAAGCGGCTATTAAGCAGCTAGTGCGAATGCTGAACGTGAGTTTGCATTTATGGTTTGCCACACTTAA
>Ga0247723_1000092_pt1 | contig 54032 bp, 85 predicted proteins | sample MSEWelMarce5H_FC_FD_189079 | JGI IMG/M metagenome (GOLD analysis project Ga0247723, IMG submission 189079) | Subsurface sediment microbial communities from gas well in West Virginia, United States - MSEEL Well Study Marcellus 5H_FC | ecosystem: Environmental > Terrestrial > Deep subsurface >...
TCATAAGGGTTAGGCCAAGCAGGAAAGCATGGCAGCATTTGGAGAAATGACATGATTACATTTATTGGTAAATCTTCCCCATGGGGCAAAGTGCAGGACGAAGAAGTTATTGCAGACGGCATCATCTATGTATCAACCGCCTCACATGGTGGCATCTGGGTAGCGCGTGAATTGCTTCCCCGTATCACTAAAGAGATGAAGGACTACGCAGAATATTGGTCTGGTTCATCGCAATGGTTCGAGGAGGATTGTGCGGCGCAATGCGTTGTCGTTAGCTTCCCCGAACACTTCAAGGCCGAGCAGGTTGAAACCGCTTGGGCAACTGTGAAGCGCTATGTAACGAAGGAGGCAGCGTAATGACATACGAGACAGTGAAGCTTGCACAATATCTGCCAGCCGAAAAAGCAATCATCTTTGCGATGGGCGGTAACGAGTATGGCCTACTCTATGATGATAAGCGCGACAGTCTGGAAATCTGGGTTGACCACGGCGGCAACGGCAACGGGTGCAACAACCTAATCTTAGACGCATTCGACAAAGAGCTAGACCTAGAATTTTGTCGGTCAGAACCACTTAAACAATTTTGTCGGTCAGAACCACTTAAACAAGGAGCAAACTAATGACAATCGACGAGATGATTGAGGCAATCGCGCAGGACGCATACGAAGGCGCAACAAATCGGGACTTAGCCGAAGCTTTCATTGAGTATGTAACGGCAAACCTAAAGGCCCTTCCTGAAGGGGAGATAGCCGAAATATATACAGAACTAAAGGGAGCAAACTAATGACAATCTATCAAGCAATCGAAACACGCTATCTCGGCCCAACCAATACCAAGGGCGGACGCATTAAGGCGGAATGCTGGGGCGGTAACGTCACTATATCTTACCCGCACGAATTAAATTCGGATGAGGCGCACAAGGCAGCAGCCCAAGCCCTGATTGATAAGATGACAGCGCTTGCCAACAGATACGGCGGGAGCCAGTCAATCTGGAACACGGGGCGATGGGTGCAGGGCGGTAACGCCAAGGGAACAGGCTATGTCTTTACTGTAACGGAAGGGGAGCAAGCAAATGACTGACGCATACAAATGGGCAAAAGAATATCAAGAGGGCCGCGATGCCGCCCAACGTGGCGAGGGCAAAAAAACTAACCCATATTACAGCGCTGATTACAGCACTGATAACAGCGACGAAGATATGGTGCGGAGCTACCATTGGGACAGTGGTTGGTGGGACGAAATACATTTTGCAATGAAAGGGGAAGCAGCATGAGAAAATATCCAAACTATATAACCTTCGCATGGCAACGTAGCGATAATGACAGCGACTATGAGATTGTCGGGACGCTGAACGGCGAGACCTTCGACGACGACATGGTATGGACTTATCTAGTCGAGCAAACGCTAACTATAATGCGGATGGAAGGGCGGGACGTCCAAGCATACAACCGCGAAGATGTTTATTCCGTCATTGAGCATGACGGGCAGGACTGGGAACCTATTAAGATGGAGCTAGGCGCATGACCGACAACACTTATCATGGATGGACAAACTACGAAACTTGGATGGTTGGGCTTTGGTTTAACGATGGTTTCGACAAGCATAGCGGCAGCGAATTGGAAGCCGACGATTATAGGGACTGGGTATGGAATTACCTAGAGGACAATACGGAGATAACGGGCTTTGTGGCTGACGTTGTGATGGGCTTCATGGCTTCGGTTAACTGGGCTGAATTGGCTGACCATGTGCGAGACGCCCACAAACCAGAAGGCCCCTATCCCGAAGAATTATGTCGCAACGGCGTTGCGATGGCCGAATGTGAATGTTGTTAAGGAGCGAGATAATGAGAAACGACCTAACACCCTTTAGAACAGTGCGCGAGTTACTGGTGAACCGCGACGAAGTTTTGATGAGCAATGCCGTAGATACGGAGGGCAAGCTATACGCTGATAGCGTAGAGAACCTGACGGCAATCTTGGCGATGGAGCAGGACTATAAGGCCACGCTGGAAGCGTTAAAGTGGCTGGCTTGTGAGGCTGACGAAGATACGCCTTCAGAGTATCGAACCAACAGTTTTAGAGCCGCACTAGATGGCGCATGGAACGCAATCGACAAAGCAAAGGGAGCAGCAGCATGATGGCAACTATCATTCACGGGATGGCCGAGATATTCTTTATATCTGTAGGCATCTTCGCAATCTGGGCAATCCATGCGACCATTAAAGGGAAAGTATGATGCATGAGGAAACAATAGATACGCTGCGGCGCATTCAAGCATTTGCGCGTTACTCGGCCAGCGTCCGCGTAATGAGGTTCGACCTTGATGTATATGATGCCTTTAAGCTTATCGTGACGTGCATAGACGAACTTATAGAACGTGACGGGGGGAAGGTATGCCCATGCAAATCAATCTAGAGCGGCGCGACAACGAAACGAGGCGCTGGGACAAGGTGGCCATGTTTGACTGTGGTATCTACGCGATGGAAGCAGCCAGAGCATTGAGCGAAACCGAAGAATGGGAATGGCGCGTGGTGGACAACCGACACGCTGGAGGCCCGCTAGTTGTTATATATAAGGAAGGAATGGCATCATGAGCAAGCACACGCAAGGGCCTTGGAAGGTTAAGCTAAAGCCGCGCAAGTGGAATCCAACCATGTGCTGCCCCGAAAGTGAAATGTGGGTTATCAAAGGGCCAGACAGTAAGCACTCGCCCATTGCATTAATACGAACGGCAGGTTTAGGCGCGGGGCCGTCAATGGCTGTGCGTAAAGCAAACGCAACCTTAATTGCAGCAGCGCCTGATTTGTTGGAGGCGCTGGATGCTATGTTGGCGCTATTTGCCGACCACGCCCAATATGACGAAGAAGGATACGAAACCGCTGCCATTGTCGCAGCGCAAGTAGCAATCACAAAAGCAACAGGAGCAGACCAATGAGACTGACACGAGACAGCGAGACGGACGAGGTGCGGGACGCACTGATTGAGCAGGACATGGAGAGCCTGACGACAGAGGAAATTGGCGAGATAGCCATAACCCGCTGGCCCCAATTCGAGCCGCTAATCCGGCGGTATGTGGAGGAGCAATGGAGCGATGGCCGTGACGTATGGCTAGAAGCTGAAGACCGAGGATTTTTTGAGTATGGGAACTATTGATGCAAATTAGACCTGATGAGTGGCGCTTTCTCTATGAACTGCGTGATGACCTAGATGGCGAAGACCAGACGGCCCTGCGCCGCCTTATTAAATACGTTGAATATCTGGAGAGCGAGATTGGTAAGATGAGTGACCGGATGCACCAGATTGTAAGTAGAGGAGCAAACCAAGATGACTAAGAGAGAAGTGGCAACCCTACTGCGCCGCTATGACAAGATGAGGCACGAGCTACGCACGCTGGAGCATGACCTAGCCAAGGCTTGTGCCGAGTATGGTAGAACACAAGGCATCTGGGGATTTCATAAAGACCACCTGCGTATGCAGCTAGAGCGAGAGAAGGCAGCGTGAAACTGCGGAAAATTAGGGGGTTGACAATGTCTAGCGACCCTGCTATAACATCGGGGCGGGCAGGAAAGCCCGCGATTAACTTGGAGAAGTAAAAATGACTACATTCCAATACAACGATGCGGGGCAACCTCGCTCTTTAAAGTCTGGCTACTGCGGCGTCAGAGCGCTGGTCATAGCAACTGGTATGGCTTGGGCAGACGCAGAAAAGCATCTCAAAACTTTCACCAAGAATGGCAAGGCCGGAAGCGGCGCACTGTCCAAGGGTATCTGTAAGGCTGACTATGACGCTGCGCTGAAAGCACTAGGCTTTGTATGGAGAGCAGCCCCTAAGTTTACTGGACGCAAGGCGCGATGCGCTGACCTGACAAACAAGGTCATAGCACGGCAATCCAAGCATTTTACGGCGGTCATAGATGGCACACCCCATGACATTTTCGACTGTTCAAATAAGATGGTTTACGGCTTTTGGGAGCAAATGACATGAACGTAAAATATCAGATACACGGGCGCGACGAAATGTTGATGGAGGACTATGTCGAGCCGACCCTTTACGACACCTACGAGGAGGCTTTCGCTATGGCCCATTCGAACCGCGAATGGGTAGTGAAGGTTGAGGACTAACAAACGGGGGGCCTTGCGCCCCCCACACCACAAGGAGCAAACTGATGGACGACTACTATGAAGAAACACCCGAGGAGCGTGAGGCTGGGCAGAAAATGATGCAAGACGTGACAGCGCTGGTTGAGAAACTTTTAAAGGCTAAGTCCCGCGAAGAAGGGGAAGCTATCTTAGCGGAGTATGAAAAGGAGCAAGAGCAATGACCGAACCAACTAAAGACCGCACCTACTACCGGAGACTAGCCACATCCGAGCTAGAGCAGCTAACCCACTACGGCATAGACATAGACTGGCAAGAGCTTGCTATCGCTTTGGCCGAGCGGCTGGCAGACATACGCGACGAAGTATGCGCCGAGGTGACGGAAAGGGATTGACATTGTATAGGCTAGGATATAGCCTCACCGGATAAGGAGCAAACTGATGGCAACCCCCGAAAAGGCTGTAAAAGCCAAGGTAAAGACTGTTCTCGAAAGCGAGGGCGTTTATTACTTCATGCCCCCTGCCAATGGCTTTGGACGTAGCGGCGTGCCTGACATCGTGGCCTGTGTAAACGGACTGTTCCTTGCGATTGAATGCAAGGCTGGGACGAACAAGCCGACTGCTTTGCAGGTGCGTGAGATTGAGAGCATCCGGCGCAACAACGGCGTGGCTGTGGTGGTGAACGAGGAGAACTGGGACATGGTGCGCGAGCTAGTGAAGAAGCTGAAGGCTTCTACTATCATATCTTCTGAAGGTGTGGGGGTATGACCATGGTAAACGACCCAGAAATCCTCAAGACAATCGGATACATAACGGACGACAGATACATCGCGTCTTACCATGGTGTAGATGTGAAGCGCGTTACCGCGTTGCGCGAGGCGCTGAACGAACGCAAAGAAAAAATAACGCAGTCAACATACGTTAGCAGCAAGAACGCGCCCGCAGACATGAGCAACGACTCCGAGCGTAAGTGGAACGCTAGCGCAAGGGAAGGTTCCGCAGAGCTACTTAAGGCGCTGAATAAGTTTTTCGAAAACAGGGAACGCAGGATAAGAGCGGGGGGAACAGCATGACAGACATTGAAGCAAAAGCCTTAGCATTGATAAATGAAGAGGCCGGATATGGGTATATCCATGCCAGAGATATGGCGGATAAATCCTACGAGGTTAAAGCACTATGCCGCGCCATCGAACAGCACGAAGCCTTTAAGCAAGAGGTGAGCGATATTGTTCATGCGTATATCTACGCAGATGCAGGTCCGGACGATTGGGAAAATCTTAAAAGCCTAGTCATCACCAAGCCTGACCCGCTGGTGGAGGCCGTCAATGAAGCAAATGCGGCAGGCGGAGAAATGACCGGACAATGGATTGCGGACTTCCGCGCCGCACTGGACGCCCGTGGGCTGGAGATACGGGAGAAGGGGCAATGACAGAAGCACTTAGGATTGTGCGCGATATTTTTAGCGCGGCCTGCCTATGTCATTCGCTTACGTGGTTTGTGACATGGGACATTTCTTATTTTTGGGAATGGACTTCTGGAGAGCGAGTGATGCTGCTGTTTTCGGTGATTTGCCTCACTGTATTTCAAGCAGTTGGGAGACGTTTCAATGACTGACGATTTAGTGCGGCGGCTGCGTGACTTGGCTGAAGAGTGGTTTGAGATGTGCGGCGACATCCACGAACCGCTTTACGAAGCCTCCGACCGCATCGAAGCCCAAGCGGCGGAGATTGAACGGCTGCGTGAGGAACGCCAAGCGCAGTATGACCGCGGGTATTACGATGGCCGCGCCGCACTGGAAGCGCGTGGGCTGGAGATACGGGAGAAGGGGCAATGACCCTGCGCCAATTCCTGTTCACCAATTTCGGCTGGGATATTTATGAATGGGCCGACGATGAGATTAGGTTTTAAGGAGCAAGCAAATGATTATCACAAATGAACCACGCTGGATGGCGAAGATTATCTACCGGCACGACGATGGGCCGCGCACCTCTACGTTTAAAGTCGAGGAGCTATTCGAGCTTCAAGACATCGTGGAGTGCGGGCCTAGCTTCTACTCCATCGAAAGCATCGAGGTTACACCAAGCGAGCGTTGCCCCAAGGTGACTGTGGAAAAGGCGATGAGCAAATGAAAATCAAATGGAACCGAGTGCATTTCGAACCAGAACTAGGACGCAAGTATCTGGTGTGGTGGGATACGGTGCAGCATGGGCGCTTTGCTATCGGTGAGTACCGCATGGATTGGTACTGTGATAAATTAGGGCCGAGATGGAGCGCCAATGGTTCGCGGCAGCTAGGTGAATTAGTGGAATTTTGGGCGGAACTACCAGACGCCCCTTCGAAGGACGACTAATGCAAATCCTGACCATCGACTTTGAGACCTTCTATGATCGGGGCTTCTCGTTGTCCAAAATCACGACCGAAGAATATATCCGCGACGATTTGTTCGAGACCATTGGCGTGGCCGTGAAGGTTAATGATGGGGAAACTAAGTGGTTCTCCGGCCCCAAGGCGCAAACTAAAGAGTGGCTGGATCAATTCCCGTGGGATGAGAGCATCGCTGTGGCGCACAACGCTGTGTTCGATATGGCTATCCTTAACTGGCAGTTTGACATCCGGCCTAAGCGCATAGTGGACACGCTCTCTATGCTTCGCGCCATTGATGGGCCTGATGCTGGCAATAGCCTAGCCAAAGCAGCCGAGCGTTATGGGCTGGGCGTCAAGGGCACTGAGGTTATCAATGCGTTGGGTAAGCGACGACTGGACTTCACACCAGAAGAGATGTCCCGCTATGGTGAATACTGCCGCAACGATGCGGACCTAACCTATGAGTTGTTCCAGCGTATCGCTGTGGGCTTCCCGCAGGTTGAGTTTCGGCTGATCGACCTGACCATCCGTATGTTTACAGAACCAAAGCTGGAGTTAGATAAATGTGTACTCGAAGACCATTTAAAGTCTGTGCAGATGAAGAAAGAAGCCCTGATGGCGAAGCTGAACTACGACAAAGCCAGCTTGATGAGCAACCCGAAGCTAGCCGACCTGCTGGAGTTTCACGGGGTTATTCCACCGACCAAAATCAGCCCAGCGACAGGCAAGGAGACCCATGCGTTCGCCAAGAATGACGAGGCTTTCAAAGAATTACTGGAGCATGAGAACCCGATGGTGCAAGCCATTGTGGCGGCACGGCTAGGTGTAAAGTCTACGCTGGAAGAAACCCGCACCGAGCGGTTCATCAAGATTGCAGAGCGAGGCACATTACCTGTGCCGCTACGCTATTACGCAGCCCACACTGGGCGATGGGGAGGGGACGATAAAGTCAACCTTCAGAACCTACCGCGCAAGTCACCACTGAAGAAGGCAATGCGCGCACCAGAGGGCTACACCTTTATTGACTGTGACTCTTCGCAGATTGAAGCGCGAACCTTGGCGTGGCTAGCCAGACAGAATGACTTGGTGGATGCGTTCGACCAAGGCGAGGACGTATATAAAATCATGGCGTCCAGCATCTACGGTGTGCCAGTCGAGGAGGTGACGGACCCGCAGCGGTTCGTAGGTAAGACAACCATCCTTGGTGCAGGATACGGTATGGGGCCAGCCAAGTTTCAGGCGCAGTTAAAGACCTTCGGCGTTGTGATGGACTTGGAAGAATGCAAGCGTATTATCCGAGTGTATCGTGAGACCTACCCGATGATACCCAAGCTGTGGCGTCAGACAGGGGATGCACTGGAGGCTATGGCTAACAACCAGACAGCACTTATAGGATTGTCCGGTGTCCTCGAAGTGCGCGGTGCAGACGGTATCAAGCTGCCCAATGGATTGAGCATTAAGTATCCCAACATGCGCTACATCATGCGCGAGGGTAAGTCCGAGATGGTCTACGACCAGAAGAAGGGCCGCGCAGTCATCCCGACCCGCATATACGGAGGCAAGGCTGTTGAGAATATCTGCCAAGCACTGGCCCGTATTATCATAGGTGAGCAGATGCTGATGGTTGCAAGGAAACTGCGCGTGGTGATGACCGTGCATGACGCTGTGGGTGCTATCGCCCCTGCTGCCGAAGCCGACAAGGCCAGAGATTATGTCGAGGCATGTATGCGTATCCGCCCGAAGTGGGCAACGCTGCTGCCGTTAAACTGTGAGAGCAAGATGGGAGCAAGTTACGGTGGGTAGACCCAAGTATGAAAGCGAGGCTGATCGCGGGAACCAGCATTATGTGTTGTCCAAACTGGAACGTGCGTTTGGTATCCCTGCGGAGCGACCCACTGAGGAGTTCGCGTTCTATGATGGCATGTTCACATTCAACAGCCGTAAGTGCGTAGTTGAGGTAAAAGTCAGAAAGAACGAGCGCAGTCGCTACCCAACCTACATGCTCAGCAAGATGAAGTATAACACACTATGCGATGCGGTTGAGATGGGGACGGATGCTCTACTGGCAGTTCAATGGACTGACCAGCTTGGCGTTATCCAGTTACCGGCTGAACATACAGTAAGCACGGGAGGCCGCTATGATCGCAACGACCCCAAGGATGTGGAAGAAGTCGTGCTGATCCCGATTAAAAAATTCAAACGTGTACCGGAATAGGAGCAAGCTATGGTGGATGATCCAGATGACTGGTTGCTTGGACCGTGGGTTTATGATGACTGGCTTCAAGAAAAACTGTGCCGAGATAAAGAGTGGCATAAGGAACACCGTGCGGAGGCGGCGAAGCGGCGCATGTTGCGGATGTACCCTGAGTCCAAAAGCTTATCGCCCGCTCCACCGTCACGCGATCCAGTGGTGCGAGAAGCACGGCTGGAGGAGTTTAAGGACAACCCGAAGCTACGCAAGTGGGCGGTATGGAAACAATACCGAGCCGGAGGGACTACGTTAAGTAAGGTTGGTGAGGATTTCGGAATCGGCGTGGAGCGAACACGGCAGTTGGTTCATAAATGTGAGCGAGTGCTACGCACCGCTTTGAACAGGGATATCCTTACCTTCCCAGCGATTGATGAGGTGCGAGAAGCAACGCTAGGTGTTGAGTTTGTATTCCGTAACGACCTGACATTCACTGTGTGGGATGGTGACCAGAAAGGTTGGGAAAAACTAGAGCCGGATAGCCACGACACCAGCGCATACAAAAACCCAGTGCCTTGGTGGAAGCCAGAGTGGGGGCATCAAGACACCTCACCGGCTAAACCCGAACCGGCATACACATTCTACAAAGTAATAATTTCGAAGGAGCAAAGTGATGAAGATTACTAACTACGGCACTAGTTTTGCCGACTACGAGATCGACGAAAACTGCCACCTTTATAAGGTTGAGGTCTTTGATCGTGTAGAGGACGCCAAGCACGGAACCCATACTACGGTAGCAGGGGAGCTTGTTACCCAAGACAGGGACATGAGCCGCAACCCATCCGGTCGGCGCACAGGCGTAGCCCTGCACTTCTATAGTGAGGTGCACGAACCGCCCGAAGATAGGTTCGTCATGTGCATATTCCAGCACAAGGGCGGCGAGTTCATCCAGTTTAAAACGCTAGCAGAATATAAAGGGAAGACCGCATGAGCGAGTATCAATTCACCAAAGACTGGTTTAACTGGGCACCGCAGGTATGGGAGCAGCTTATCCCGCACCTACCGGGAGAACCCGGCAAACGTAATTTTCTTGAGATTGGTTCCTTCGAGGGCCGTAGCATGACTTGGATCGTCGAGAATATGATGGTCGAGAACGATTGGCTAGGGTGCATTGACACATGGGGAGGCGGCGAAGAGCATGGTGAAGAGGATATGTCCGAGGTCGAGAAGCGATTCTTTCATAACCGAAAAGTGGTATGGGAGAAGTTCTTTGGTCGTGATGTTAAGGGGCTTAAGGGTTCATCGGTAGATATACTGGCTATGTACCTGAGCAAAGCCCACGACTGGCCGGAGCGTCTACACGAGTTTCACTTCATCTACATCGACGGAAGCCACATCGCTAAGGATGTACTGACCGATGCTTGCATGGCTTGGCCACTGCTAAGCCCCAAGGGGCTGATGGTGTTTGACGACTATATGTGGGGTAGCCCACGTGACATCCTGCACCGCCCCAAACCCGCCATCGACGCCTTCTGCAATATCTTCGCAGAGGAGGCAGAGATTGTCCACGTTGGATACCAGTTAGTTGTACGTAAGAAAGGAGAATGATTATGGATTGGTTGTTGACTTTTATTTTTATCGGACTGTTCGTACTTGGATATTTGGTGGCGTTGATACGCAACTTTGCATCTACCGAAGGTATCAAGCGCGAGAACGAGCGGCTCAATGCTGAACTGCACAAGCTTACGGACCGCGATTCCAAAGGCCGATTCCGAGGAGGTAAGTAGTGCCAATAGTAAAACGGGGTGCCCGTAAATGGACACCTGAGAAGGACGCAGAGTTATTGGGTTACTATGAACACGGCCTAAGGCCAGCGTACATAGCGGAACAAATGGGGCTTACGATTGCTTCCGTGGAATGCCGATATAGAAAACTAAAGAAAGCAAAAGCAAATGACTGAAGAGAAAAATCCGAGCATTATGATTGCCACCCCTATGTATGGTGGCATGTGCACAGGACACTATGTGCAAGGCTTATTGATGACTATGGCTAAGATGCGCGAGATTGGTGTCAACGTAGCATGGTGTCAGATTATGAACGAAAGCCTCATTACTCGTGCCCGTAACGAATTGGCACGGGTATTTCTTGAGAGCGACCATGACTACCTGATGTTCATCGACGCTGACATTGGCTTCGACGGGGAGGCTATCGCGCACCTGATGCTGGCCGACAAGGACATTGCATGTGGCATCTACCCTAAGAAGGAAGTGAACTGGGATAGCGTCAACCGTGCTGCTCTTGAAGGTAAGACGGACCTTGCGGACCATGCCGGAGCATTTGTGTTCAACATGATCGGCAATAGCGACGCACACACAGACGAGGAAGGCTGCATTGAAGTACGCCATGGTGGCACAGGCTTCATGCTCATCAAGCGGGGAGTGTTCGAGCATCTTATACCCCACGTCCCGACCTATCGCGTATCGTCGTTCCAAGACCCAGAGACAGGCGAATACGCCAAGCCTTTGACCCATGAGTTTTTCGCTACGTCTATCGACAAGAGCGGGGCGCTGCTAAGCGAAGATTATCACTTCTGCGAGTTGTGGCGGACCCACGGCGGCAAGATACACGCCCACCCGTTCATCCAGTTATACCATGTAGGCACGTATGTGTTTGGCGGTGACATTCTGAAGAGTGGAGGAAATTTGAAATGACTAGGGCAAATAAAGCAGCAGCAGCAGTGCTGGAGATGCTCAGCAAGGGCATGAGCACCAAGGAAATCACCAACAAGGTTGCGGTCAGCGCCAGTTATGTGCACTCAATAAAGAAGCAGTTGGCAGAAGGTGTAGGGGAAGCGGTGGAAACGGTGCGACAGACTGCCGCAGAGCACAACAAAAAGGTCAAAGAGATGGTCGAAGGCTGGAGGGCAGAGGCAGAGGCGGAAGCAGTACTTGGTATGCCCTGCACCAGAGAGTGCATGTCTGAGCCGGAAGTCGGTGAGGTAGACGCAATTCTTAACGAACGTGCAGCCACTTACGGTAGCTTTATTAGCGTAGCGCTTTTTGCACAGGAAATGAAAGAAGTCATCCGTAGCGCCCTAGACGAACAAAATGTAACTCTACAAGCAGACCACCAAGAAGCACTTGATATGATAGCGAGTAAGATTGCGCGTATCATCACCGGTGACTCCCATCATAGAGATAGCTGGCTTGATATAGCGGGATATGCTACGTTAGTGGCTGACCGTATCCAAGGGAAAATTAGATAATATGCCATCATGGTCGTACAGTAGTATCAAAACCTTCGAGCAGTGCCCGAAGAAATATTTCCACCTCAAGATTGCGAAGGACGTCAAGGACGTACCCGGCCCCGAGGCGGACTATGGTACTGCTGTACACCTAGCAGCAGAAGAGTTTGTTCGAGATGGTAAGCCCATCCCTAATAAGTTTGCTTTCATGCGTCCTATCGTGGAGCCGCTGGCTGCTAAGCAAGGGGAGAAGCACACCGAGTTACGGCTAGGTGTCGCCAAGACGGATACTGGCTTTATCCCTACGACATTCTTTGACAAGGGTGTATGGTATAGGGGGATCGTGGACTTACTGATTGTGGACGGCACCAAGGGCTGGATGATTGACTACAAGACAGGCAAGAACGCCAAGTACGCAGACATGAAGCAGCTAGACCTGATGGCAGGCGCGCTCTTCATCAAGCACCCCGAACTGGAGACCATCAAATCGGCACTGGCTTACGTGGTCAGCAACGAGTTTCCGAAGAAGACCCACAAGCGTGAGAAGCTGGATGAATATATGTCGGTGTTCGATGACCAGCTAGATCAGTTGGACGCAGCCATAGCAAATGGTGTATGGAACGCCAAGACAAGCCCGTTGTGTGGGTGGTGCCCCGTCACCTCCTGTGAACACTGGAAACCCCGGAGGAAGTGATGGCACGAGATTACCGCACTGAATACGATAAGTACCAAGGTACCGAGCAGCAGAAGAAGAACCGCGCACAGCGCAATGCAGCCCGTGCCAAACTGGTGAAGGCTGGTAAAGCTAAGAAGGGTGACGGCAAAGATGCTGGCCATGTGAAAGCCATTGATAAGGGTGGCTCAATCAAGGACGGTCTTCGGCTTGTTAGCAAATCTGCTAACCGCTCGTTCAAGCGGGATAGCAAGGGTAACCTCGTAAGTGAGACAAGCAAGCGCGAACGCAAAAAGTAAACACCAAGGAGCAAACTGGTGCAAATCGTTGAAAACAAAGCCCTTCTCCTGAAGGTGCCCGACCCGTCTGTGGTCACGGATAATATCCATAAGAGCGCCGAGGTTGAGGAGGGCGTGCTTGTAAGATGGGGGCAGACCGAGACTGAAATCCTAGCGCAGCTTGGCTTTGCAGATACTCCCTCACCCATGCTCAAGTCCTATCAGTGGACGGGTAAGTTCGAACCATTCAAACACCAGAAGACCACGGCGTCCTTCCTCTCCATCCGCAAGCGGGCGTTCTGCTTCAACGAGCAGGGTACAGGCAAGACAGCCAGTGTTATCTGGGCAGCCGACTATCTCATGAACCGTGGCTTGATAAAGCGCGTGCTGGTATTATGCCCGCTCTCGATTATGAAGTCGGCGTGGCAGCAGGACCTGTTTAAGTTTGCCATGCACCGTTCGTGCAGCGTGGCGCATGGTGCTGCCAAGCAGCGGGAAAAGATTATCAACGCTGGGGCTGAGTTCGTCATCCTTAACTTTGATGGGCTGGCTGTGGTCAAGGATGCTATCGCCAAGGGCGGCTTCGACCTGATCGTGATTGACGAGGCCAATGCGTACAAAAACCCCACGACCAACCGCTGGAAGATATTAAACCGTTTGGTACTTGACACTAACCCGCGCCTATGGATGCTGACCGGTACGCCAGCGGCGCAATCCCCGGTGGACGCTTATGGTCTGGCTCGCATGATGGACCTGCCGGGATGCCCCAAATATTACGGCGTCTTCCGTGACAGCGTGATGCGTAAGGTGACCCAGTTTAAGTGGACGCCCAAGAGCAATGCGCAGGCAATCGTCCATAAGGTGTTGCAGCCAGCCATCCGCTTCGAGAAGAAGGATTGCTTGGACCTGCCGCTTGTAACGCACATCGAGCGCGAAGCACCCCTCACCCCGCAGCAGCGCAAATATTATAACGAGCTTAAGAACCAGTTGCTGTTCGAAGCCAGCGGTGAAGAGGTCAGCGCGATCAATGCTGCGATCAAGCTCAACAAGCTGCTCCAGATCAGCGGGGGCGCAGTCTATACGGATACTGGAGAAGTCCTAGAGTTCGACGTGTCCAACCGCATGAACGTGGTGTTGGAAGTCATCGAGGAAGCAAGTCATAAGGTGCTGGTCTTTGTGCCGTTCACCCATACCATCGAGCTATTGCGTGCCCGCATGGAGAAGGAAGGGATTAGCTGCGATGTCATCAACGGGAAGGTGCCAGTCAACAAGCGCAGCGATATCGTCGAGAAGTTTCAGACCGAACCGAACCCGCGTGTCCTGCTCATCCAGCCCAAGGCAGCAAGCCATGGTCTGACTTTGACGGCAGCAGACACCATAATCTGGTACGCACCCACAACGAGCGTGGAAACCTACCTACAGGCAAATGCCCGTATCGACCGTGCCGGACAGAAGAACGCCATGACCGTGGTGCACATCAAAGGCAGTCCAGTGGAAGAGCGGTTGTACGGCATGTTGCGAGGCAACATCGACAATCACCAGAAAATTATCGATTTATACAAACAAGAACTTGACACTGTATAGTGTGAGGTATACTGGGAGATTGTGTCGGTCCCCTTGCGACGGCGCTGATAAAAAAGGCGGACCTGAATAGACAGGTTAAGATGGGGGTCGGCACACAAAACGAAGGAGCAAACCATGACTGATAAACTACCCGTAGAGAAGCTCGTTGCTGCGTACCGCAAAATCCGTGCGGCCATCGCAGAAGAGGAAGAAGTGTTTGAAGCTAAGGTTGCAGACCTTAAGGAAAAGCTGGAGCTTGTGTCCAGAGAGCTTCTGGACTTTTGCAACGACCAGAATGTTGACAGCATCCGCACACCAGCAGGCACGCTATCAAGGCGCGTTCAGTCCAGATACTGGACGACTGACTGGGAGCAGATGTATAAATTTATCGAAGAACATAACGTGCCATTTCTGCTTGAGAAACGTCTACACAATGGTAACGTCAAGCAGTTCATGGAGGACAATCCAGACATCCTCCCGGTCGGCCTACAGGTCGATAACAAGTACGTAGTCCATGTTCGGAAACCGACAGAGAAGTAAGGAGCAAGCTATGAATGGTATAGAAGATATTACGCGGGCAGCGCATGAAGCTACCCAAAGGTGGTCTGATGAAGGCACACCAGCTTGCTGGCAGCGCCCATGGGAAGAGCTAGATGACAAGGAGAAGAACTTTCTTCTAACTTTGGCCGAGGATATTATATCCCAACCCGACCTGACGCCTGTAAATGACGATGACAAGTCCGCTCGGCAGATATTCGTCGAAGGTATTTTCTGGGGTACGGTGCGTATCCAGCACGCAATTAAAGCAGGAGAGATTAAGTGAACGAGATAACTATTTTTGATGGCCCTATGGAGGGCAACTTCGTACGGCGCGAGTCGCGGTATAAGGACCGTATGGGTAACAGCGGCGGCTCGACTATGCGTCGTATCAAGCTGAGCAACGGGCGCGACTTTACCCGCGTCATCAACGGCGAAATGATTGGTACCCCAGTCGAGAAGCAGCTTGACGTTATCATCGTCGGCTGGCTCGACGAACCAAGCCGCAAGTTCTACGCTGGTAAATATGATTCCACTGCTAAGGGTGTGACGCCTGACTGCTGGTCTAACCATGGTGTTAAGCCAGAGGCTAACTCTAAGAACCCACAAGCTCGCTCCTGCATGGAGTGCCCGCAGAACGTGAAGGGTTCGGGCGAAGGCGACCGCAAGGCTTGCCGCTATGAACGTCGCATTGCTGTGGTGGTTGTTGGTGATCCGACTGGTACTGTTTACCAGATGAGCATTCCGGCTGCTTCGCTCTTCTCCGCCAACGAAGGCAACATGTATGGCTTCCAAGGATATCGCAAGTTCCTTATCGCCAACAACGAAGCCTTCGATACGGTGGTGACCAGCATCATCTATGACCGCAAGGCGCAGACAACCAAGGTGTTCTTTAAGGCAACGTCCTTCCTGAACCCCCAACAGGTTAAGCTTGTTGACCAAGCGCAGGACAACCCGGACACTGAGCGTTACACGATGCTCAGCACGGCGACTGTGGACGCACCCAAGGCCATTGCTGCTGCACCTAAACCTGTGGCTGCCATTGCTGCGGCTCCGGCTGTGGTTCCATCCAATCCATTTGGTGATGACGAAGACGATATTGAAGAAGCTCCCGTCAAGCGTACCACCAAGAAGGAAACTCCTGCTGTTCCCAAGGCTGAACTTAACGAAGTTCTTGGTGACTGGCTCGATGATGATGAGGGTTAAATGATGCAGGGTTACACCATCCGTGTAGCCGAGGCGATTAACAGCGCTGACGGTAATCTCGTGGGAGTCCAACTTGGACGCTTGTGTATCAAGCATGACATCTCGGTGTCGCAAGTGGCTCGTAACCTCGGGGTTACCCGTCAGACGGTTTATAGTTGGTTCAGTGGTAGGTCCGAGCCGCAGGTGTATTACGCTACATCTATGCGCCGGATGATCGAAGAGCTTACACAAACCAACACCTGATCCTCGGTACAATTATAAATTATTAGCGAGCGCTGCTCGCAACGGAGAAGATTTCGATGGAGAACGTAGACCTCCTAGACATTGTACAGCCAGCCACTGGTTGGTTTGCTGTACTTGGTATTAAGGGGCCACGTGACGTCCGACAGGAGTTAGTTTCCACACGAAGGGAAGTTGACGAACTGGCAGAGCAATATGTCGCAGAGGGCCGCAATGTCTTCTTCGGTGTAGCCAAGTACGCAACGGGGGACAACCGCACCAAAGAAAACGTCAGAGCGCTTAAGGCTTTCTGGTTGGACATTGACTGCGGGGAAGTTAAGGCAGAGGTCAATCCGGAAACGGGTAGGCCAGATGGATATATCAATCAGGCTGCTGGTTTGCAGGCGCTTAAAGAGTTTTGTTCTGTCGTCGGGCTACCAAAGCCCACGCTGGTTAACTCAGGCGGCGGACTGCATGTTTACTGGCCACTGGAAGAAGAGATCACACGGGCCGAATGGGAACCTGTGGCTGAGCGCTTCAAGGATGTATGCCGTACCCAGAACTTCTATGTGGATGACAAGGTGTTTGAGGTAGCGCGTATACTGCGCATACCGGGCACTTATAACTTCAAAGAAGAGACGCCACGGCCTGTAAGCATAATAGCAGTTGGTAAGCCAACAACGCTGGATGACTTCCGGCGCATACTTGGTGTGGTAGATAAGCCTAAGCGGTCTATCTTCGACGACAACTATGAACCCAGTCCCCGCGAACTCGCAATGTACAACGGTATTGGCTACAGCTTTAAACGTATCATGCAGCGCACAGCCAAGGGGGATGGTTGTAACCAGCTTCTGCACGCCTATAAGAACCGGGCCACCATTAGTTATTACGAGTGGTTCTATGCACTGTCCGTGGCTGCGATGTGTGAGGATGCTGACAAGGCAGTCCACATGATGTCGGATGGCTACCCAGACTATGACCCAGAGACGGTCGAGAGCAAGGTAGCTACCATCCGGAAGGCGACTAGCTGTGCCAAGTTCAAGAGTGTCAACCCAGAGATATGCGAAGGTTGTCCACACTTTGGTAAGATCATGGGGCCAAAGGAATTAGGTAGGCAGATCAAGGAAGCCACGACCGACATAGTCGAGGTGGAGACAGAGGAAGGCGAAGTAGAAGCCTTCACCGTGCCGAAATATCCCAAGCCCTATTACAGGGGTGACGGGGGCGGTATCTGGTGGGAGCCAAGCAAGAAGGCCGAAGATGATGAGGCTATGCCGGTACAAGTCTATGAGTACGACCTTTATCCGGTGAAGATCATGGATGATAGTATTGAAGGGAACGTCGTGCTGTTCCGGTTGCACCTTCCCCACAACAACACCAAGGAATTTATTTCCCCGCTCAAGCATGTGCTCGACCCAACGGAACTACGCAAAGTACTTAGTTCTAAGGGCGTCATCAGCACTGGTAAGAAGCAAGCACATCTGTTGGAGTTTACGGCACTTATGCTCAAGGACCTCCAAATTAAGTACAAGGAGCAAATCATGCGTCAGCAATTCGGTTGGGCCGACAACAGCAGCAAGTTCATCATCGGTAGTCAAGAGATCAGCGTTGATGGGATTGCGTACTCACCGCCATCTAAGACCACGAGACCGCTTGCCAAGTTCATGGGAGCAGTTGGCTCGTTCGAACGCTGGAAGGAAATCTGGGCGCTTTACAACACACCGGGTCTTGAACCTCACGCCTTTGCCGCACTCAGTGCCTTTGGCTCTCCGCTGCTGCGCTTCCTAGACCAGACAGGGGCGGTCATCAACTTGTTCAATCCGCGTTCCGGCACGGGTAAGACCACCATCCTTAACATGGTGAACAGCGTCTACGGCCACCCCAAAGAAATGCGCTTGAAGCAGAACGACACGCTCAATGGGCGTTTGCAGTGGGTAGGTATACTTAACAATATTCCGCCGACGATGGACGAACTGACCAACATGACTCCGATAGAATATTCCGAGTTCCTGTACGCCTTGTCTAACGGTAAGGGTAAGGAGCGTATGCAGGCTGGTACCAACGAGCTTCGTGAGAACAACACCACGTGGCAGTCAATTACTGTATCTACATCAAATTCCTCGTTTGCGGAAAAGCTATCAGTCATCAAGAACAACCCAGAAGGCGAACTCATGCGCCTGATCGAGTACCCCATCAACAAGGTGGAGGCGCTTAACACGGCTGGGGCCAAGCAGATGTTCGACCGTGACTTACTTCACAACTATGGCCATGCTGGGGTGCATTTTACGCGGTATGTGCTTGAGAACATGGAGCGCATCCAGCGCAGGTGCGACAACCTACAAGAGAAAATCGACCGTGAGCTTGGGCTTGAGCCGAAGGAACGCTTCTGGTCTGCAACGACGGCAGCTAATATCGCAGGCGGCCTTGTTGCTACCGAGTGCGGGATCATGGACTGGGATATGGACCGCATCTACCTGTATGCGTGTGGCTTGATTGATGACCTGCGGCGCAATGGCGTGACCCCAGTGGACGACGTGCGTCAAACGGTGGCGGACTATCTCTACCGCAACATCCAGAATATCCTCGTTGTCAATGGAGAAGTTGACCGCCGCACCCATATGCAAGCAGCACCGCTGCGCGAGCCGAGGGGTGAGTTGCTGGTACGTATCGAGCCAGACACCAAGCGTATGTTCATCATCGCTAAGTCGTTCAAGGATTACTGCGTCAAGTTCCAAATCAACTACCTTGAGACAGTCAAGAAGTTGGAGACCGAGGGGCGTATCATCGAGAAGAAACCCATCCGCCTATCCAAAGGGACGGCAATTAGCGGGGAACCAATCCACTGCTTGTGGTTTAAGATTGATGACGAGTTCGTAGATACCACGCAGTATGCGGGTACCGAAGTGGCAGATGCTGATTGAGGGTGTAACCTACGAAATTAACTGGCGGGGGTTCAAAAAGGGGACCTCCGTCTTCTTCCCGTGCCTCGACCCAGACCGCGCCAAGGCACAACTAATGGTGGTCACCGAGCGCCTAAGGGTCAAGGTATTGATAAAGACAGTTATCGAAGAGGGGATTAGGGGTTTACGCGTCTGGCGGATGTGACTATATAGTGTGAGACAGTTGCTCCTGTCGCTTGATCTTAGACCCCGTCGATAACTCCCGGCGGGGTCTTTTTTATTGTTCTGCTTCTACGCGGCGCTTGAGGATTTCCCGCATGTATGGGGTCTTATCTTTCGCGTCGAGTGGTACGCCACGGGTAGCTTTACTCCGCAGCGTGGCATTGATGGCGTTGTTCTCCACCTCATATAGCGTGTCGATGCTGATGACGTCTGTAGGGTATGTCCTGTTGTACTCGCCCCACTCTTTCATGAACTTCTTATGGGCTTCTGCCACCTCGGGGGTAAACCCAAACTGGTTTTTATCGAGCGCAAGCTTGCGGAACTTATCCAGTGTCTTGTCACGAGCGGCCTTAACCTTCTGCGTAATCTTCCTACCTTCGTAGTTCTGTTCCTGACGCTGGCTGGCTTCAGTCGAGGCAAAACCGAGTATCTGGAGCGCAACTTTGTCGCTAGTCCAAAACTCTTCTGGCATCCCAACTAGTTCGCGGTCGTAATTCAACTGGCCTTCTTCAGCAAACCGGTTGGCTTTGGCCACGTTCGAAAAGACCTTCGGCGTTTTTTCCAGAGCGCGGTCGGTGTAACCCTTCATTAGGTCGTCTATGGCTTTGTAATAATCTATACCCGTACTGACAGTCGCGCCGCCGAGGAAGTTGACCAAGAACTCTCCCACTGCACCCTCAGGAGTTTTTGCACGTGGTTCCTCCGGAACGAAGAACATGAAGTCCAACGCCACTGAGTTGGCAACGTCAACATCGGTAATAGCCGAAATCGGCCCCTTCTCCACGGATAGAGCCACTGTAGCAGCGGTATCGTCGTCGTACCCGAATAGGTTTTGAGCCGTCCCATCCTTGCCGAAGAACTTGGGTATCCAAACATTCCGTAGCCACCAGTCAACATTATAGGTGGCCTTGATGTTGCCGTCCTTGTCGATGTAGCTGAGACCACCTTCTTCTTCGTCGTCACCGAACTGCGAAGCGAGCCAAAGCAACATGCTAGCAATACCCATGCCGAGGCCATATACCGGAATACCCTTAATCCCTGCGTACGCAAACATATTGAGCAACGTACCAGTGGCTATCTCAATAGCGGCTGTGCGTTCACCGGGTTCAAGCTTCCCGGCGTATATCGCTGTGTACATATTCCGTATCAGCAACGACGACATCATGTAGGGAAAGCTGTAGAACTGACCTGCAACCCGCCCGACCGGCGATGTCAGGATACGCGGTTTGTTATATGATGAGAAGTCGAACGTAGCTGCTAGCGTGGTATCCGCAGCGGCCTCGATGGCGTTCTTCTTTGCCTCGGCGTGGGTCTGGCCCTTCTCCTTATTCTCTCGGTATGCCAGTTCCAGCGCAGCCATGTAGGTAGCCTCGCGGTTCACGCGCTCCATCTGGTGCATGAGTGACCCCATCGCGTCGAGGACAAAAACCCCGCCACGCCAAGTAGCCGTGTGAACACGACCCTTCATAAGCTCCTGAAGAGCACTGCTTTGTTGGGGATCAACATTACCAAAACCACCGATTTCGTTGGCGAAGGTATCCATAAATATGTTGAGGTCGCGGCCTTCGTTCCATCCTTCGGACAACACTTCGTAGAGTTCTGGGTCGCTCTCTTTCTTCATCCCAGTTACCGGGTTATCCAGTAAGTTTGGCTGCTCCCAGTTGAAGGTGTAGCTACCGTCTTCCTTCTTTACCGACGTGAGCGGGCTGGCAGCAAAACCACCCAAAGCAGAAAAGCCATACTTGGCTAGCGCAGCAGTAGCATTAATGTGACCGTACTTCTGGGCCAGTATCGGGAGCGCCACGATATGAAGCTGGGTAAGCTGGATAACACCGGTCTTAGGGTTAGCCAGATACTGGTAGAACGCCGCCTTGTTACCAAGCTCAATCATCTTGTTTATGGTGCTGTTTCCTAGAACTTGTGGCGTCAGACTGTTCAACGTGCGGAGTTCGACCTCCCTAATAAAGACTTCCATCTTCTCGCGGTCAGGCATACCCTTGACCATGTCCTTGGCGCGAGAAATCTCTAGCCGTAGCTGCTCACCGAACTTTGCGCGTTTTATATCGTTAATGGACGAGCGCCGGAAGTTGGCGAAGTTTTTCAAGATGTCAGTGCTGTAACCAGCGCGCATCTTACGTGGAGCCATGTGCTTGCGCATATCGCCAGCCGACATAGTCTGAAGCCATAGGTCAAACACTTGGCTCTTCAATGCGCCAATATCCTTAGGGTTGTCACCGAACAGATCGAGGACTTCCTTTAACTGCCCCCCTGATACCTGCTCAAAGTTGTTCCGCAGGTCTTCGACATTACCAGTATCGGTGACTTCTTCACCACGGGCTTTCATCAACCGTACAAACTGGTTACGCTTGGTCCGCGTTTCAAACATCTTAAAGACGCTATTAGCCCCCGTGCCTACACGTGCGTAGTAGGAACCAAAGCGCATAGCTGGGAAATAAATGACCTGTTCCCGCGCCGGTTTGAATTGCGCTTCGAGCTTCTCTAGTGCTTCGTCGAGGTCCTCTTCTTCCTTGGTCTCCATAAGGCGCAAACGAAGCACATTATATTTAGCTTCTAAGTCACGGCGATGGGCATCACGGATAAGCTTGAATATTTCCTTACCCTTATTGGCACCAAACTCCGGACGGCTAAGGTCACGCCAACCAATGACGCGCTCGTCACCGGGGACGCCTATGTAGACGCTCTCGATATCTTTGAAACGGTTCTTAAGTTTTGCCTCAAGACGCCCCTTTTTCTTAGGGTCTTTCTCGGTTTTGATCTGTGCCCTGATCTCCTTGGCCTTACCATCGACCTTGGCAAAATATTCCTCTGGGGTCGCTGCCTTCGTCGGGTCCACTTGATATGCCACGGTGGCAAACTCAAGGTCCGATAGAGCCTGTGCGGCCTTCGGGTACTTTTTCAGGAACTCAGATATTTGCTCCAACTCTTCTGCAAGAAGGCCATACTCCTTGCTCTGGAACCGTGGAATATCTTGCCGAGTAATACGGTCAGACTCTATGAGACCCGGAATGCGCCCGTTGAGGATACGGAAGATGTCCTCAGTCGAGAGGGTTGGTAGGATCAACTGCCACTTACCAACATCAACGGTGTCGATGGCACCACGAAGAAGTGCCCAGTTTTCTTTGTCGCCACGGGCTAGTTTAACGAGGTCAATTCCATCGCTCAAAACGTCAGCCGTATCATTGGTGGCCGCAATCCGCTTCTGGATACGGTTCATCTTTTCCCGAGCAGCCTTGGCCTTGGCCAGCGCAGTGCGCTTCTGGGCTTCGGTCAGGACTACCACCTTACCGTTGGAAACGACCTTGGGCTTCTTAGGTGCAGGACCACCCGTACCGCCAGTGGCAGTCGGAGGCGGAGGCGGAGTAGGCGGCGCACCCGGAGGAGCCGCAGCTTGCGCTTCAGCGATACGCTCCTGTGCAAATTGTGCCCCAGCTACACGAGAGAGGGCTACGTTGCCTCCCTCAGATGGTCCAAGGGGGATTGATGTGTTGTCGAGGCCGTAGGTTTTAAGCGCGTCGGAGTAGGACATCGGTTCCCGGCCACTGCGAATATCGTCCACACCCTCAAGGAACGCGTCTGGGTCAAGATCACGGTCTTGCGCTTCGGTGACAGCAAAGCTTTCGATATCCGCTAGGATTTCCTGTGGGGTAGCCGCAGCCGCTGGCGTTACAGCAGAAGGCGCAGCAGTGGGGGCCGGACGCACCATGGTGCCGTCAGGTTGCTCTTGGAAACCAAACCCGCGATACCATTCGGTAAGCTCAGTTGGCGTCATCTCTTTACCCGCTTCAGCCGCAAATGGCTCTGGGCTAAGCTGGAGTTCGGTGCCGTTGGTGTCCGCCACCTCGGTAAGCTGCTCCATGGCCTTACGGCCACCCCCCGTCTCGACTGCGCGTAGGCTGTCCACCTTGAGAATATTATCTGCCAAAGGCGTAAGCTGGATGCCGCCACCTCCAACCAACACCTCATTGGTATTGTCTGGGTTCACCGTGCCGATACCAGCCATGTCGTTCATGGTGCGCACTGCGGGCGCAGCAGGCGTAGTTGAAGCGCGCTGCGCAATTGTATCCGCAACAAATTGCCGCATTGATCCTTGGAAGTCACCTGATTGCCGCGCCGCGTCTACACCCGCATCTATACGGTCAAGCATGTCTACATCTACGGGTATGCCAGCATCTTTAATCATCTTCGCAGCCTGAAGGACTGCAGATGGCTGACGACCAGTTTCAGTAGTTTCCCCAGCTTCTACCTTTGCTAGAAGTGCGGCCCTTAGGGTTTCACCTATACCGCCACTTAAACCACCTATAGTAGAAAGGCCGCTGGTGTCTGTATCAACAGTTGGTGCTGCGACAGTCTCGTTGATGTCGAGGAGGGCACCAAACTTCTTACCTGTAACCGCTTCCAGCGCAGCCACGGGGTCACCGTCGTACTTACCATTTGCAAGATTCTTTTTAGCCGCATCAAACTGCTTTTGGTCAATATCGTTGACGTTGACGAGGGGGTTATTGAGTATCGTGTCGTTCAGTAGCTGGGTAGCTGTGGTAATGCGTGTTTGCAGCGGCACCTTCTTATTGGCAAGAGTCTGCGCGGCTTCGCTTAGTGCATTGACTCCCGCTCCTTCGCTAACATCAGAAACTGGTACGCTAGAAACAGATCGCTCCAGTTGTCCTGCGACAGTTTCTCCAACGCCTGTAGCACCGGATACGGACGGTGTGGTTCCGATATCAGCAGCAGCGCCTGTTCCAACTCCTCCGAAGTCATCCATTCCGGTATCAGCATCAGCGACATCTGTAGCTCCTTCTGCGCCAAGCATAGTGTTAACGATTGCTGTGTCGTACAGCTTACCTGCGTCCTTAACGACTTGGTTATAGGCTTGACGTTGGGTTAGGTCAGGGTTCTGGTCACGCAGTGCCTGTGTCTCAACGGCGACCAAGCGGTAAAATTCCTGCTCAACATCCGGAGAATCCGCAAATGGTGTCTTGTTGGTAGCCTCGGCTTTGCCCCGATTAAGCGCTGCGCCCACACCGCCGAGAGTACCACCCATCAGACCACCAACAATGGCACCTTCACCAGCGGCTTTAGCAACACCTTCCAAGGTACCAATGTCAGACCCAGCGCGTTGTAGTGCTAAGTTAGATAGCGCCTGTTCTGCACCCGATTGCGGTGCTTCTTGGAGCGCTTCTGCCCCTGTACCGATAAGTAGTTCCTTACCGACTTTCCCGCTGGATGCGCCGCGTAATAGGCGCGTTTCAAATACAGAACCCGGGATAGACAGCAAACTTGTAGCGATACCGGTGGCTAGTGCGTTATCACTGCCAATCTGCTCAGCAGCCGCGTTCTTAGCGGCTTCCATATCACCTTTATATATACGAAGTAGTTTCTTACCGAGGTCGCTACTTGCAAACGCGTTTGGATCAGCCTCGATCTGTTCAAGAACTGCGGCCTTGGTATCCGACCCAGCGTAGAGACCACCCTGTATACCCTCAATACCAGAACCTGCAACGCTACCAATAACCGTACGCCCCGCAGCAAGTGCTGCTTCTCGCCCACCGGCACCCGCAGTGATACCAAACAGGCTAGCAACCCGTGGAGATTTAGCGGCCAAGCTAAGAACCCGTGCACCGAGGGCCGCAGCGGCAGCTTCAGGAGCAGCGGCGGCAATAGCAGCGGCAGCAACCGCACCCCCGACAAGGTCAGGTACAGAACGCGAAACACCGAGAGACGCTGCATACGCACGCTCCCCCATAGTCATATCGCTACCGAGAACCCCTTTCTGGGATACCTCTTGCCCCAAGGGAGATAGCTCTTCTTGGGCTATACGTTGGCGCTGACGTCCTGCCTGTTCAAGTTCATCTTGACCCGTCAAGTACCCTAAACCAACATCAAAACCAGCAACCCCTGCACTAAACTGTGAGCCTAAGTCACCGAGGAACCCAGTATTCGGACCTTCTTTAATGTCTTCCGCAAGCCTGTCCCGATTTAACTTAAGTACACGGAGGTCATATTGCGCTCTTCCATCGGTACCAGCGCGCTTTTCTAGCTCGCTAATTGCTGTGTTTATTTCCGCAAGTCTTTTGCTTTTTTCTGGCATCGGCGTAGCCGTAGGTGCAGCCGTAGGTGCAGCCGCCACGGGGGTTGGCGCAGCAGCTTCAGGCGTACTGGTAGAACCAGCAGGGGTTAGAAGTTTCGTAGTGTCGTACCCATTAGCCTTCAGCTTATTGAGAAGCTGCGCCTGAGTTAAACCCTCCGGCACATTATAGATAACTGTACCGTCGGGCATCCGTATATCAGGCACAGCGTTTTCCTTACTTATTCATATCACTAAAGTCTATACCACCGCTAGGCCCAAATTGCCTATCAAGGTTTTGCCTAATCAGGTTCGAACGGTATATAGTAGCTGCGGCTGGGTTGGTAGCGAGCAGCGCTTGATAATCACCGTCTACCGTTAGCATCCTATCAACCAAATCCCCCATCGCGTTGGCAGCACCGATACGTTGCCCCGTAAGCTGCTTATCAGCCACAGTAAGTGCCCCTGACGTAGAAATCTGCTGCTGTCGGATACCCGCAGCCGCATTGGTGTTAGCAATACGCTCTTGGCTTTCACGACCCAGTTTCTCCCACCGGTCGCGGAAGTTCCGGTCTTGGAATGCTTCTTCAAGCGGAATAATACCCTTAACCACCATGTCGAGAGACATAGCAAAGCGGTCCGAAAGTTCCTTATTGCTCAACCGTTCTTCAGCGAGCAGTTCCTTGGTTAGAGCGCGCTTCGCACCACGACGTTCCTTAGCCGCAGCTTCAAAACCGGGGAGCGCTGCGCCAGCACCTGCGGTGGCAGCTTGTAGCAAAGAACCGGGCGTGTTTGCCATAGCAATCCCCGCCTTAATCATCGCCATATTCATATCTTCCTTGGCCCGAGCTTTCTGTGTCTCTGGAGACATCTCCTCCTCAAGAAGTGCTTCAAGCTGCTTCGCCCTCTTGGTCTCACGTGGCGATAGCTCGTCGGCTAGATCACTACTCCCAAGTACGTTCTGTTTAAATCTCGCAAGCAAGTCGGCGGGTTGCTGGAATTGCATACCCGGCAGGTAGGTGGTACCCTTCTTAGGTGCTTTCTCACCAGAAGCTACGATGGCTCCGGACTGTTCTGCTACAAGCTCCTCGGGGGAGCTATATATCGTTTCTTCCTCTTCCTCCTCGACGGGATTTGCAAGAAGAGCCGCGACACCCCTAGCTTTAACTGGGCCAGCGTCAGCAAACGCAACCATACCACCGCCAGCATAGCCGTCACTGAAACCACCGTTGCTAGGCTCATCAAACATACCATCAGGAAGTGGCATATCGGAAAGACCGCCGCCAGAAGCGTAAGGGGGAACCATACCACCCATAGCCATCATCGGCATTTCTTGTGGTGGAACCGCACCCATAGGTGGCGTAGCGTTCATAGGTGGCATAGCTGCGGCTTGTGGCGTAGCACCTAACCCAGCAGGTGCCGCCATTGGGGGTGGAGCCGGAGGAGCGAACACCTGCTGAGCAACTGATTGTTGTGGGGCTTGTTCCGATTGGGCAGCGGAACGCATACGGTCAATAAACATACCAGCCAACGTGCCAGCGGTAGGGTCAAGAATACCCATCTGCATAGCTTCAGCAATCTTCTGCTTGTTGCCACCATAGTCCTTAGCGATTTGCTCAGGGGACTGTAGATCGTACGGTTTCGTTTCCATCTTAAATTAACCCCGCCCGGTTAGCCGTGTTGTATATACCAGCCGCAGCAAGTCCACCGCCCAGAAGCTGCGAACCTACCGAAGCGTTAGGAGCGTACGTCGTAGCCGTTGTATTTGGTGTAACTGGGACGCCACGAAGCAAGCTACTGTATTGCTGCATTTGCTCCATCGGGAAGTCGCGCTGGCGCAGGAAGTCCTGATACTGCTGATCAAGGCGCTGCTGGTTAAGTGCTTGCTGTTGCGCCGCTGTACTTGTCTGCAAACCAAAGCGGGCTTGGTCGGCTTGCGACTGTGCAGAACCAATATTAGCAAGTGTTTGACCCATTTGCCCAGCTTGCGCCAACCCTGCAAGACCCTGCTGTGAACCAAACTGGCGAGACTGCTCTGCCATACGCTGCCTATCAAGGTCAGCCTGCTGGTTTGCCTGAAGTGAGGCGAGGCTGGTTTGCTGGTTAGCAAGAGCCGCACGAAGTGCGTTCTCGGCATTCATGCCCTGTGCTTGGAACTGCTGCGCTTGGTTATTAACCCGTGCCTGCTGCTCATTTGACAGGTTAGCCAGTGCAAGCTGCGTCCCAGTCTGGGTGCCTAACTGCTGTGTCTGCAATGCAGCGGCTTGGTTCTGTTGCGCCGTAGTCATACCCGCTGCGCGGTCACGCTCGAACTGTTGCTGCGCACTCTCATACGCCGACTGCAAGCCACGCGACTGGATATCACCTAACTGCGTACCTAAGTTACGCTCGCGCTCCATGGAAGCAAGAAGCTGACGGCTACCGCCATAAGTGCCCTGACGAGCCGAGCCAAGGTCCTGTGCAACCTGCCCACGCCGAGCGCTTGTAATAGCTTCACGCATCTGTGGTTCCAGCGCCTGCTGGATAAACGGCGACATATACTGCGCAGCCTGCCTGCTACCAAACTGCTGCGGTCCCCGCATCTGGAAGTAATCAAGGCTAGGGTTGTAGCCAGTCTGCGCCGACTGCATATCCTGCGCGCCAACCTGCTGGGATTGCACGTTGCCTAGCCCGCTAATCTGCTGTGAGCTAAACTGGCCGGGGCTATACTGCCCCGCTGCGATTGAACGGTTTGCAACGTCAGAAGCAAGTCCAGTAGCGGTACCAAACTGACCCGGGGTCTGTTGGCCAAGGATATTCTGTTGGATTCCGCGCTGCTGCTGGGTAAAATCAGCGATACGCTCTTGGCCGTAAGGTGTATAATCCTTGGTTAGTTCAGTACTTGCACGCTGCATCAACCCTTCGAAATAGGGACGTGCGTATTCGGGCAAGGCAGACTGAGTAATCTCCTGCTTCTGCACCTGATTGCTGCTACCACCACCACCGCCCATATTACGCTCCTAGTCCTACATCTGCGACTGGTAATTCATATACCTGCCAAAGTGCTTTATATCCATCGTTTTTAAAAATCTTTGACCAACCGACTCTACCAGAAGATTCGATCCGATCACAGTCATTATCGTGCGCCCAGTGCTGCAACATTTTAAGCATAGGGGCTTTCCATTCCATACCTTCATCACCTGCGCAAAATACCATATCAAGACATAGCATACGTGGGTACTGTTTAAAGCAGGTTATTGTAATACCTTTGATCTCTTCGCCTACAAATGCAACCCAAAGATGATGGTCATACTGCGTGATCGAGTCGAGGATATCTTCAGGTTCATACCGACCAAACGTATACTCCGCAGCTTTACTCAAGTGTGGGAAAATGCGAGGCCACAACTCACTTACATGCTCAGTAGGGATAAGCGTAACTTGCATTATGCAAGGCCGCGACGCACTTTAGTATCTTGGCCACGCTTTGCTTTCTTGCGTGCTTTGTGGGCCTTATTCATAAGCGAGTATAGCTTGTCGGCTCCCTTCTTCGGGTTACCTTTACCAAGGCGGCGCACAGCGTCTGCGGGCACCAATACCTCGTCGCGTGCAACACGTGCTGGCTGATCTCGGCCTATACGAGCAGGGATACTATCACTTACTCCATCACCCGGACCATCAATCGGACGGCCACCAATACGGCGAAGAGCTTCCATGCCTGCGTTGCTGCTACCATTACCAACTTCAGATACCGTGCGAGCATCAAGCACAAAGGCTCCATCAGCCAACTCGACTTCACCACCATCGGCGTAGCCAGCGTTCGGGTCTTCCATGTAGTTGACGTAGCGTTGGCCGTACATCGGAGAACCCTTAGGCGTCTTCTTGTTGGTAGGTAGCAAATAGTTTTGTAGTATGGGCGTACCCCGCGCAGTGCTTGAACCCGGCTGAACAATCTGCCCCTGCATGTTATAAACTTCAGGCATACCTACGTCGAAGTAGCGACGCTCTTTAGATGAGCTAAGAAGCTCCTCGGTAGATGGCGCAAAAGTAGCCTTGCGCTGCTGCGCAGTATATGGGCCAGCATAAGAGTTATCGACCATGCCATTTGAACCCATGGTACCCATCGAAGGAGCCATTGCGCCACTAACACCCTGCATAAGACCGGAAGCAGCCAGCATCGGCGCAGCTTTGGATATAATCCCCGGAGTACCGGCAGGGAGACCAGCACGCGCAGCAGTGCCGAAGCCTTGTGCGATCCCAGCAAGACCTGTTTTAGCTGCCCCTGCCCCGGCACCGAGCGACATTGGTGCACCTGTAGCGCTAACCGTAAACCCGGGGGCCGCAGCGCCAGCAGTAGTATTTGCTATAGTCCCAGCCGTTTTAGCAATCGTACCTGTAGCCGTAGGTGCAAGACCGCCAGCAAGTGAAGCACCGCCATATGCTTGGAGACCGGCCATCAGACCTTTCTTAAGGCTACCTGTTTTAGCAACGGAACCAGCAGCAACGAGACCAGCAGCGGCAAGTGGGCCAACGCCGGGAATAAAGTTAAGCCCAATACCGAGAAGTGTAGGCAGCAGCTTCTTAAGGAAGCCAGCTTCAGGTAGACCTGTCTCTGGGTTAATAGTAAGTGAGCCGCCATGTGCCATAGCCAGACCCTGAAGGCTGTTAACTTCGCCCGGTGTCATGTGGACAAGCATAGAGTCTTCGCCGCGACCTTGCGACTGCAACTGCTGCGCCATAGGGTTTTGAGCCACATTCAGCCCACCCTGCATAGGAAGACCACCCGTAGTGCCGGGTATGGGGGTGCCTAGCTGTGGGGGGTTGCCCATAGGTGAAGCTGCGCTGTAGTCCATTATCCCTTATTCCCTACGTCGAAGTTATTGTCTGCCACGCGGCACCAGTGTATACACAAAGTTTTCCCAATGTGGTATCGAAAACTACCCAACCTGCACTTGGGGCTAATGCATTCTTCTCTGATGTAGTTACGTTCTTAGTTGCCATGATACCATTAAATGTATCAGCCGTATACTTTTCAGCGTTATTAGCTGCACGCGAGTCTAACTGCGAGAAGTAGTTTTCTATAACGCGGATAACCTGCCGCATATACTGCGGGTCGTACTGTGACGGTGGGTTGGGTATCGGAGCCGCTCTGAATTTATCTAGTGCCATTAGCGACGTCCATCCGGGCGAGCATCAAGACGAGGTGCACCAAGCTGCCATTGCACACCAAGAGTATCTGACTGAACTTTAAGCGCCATCTGCCGTGCACGAGCACGAACAAACACTTGATCTGTATACTGGTCTACCGACGTTTCTATTACGCTCTGGGTGTCCGCAGGGTCGATGGAGACTGGAGCGCCGGGGAAGTTACGTGGACGGACACTAAGAGTGACCTCGGGTGCGTTTGCTGTAGAACCGTTGAACTCGATGTCAGGCAGTATGCGCCGAGTAAGCATGAACTGGTCGCCGTCTTCAAGGTCGAAGTCCGATGACTGGATGTAGCTAACCATTGCGATGTCGTCGTCGTTGATACCGTTCTCATGGTTATACAACAAGCCAGCGCCAATGGTGACGTTACCAAGGTTGTCTACGATTACCGGAGTGTTAGCAGCCTGCGGGTTTTGACGAAGCGGCGTGTCGAGCCATGCAGTACGGTCAATAGTGCCGTAGTACCAAATGCGCTCAAGGTGGTTATAGACTACATAAGCGTTGTTATAGTCGCTGTCTGCCGTTGGGTAGAACCACCAGATTTCGTTCCACTGCTCATTGGTCCCAGAGATAATCTGGTCTGCTTGGCCGTAGTTTAGGTTGTTGAATACGTGGTTACGCAAAGTGCATGGTAGCGTCTCGACGCGGCCTGTGTAGGCATAGAACTTATCCTGCCCCATCCAGTAGGTAATGTTAGCCGCCGACGACACCGCACGTGGTGAAGCAATCGAAATATTGTCTGCGTATTCCTGTAAACCAAACACGTCGGTCGTGCCGAGGAACTGAAGGGTGAAGAGGTGGGTGTTAGTCCAAACCAAGATTTCTTGGCGTGTTGGCAGTGCGCGTACGATACGCGAACCACGAGAAACACGTAGGTCACCAGCAGTGTTAGTCTGTGTAGGCGTCCAGTCACCCGGCGTATCTTGGTCAGCCCAACGGATAAGCAACGGATCAAAGTCAGCCGCGCTTGTCGAGCCAAAAGGTACCGCACCAAAGGCGATCAAGTGCTTGTCCTGCTGGGATACCAGCAACTGCATAACCTGTACAGGGACCGAACTGGCGGTATAGCCTTCGTTAGTGGCATACTGCTGCAAGGTAATAGCGGGCGTAGCCAGAGAAACGGAAGGGTCGGTTGTTGAACCCCGAACCCACCAATAAGGCGCACCGTTGCGGATGTTTATGACGAGGTCGTTATCGAAGTTGTCGAACCACCAGTCGCGCTGTGGCTGAATAATAGGTGATGTAGACCCAAGACCCCACGCTTCACGACCCCATGTGCCAGTGCCCCAGCCGTAACCGCCAACAGCGATAGGGTTGCCGGTATCAATTTCGAAGCTAATACTAATTGCTGTACCGCCAGAACCAGATACGTTTGAGGTAACCGGACCCGTCACAGGAATGGTAAATGAAAAGGTATTCGTTACGGTAATCTGGTGGTTGCCGTTGATCTGGCTAGCAGGGATGCCGCCAATGGTGCCAGTTACACCTGAGATTGTGACGTAGTTACCCGTCTGAGCGCTGTGCACAGAACTTAAAGTTATGGTTACGATGGTCGGCGTGGTCGTTGACGTGTAGACTGAGTTATCTGTTATAGGAGTCGCCAGCGTCGGGCTCACCGAACGCAGCGGCGTGATGTCGTTATAGTAGCCGCCAGCCTCAATGTATACTTTCTCGTTCGTCCCCATAGCAAGGAAGTTATCAGAGAACGTAGTGACCCAGTTCCACATCTGGCGGCACACGCCGTCGAACGTAGTAGGCGTAGCTTTTACCCAGCCGCCAAGCTTTTCAGGATAGCCTGAACGAAACCGTATCTTGTCGCACTCATACCAGCCACCCTCGTTGGAGTAGTCGGTCTGGTCGCGGTTCACACCGGGCTTAAACTGAAGTTTGATGAAGGGCATTAGAACCTTTCAGCCTCAAGAGTTACAGACCATGAATCAAGAACTGTCCCGGTCCCGGTAGCACGAACATCCATAACTAATTCTACAATATTGATGGTGCCTGATATAACCGCCACCCGTGTCCACAGCGGGCTTCCAGAGGTAGCAACCCAAGAACCTGTAGTGCCTGAACTTACGGAGCCGCTAGTGACTGTTGCAAAAACTTCGTAATTGCCCCCTGCGGAAGTTGGCGTCACCCACTGGCCAAGTGAGGTATCGACACCGTTTACCACTTGGTAAACAAATCCGTTTACGTCTATGCGATACCCCGCAGATTGGGCAGGAACGCCAGCAGCCGTAACAACTGCGTCGTTAAAATTAACAGTAGCGCCCGCGCTCTTGCCGTAGAAGTCGGTTGGCATAGTAATAGCGCCAGATGCAACACCAGCCAGTGAACGCACGTTGGCGTCGTTCATCGAAATCTGCGCGGAAGCCCCTTGACTTAGTTCAAGGTTAACAGACCGGTTCGTAACGCTACCACCTAAGCTAATTTCACCAGATGCGGCAAGTGTCATTAGATTGTCCCGAATGCTGTGACGTTATTGATTGCGGTAAATGCACCTGCACTGCTTATCTTAGCGATGTTGGTACCGTTGTATTTAATGAGTAAGTCCGTACCGCTTTGCACGATGGAAAAGTTGGTTGTGGACAAACTTGCTGCGCTGCCTGTGGTGTTCTGGTTAAGTGTTGGAAACGTGCAGTTTGTCAGTGTACCAGATGAAGGTGTGCCAAGTGCGCCACCCGGTATAATATAGTCCGTGCCAGCGGTAGCCGCTGAGATTGCGGTACCATTACCTTTGAGGACACCTGTGATTGTGGTCGAAATCGTTATAGCAGGTGTCACATTAGCCGTGGTCACCGTACCCGCGAAGCCATTCGTAGAGACTACAGAAACTGAGGTGACGGTGCCGCTACCACCAGCCTGAGAAACCCAAGCAGAGCCGTTGGATGTAAGTACGTTACCTAAAGTGCCGGGGGAAACAGACGATACAGCCGAGATGCCATTACCGATTAAGACCGCACCTGAGGTAAGCGACGTGGTGCCAGTGCCCCCGCCTTGGACGCCAAGCGTACCAGTAAGCGTCAGAGTGCCAGCCCCAGTGATCGGACCACCAGTAAAGGAAAGCCCGCTAATCGCCGTTGTGGCGTTAACCGAAGTAACGGTACCTGCACCACCAACCGAAATCCACTCAGTATCCGTAGCGCCTGCATTAAGGGCGAGGACTTTGCCACCGTTAGCGGTATAGGTAGGAAGTAAGTTAACGCGTGCCGTAGCTGCCGTCGTACCACCAGTACCACCATAAATAACTGCAAGCGTACCAGAAGACACGTTAGATGCGTTGAGGCTGGTAAGCGCAGCACCGCTGCCGGTATTGGAGCCTGTACCCCCAGAGGCAACAGGAAGTGGTGAACCGAGCGTTAGCGAAGTAAGATGCGTGGTGGCATCCACCACATCAGTGGCGTTGCTGTAGACCCACGTGGTCTTACCAGCCGGAACGGTAATGCCAGTGCCCGCAGTCGTCTTAATCACCACGCTATCTGCGCAGGTATTGTTGACGATGTACGCCTTCTCGACGCTGGGAACCACGAGGTTACGCGTAGAACCACCAGTCGTACCGATGAGGTTGAGGCGCATGTTGCGCGCCTGCTGCGTTCCGTTCGTATCCGAAAGTGTCAGAGTGACGTTGCCACTGGCAAAAGTGACATCCGCTGAACCAGCAATGGCTTCTTCGATGGCGGTCCCAAGATTGGTGTTGGTGACGTCGCCCCATGTAGACGCGTTTTCACCCGTCGCCATAAGCTGGAATTTGAGATTGCTGTATGTACTCGCCATATTCGGTCCTTACGTCGGGATGACAGTCCAGTTAGGGTCTTGACTGTCGTTGATGTTACCCCAAACAAGGGGCGTTTGCACGCGTCCAATTGCAGACACGCCAGTAACTGTAACTTGCTTGTTAATTTGGACAAACGCGTTGCCTAGTGAAACCGTAGCCTGCACCCCAGTTACACGCGCACCGAACTGCATGGTGGTAGTACCGATCTGGCCCGCACCTTGAACGCCAGTTAGCGTGACGTTAGCGTCACCTGTAATAGTCGGGGTGCCAAGTAAGCCGAGACCCTCTGTACCGTCTTCAACAACCACAGAAGCTGCCACAGCATCGGCTTGACCTATTTGGCCTGTGCCTGCAACACCAGAGAGCGTAACAATGCTTTTACCAATCACACTTACAGTGCCAAGCTGGCCGGTACCTACAACGCCGTCTTCAACAACCACAGCATCAGCATCGACGATGACATTACCAACCGCACCAATAGCAGAAACGCCAGTTACTTGGACTGTTATAGTTGCCTGCGCGGTGCCAATCTGGCCTGCACCTTGGACGCCTGTGGCTGCAACATTGGCATCAGCAGCAACTTGTACGGTGCCAACCTGACCTGCGCCTGCTACCCCTGCGGGGTTAACGACAACAATAACACCCGCAATAACGGTACCAAGGGCACCGCTGGCGCTCACACCCGTCACCGCCACATCTACATCGACAATACCGAGAGACGCGAATGGAGCAGTTGAGAAGGGGGTAATGCCGAACATATATAATTACCCTCCTTCCGTCTAAGTTACTTTACCGCTACTGCGTCAGTCCATGCTTTAATTGTCAAGCGGTGCTTTACACTACAATCCGTGTATTTTGCAAGTATATCAGCTTCCCAAAGCGCACGCTCAGGGTCAATCATTACTGCTGGCGGGTTTTGGAGTGTCGGGCAATTCGCCGCTAGGTTTGCCGGTGGTAGCGGCATTGGCGTCACGGACACCGCTTTCGAGCACCCTGCGCAAAGCATCAGAACCAGCGCAATCAACAGGAATGGCAGGAGCCGTTTTATATATTTCACGTATGGTGTTGGTGCGTTCGGTTGCCACCACATTGGCTTGATCCCGTTCGGATTCGTAGGTTTGCGAAACATTATCTACCACCTCTTGTTTTTTGACACGTAGCTTTTCAGCCTTCTCCAGCGCCTTTGCGAAAGCTGCATCGCACTGCCAATCACGGACTTTATACCCAGAAGCCGCACCAATAATAAGCGCACCTGCCGCAGCATACAGCAGCATCGGGTTAGGGATTAAAGCCATGTTGCGTACTTCTTTGTCTTCATGCGACGATCATCAAGGCCGTGTGTACCACCATTGATACGCTTTGTCAGCGCAAGAATTGCAGCTTCGTTGATACCCTTATCACAGATACCCCACAGCTTGTTCCGGTCGAAGAACCACAAGGCGCTTTCAAAACACAGTTCGCCCGACACAAGGTCGGGGTCGTGCATTACTTCGGGTCGGTTGATGTAGTTGGCGAAGGCTTGGTAGTTGTCCTTCCCGGTGAGTTGGAGGGCACCCCTGCCCCGGAATTTCCACCCGTCCCCAGACGCTTCGTTGCCATTGCCCATGCGGTTTGCATATACCCGATTAGCAATCTTTTTTGGCTGGCGTTCATACGCCCTAGCCATTGCATCAGTCTGGAAATACTTACGGAAGATACCGCGTAAACCTTTCGCACCATAGTTAAGATTTTCGCTAAAAGCCTTGAAGCCGCCGCTTTCGTGCGCTGTTTGAGCAAAGAAATGCGCTGCCCTATCAGGCGATAATTTATAGAAAGCCGCAGCCTTTTTAAATGTTCCCGGACCGAATGCGCCATCTGCGGTTACCCCTATTTTCTGTTGAAGGTTAATTAAGCTCACTTGTCTTTATCCTTATTCCAAAGTTCAAACAGCGTCTTGATCTTCTCTTCCGCAACGCCAAGCCGTACGTCCATCTTAGCAAGGATGATCGTAAGCGTGATAAACGCAAGAACAATAGGCCAAAGCTGGCCTATCATCTCAACGGTGGAGAGTTCACCTGCCATTATGCTGCTGGGTTGCGCCAGTCAGGAAAGTCGTTTTGGTCAACCACGCCGTCACCGTTAGCGTCATAACGCAGGTCGTTGCGGTACTTCTCCCAAGGTTCCATGTCGTCGTCATCGTCTTCTTCAGGCTCTTGAACGAAAACAGTGGCTTGTGGATCGCTGTATGGCTTTGGTGCTTCAGGCTCAACAGGGCGGATCAACGGCACGCTGTTAAATTCACCGACTTCTAGTTCTGGTTCTGGTTCTGTTGCTGGCGCTTCTGGCTCAGGCTCTTTGTCCCGTGCATTGGCGTTTAAGCTCAAGCCACCAAGTAGGCCGACGAAGGCACCAATGATTGTCTGGAATGCTGGGTTTACCGTCTCGAGGATAGCCGCGCTGCTTACAACGTCGTTTGAAACAAATAACCCAACGGCAAGTGCCAGCACAACGACAAGGATAACTGCCGATAGCGTGACGATTGCCACGCGGATAACAAACTCGATGGTATCATTCGTGCCATCTAGCTTGCTTTCAAAACTATTTAGGAAGCTCATTACATTCTCCTTCTGTCTTCTTGGGCTTGCTTGGGCCACTACCCTGCCCAGCCATTAGTCCTGCCAATGCCCCCACGATAAATGTCGCAATAGGATTAATCAGCTTAAAAAACTCAGCGTCATTTGGGGACTGCCCCTCCATCGGCTGCGATACAAACACAAGCGAGTATAGCACAGTAGCTACAATAAATGTAAGCGTAAGTGACAGCACGATGCCGACGATAAACCGTAACAGTTCTTCCGGTGACCATTCCCTAGTCGGCTTCATCTTCTTCACCCGTATTTATCAACCACTCGGTGCAGTAGCCCATAGCTACACACTTGGGCTTCTTGCAGATTTCCTCCTGCCAGTTCGCAGGGTCTTGGCAGTCGTAGCGGTAGCGATCCTTACACCCAGAAAGCAGTAGAAGTGCTACGATGAGGGCTATTCTCATATTAACTCCTTACGCAATCGCCAAGAAGATGTAGGTAGCGCCGTTCACGTTGACGTTAGAAGCTGCAACTTGATTGACGATGAAGCCAGTGTTGTCGGTATCGACGCTATCGTTGGTCGTGACTTCCGCCGCCGTAGTGTTCAGCGCCAGATACGGGTCGTTACCAGCGACGATGCCGCGTGCGCTATCCCAGACGTACCAGTCGCCTGTGCTGTCTGTTCGCTTTATAAGCACGAACCGAGCGCCCGTTGTGAACGCGCAGTTAATCGTCTGACTGCTGCCGTTGCCCGTGTAGCTGCCGACCTTGCTCACGCCGGGGCATGAGGCGAAGAGGTAAGCAACGTAGTTTGCGCCAGAGCCGTTAACGGTATTATTAGTACCAACGCTAAACACTGTTGAGGTTGGGTCAGTGTTGTTCCAAACGACTGAACTTGCTGTCCCCCCTGCGTTCGTACCATTTAATAACATGGAAGAGTTTGGATAATAGTAGACGCGCCAACTGTCTGCAAAGTCCCTAATCTTCACAATCATCAACTCAGGAGCAACGCCAAGGTTGTGCGCTACTGTGCGGTTAGCACCCGTCCCTGCGTAGCAAACCTCATCGAAGAAGCCGGGGGCGCGGCGGAAGTTCCAGTAAATTGCATTGGAAAATGCGTACCCACCCGGTATCTTATATCCGGTATTATTCCAAGCTTGAGATGCTGAGCTATCGCTTTCAGCGGACGTAGCGCTAGTGGTTAGTGTTTTTGTTGTCCCAGAAACGGTATCAGTTGTCGAAAGTACTCCGCGCAACCTATCAAATATAAACGGCCCGTAGCCGCCGCCTCTGGTGGCAAAAAATTGACTATCAACTGGAAAGCTTGTTGTTACAACAGTCCCGCCTGCTGCGTTAACAGCATTCGGACTAAATACCGCTGTACCCAGCGTCGGGGTCTTCATCGGGCCGCGACGGATGGCGACGTACATGTAGGTTTGGGTGTTGGTATTTACTTGTGAACTGGTCGAAGTGACTTGAAAGCCGGTGGCTGTAGGACTTACGTATTCAACCGCGCTTTCCGCATTTGCTAGGTTGGCCTGCAAAGTTGCGTCCGCAGAGCCGACCGGCATACCGCGCATATTGTCAATGATCTGCCAGTTGCTTGTAGCGCTGGTGTTCTTGACCATAAGCCATTGCGGCTCCCAACCCAGCGTTACAGTCGGTCCCGTCGCGCTCCCGTTGCCCGTATAACTCCCGCACTGAATAATCCCCGACGACGCGGTGTCATGGGCGAAGAGGTAGGCGACGTAAGTGCCGCCAGATGCGTTGACGGTTGTGTCCGTGCCAACAGTGAACTCAGTCGCGGTCGGCGTTGTGCTGTTCCAGCGGGTCGTGCCAGTGGCCACAGCCGCCGTGCTATTAAGCACCTGATACTGCGTGTTGGCGTTGCTGCGGTGATATACTTGCCAGTCAGCAGCAGTGTCAGTGCGCTTGACAAGGATCATCCCCGGTACAGAGCCAAGATTGTGGGCAATGTTTCGGTTAGCGCCATTACCAGTCCACGTCACAACGTCGAAGAAATTAGGTTCTTTGCGGAATGTCCATGAGGCGAAGAAGGTGCCATTATTGTTGGTATTACCACCCGACCCCATAGAGAACCCGTTGGAATTAAAAGCGTTTACTGTGCTTGTTCTGTTTGCCTGTGCGGAGGTAGTTTCTGCCTCAAGTGCAAACGAAAGCCCTCTGGCGGTGTCAAACAGATAGTGACCAAGCCCTATTCCATTTGAGCGTTCTTTTATCCACACTAACCCGCCCTTGCCGGAGATGTTAATACCGTTGGTAATCGTCTGCGATGCGCTAGTGCCCGTGTACAACCACGCTGAGAACACCTCCTCAACCCCAAGGATGTTCCCAGCAGTCGGCCACAATCCCTGCTTTGTCCAGTACGCAGCGTCAGCCAGCGACCACACGCCGGAGGCCGCGCTGTTCTGATACGGGCCAGCGGGCGTTACAGGTGTCTTGCGAATGATGCCCGCAGGCCAACGGTTGCTCATGTGCGGTTCCTTACAGGTCTATTATAGCAGTAGATGTCTCACGATCCAAGTGTAGAGTGCCCTCGCAGACCATGCTCCAATCTCCGCCAGTTTTTTCCCCCTTGCAGGGCACGTTAATCTCGACGTTCTTTGTCAGATACTCCTTGCCGTCCTCAAACACGCGCCAGACGTGATCGACCGTGCCGCGCCCCGGCTTACCCCGCGTCTGGTTGTATCGGATGTGGAACAGCGCCATCAAATGATTTCCGCTTCTGGCATTGGACACGCCGCAGGGGCGCTGGGCTGTACACTAATATTAAAGTGAACGAAGCGGAACGGGGCCTTAGATGGGTTACGACCAAAGCTGTGGGCCAACCAAGCAGGCGCAAACATTATCATACCCGGCTCTGGGGTGAAGTTAATCATCGTACTTGAAAGTGTCGCCTGTGTAGGGTCAGCCTGTGGTAAGTCGAGCATGACGCGACCCGGACGAGGGTCATGGATGACAGCAGGTGGGCATCCTTCCGGTGTATCAAGGAAGTAGAAACCAACGAGGAAGTTACCCCCGGGATGCGCGTGGTAGTCCATCGACGACGTCTGGTAGTGCTCTTGGCTCCACATTTCCGTGAACGTGGTGCTGAAGTTCTCCATCGCGTAGCCTTGGCTGGATAGGATGTTCCACGCCGTGCTGCCAACAAAACTGGCAAACTCCTCAATGCGCGGGTCTTCCAGCATGTTGCCGGACATAAGAACCGGGTGTATCTTGTTAGGCTTAACTTTGCCGTGAACTTGTTTGATGCTGTCGGCAGCAATTGCTTTCACAGTCTCAAGAAACTGCGGCTGTTTGGTAATGTATATGGGGGTTACAAAATAATGTAATTCATCAAGCGGTGCCAAAACTGGCTCCTCAACTTTGACTTCTTCAGGCATGATTCACCTCAATTAGGAAACAGGGGCCACCCAACTACCACTTTCATCCTTAATAGGAAAGCGCGGAAACGACGGCGTGATTGGATCAACGCTTTCCAGCACCCAAGCCTCGTGCGCGGTCAGGCAGTTAAGCCACAGGGTCTGTGCTGTTTCGTCCGTTTCAGTCGTCAGTGTGTCGTTGATGAAGGCGATCCGGGCCAGCCTTAGTTGGTTAGCTGCGTCAGTAAGTTCAGCCGTCTTACCCGTGCGCTCTTCGTCGATCATTGGGCGGACAGTGTGTACGTCCTTCACTACGCCATCTACCCACTGATAGCTAACGCCCTCGTACACCTCATAGGTATCAGGCACAGGGGCATCGACGCGGATGAACTTAGCAAACGTGTCTGGTAAGTTGGCGGTGTCCACGTCGGGAAATGCTGCACGGAAGTTGTCCGCAAAGATCGGATGCTCAAACGGCTGTCCGTCGCGGATTTGGATGTAAAGTTCGAGTTCTGTGTGTTCCATGTTTTATGATCCTGATTATGGGGTGCCAGCATTTGTTGACGGGAAGGAGCGTGTCGTACCGGGCCACATAATGCGGACAGCACCAACTCCTGCGGGGCGTCCGGAGCAATACAAATTGCCGCCAGAGCAGCAGCAGTTGACAAAAATCCGGCGCCCGCCACCGCCACCGCCGCCGGGAGATTTGCCCGAACCGCCTGACCCAGCAGCGCCATCGTTACCGGGGGCACCGGCACTAGGAATACTACCCCCCGCGCCATTTGCTCCCTGCCCAAAAAGGCCGACACCACCGCCGTCGCCGCCTTGCCCCCAATATGTTGTAATGCAAATACCAAGAGCAGCGCCGCCTCTTGAGCCACCGCCACCACCGCCTCCAGCGCCAGCAGTGCCCGCACCAGAGCCTCCGCCCGCGCCGCCAATACCCGCGTATCCCGCAGCGCCGCCACCACCGCCACCACTACAACTAGCACCGCCACCAGCGCCTCCGCTGAACCCGGCAGTGTATGTCCCTGAAGGCGCGCCAGCAAAAGCTCCCAAACTAGATTGTCTACCACCGCCGCCACCGCCAGCTACCATACTTAGAGCGGTACTATTACCTCCCGCTACTCCAGCTTCAGATGTATTCACACCACCCGTGCCCGCCGTGCCGACAACGATTGTATAACCAGTTCCGGGCGTAACAGACACATTGTTTCGATAAGTAAGGGCACCGCCAGCACCGCCGCTGTAAGCACCGCCAGCAGCACCGCCGCCGCCAGCGCCAATAGCAACAACAGATACGCTAGTAATACATGCCGGTGCAACCCATGTGTATGTACCAGCCGTGGTATAACTCTGTGAGTTTTGGTTGATCGCCGTTATACTGTTAGAAGCTGCGCTGCATGGGCCAAAGCCACCGCCATTTTGCGCCTTAACCTTAAACGTATACGAGGTGCCGTCCGTAAGGCCGCTCACGGTTACCGGAGATGACGCACCACTGCCGGTGATACAGCCCGGCGTAGATGTTGCTGTGTAAGTAAGCGTGGCCGGAACACCCATGAATGCAGGTGCCGTAAATGTGATTGAAGCAGAGTTACTGGCACCAGCCGTAGCCGTGCCAATCGTAGGCGCGCCGGGAAGTTCTGGCCACACTCCCTGACCGCGACCCTGAAACTGCTGGGAGAGCGTCCATATGCCGGAATAACTGGGCATCTATAGGTTCCCTGTATTAGTCGATGGGAAGGAGCGCGTTGCACCGGGGTAGATGATACGGACTGCGCCTACGGCACCAGCGGCACCGGGATTGCCTTGCGAAAATCCACCTGCGCCACCGCCGCCATAAGCGCCGCCCGGTCCTGCCCGTTGATTTGTGCCTTGGCCATTCTGCCCACAGGAACCGCCTTTACCTTGGATTGCCGGTACTGATGAACCGCCAAAAGTACCTCCAGCGCCGTTAGCGCCTTGCCCTAAAATACCAACGCCACCTCCGCCTCCGCCAAAACCAGCGTAACCAGACCCGCCGCCACCACCGCCTCCAGCGCCAGCAGTGCCTGTAGTAGTGCCAGAACCCGCGCCGCCAATACCCGCGTATCCTGCAGCGCCGCCTCCCGGCCCAGCAATAAGATTGCCTTGACTGCGCGCAGCCCCAGTGCCGCCAGAATATTTTACATCGCCAGTACCAGAGGCGGAGGCACCGCCAGCAGCGGTAGCAGTGTTGTCAGCCGGAAGACCACCGCTCCCGCCAGCAGCAGCCACTAGAATAGTAGCTGATCTGTTAATTCTAGAAGTTCCTCCGGCGGTGCCTGCGACGCCAATAGCGCCAACACCACCAGCCCCGACAACCACATCTAATGTCTCACCCGGTGTTACCGAAAGGTTGTTAGTATAGCTTAATGCGCCGCCGCCGCCGCCGTTTCCGGCGCTAAAACTATACCCTGCGCAGCCAATGCCGCCGCCCGCGCCGCCGCCGCCAACAGTGACAACAGATACGCTCGTAACGGCATTGGGCACAACAAAACTATATGTTCCCGCCGTTGTGTAGGCTGTCTGGCCGGTAGTATTCGGTGTCACGCTATTACTCGCCGCGCTTAGAGGTGACGGCCCGTAGCTGTTCAGCGCAGCAGCGCGAAACGTGTACGCTGTGCAGTTGGTTAGGCCGGTAACGGTAATGGGCGAAGATGTCCCCGCTGCGCCAATGCCGCCGGGATTGCTTTGTACGGCATAAGACGTAATTGGAGAGCCTCCGACGCAAGCCGGAGCGGTAAAGGCCACAGACGCAAGAGTACTACCCTTGACCGCCGTGCCAATAGTCGGCGCGTTTGGGGCTTGCAGCGGGTTGAACCCGACGCCGAGTATGCCACCTTGATAGCGCTTTGACACAGGCGTTATTCCTTACGCGATGATTTCGTAGGATATGCTGTACGTTATACCGCTGGCCGTACCGGAAGTGACTGTAATAGACGTGCCTTCCTGCAAGTAGATAGCCGTTGTCTTGTCAACCACAATTAGCGAAGCATCAGCAGGTACCGAGATGGTAGAAGCAAGTGGGAAAGCCGTACCGCCCGAAGGAGCCGAACCCTGCGCTACCCCGCCATTAGTGTAAACCGACACCGTTGTGTCAACAGCGTTTGTACCATTCACATTCGCCGCGACGATTTGGTTGATACGGAACACCTGCCCAGATGAGGCGGTATTCGCCAGCAGGACAACAGCAGTCGTGGCAGAGGGTGTGAGGTACGTTGTGTTGCCGGTGAGCGTAGTCAGCGCGGCTATATTCGGATTAGCCATTATTTACTCCTATAAGCCGAGGATCATTGAAAGGGCGGTAGCTTGTGCTTTAGTTACACCCGACGCTGCTGGAGCCTGTGAAACCCACGCCGACCCGTTCGATGTTAGCACGTTACTGGCCGTACCCGGAGATACAGATGACACCGCAGAGGTACCGTTACCAACCAACACAGCCCCAGTGCTAAACGTCGTAGCGCCTGTACCACCATTACCGACCGGAAGAGTGCCAGTAACCGTCGCAGAAGCAAGATCAACGCTCAGCGTGCCGCCAAGGGTCAAAGAGCCAGTCGAGGTAACTGTGCCAGTAAGAGTGATTCCGCTAACCGTGCCAGTGCCACCTACGCTCGTAACGGTGCCAACAAACTGGTCAGCCGACGTGATGTTAAAGTTTGGATAGGCACCCGTGATTGTCGTCGTACCACCAGCAGTCAGCGAGACAACTTGGTCAGGTGCCGAGTTAGTAACAGTGATTGAACCCGAGCCGTTCGAGATCGAAATAGCCGTACCAGCAGTCAGCGTGCCCTGAGCAAGTGAACCATCGGAAGTCTTACCAATCAGCAATTGGCCATCGGTGTAAGCGGTAAAGCCCGTACCACCGGCTTGATGCGGGAGCGTGCCAGCAGTCAGCGTTGTCGTGCCCGACGAGAAAATTGCTCGGTTAGCAGCGCCGAATGTCGTCAGACCCGTACCACCTAACGTCGTAGCTACAGGAGTTGTCAGGCTGAACTGCGTGCCAGACAGCGTAAGGCCAGTGCCAGCCGAGTAAATCTGCGACGACGATATTTCCGCAAACGTGATGTTTGTCACACCAAAGGTAATAGTCCCGACGGTGTTGCAGGTGTTAGTAGTACCCGAGTTAGTCGTGCCCTGTTGGACAAAAACAGTCGAGCCTTGGCTCAAACCGGCTGGGCTAGCGTTGACGTAAGTGTCTGCGTCGCTGGAGCGCGTCAATACCCAGTTAGTCGCGCCGCTACCTACGCTTGTCACAACGTAGATGCCGTTTTCTGTCTGTGTTGTCTGTTGGGAAATCAGGACGCGGTCAGCGACACTGAGCGTTATACCATCAATAACCAGCGCAGCTTGAGTGCCAGCATTGGTCAGCGTAGCGCCGACCCCGGCAGTACCGTTAGCGTACGTTGCGTTCAGGTTGGCCGGTGCCTCGACCCGCACCGGTTGGTGGAAGTGAATACCAGCGGACGTCTGAGTGTCTACATACTGCTTGGTTGCCGCCTGCAACGCCAGCGTCGGGTCTTGGGTCAGCGTAACCGTGGTCAAACCAGCAAGAGTTGTGGATGTAGCACCGAGGGAAATAGCCGTCGTGCCGATGGTGACCGCACTATTGCTTAGCGCAGCGTTCGGGATTGCAGTAAAGTTCGTACCAGTAAGGGTCGGAGTCGTCGAGAAGGAAGGCGTTGTACCGCCAACCAGAACACCGGAAGCCGTAGCGACAAATGCCGTGGTATTAGCAGCCGTCTGGTAAGGTACAGAACCCGCAGCACCAGCAGCTAGATTAGTAGCCTGCGTAGCGGTTGCCGCATTACCTGTGATGTTGATATTGACGTTACCAGCCGCGTCCTCATTGACCGACCGTTCAGCCGGATAAGTAACAAAGACGTCCTTGGTCCCTACCGAGAAGTTGACAAGGCTACCACTATTGCTGGAAGAAAGCACCGTATCGCGGTTAAGAACCGGACCTGCGCTGTTGTAGGTACCGATACCGACTTCAAACTCACTGCCAGCATTGATAGTGTAATAGGTTGTGTTACCATTGCCGATAGCCGCGCCGAACGACTGAAAGCCAGCAGGGGGCGAGCCACTAAGCGTGACTGACCCTGTACCAGTTGTAGTAGTCGTATCTTTTACGCGATCAGCAAGAACAAGTGCCATCTACCTACCTCATATTATAGAACTTACCGAGTGCCCCGCGCCATAGACGCAAAACACTCGGCTGATAAGTTCTTCGATCATTAGGCGATCCGGATAATTGCCGTGGTGTTGGTAGCCGTCGGGAAGATGATTGTGAAGTCACCGTTCGTCGCCGTCTTATCCGAGCCAAAGTCCAGCACCGCAACCGAAGCGTTCGTCAAAGCCGTGTTGGCGTTCGAGTTAGCCGAAGGTGTGGTGTTATAGATCAAAGCGCCACGAGCCGTGATGGTCGCGTTAGCAAAGGTAAGGTCACCAAAGTCCACGAAGCCCGTACCCGCCGAAGCGTTGGTGTTGACTGCCGTTGCGCCAAGGTTAGTCAGCGCACCGCCACCTGCCGTGTAGTTGGTACCCGACGACGAAACTTCGTCCGACGAGGTGTATGTCGTGGTGTTCGCATCGAGCGAAGCAGTAGACGAATACAGTGCGAGTTTAAAAATGTCCGCGCCAGTATCAGCCGACGGACGGAAATCGTGTACGGCCAGCATAAGCTGGGCCTTGAACGACGTAGTCATTGCTTGAGTAATTGCCATTATGGCCTCCTTAACTGTCCAAAATAGGGATAAACTCTGGGTGTCCGGCTTTATGAAATTTGTTTACCAGAGTCACGTTATGGGACCGGACAGCCTCGTGCATATAATGGACGAGTACCTGACGGATGGAGTCCTTGAATGCCTCCGCTTGGTCCCTAATAGCCGGATGCGCATTGCCTCCAACATAGATAATTTTGTCAAGAGCGCGCTCAGCGATTTCTTCAGGCGTGAAGCCACGCCCTTCGGTGGTTACCACCATCACGTCGCCGCCCAACATTGTGCCTACAGATTCCATCATCTTACCTTACTGGGTACCGGACTTGTTGGGTCCGATACATGTCCTGACGGTTCTTGCCTTCGCCAAGTTGTTTGAGCATCGCCAACGCTTCATCATACCGTCTTTGGTACCCAGCAATAACGTCGGCTTCGCCCTTCATGAACGTATACGCTTCTAACAGCGATCCGTAAAGTAAAACGCTCTCAAAGTTATCGCCCAACCACGACGTACCCGCTTCCGTTATGGATTGCGGGTAGTAGAAGTAATGGAGTTCCATCACGTAATTCGTATCAGGCGTCGGCCCAAGGATGTACGAGTCCACGTCAAAAAAGGCGTAGTGTGTAGGCATACCAGTCGTACTTGGGTTAGGAAACGACTGCCGGATGTAACTCACATCCTTGTTGAGAAGGAACTCATAGCTACCTGTAACCGGATCAATAGCAGCCAGCGAAAAGTTGGCAAGCCAATCGGAAGGTACCGAAAGGTACTTATTCCCTGCCGTGACGTTACCCGTCACGTTCTTCCGTAGGTCAAGAAGCTGGACCGTGTTGAAGATGCGCTCTTCGGCATTAACGATGAAAATGTTAATTTGCTCAGTCGAAGTGAGTCCACCCGACCCGACCGTGTCCGGGAAGTCGTTTTCGGTGTAACCCTTAATTGCTTCGACGAGTTGAGCGTAATTCATTAGCCAAGCTTCTTGCTGCTGTGTGTACCCTTGGTAGCCGCACCCGTACCGCGAGTCTTCACAGTCTGAGTGTTAGCCACATTGTTCGGGTAGCCGTTATTACCCATGTCAACCGTATAATTCATTGGTTGCTTCGCACGCGAAGGAAGCGGGTTTTCACCTGCACCAAGAAACGGCCAGCCTGTGTTGTCCTTAGCCATATTATTTACCCCGCGAAGATGACTTCTGGTTTGCGATCTTAGCAAGATTACGACCCATGGTCTTCATCTGCATGTTAGTTTTGCCGCCCTTGGCGAGCTTAGTTAGCGGTTGGCCCTTGTGCTTCGAACGCTCGTGCGCGTGCACGGCCTTTGCTGCGGTGGCTTTGTCCTGCTTCAAATCTTTCTTGTCCATCACTAATTCTCCGTCTCAACTGTTACGGTCCCTACTTGACCACTACCTAATAGCGTATTTGGAAGACCAAATAAACCCAAAGGATTATTTAACCCTACAGGGTTCCACCCCCACTGAATTACGCGACTACCGTCAGTAGGATTGTTGTTCACGTTCAGGCCCGCTTGGCCATAGCTATTGTCTGGTCGCGGGTCGCGTAGCGCCTGTGGGTCATCCACTGGGTACATACCCAGTTGAAGCTGGGGCTGATCTGGTTCCCAGCAAGTGGGGCACACGAGGATGTTGATGTTCTTCGTCTTAATGACGAGCCGCTTAAGCTCCTTAAGCTTGTAACGGAAGTTACAGCGGTCACACTGGGCGATTGCCCATTTACCGGAGGCGAACCGATTAGGCACACGTCACCGGAAATACTGACGAGGCGCAATACGCAAAGGCGCTTTCTCGCGGTCCTCATCAGCAGCCTGCTGCCAGAGTTCTTCGTACTGCATCTTCAGCCCAACAGAACGCTCAAGCGCGCCGGGAATCTTTAGGGATAAGTGATACGCGAGACCAGCCACCAGACAAGGGAGGAACCTAAACGGTATATCTTGCGTAGTAACACCATCACCAGCATCCTGTAAGCGGCGCAAGCGCCAGTAGACAAATGTATAATAGTTGTTCTGATCAGGAGCAGGCCACACGTTAATCGACGGATGATCGACACCCGTAGCCGGGTTAGTGCCCGCAGGTTGTCCACCCACCGGATAGGTCGCACCTGACTGGCGGTTAATCCACACTTGGATAGGTCGGCCCTGCGCGTTTTTATTTGGGATTGTCGAGTATGTGTCGATACTGATACGGTTAATAGTGATATCAGTCTGCTGCTCCCCGGTCTGGGTACGAACAACATGCTCAAGCAAGTCTATGGTATCTACAGGCAGGGCATACACAATCTGCCCCTGCACCAGTGGTATCGAACCCTGCTCGATGGTCCACAAGTTAATGCCACGGTTAGCCCACTCAATAGTGAGTAGGTTGAGGCTGCGGCGTGCAGTGCGTAAGTCATAACCCGTGCGAAGCTCAGCCCCACAACGCTCAAAAGCCTCTTCGACTAAGTCGTTGAGGTTGAGGTTAAATGTGCTGGTGCCAGAGGTAGTCATCTGTACTTCGCTGCCTTCTTTGCTATGGCCTTTGGCTGCTTAACGAACTGTTTGCCCGCCTTAATGCCTGCGCGTTTCGCCTTGCTTGTAGCAGAGTATTCCTGCGAACTCAAAGCCTCACGTGCTTTCTTAGGTAAGTAGCGCTCACCCGTAGCTTTTGACCCTTGCGTAGACGGCTTGCCCGACTTGGTTCCCCAGTCTTCCTTACCCCATTTGGATAGAGACTTCTGAGCTTCGGTCTTCGGGCCGCTGTAGCTGCCACCAGACTTCTTATACCGTTGGGTCGCAAGTTGGGCTTTACGTGCAGACCATTGACCCGGATTGCCGCCCTTGCCGCCAGCTTTTACACTAGCGACAATGCGTTTCCACTTAGGTTCATCCGACCGTGCCATTACTTCTTCTTGAAACCCTTCAGCAACTGTGCGAAGCGTGCGCGCTGACCTAACTTACCGGGGGCCTTGGCGGCTTTGGCAAGTTTTCCTGCTGGGATTTTCTTACCCTCAGGAGTGCCAAGCTGCGCACGGAGTGCGCCCGGTTTCTTGATCGCTTTGGAGATGTCAAGCTTTCCGCCTTTAGCATACATAGTCACCTCGTCGGGGTTATCCTTACGACGAATTGTTTTCGCCCCCGGCATTTTAGAGGGGTTTATAGCCCCCATACCCCGACAAGCGCGCATTAGCAGGAGCCGCCGTTTTTCATCTTGACCATCGAAGTCTTGGTCTTGCCCTTAACAGCGCAACCGTCGATGGAGCCGCCCTTGGCAAACTTTGGCATTGCACGACCCTTGGTGTCAGCCGACTTCTTCTTCATAGCAGCGCCAAACTTAGTTGCTGCAAATGGCTTAGCCTTAGCTTTACCGCCTTTTTTCATACCACACGATGCCATTTTACCACCTTTCGCCATACCCGGCGTAGCATTGCGCTTCGCCAATTCCTTAAGAAAATCTGCACGCTCTGAAGTTGCCGGTACTGTATCCGAACCACCTGTAGATGAGTCGCTTGATACCGTCTTATTTTTCCGTGACCTCTTAGCAGCATCTGCTGCCGCTCGGGCTGCAACTGTAGCCCTTGCACGTTCACCAATCTGAGTATCTCTATTCTGTTTCATGTCTCTGTTCCTTACCTAGCCATCTTTGTACGGTTTTGGTCTCGTATATACGGATTGCCGTCCATATAATAGTAAACAACGCTGCGACTGCTGGAAGCATAGAAACCATAGTCCCGACAACCGTGAAAAATGAAGCCGCGTCTATAGCGTACTTGAGAGTATCGTGTCCGCTTGCCATCTTCAGCACTTCCATGCCCTAAGTGATTTGTTAATCCGGCTATTAGGATCATTCGCAGTCTTCTTGCTGGTCAGCTTCTTTTTCATCCCAGACATCCGAGCGCAGAATGACTTCTTACGTGGACCACCTTCAGGCTGCGGAGCCTTAAGCCCCGGCTTACCCGGGTTGGCTTTATTGTAAGACGCACGACCCTTGGCGTTCAGCCCGCCAGACTTCGCTTTGCCTTCTTTGCGTGTCCAAGCGGGTGTCTTGGCCATTAGATAAACCGACCCTTAGTTTTGCCTTGAGTAGCGATACCATCACCACGCTTAGAAGCAGTTGAGCCGCCTTTGGCCATTTTCTTGACCTTGCCGCCCTTGCGCATCATTGGCGCACCGGCAGGAGCTTCTTCAGCCATCATAACTTCTTCCACCATCGGACGAGCACGCATACCGGATGCAGCAGCGCGCTTGGCGTCAAAGTCAGCTTTTTGCATAGCTGCAACTTCTGCCGCTGTTGCTGCGCGTCGAGCGGTCTTCTTCTGTGCCGCTCCAGCCATACGAGGCGCTATACCCGCCATAGGACCAAGTGCCCTATTCATTGCACCTAGTCCCTTACCAAATATACCCTTACCCGTTACAGCGCCTGCGAACGGTGAAATATCTCCAAGCTTAATACCCATTATGCTGCGTCCTTCTGTGCGGGGACAACCATCGGATAGAGGATGTCTTGACCGTAGTTACCGGTATATTCCTGTACGCCCATGTGACCTAACGAGATTGATGGGTCGATCCAGACGTCGAAACCGAGTTCACGTGCACGGTCACAGAAGAGGAAGTCTTCCCCCATGTAACCTTCTTCCGTAACTTCGAAATCAAACATCGCAGTGAGCATACGATCCGAGCGAGTATCATAATATTTCCACTCCGGATGGGCTTCAGCCATCTGCTCAAAGACCTCACGACGAACCAGCATAAATGCTGTAGCTACACGCTTAGCACGGACTAGACCCATCTGGTTCATAGTCAGTTCGCCATTTTCGTCGTGGTCGAGAGTAGCAATATAATTTTTGGTTTCGCTGCGCGTACGGGGCACCGCAGCTACAATACCCTTCTTGGGGTCAGTACCCCACGCCATAAGGCGGAATACATCTTCTGCTTCAAAGTTAATGTCCGAGTCGATGAACATTAGGAAGTCGCAGTTAGACTCAAGCAGGTCTTGCGCCAGCAGGTTGCGCGCACGAGAAACAACCGAACACCCGCATATGCTGCCGATGTGTAGTTCAACTCCGTGCTGCGCAGCCTGCTGAGCAAAACGTGCGAGAGAAACAGCTAGCTTCAAGGACACCTTGAAGTCGTACGCTGGAAGAGCGATGAAGACGCTCTTACCAGCTAGATCAAAGCTTTGTTCCTGTTGCATATATCACCCGTAGAAAACTGTAGCAGTTAGGTTAGCATCCAACCCTACATAAATCCCATTTTCAGCAAGGATGCCTTCGCCGGGAACAAGTATAGAGTAAGCAACAGCATTATAGCTATCGGCTTCCAACAATACAGTTAAGTAGGCCGTTACGTTACCCGTACCTGATGCCGCCGTAGTAACTGTAAAGGTGGTGGCATTAGCAGTAAGCACCGTATACGAACCGTCCACAGCGGTACCACTAGTAAAATCTAGAAATACCCTATCACCGGCAACAAGATTATTTGCTACTGTGACGGTCAGCGTGGTTGATGTAATGCTGTACGTACCCGCTTGCGGATCGTTGTCCATAAAAAGGACGTGCCTTGCTGCCGCAGCCGCGTTAGCGGATATGGCAGCGCCTTTTAGGCGGGTGCGAGAACCATACGCAACACCTGAAGTGGACCGGTGTTTGGATTTGACATCATATTGCATACCCATCAGTATTCTCCTTCTTAGAGGTTGTTACCGATTAAGCAGCGGTCGTGAGCGCCGTCCACGTGGTCGAACCGTTCGTATTGATGTACGCACGGTCACCAGTGCCTGAACCATCGCTACGCAGGTAGAGCGAACCCTTAGCAGCCGCAATAGTTGGAGCGCCTGAACCAACATAGATACCCATGCCAGCAGCGACGTTAGTTGCGATGAATGCAGAAGCACCACCAGCGACAAGCCCAGTAGCGCTGTCAGCCGTGATGTTACCGGTTGCCGATATCGTGGTTGCCGCCAAAGAAGTAACCGAAGTAGCTGCGCCGAATGTACCAGTTACGGTTACAGTGCCGGTTGTGCCGTTGATCGAAATCGTTTGGAAGCCGTTCTCAGAACGAACTGGACCATTAAATGTAGTGTTAGCCATGACTTATCTCCTGTGTAGTAGCACTCGTACGTACCGTCTCTACTAAGTCCGCTGGGCCGGTCGGTACGAATAATATCCCTAGTGACGTAGATATAGCACATATAAAAAAGAAGGGAAGAGATTTCTCTCCTCCCTTCCCCCCGTTCCCTTGAGCTACGCTCTCGGGGAAACTTATTAGGCTGCGCCTTCGCTGCCGAACATACCCAGAGGGTCTGACCAGCCGAACGAATAACGCTCACGAGCCTTGTAACGTACGTTACCAGTATCGAAGTCACCGTCCATGCCCGTCGCCATTGGCGTACGAACAAAGTGCTTCAGACCGTTTGGCACGTCTGTGGTCAGGAACCAAGCATCCGTGTCGGTCAAGAAGTGGTTTACAGCGTATCCTTCTGGGATCGAGCCGTTTGACTTCAGTGCGTTGATGTCGTTGTCTGCGGTCGAAACGCGGAGTTCGGTTTCGAGCAAGCGAGTAGCAACAAACATCAGGCTTGGTGGTACGACGAGCTTACGCGGTTTAGCCGCGATGAGCAGGCCACGTTCATCCGTCCACGCTGCGATCTGAATTACAGCCGCTTCAAGCGACGTTTCGTTCAAATCAGCAGGAGTGCTTGGGATGTTCGAGTTCGTGCCACCAGAAACCAATGGGTGTGAAGCCGAGAACAACGGAACGCCGTCGCCACCGGGATAATCGGTGTCGAAGCCATTGTTCAGGGTTGCAGCAGCCTTGGTCTGCTTGGTGTAAGCCATGGCGCGAGCCAGTGCCTTCGTGTAACGCGACGACAAGGAGTCGTACAAGTTATCTTCAATCGCTTCTTCCGTCAGCGAGAACCCGAGGGCAATCGTTTCGTGGTTGTAGCGAGCAGTGAAGACTTCCTGTGCGTTGTCATACGCGATGGCCGAACCTTCGTTCTTAACCGGAGCAGCCGAGAAGCCCGACAGCTTGGTTTCTTCTTCGAAAGAACGCTCAGAAGTCTCTGTTTCGTAGATTTCTTTGTGCTCTTCGCCGTAACGTGCATACTCGAGGCCGAACAAAGCGTTCAGTCCGGGCAACAGTTCTTTAAGAAGTTGTGCGCGTGAAATTGCCATTGTTCAGTCTCCTTATGCCAGACCGGTTGGGTTGAGGTAGCTGTGGGTGCCTTGGTTCCACTTGACGATAACTTCGGTGTAAGAACCGGGGTTACCTGCAATAGCGGTCTCAGGAACAACGTCCACAACGCGGATAGGCCACGTCGAAGTAGTACCTTCGGTCGAGTCTACACCGACCTTAGAGTTACCGTTCGAAGTTGAACCTACGTTGTTCGCACCGTTAGCGAGCTTGAGGTTCGAACCGACAGCAGCCTGAGTGACATAGCTGACAGTGTTCGAGTTGGTACCAGCGCATACAGCAACCTTGAACAACGCATCAGGGTCTTCCTGAATGTACGCTGTGACGTCGCTGATGTTTGTGGTGCCGGGGTAGTACTGACGAAATGTCAAACCAAAGGTTGGGTCCGTATAGGTGCAACCGAGGAAAACACCGACAGGTGTTGCAGCGTCTGTACCAGTGTCCTTGCCAACAGTACCGCCTGCGAGCAACTTAACGACGTCACCATAGAAGATGGCGGTCGAAGAGTTGGTTGCGATTGGAAGTTGACGAGTTGCACCAGCAAAAACCTGTCCGCCGATCAAATTGATCGGGATTAGCCCGTAAGGGCTGGTAACAGAAGGGTATGCCATTTTATAGCTCCTTTAGCTATTT